>Ga0207641_10000377_pt1 | contig 53065 bp, 35 predicted proteins | sample KBSSwiS62_FD_184306 | JGI IMG/M metagenome (GOLD analysis project Ga0207641, IMG submission 184306) | Switchgrass rhizosphere microbial communities from Kellogg Biological Station, Michigan, USA - KBS Switchgrass S6-2 (SPAdes) (version 2) | ecosystem: Host-associated > Plants > Roots >...
ACCAGGAGTGGAATAAGAGTTCCGGTTATTCGTGGATCAACTGCCACTATTTTTGTAGATGAAATGCAAATGGATCCATCATATCTAAATTTCATTTCCGTAAATAATATTGGAATGATCAAAGTGATCAAAGGACCATTTGCCGGAGCTATTGGTAACGGAGGTGGCGGAACGATCGCTATCTATACTATCAGGGCTGATGATGACGAAGAGGAAGAACGCCCATCTCAAATTCCTTAAACATAAATCTACTTCAACTTCGCCTTCCCAAAGGGAAGGAGCTAAGGTCTCCCCTTTGGGGAGATTTAGAGGGACTTTTAATCCAGTCCAAACATTCCCTTATTCAATTGCTGAAGGATCTGCGTTTTATCCTTTGCAGAGACAAGTAGTGAAATATTATGCGGACTGCCACCATAAGCGACCATTCGCACAGGAATATTTACAATTGAGCCAAACAATTTTTTTATCATATCTCTTGTCTGCGAGATCTCATTACCAACAACAGAAATGATCACCTGGTCTTTATCAACTTCAATTGTTCCAAAAGGTTCAAGCTCTTTTAAAATTTCTTTTAGCTGAGTGGTATTGTCAATCGTCAATGAAACTGCAACCTCAGAAGTAGTGATCATATCTATTGGAGTGCGATATTTTTCAAACACTTCAAATATTTTTCTTAAAAAACCATACGCCAATAACATTCGGCTACTCTTTATCCGAATCGCAGTGATATTATCTTTTGCAGCAACCGCCTTCACTCCTACAGATTCTGCTACTTCACGGATCGTTGTTCCCTTTGCTTCGGGCTGCATAGTGTTCAATAGCTTCACTGGCACTTTATAAGTTTGCGCCGGCCAGATCGATGCCGGGTGCAGGATCTTAGCACCGAAATATGCAAGCTCCGCTGCTTCTTCAAAACTCAATTGTTCAACTGGCACTGTCTTCTTAACAATTCGCGGATCATTGTTATGCATTCCATCGATATCTGTCCAGATTTCACAAACACTTGCATTAATAGCTGCTGCGATCAATGATGCCGTATAATCGCTTCCTCCACGTTTCAGGTTATCTACTTCGCCTCTTGCATTGCGACAGATATAACCTTGCGTAACAAAAAGCTTTTTCGCACTATGTTGTTTCAACAGTTGAGACAGTTTTATTTTAATGCTCCCGATCTGTGGTTCATCATAACTATCAATACTCATAAACTCTAATGCAGGCAGCAACTCATGATCAACACCCGTTTCTTCTAAATAAACACTAAACAATTTTGTAGAAAGCAATTCACCTTGCGCAAGAATATCCTTACTCAATGCTTCACTAAAAGAAATTTTCAAAATGATATTTAGAAACTCAAAATGTTCAGCAACGATCGCTTTTGCTTTTTCAAGAGATACGGGTTTCTTCACCAGCTTTGAGATAAAATCATTGTAATGTGCTTCCAATTTTGCGATCTCTTGTTTTGCCAATGTCCTTTCACCCTTTGCAATATAACCGCCGATGGTCACCAAAGCATTAGTGGTACCACTTAGTGCACTCAACACAACAATAACCGGCTCATCGTCTCTTGTTACAAGTTCTGCAACCTGGAACATTCGCTCAGGCTTACCTACAGACGTGCCACCAAACTTCATTACTTTCATAAATATTCCTAAAAATTTTTAAGGCTGCAAAGATAGGTCTGTAACAGATTAAAAATTGTTCTAAATGTAATTGGTTTGTCAGCTTCCGAGCCACTATTAAGCTTTTGTTGCCTTCGACTTTGCCAGTGGCAAAGTCGCACTCTTGTGCTTTCGGTAATCGTATTCAACTTTTCACCATAATCATAGAACATATTAAAAACACATAGGTTATGACTATGTAGTAAGATCAAAATTCAACATTAAACCTTTCCCCTAAAAACTTCAAATCCTCAACAACAGGTTTTAATAGCGGAATTCCATTTTTCATTCTCTCAATTTCCATTTCACGTTCAGGATCGCCGGGTATCAATACGCTTTCTTCTCCTTTTACTGTTTTTGCAGAACGGAACCTTCTTATCCATTTATCCATATGCATTTTAAAATCAGCAGCAGGTCGGAATGCATCAATTCTCATAGCGCCAAAGAAATGACCAATACCCTTTCCAGGTTGTTCATCAGGCATAGGAACATAAGCTGGAAATGGCGGCACCCATGGACCATAATTAGCGCCGCTTAAAACTGCAGAAAAAATATCAACGATCGCACCGAGAGCATATCCTTTATGGCTGCCGTGATCTCGATCTCCACCCAAAGGCAACAAAGCTCCACCCGCTTTTAATTCATGTGGATCGGTTGAAGGCTTTCCTTCTTTTGTTTGTATCCAACCAAGTGGAGCAACTCCCCCTTTGCGTTGTAAGATCTCTAATTTACCATTAGCAGCCGTTGTTGTGGCAAGGTCTGCAACAAATGGAGGCTCTTCACCTGCGGGTATCACAACACAAATTGGATTTGTACCCAATAACCTTTCAACAGAAAAAGTTGGGGACACCAATGGACTTGCATTTGTAAATGCAATACCGATCATATCATGTTGTAAAGCCATCATTGCATGATAACCTGCAATACCGAAGTGGTTACTGTTTTGAACACTTACCCAACCAGTGCCGACATTTTTTGCTTTATCAATTGCAACCTGCATTGAAAAAGGCGCAACTACCAAACCTAACCCACTATCGCCATCTACAACGGCAGTGGATGGAGTTTCATGAATGATCTTCAATACAGGATCTGTATTTATTCTTTTTACTTCCCATAATCTTACATACCCACTCAACCTTGCTACGCCATGCGAATCAATACCACGCAGATCAGCAGATAAAAGAACTTTTGCAGAAGTGGCAGCATGTTCTTCACTGCAACCTATTTTCTGAAGAATGGATTTTGTAAACTCAAAAAGTTGTTGATAAGAATACTTTTGTTCTGCCATGCAGCAAAGAAACGATAAAGTGGTGAATGGTCAATTGGTAATAGCAATGTTAAACCTGATCATTTAGCACAGCCATTCATATGTGAACACCTAACCAAACAAATGGTGTTAGCGTTGGATAAATGATGAAATAAAAAATTTACACAGTCGCCAGCTGCATCTTCACCGGATTCCAATTAATAACTTTTTTCTGAAAATAACTATCATTAGCTGCAAGACATGGCGCAGCTGCCCGGAAACCAACAATCGGATCTTCGATAACCGGTTTATTATTTCTTATTCCTTCAAAAAAATTAGTGAAATGATCAAGATGATCATCACTACCTGCCGGTGCAGAGAACTGCACTGATTGTTTTTTTTCACTCTTTTTATCATCGGCAGTCCATTTTTCATTGTAGCGTTTCATCAATTCATCCTGCATCGCTTGCGGATAAGTAGTTAATGAATCCCAACCGCCAATACCGGGAGCTTTTGGCATCAGGCTATAAGCAGTGCGAACACCATTACCGGTTTTTTCCATTACACCCTCGCTTCCTATATAACGAACTGCGCTGCGATCACCTCCACCACTAATGAAATTAATCCGAAGCATTGTTTGAAATGCCGGATGCTCTTTTGTTTCCGGATAATCCATGATCGATACCATTACATCGGGCACATCCCGGCCATCTTTCCAATAAGCCAATTGCCCGGTTGAAACAATTTTTTGCGGGCCCATCGAGCCTGTGACATAATGTATGCCGGTAAGCAGGTGAACAAACAAATCACCCGCCATACCTGTACCGAAATCCTTATAATTGCGCCACCAGAAAAATTTCTTTGCATCGTATTTTGGTTTTGGATTCATCATTGAAACATAACGATCCCAATCAACCGTCTTTGGTGATTCATCCGTTGGAAAAGTGTATTGCCATGCGCCGGTTGCACTTTGACGATCATAAGTAGCTTCAATGCAATTCAACTTACCAATCTCACCAGCCTGGTAAAGCTCTCTTGCTTTTGCAAAACTTGCACCGCTGATCCCCTGGCTACCTATCTGCATTATCTTGCCAGACTTTTTCCATGCATTGATAACTTCCTGCCCCTGGCTGAGCTTGTGCACCATTGGTTTTTCACAATAAACATTTTTTCCTTTATTCAGTGCATCAATTGAAATACGTGAATGCCAGTTATCACTTGTTGCAATAATGACCGCATCAACATCTTTTTTCTCCAATATCTCGCGGTAATCCCTGGTAGTAAACAGATCTCTGTTGTATTGTTCTCTCATTCTTTCAAGCCGGCCGGTATAAAGATCACAGGCAGCGACCAATTCAACTCCCGGAATCTTTAGAGCAGTATCAAGATCATTATGTCCCATGATGCCAGTACCAATAACCGCCAATCTTATTTTATCGTTCGAAGAAATTTTTCTTTCCCATGGAATTATTCTTTTCTCATAATTTTCTTCGGCAAGAAGTTTTGAAACACCACCACTGCCTACTAGCAAAGCAGTGCTGCTGAGATTTTGCAAAAATTTTCGGCGTGATGACATAGGAAGCAATTTTAATTTGTGAGTTAGCTCAAGTTAAGGAAGTTTATAAAACAATAATGCCCCCGTTTCCGGAGGCATTATATAAACGTTTCGATCATCAATTAAAACGGAAGATCATCGCTTGATTCAGTCATATCGCCTGCTGATGAAGCAGCAGCCATAGCCGGTGCAGAAGAACTAGCAACACTGTTGTCGCCTTTGCCACCGAGCAATTGAATTTCACGAACTCTCAATGAAAGAGATGAACCGGGAGTGCCATCATTACGCTGGAATGAACGGGCTTCAGGAGTTCCTTCCGCATACACCTGCTTTCCTTTTGTAAGGTAAGGTGAGATAGCTGTTTTGTCGGTCCAATAGGCACAATCAACCCAGGTAGTTTTTTCCTGGTTGTTGCCTTGTGAATCACGATACTTTTCTGTGTGTGCAACGGTAAAGTTGATTACATTTTTACCATTAACTGTGTTAACCACGCAATCTTTGCCGAGGTTTCCGATAATCTGTAACTTAATCATAGTGCTCAAATTTAATTCGTACTTAAAAATTATTAACGAGTGCAATTTAAGGTTATTTAGGGGCCGAAGTCAATACCATTTTCGTGGTAATTTTTTATGTGACCGGCTTGGGGATAACTATTGGGCTTTTGTTGCGACGCTCCGTTCAACTTTCTATAATTCTATTCGGCTTCTTGATTAAAGATGACTTGGTATTCCATAAAATTACGTCGCCAATTATCTATCGTTCGCGGTAGCTTATTCTTATATGCTTTACTGTTTGTGAAATAAAGTATTTTTTGTTTATCATCAATTACAGCTGCCCAAATATTATTTACCGAATCAATCATTATTATATTTTCCATGAGAGTAAAAAGTCCTCTCACTCCTGATGATTTAACCACTGCATTCATGCTATCCAGATCATCATCCTCGGATGTCAATTGTGTTGAGTTAACAAATAAAGAATAACTACTTCCCACTATCGATCTGAAAATTGAATCTTGACTTTTTGTTAAGAAAACTTCAAGATCTAACAATGTTTTATTTTGCTCATCCCCGTTTTCAAATATTAAATTATCCTCATTCTTATATTTGCCATCATACATTACTCCTGTCGTCGCCAAGCATTTATTTCCTAATTGCCTGACAATAATGGTATCCCCAACAAGCCTAAACTCGATCTTGCATGAATCATTTTTTTCATTTGATGAAAATATAGCGATCTCTGTGTCCGTTGCAATTGCTATCCCTTCTACACTACTTTCATGTCCACCACTTGATGCATGTAACTCAAATTGAATCGAGTCTTTGCTAACATGAATTATATCTAATTTCCCGGGATTTTGATATTCATTTCGGGTCCAGGACCCCAACCACAGAGGAGAAGCTTTAGTTATAACCCTTTTATCTCCTGTTTCCTTGTTTGATGTGCAAGCAGAGAACTTTAGTATTAAAAAAAGAGAGATCAATATACCGCAAGAAATTCTTTGAATATTCATTTGGTCTTTAGTAGTCTTGTGAAAAATAAAAACTCATATATTATTCAGTCCTTCCACTTGCCGCATCAATTATTCTTCCAAAGAAAATTGCATTCATAAAAAGTTTACTACCACCCAACCAGAATGCACGGAAGTTTGGATTATCTGCAATGTTTATCACTCTTCCATTACCAACAGTATTTACAACAACAGCGGCAGAATTTTTTATAGCATCTAAATTTTCCCTGCTTACCCAACCGCTTTGTAATGGCTTGCTACCATAATAAAAAGGAGTTGCATAAGGATTTTTGCTTTTCTCCATAAAAACTTTGTTCGCTTTAAACAGGCTTATTGTTTTTTGATTATAACCATAAGCAAGCGGATGAGTAAGATCAGCATCCGCACCAAAGATGGCACCGAATACTTGTTGTGCACCATCAATTTGTTCCCTATCCGTGTATGAAAGCTTTTGAGTGCTGTCAACGGGTGATCTCAATTTTTTGAATTTTACATCGGCGATCCCATTTTGCGCAGCCCAGCTTACCGCTTCCTCTGTTAATACTAATACGCCACCTCCCTGTACCCATGTTTTCAATTTGTCTTTATTCAGATCGGGATAACTGCCGCCAACCATGATGATCGTATTATATTTATTAAGTTCAACACGATTAAAAACAGATGATTCAAGATGTGTGGATGGAATATTCATTCGCTGATCAAGCAAGTGCCATACTTCACCGGCATCTGTTGCATTTACCCCAGGACCAACGATCATTGCAATCGATGGCTTAGTAACAACAATAAATTTGCTGCTGCCAAGGTCACTGCCTGCATTTACATTACCAGTTGTTATAGCATAAATTTTTAAACGATACTTTTCTGCCACTGCACTTATTTTACTTGCTATGGTTTCAGCATTATCCTTTTGTTGATTCACAGGAATAAGAATTGTTCCGTAATCAAATTTTTTATTTGTTCCTGCTGCCTGCATTTCGAAAGTGTTAGTCGCTACTTTTACAACAAGACCTGCATTCAGCATTTCATTCACTGCAGCTGGTGCATATAGTTCATCCCATTCAAGCAGGTAAGCATAATTTGATCTGCCGCCTACCACTTCACCTTTTGGAAAATTCAGTGATTCAACTTTTGCTCCAAGGCCTGGCGCAGTTGTTAATTCTTTATAAGGCAAACCAAAAGCAAGGGCCATTGTCCATGCAGTGATGTCATAAAACAAACTGTCCTTGTAGTCTAGTGTTTTATCAAAAATGCCTCTTATCAAACTATGTTGTGGCTGATTTAGAGAAACAATAAATGCTGAACTCTTATCAAAATCTTTATCAGCCCATCCGTCAGGCAATTCATTGATCTCAATTTGATGTCGCTTGAGCATAGTTGCAAACTCAAAAGTTTTTGCCTTATCGTTTTTATCGCCGAATACATAAGCTTTGGTTGCAAAAGCTGCGGCACGATCAGAAGCATGTTTAAAAAAATCTCTCTGGTATTCTAAAAATTCTTTGCGCAATGTTTTTGCCCCTTCCAAAGTTGATAGCGCTGTCACAAACTGATTTCTTATTGTAAAAGGAAAACTTAATAACCCATTGGATGTTTGTTGCAAATGCCCCCTTGAACTTGCTTGCTCAAATAAAATCCCGATACAGCCCTGCACATCTGGATAGGTCGATCCTTTACCATAATAAAAATCATCATAGTTTTCTTTTGTAAAATAAAGTGAACCGATGCGATCAAGAAAGGCAGCATGAAATTTTGCAAGCTTACCTGTAAGTTCCTGGTTTTTTTCCGGTGTTAAAGGATTTACTCTTGACGCCACACCTGGTTGAAAAAAGAATGTCGCATTACTTCCCTGCTCATGATGGTCAGTAAGAATATTTGGTTTCCATTTATGAAACCATGCCAAACGATTCTGGCTTTCTACATGCACTGCGGGTAACCAGTCACGATTGAGATCAAACCAATAATGATTGAAACGACCACCGGGCCACACTTCATTAAATTCTCTTGAATTCGGATCACTCACTAAATTTTTGCTCTTATGCTGATTTGCCCATGTTGAAAAACGTTGCAACCCATCGGGATTAAATGAAGGATCAAAAAGAACAACCACATTATCTAATAACTCATCAATTTGTTTTCCCTGTGCTGCTGCGAGATAATATGCAGTCAGCAAACTTGCATTGGCGCCACTTGATTCGTTACCATGAATTGAATGCCCGATCCAAATTACAATGGGCATGTTATCTATATTTACAGAAGATGATTGAGAAGGATCAGTAAGCTTGACATGCTGCTGTCTTATTTCTTCAAGTCGTTGCTGATTTTTTGGAGAAGTAATGATCAATAAAACCTGAGGACGGCCTTCATAAGTTAAACCCATTGTTTCCAACTTCACTCTGTCTGGCGCTGCAGTGGCAATCGCTTTCATATAATTCACCAACCGATCATGAGTGATATGCCACTCTCCCACTTCATGATAAATAATATCCTTTGGTTTTGGAATTGAAGGATTGTAAGTAACAGAATCAGGTAAATAATATTTTAGATCCTGGGCCTGAAAGCAAATACTAATGAATAACAGGCAAAGTGCTGATAAAAATTTTCTCATAGCGTTAGTTAAAATTAGGCGGGAAAGATAAGGACAATACACAAATAATAAAATCGATGCATATCAAACTTCGCCATTTGCAAGTTACCAACCCTATGCCGACAAGACTGACATGCACAGTACAAAATGCTGACAGCAAGGCAACAAAAAACTGACAGCCGATGAATACAAATTCATCTTCAGTAAGTTGAACTAATAAAAATGGAGAATTAAATATTGATCATTATTTCTTCAAGACTGTTTTCAGGATCTATACGTAACCTCTGACGAAGTCGCTGACGGGTTTTATGTACACTGTCAACTGATATGCCGAGCATTGAAGCCATTTGTTTTGGCGTTAATTGCAAACGGGTAAGTGAAGCCATCCGCTGTTCGGCCAACGTAATGTCGGGGAATTTTTCTTTTAAGTTTATAAAAAAGCCAGGATAAATTTTTTCAAAAAGAAATTTGAACTTACTCCAGTCATCTTCAGTTAAGATCGTTTGATGGCTAAGCTCTGAAATTATCGTGTGTTGTTCTGAAGTAGTTTCTTTGCCTTTTATTTGCGATTCGAGTTTTTCGATCAGGTTTGTTTTTTCAATGATATTTTCAGTAAACATCTTTAATTGATCTTTAGCCGACGCAGCTTCTTGCTGCATCATTAATTTCTCCTGTTCCATTCGCAGATTTTCCTGTTCAGCTTTTTCCGTTTTTAGTTTTTCTTTTAAGCGTTGCCTGTTAACTGCTAACACAACAACAAGTGAGAGAACAATAATAGACGCAATGAGGATGTTCCTTAACAATAGCTGTGATCGTTTTTCCTTGTTCAGGTTTTGAATATTGTAGCGGCTCGTTTCATCATTTAATTTTGCTTTTGAAATAGCCAAACTGCTGGTAGCTACTACCTTTTCAAGTGAGTCATTGATCCGGGACCAAAGATTATTATAGTAAAAGGCACTATCATAATTACCCATTTCCCGGAATATCTGCGTGGCGGTATAATAAGCATTCCTTAAATAATTCGCATCCGGCCACTGTTTTAATAATTGAAATGCTTCTCTTACTTCAGTTAAACCAGTCACTTTATTACCCAATGCCAGGTTAGTTCTTGCAGCCCATTGTAATGAATTACCGGCATTATCGAAGTAACCCTTTGCTTTACTGGCCTTATAATCACCTTTTAATAAAGCATAAGCCGTATCATATTTTCCCTGCGCATAAAATATCTGTCCCATATTTCCCGAAACGATCCCTATCCACACAGTATCTTTTATTTGTTTGGCGAGGTCCAATGCCTTGTTATAAAAGATCAATGCTGAATCATATACCTGCTGCCGGTGATAGCCCAATGCAACAGTATTCATACTGCTCACCGTAAAAGGCTTGAATTCGTTGGGTGAACTTTGCCAGGCAATTATTGCTTTTTTGCCATTACGGATAGATTCATTGTATTCTCTTACACGGTAAAGCAACTCAGCAAGGTATTGGTATAACTCGGGCCTGATGGGGTATGAGAGCTTTTCATAAAGATCGATACCGTTTTTGGAATACATAACTGCAAGCCCAATCTCTCCAAAAGCTGTCATAACACTACCATAAGTATAGCTCACATGTGCCACCAGCATTTCGTCTTCTGACCGGTAAGCAATATCAATTGCAGAAGAATACAAGTTCAACTGTTGCTGCTTGATCCAATCTATATTTGGTGGGGTCTTTCCGACCCGGTTAAACTCATAGTAACACTTATTATAAATTGCACGGGCCTTCACGCAATTAAAGAGAGCCTGAAAATGATCTCCTTTTGACCTTCCTTTCTCAGACAATTCATCCAAAAATTGAAAAGCTCGCAGGCTGTCAATTTTCTGCAATGTTATCATAAGGCTATTTAAACTGTCATATGAACTACGATCCTTTTTACTTAACGCAACAACCCATTTTTCAGGATCTAAGTCTGCAGTTTGAGCAGGAAGAAATTGAATGGAGAAAATAAAAGCAATTATAAAAGGGGCTTGCATCTTCACAGTCAGGTGGTAGTTTTTGGACCTTGAAAATAAAGTATTTCGGTAATTTTCTAATTTAATGTTTAGGTTAAATATTACAGATTTCGAAACCGGCCAACAATCAAATTCATCGTATATTTGCAGCTTCATTTTTTATGAGTAAGAAAGGAAAAGTATTGGTGGCAATGAGTGGCGGTATTGATAGTACCATAACCGCATTGATGCTTCATGACGAAGGGTATGAAGTAGTGGGCATTACTATGAAAACATGGGACTATGCAGCAAGTGGCGGAAATAAAAAAGAAACCGGTTGCTGCAATTTGGATTCATTCAATGATGCAAGACAAGCAGCCGTTGAGCATGGCTTTGCTCATTACATTCTTGACATACGTGAAGAGTTCGGTGGTTTTGTAATTGAAAACTTTGTTGAAGAATATTTAGCAGGTCGTACACCCAATCCATGTGTACTTTGTAACACACATATTAAATGGAGAGCATTATTAAAAAGAGCTGACGCCTTGAATTGTGATTTTATTGCAACTGGTCACTATGCAAAAATTCGTCAGTATGATAATGGAAGATATGTAGTGAGTAAAGCAATAGACGATACAAAAGATCAGAGCTATGTATTGTGGGGATTGCAACAAGATCTGTTGAGAAGAACTTTGTTGCCTTTAGCTCCTTACAAAAAAACAGAAATACGCCAAATGGCTTTTGATTACGGCTATCCCGAGCTGGCAAAGAAAAGCGAAAGCTATGAAATTTGTTTTGTTCCTGATAATGATTACCGTGGTTTCTTAAAAAGAAATGTAGAAGGATTAGAAGAAAGAGTTGATGGCGGAAATTTCATTGATAAGAATGGAACCGTTCTAGGTAAACATAAAGGCTACCCATTTTATACAATTGGCCAACGTAAAGGTTTGGAAATTGCTTTAGGTCGCCCGGTATTTGTTACAAAGATCGATCCTGGCACAAACACAGTTGTTTTAGGAGATGAAGAAGATCTTGAGCAAAATGAAATGATTGTGGGCAAATTGAATTTGATCAAATACGATCTCATTACTCCTGGAATGGAAGCAACAACAAAGATCCGCTACAAGGATAAAGGAGCACTTTCAAATATTTATCCTGAAAATGGATATATGAAGGCCAGGTTTTATGAAAATGTAAAAGGAATTGCCCCGGGTCAAAGCGCTGTGTTCTATGAAGGCGACGATGTATTGGGGGGCGGGATAATTCAGTCCGGGTTCTTAAATAAATAGTTTGAAGTCAAAGATTCAGAACTCCTGATGCTGAACCCCTTAGCAGGCAATAAACCACAAAGAAGCTCGTTATAGAAGCCGGGAATTGTAGTTCCCGGTTTTTGTTTTTAGTTTTGAACCGTCTCGCTTCAGGCGAGATTCAATTATAAATCTAGTGTACCCTTATTGATCATTAATCTTATGAGATCGAAGAACCTGATAATATTTTTAGCTGTGTTTAGCTTTCTTTTTTTCATTACATCCTGCAAAAAAGAAACTGAAGAATTTAAGACAGATGCAATTGCGGATTATTTGCCTTTGGCTGTCGGCAAATATATCACTTACAGGTTGGACTCAACCGTTTTTACAAACCTTGGAAGAGATGAAGAAATTCACCGGTACCAGGTAAAACATGTGGTAGATGCGCAAATAGCAGACAATCTTGGAAGACCTAGTTATCGTATCATCCGTTACCTGCGTGATTCATTAGGCACCCAGCCATGGGTTGAAAATGGAACTTATTTTATCACTCCACTTACTGACCAGGCAGAAATTATTGAAGATAATCTTCGATTTATAAAACTTCATTTGCCATTTAAATTAAATACTGACTGGAAAGGAAATAAATATTTATCAGATGATCCCTATGGCTCTCTTTTTACTTTATTCAATGATGATGACATGAATGAATGGGATTATAATATCGATCAATTTGACAACACCATAACTATTGGTGGTAAAACGATCGCTGATGTGTACACTGTTTTACAGATTGATGAATCGATGAATGCGCCCGTTACAAATAACATGCAACAGGGATATAGAACTTTCGCTTCAGATAAATTTGCAAAAAATATTGGTCTTGTTGCCCGTGATTTTATAATGTGGGAATATCAACCGCCGGCACCGGGTTCTCCCCAGAATGCTACCGGTTACAAAACTGGGTTTGGCATCAAAATGTGGATGATCGATCATAACTAACCTTCCTTATTAATTAGTATTTTTGGAATGACTAAAAGTCGTCCTGAATGAAAAAACTGATCATTGTACTTATTGGAAGCTGTTTATTTTTTGTGGGAGCCAGGGCACAGTTCACCCGTTATGTGATCAAGCTTAGAAATAAAGGTGGAAGCGCCTTTTCACTTTCAACCCCTACAGCCTATTTATCGCAGAGAGCTATCGACAGAAGAACAAGATATGCTATTGCAATTGACAGCACCGATTTGCCCATAACTCCTTCCTATATCACTCAAATAAGAAATGTTCCATTTGTCACGGTATTAAATATTTCCAAATGGCAAAATAGTGTTGCTATTCAAACTTCAGATCCAAATGCGATCACAACTATTAATGGATTTTCATTTGTGCAATCAGTTGCGCCGATAGCGGCAAGAACGCAAAATAGCACTACTGAAAAATTAACTATTGCGGATCAACCTTATATTTCCTCTCAAAGAGTCATGGGTATAACTGATTTTTTTAATTATGGAGCAGGCTCTCTTGCTGAGATCAACCTGCATAAAGGCCAATTTTTACATAATATAGGAATGCGTGGACAAGGAATGGTGATAGCTATTCTTGATGGTGGCTTTTTTAATTACAATACGCTTGATGCAATGGACAGCATCATTTTAAATAACCAGGTACTTGATACCTGGGATTTTTATTCTAACAATACAACAGTTTCTGATGATCACCCGCATGGTATGCAATGCCTTTCAACTATCGCTGCAAATATTCCTGGTCAATTTATTGGCAAAGCACCAAAAGCAAACTTCCTATTGTATCGCACAGAAGATGTGAACAGTGAATACCCCATCGAAGAATTTAATATGGTATGCGGAATGGAAAGAGCAGACAGTGCCGGTGCTGATGTTATTTCTACTTCATTGGGATACTCTGAATTTGATGATGCTTCTTTTAATCATACATATGCGCAAATGAATGGCAATACAACCATTGCTGCCATTGGCGCAGACCTTGCCGCTAAAAAAGGGATTTTATTTGTCGCTGCCGCTGGCAATGAAGGTGGTAATGCCTGGCATTACATTATGACACCAGCAGATGGGGATAGCGTTCTTGCAATAGGAGCAGTAAATACAAGCGGAGCAGTCGGGTCATTTTCCAGTTATGGCCCATCAAGTGATGGGCAAGTAAAACCAGATGTTGCTTCAGTGGGCGTTAATGCAATGGTTCAGTCAACAGGTAACACGGTCACTACTGGCAGCGGAACTTCTTTTGCATGTCCCAATATGGCTGGCTTATCATCTATTCTTTGGCAAGCATTTCCTGAGGTTAATAATATGAGAATTGCAAGAGCATTGCGTGAAGCGGGAAGTATTGCTGCTACACCAAACGATAGAATTGGGTATGGCATCCCTGATCTGAAGGTTGCTTTTGGGAAATTGCTTACGGAGTTTGCAACATCTACTTCAACGATCAATGGATGCAGAATCTTTGTAAACTGGACCAGCAAAGATGTTGGCGCCATGAAATATGAAATTGAAAGAAAAGCGCCTGGTGAAACTAGTTTTTTTAAAGTAGGTGAGCTGATCCCAACTGCCGGTGTTTCTTTAGCAACACATAGCTATGAGTTTATTAATTCATTAGCCGCTGGTGCATCGGGAAGTTTTTCATACCGCATAAGACAAATTATAGATACAGCCATTGCAAGCTTCACTGCTGTTTATGTTGATACGACACTGGCAAATGTCACATCGCCCTGTGTTGTTACTTCTGTCGTAAATCCTGGCACACTTAGTAATTATGTAACTGTCCGGCCAAATCCTTCTGTCGGAAGCAATGCCAATTTAATTATTGAAACAATTGATGCGGTCCCTTCTATGCCAATATTTGTTTATAATATGAATGGAAGATTAGTACAGCGCTTACAGGAATCAAAAGGTTCTGGCAAAAAGATCATTGATCTTTCAGTTGGTAAACTGGCAAAAGGAAAATATTTTATTAATGTTTACAATAAAAATGTATTGGTCGGTACTACAGAATTTATAAAACTATAGAGTCTTTTCGAATACCGCAACAAACATCGAATCAGCTTTCTTATCATAACCTTTTAAAACTTCCATTTGCTTTAATTGTAAGTGGAAGTTTTCTTTTATATACATCGCCACTTCCTCATTTTCCTTTTTAAATACTGAACAAGTGATATAAACAAATGATCCTCCAGGTTGAAGTTGCGTAATAGCATTCGATACAATTCTTTTTTGAAGTTTCGAATACTGTTCTATTTTTCTTTCCTGGAAAAAATAAAGTTGTTCTGGTGTACGGCTCCATGTGCCGGAGCCTGAACATGGAACATCGGCAATAATTATTTCGGATCTTAGATTTTTGACCTCAGATTTATTTTTTGATAAGTCAACCATAAAACTTTTATAATCCCTAATCCCCGTATTGCTAAACCTCTTTTTCAAATTAGCAAGAATACTTTCTCTTGTATCAGAAACAGTAAGTTTGATCTTTGGATCAATATCGAAGGCCATGATCGATTTACCGCCGCTGCCTGCACAACAATCCCAAACAGATATTTCAGTCCCGATAGCTATCGGGATACGATTTAAGATTTCAGATTTTATGAATTCCCCGGTTCTTTGAGAATTATAATCCTGTATTACTGCTTCCTTATCTAACTCAATGACCTCATCGATTTTTGAGGCATTCGGTAATGCAAGACAAGTTTCAGTGATCATTTTAAAATCAATACCAGGCTGTTTGAGTTTTTGTACAACTATTTTTTCTTTGCCCGGACGCAAACGAAGAAAAAGATCTGGTTGTATTAAAAATGATCTGCAAAAATTTTCTTGATCGACACTTTCACTTAGCTCCTCTTTCCAGGGAAATATTTCAGGAATTAATAATGAAGAATTAATAATCAATAATTTTTCATCGATTGTCAGTTTACATTTTTCGTTCCATTCAGGTTTCAATGCAACAAGTATTTCACTTGACTTATCTGAACAAAGAAACAAGCAGGTTAATATTTTTTCTTCAGTACTTGTATTCATTACCACTTTGCCTAACCTGAAAAAACAATAACACAGATTTGAAATTTGTTTTCGGTCTTTTGAACCAAATTTTTTATTTGCCGAAAAATATTTTTTTAAAAAAGACGAAAGCGGCTCATCTCCTTTATAAATACTCAGGATCTCTTTTGTCGAATTTATATATGAATGATAACGGCTCACCTTTGATTTAATTTTTTACTTATAACCGGAGAAGATATAAACAAATTTTAATTCTGGCATAAAAATTTGTGCATAAGAAATGAAAGCAAGATAATATCTGGATAATAAAAAACCCTGCAGGGTTATGCTGTAGAAAAATATTCTCACTTATTTCTTTACGTTTAAACTATAAAATCATGAAGACATTTAGCATATTACTTTTCGTTGCTCTAATGGCGGGAAGTAATTTATTTAAAACATCAGATGCAACTGTAGCAACTAATCTAACCAAATCTTCTGTGTCATGTTCAACCACTGATACTGTAATAGTGCCAGTGACCATCCAATCTTCTTTTAGTACAAAATATCCGAGTGCAACAAGAGTAATATGGTATCAATACACTCCGGATAAAACGATGCCGGCAGATCCCACTGCATGGTATTATGGCCTGGATGACAAAGATTATTATGTAACTTTTAATTGGGACAACTCTGATTACATAGCATGGTATGACAATGGTAACTGGATCCGTTCATCTCAAAGAATTGATGATATAGATATCCCTGCTGATGTGATGAGATCGGTTAACACTCAATATCCTGGTTACAAGATCGTCGATGTAGATCTTGAACACGATAATAAGCAAACGCTTTATGAAGTAAAATTGGTGAAAGGTGATAGTAAATGGAATGTTCATTATACTCCAACCGGAACAGTTGCGAGAAAAAAAGAAAGACATTTAACTAAATATGATCCACAGGCAGAAATGACAACCGATTTTACAACCCGTTATCCTAACACAACAGAAGTAGTTTGGTATCGCTATGATCCTGAAGCAAGAGTTGAAATTTATCCAACTGATTGGGATTATAATATGGATGCAACTGATTACGAAGTAAGATTTAAAATGGATGGAACAGATTACGCTGCATGGTATGATAATGGCAAATGGGTGCGTACTGAATCAATGGCAATGAATTCTAATAATGCCAAACTCCCGGCAAACATTAATGACCTGCTGAAAACACAATATAGTGGCTATACAGTTAAAGATGTGGAAACAGAACAAAGCAGTACCCGTACTGTTTATGAAATAGAATTAGCAAAAGGAAATGAAAAATGCAAAGTATTCTACACTGCAGAAGGTGCGATCATTAAGAAAAAATGCAGGACTGTATAAAAACGATTTAGAATCACAAACAATAATGCAAACAAAAGAATGAACCCGGGTTGGGTTCATTCTTTCTTTTTATCCAAATAGATCGTTATAATTCCAGCAATGTTTTCACTGGATCTTTTCCAAATAAAAGTTGATCAGGATTTTCAAGCAATTCTTTTACTCTTACTAAAAAGCTTACCGATTCGCGGCCATCAATGATCCGATGATCGTAGCTAAGCGCAACGTACATCATTGGCTTTATTACAACCTGGCCATTTACTGCAATTGGCCTTTCTTCTATTTTATGCATTCCAAGAATTGCACTTTGAGGAATATTAATAATTGGTGTGCTCAATAAAGAACCAAACACTCCGCCATTGGTAATAGTGAATGTTCCACCTGTAAGATCTTCTGCTGTGAGCTTGCTATCTCTTGCTTTGCCTGCCAATTCAATTACTTTCTTCTCAATATCCGCCATGCTCAAACTTTCAGCATTCCGAATTACCGGAACGGTCAATCCTCTTGGTGTAGAGACTGCTATTGAAACATCACAGTAATCATGATAAACAATATTATCACCATCGATATATGCATTTGCTGAACGCCATTCCTGCAATGCATAACAACATGCTTTTACAAAAAAGCTCATGAAGCCTAAACCAACGCCGTGTATCTCTTTAAATTTATCCTTGTATTTATTTCTTATGTCCATTATCGGCTGCATGTTCACTTCATTAAATGTAGTAAGCATGGCAGTCGTATTCTTAGCTTCCACTAATCTACGTGAGATCGTTTTCCGGAGATTACTCATCTTCTCGGGCTTTTCATTTCTTGAAAATGATTCGGCACCGGGTCTGCGGCCAGGATTACTTAAAGCAGCAAGAACATCTTCTTTTAAAATTTTTCCGTCCGGACCTGATGGAGTAATTTTTTTCAGGTCAACTTTTTTATCAGCGATCATTGCGGCAGCAACAGGAGATGCTTTCACATCCGCAGACTCATGTTTGCCTTCTGGCAAAATAACGGCTGGTTCTGCTTCTATTTTTTCTTCGTCTTTAATTTCAGGCTTTGATTTTTTCTTTTCGTCCGGCTTTTTTTCTTCTGATTTCTGACTACTGACTTCTGACTTCTTTTCAGCAGCCGGTTTTCCATTAGAAGGTTTCGAAGCTTTCTCATCAATGCTCGCCAACTTATCACCTATCTTAATGCTATCACCTTCCTTGATATCCTCCAATTTAATAACGCCAGCTTTTTCAGCATTCACTTCAAAAGTAGCTTTCTCGCTTTCTAACTCAGCGATCACTTCATCTCTTTCCACATAATCACCATCGTTCTTTGTCCACTTTAATAAAGTGACCTCGCTTATTGATTCACCAACCGTTGGAACTCTTATATCGATCATAAAACTTATTTCTAATTTCTGGTTTTCTTTTATTGGCACATCGGCATATTATCAAATTAGCACATTAAATCGAAAATGCCGTCTCCACGATCTCCGCCTGCTCCTGCACATGAACTTTATTATAACCAGTCGCTGTTGATGCAGATGGCTGGCGACTGATCACACCATAATTAATGCTATGCAAATTCATTTTCAAAAATGAAGCCGCTCCCATATTCAAAGGTTCTTCCTGTACCCAGAACCAGGTTGCTTTATTATACTTTTCATATAAAGCGTCCAGTTGGTTTAACGGCAATGGATATAATTGCTCAACACGAATGATCGCAATATCTTTTTTTCCATCCTTTTGCTGTTTCTCTGCAAGATCAAAATAAATTTTTCCGCTGCAGAATAAAACTTTATTCACTTGTGATACATCAGCAAATGAATCATCGATCACTTCTTTAAAACCTCCGTTTGTAAACTCACCCATTACAGAATATGAACCCGGGTGACGAAGATTTGCTTTGGGTGCAAAATTGATCAATGGTTTTCTAAATGACCATAATAACTGTCTGCGTAATGCATGAAAAAAATTAGAAGACGTTGTAATATTTGTTATTACCATATTCAATTCACCACACATTTGTAAAAATCTTTCCAGTCTTGCACTGCTATGTTCAGGTCCTTGCCCTTCATATCCATGCGGAAGTAGCATAGTAACGCCATTCATCCTGTTCCATTTTTGTTCTCCTGCTGCAATGAATTGATCAATTATGGTTTGGGCTCCATTACAGAAATCACCGAACTGTGCTTCCCATATCACCAATGCATTGGGATTAGCCATCGCATAACCATATTCAAAACCAAGAACACCGTATTCACTCAGCAATGAATTATATATTTTGAATTTTCCCTTTGCTCCGGGCACCGCACTCAAGCGGTTATACGCCTTATCATTTTCTTCATTACGTAATACAGCATGACGATGACTGAATGTTCCCCGCTGTACATCCTGTCCACTCATTCTTACATCTTTTCCATCAAGCAATAAACTTCCGTAAGCAAGTAATTCCCCGGTGGCCCAGTCCACCTTATTTTCTGTTTGAAATAATTTCACTTTATCCTGCAACAACTTTTCCACCTTACGTAATGGTTTAAAATCTTCCGGCCATTTCATCAAAGCATCAAAAATTGTTTTGAAAGCTACTTCGCCAATTGCTGTAGCAGGTGAGCTATCAAAATCTTCGAGTGTTGCCCTGTGTAATTTTTTCCATTCCAACTCTGGCGGCTGGTATTTATAAGGCAATGGGTTTTGTTTCACCTCATCTAATCGCTCCTGCAGATCGGCCCAGAATTTCTTTTCCATTTCTTTTGCCAGCTCCTGTGCATCTTCTTCCCCATTCTCCAACAAATATTTCACATAAACCTCTCTCGGATTTGGATGTTTATCGATCAATGCATATAAATGTGGTTGGGTAAATTTTGGATCATCGCCTTCGTTATGTCCATGACGGCGATAGCAAACCATATCAATAAAGATATCCGAATGAAATTTTTGTCTGAATCTTGTTGCCAACTCCACACATTTCACTACCGCTTCAGGATCATCACCATTTACATGTAATACCGGAGCTTGTATGGCAGCTGCCAGTGACGTACAGTAATCAGAACTTCTTGCATCATCAAAGTCAGTAGTAAAACCGATCTGGTTATTAATTACAAAATGAATTGTACCACCTGTATAATAACCGTGCAAATAGCTCATCTGCAAAATCTCATACACAATTCCCTGGCCGGCTAATGCCGCATCACCATGGATCAATATTGGAAGTATCTTATCATAATGACTTGTGTGCATAATATCCGCCTTCGCTCTTGAAAAACCAAGAACTACCGGATCAACTGCTTCAAGATGCGAAGGATTAGGCATTAATTTCAAATGCATTGTTCTTCCATCCGGAGTCTGCACTTCACTTCCAAATCCCATATGATATTTTACATCACCACTTCCCATTGTTTGATCCAGCTTTGCTGTTCCTTCAAACTCACTAAATATCTGCTCATAAGTTTTACCCATGATGTTCGCCAGTATATTTAACCGGCCACGATGTGCCATCCCCATCACCACTTCATGTACATCTAACGCGGCAGCAGAATTAATAATAGCATCCAATGCAGGAATTGTGGTCTCCCCTCCTTCTAATGAAAATCTCTTTTGCCCAACATATTTTGTATGCAGGAATTTTTCAAACATCACTCCCTGGTTCAATTTCTCTAAAATGCGCTTCTGCTGATCCAATGAAAATTTCTCAGTAAATTTTTTCTCCATTTCATTTGTCAGCCAATCGATCTCTTCCTGGTTGCTTATATATTTGAATTCAATGCCGACATGATGAGCATAACATTTTTCAAGATAAGTAATGATATTTTTTAAAGTAGTAGTACCAAGTCCAATCAAATTTCCGGCATTAAAATTCTTATCAAGATCAGCATCAGTAAAACCAAAAAATTCAAGATTAAGGTTTGCGCCCCGATCCCTTCTCTTACGAATTGGATTTGTTTTAGCGATCAAATGCCCTTTGTTACGATAACCAAGGATCATTCGATACGCACCAAGTTCACGTTTCCAATCGATGCCGCTTTCTGCTACAACCGGAGAAACTTCTTTTATTGCTGCGCCATTTCCATTAGTGGTTGGCTTACTACTTGCGATCGCAAAATCGAATCCTTCAAAAAATTTTCTGAATTCCGGGTCTACGCTTTCAGGATTTTTTACAAAATCCTGGTATAAATTTTCAACAAATGCCGGATGCTGACTGGTGATATATTGGAAATCTTTCATCGAGGTCTCGTTTCTCTGCTCCCGATTTTAAATAGGCAAAGAGAGCTGGGCTGCAAATATCTGCCAAAAAACCGAATATGCTGTCATTTTGAGGGTTTTAGAGTGTTATGAGGCCGGCTACAAACCTCTGAGCATCACTTGTTGCCTTCCCTTCTTCCAGTGGAAGAAGGGCACTCTTGTACGGCTGGTAATTCTATTCATCTTTTTTATAATTTGATTATTCATCTTTTGGTGATTAAGCCTCTCAACCCTACCTTTGCTGTCCTCAAAAAAAAGAGTTAATGGCAAATCATAAAGCAACAAAGAAAGATGCACGCCAGGCAGAAAAACGCCGCGTAAGAAATAAGTACTATGGCAAAACCACACGTAATGCCATTCGTGATCTTCGTGAAATAAAAGACAAAAAAGAAGCAACTGATAAAATGCCAACGACTGTGGCAATGATCGATAAACTGGCTAAGAAAGGTATCATTCATAAAAATACGGCGGCTCATTTAAAAAGTAAGCTGGCTAAAAGGGTAAATAAATTAGCTAAATAATTCTTTAAATATATTTTTTGAAAGGTCTCGCCTAAGGCGAGACCTTTTTTATATTTAGACCTCAAAACTCGGTCATGAGAAAACTGTTTACCTGCTTTGCTTTATTGCTTATTAATTTTCTTAACGCACAAAATATCACAACAGTATTTGAAAAAAGTGGTGGTACAAAAACTCCCACTTATTTTGAAGCGATCGACTGGTGGCAGAAGCTCGATGCCCAATCTGGTAAAGTGAAAATGCTTACGATGGGAATGAGTGATGCTGGATATCCTTTGCATTTGATTGTTGTTGCAAACAATGGCGATTACAATTTTGATAATATCAGGAAGAATAATAAAAGAGTGATCCTTGTCAACAATGGTATTCATCCCGGCGAACCAGATGGAATAGATGCCAGTATGTTACTTGCAAGGGATATTGTAATTAATAAAGTAAAGTTGCCAGACAACGTTGTTCTCGCCATCATTCCGGTTTATAATATTGGTGGCTGTTTAAATCGTAGTGCTGATTATCGTGTTGATCAGAACGGACCGGAAGAATTTGGCTTCCGTGGCAATAGTCAGAATCTTGATCTTAACCGCGACTTTATTAAATGTGATTCTAAAGAGGCAAAAGTCTTTGCAGAAATATTTCATTTAACAGATCCGGATGTTTTCTTAGATAATCATGTAAGTGATGGCGCCGATTATCAGCATGTGATGACACTTATTTGTACGCAGCATAGCAAACTCGGTGGAGTGCTTGGCGAATATTTGAACAAAACATTTGAACCTAGTTTGTATGCAAGTATGAAAGAAAAAGGATATGATCTTATTCCTTATGTAAATGCATTTGGTGATACCCCTGATAGTGGTTGGCCTGAATTTTTTGAAAGCCCCCGGTATAGCAGTGGCTATGCAGCTCTATGGCATACATTCTCATTTATATCTGAAACGCATATGCTGAAACCTTATGATCAACGAGTAAAGTCAACCTATGAATTGATGAAAAGCTTTATTGATTTTGCTACAAAGAATAGCGAAACAATAGAACAACTGAGAGATCAAACAAAACAAACAGTAAAAACACAGGCAGAATTCCCAATCGCATGGACATTGGATCGATCACAGGCATCAAAGAGAATTTATAAAGGCTATACCGCCGCCTATAAGCCCAGTGATGTATCTGGACAACGAAGATTGTATTATGACCGTAGCAAACCTTATGAAAAAGAAGTTCCTTTTTATAATTTTTATAAACCTTCGATCAATATTCAAAAGCCAAAAGCTTATATAATTCCGCAAGGTTGGTGGAAAGTGATTGAATTACTCAAAGCAAACAAAGTGCAGATGACGCAACTAAAAAAAGATTCAATCATTGAAGTGGAAGTTTACCGGATCGATGATTATAAAACAGCCGCACGGCAAAATGAAATGCATCATATAAACAGCGATGTAAAAACCAGCGTTACTGTTAAACAAATGAAATTTAAAAAGGGGGATTATTATATTCCATTGAACCAGGAAGCAAATCGTTTCTTAATTGAAACATTAGAGCCAACTGCAATAGACTCTTATTTTGCCTGGAATTTCTTTGACGCTATTCTTGGTCAAAAAGAAGGTTATTCCGGTTATGCATTTGAAGATATTGCCGCTGATTATCTAAAATCAAATCCAGATCTTAAAAATAAACTGGAGCAAAGAAGAGCAACCGATACTGCATTTGCAAAAAATGGAAGAGCACAGCTCAACTTTGTTTATGAAAATTCTCCGTGGATTGAACCAGATTATTTGAGATATCCCGTTTACAGGGTAAAATAAACTTGAATCAAATTTATTACACCTGGTTTGTTTTGCGAAATGGTAATCTTTTACCGTATGTAAGTTGACGCCATATCCATTCCATCGGCCCGTAATTAAAATGTTTAAACCAAAGATTACTATAAATAATTTGCAATGCATAAACAGCTAACCCAATAGGAACAAAGATTACAGGCCCGATATTTCCTCCAAATCCAAAACCAACACCATAATAAAGTGTAATGCCAATGATCGTTTGCATTAAATAATTGGTCAATGCCATTCTGCCGAGCGGAGCCAGCACTTTTAATTTACTATTTCCTTTCTTTTTTATCCAGTGCAAACAAATAACTGAAGTATAGGCAAGACAAAGTGGAACGACACTAAAGGCATAAAAAGTTGTATGTCCCAGTCCAATTGGGTTGGGTATCGATTTTTGAAAAATTTCAAAGTAGCTACAAGCGATAGCCGAAGGAATTCCAATGATGAAGCCCCAACGTCTCAATTTCTTAAACAATGCAACATAATTTTCAAGATTTGCGTAGATCATTTTTCTTCCGGCATAAAAACCGATCAAAAACATACCAAGGACTTTAGGAATACGATTACTATCGAGAATATAAGAATAACGATAAGCCCATCCGGAGGCTTGCCAGTTCCGCCATTCATGCCATCCGCTTCCGGGTTTGTATAAGTAGTTTGCATAGGTACTGTCTGTTGGTACACCATTCCTTTTATCAAACGATATGGCAATTTTTTCCAATCCGTCTCCTGCTTTTGTATGAAATAAAATATTTATACAATCCAGGATAATAGGTGAAAAGATCAACGCCACAGCAGTGATGATCAAAGTTTTATCGGAACACTTTCTGAATAATGGAAGTATAAACCCAATCAATGCATATAAGAAAAGAATATCGCCTTCCCATAATCCAAACAAATGTAAAGCGCCGATCAGGAGCAGTATAACCAGGCGCCGATAAAATATTTTTAAAGGATTGATTCCTTTTTGTTCATTCCTCATTAAAATAATAGAGAACCCGATACCGAACAACAATGAGAACAGGCTATAAAATTTTCCATTGATAAAGGTAAGCTCACTCAATGCAACTATTCCATCGGCGGGCCATGTAGGCAAAGCCTCCCGCATAGGTTGAGTATTGAAACTCCAACCGGTAAAACCAAAAATATTATCCAATAAAACACCAAATAAAGCGAATCCACGAAGTACATCGAGGATATCCGATCTTTCATTTTGTAAAACAGGTAAAGCTGTTTGTTTGAAAGTTTGCATGGATCTATTTTTTTATTTAATAAAAATAAAACCATGCCTTTGCTCACCGAATTATTACTCCGATGGTTTTGTTTCAATATTTAAATATAAATAGTTATTCTACAATATCGAGTAGTAATTCGTTTGATTTGATTGGCTGCTCATCACCTGAGCGAATATCTGCAGTTTTATCAATTGTCTTGAATATCCTATTTCCTATTATAACAGCAACTATTAAAACAGTTATGCTTAAATAACCAACCCAGTTATAGTTAGACAATTGATGTGTTGTTTTATTTGTTTTTACGATCGCCCCGGCTATTAACGAAGCCATTCCCTGGCCGAGTTGCTGCATGCTGCCATTTACACTCATAAAGCTACCCCGCTGATTTTGTGATACTACATTACTGATCATTGACTGCGCCATAACTATACGGCTGGTAACAACCATGAATAATACGGCAAAAAAAAGAACGGCCACAAAAACATTCATTGCCGGCATGTTCGTAAGAATAAACACGAGGAATAATGAAATGAAAACAGACCAGAGAAAAATGGGCAACTTTCCTTTTTTATCTGAGAATCTTCCCAAATAAATAGCAGCGGCAAAAGAAGTTAAGCCACCGCATAACAATATCAATGCGATCTGGAGTATTGTAAACTCTTTGTTGAATTGAAGATAAGATGGAATGAATGGAATCACTAAAAAATGGCCGAACATGAACAGACATGAAAAAATAAGTGCAGATCGCTGAATGCGGATCTTCATTGGCTTCGTAAGACTTCCAAAAATGGTGGATGAGGTAAAAGTGGTTATATGTCCTTTCATTGGCGGCAGGTATTTTATCATAAGTGCCAATAATAAAAGTCCTAAAAAGCCATTTGCAAGAAAAGGAATATGCCAGTTGGAATTAAAAGTATTAGTTAACAAAAGAGAAAGTGGCATACCGATGACCGATGCAATTGCAAAAGCACTCATCACTATGCCCATCGCCCGTCCCCTTCTTTCATAAGAAAAAATATCGGCTACAATTGAATACAACTGGGCACCTAATAGTCCGCCAAAAGTGCCGGAAACAACTCTTGCGATCAATAACATAACGTAATTAGGAGCAATACCACAAGCAAAAGAGCCAATTAAAAACCCTGTAAATGCAATTAATAAAGTTTTTTTCCGATCGTGGCGGTCAATAAGCAATGCAGCAATGATACCAGAGAAAAAAGCACTGATCGAATACGATGCAATCAGCGTACTGAATTGAAATGCTGAAATATGAAGACTGGGGATCAGGTAAATGCTCAATGGAACCATATTGACGAAGTCCAGGATCTGGGTAAAATTGATGGCAGCCAGTAAAAAGACAATCGTTTTTTCGTTTTTATCCATGAAGCAGAATAGGCCACAAATATCGTGAATGCAGCGTTATATGCAAATTGTTGTCTTTAAAATGACAAACCATCGCTTTCAAAACACCGTAAATTAGAAAATGAAATATCTTTTGCCCATAATTGTATTTTTTGTTTCCCTGGTAACGATCTCCTTTTCTACTAAGAACCTGGATAAAAGTATCGCAAAAGAGCAGGATGGATTTGCGTTAGTAGAATTGTTTACATCAGAAGGTTGTTCCAGTTGCCCGCCGGCAGATGCAGCACTGGAAGAAATTCAAAAAAAATATAGCGATAAAAATGTTCTTGTTTTAAGTTATCACGTTGATTATTGGGACAGATTAGGGTGGAAAGATATTTTCAGCAGTGCACTGTTCACTGAAAGACAGGAATATTATTCAAACATTTTTGGATTGAATAATATTTATACCCCGCAGGCAGTTGTAAATGGAAAAAAAGAATTTCTCGGCTCAAATAAAACTAAACTTATCAGTAGCATTGATGAACAATTGGATGAGAAACCCGATGCGTTGATAAAATTAAATGCCCTTCAAAACACCGAAGGAAAGATCAATGTGCAATATTCAACAGAAGGGACCGATGCAAAAAAAGAACAGGCGATACTTGTACTGATACAAAAGATGGCTACTAATGAAATAAAAAAAGGAGAAAACACAGGAAGAACTTTACATCACATCAATATCGTTAGAAATATTTTTTATTTACCTCTTAAAGAAAAAACTACAAGCTTCAAACTTCCAACGGGTTTACAGAAACAAGATTTTTTTGTTGCCGGTTTTATCCAGGAGAAAAGATCCGGAAAGGTAAAAGCCATACAATCCGTCTCTATTGAATAAATAAAGCCTACTTCTCTCACCCATCTTTTTTCATCGGTCACCAATAAAATCATTGTGTTCACCCAATGAGGTTTAGAAATAGCTAAACTTCATTTTATTCTCTATCACCCACCGTTTGCCCACTCTTTCTCCCATTCCTTGCCATGAGCTTGCCACTCAAAGCCGTATTGAGCTCGGTTAATAAGTTCAATTGATCAAAAATATTTTCCTCATAAAAATGGGTTAATGGTTCAAAACTCCAGTTTCCACACTTGGCTGGATGGAACTCCGTTTACAAGTCCACCGGCTATATAAATTGTATTGTTTATGGAAACAACTGATGCCCCTCCAGGTATAGGCTGAGGCAAAACGCCTATTAACCAGGCATTGTTTTGTGTATCGTATATGTCAAATTTGTCACCGCTTGTAAGGAAGATTAATTTATTGTCTTTAACAACTGCATTCTGACCCGAACATACCCACTGCCAGGATGCCGGAGTATTTAAATTCATTAAAGCACGGGCTCCCGTACTTGTGTTCAATGTTTCTACCGAGCAGGTTGCCGTATAGTATCCCGGATTATTAGATGATATATCTCCTCCAGCAAAATATAAAACGTCATTAAGTGCAATAGCTGCATGATAAGCTCTCGCAGTCTGCAAAGAGGAGGTGGACCAGGTGCCGGTAGAATTATCATATATATCTATCACATTGGACATTTGACCTGTCCAGAGGTCTCCCCCCGTAAAATAGACTTTATTGTTTGCTGAAACTGCAGTAATAAAATTCCTCGGAGTGCTCAAAGATACGGTTGACCATGTGTTAGTGGTAAGATTATAAATATCAACTGTGCTAACCGCATAGATGCCCCAATTGCCTCCGGCAAAAAAGACTTTATCACCTACTGCAGCGGCTGCTAAGCCATCAGCTGCTCTGCTTAAATTTGAAATTGTCCAGGTATTGGTGGAAACATCATAAATATCTACATTAGAACAAGAACTGCCATCATTTTGTCCACCTGCAATAAATATTTTATTTCCGGCTGTAGCTGCTGCTGCCCAAATTCTTCCTCCACCGTCGCATAAAGTTAATTCTGCCGTTGACCATGTATTGGTAGCAATATCAAATATATCTATTCTTGTTGTTTCGCTAAATTGAGTTCCCTTCCATCCACCGGCAAATACAATTTTATTTCCTGCGGATGCCACAGCCATTTCAATTCTTGCCTGTGAAAGTGTGCCAATGGGTATTAGTTGAGCATTAATGATTGGTCTATTAACCGGAGGACATGAATTTAAAGGCGGCGGTGGTGCATTCCCTGTTACCTTCATCGTGTCCTTATCATTCAGCCCTCCAGCATCTGTCACTTTCAATTCAAACTGATAAACTCCTTCTACAAGGTTTGTTACTTGTGTTTGCGCGGCATTTGAATTCGCAATGTTGAATGATGATGGCCCGGAAATCTTTGTCCATTGATAAGTAGTAATGTTATTATCAGGATCCGTGGATTTGCTTCCATCCAAATTGGCTGTATTGGCAGGTAAAGTAATAGTGGTATCATTACCTGCATTAGCAACAGGAGGATGATTCGGTGGCTGCGATAGATCATTTACAATTAACTGCATTGTATCTTTTGCAGATGCACTTTTATCATCAGTTACTGTCAATTCAAATTTGTATGCTCCTGCAGCAAGATTCTTGACAAGTGTTTTTGCTGAAGTTGCATTAGCAATAGCAAAAGAAGCAGGGCCTGAAATTTTTGTCCAAAGCCATTCACTTATCTTCCCATCCGGATCATTGGAGGCTGAGCCGTCTAATGAAATACTATCGGCTGGTAAAGTGATAACCTGGTCGGGCCCTGCGACTGCAATCGGTGGTTTGTTTCCTTTGCAACCCTCGCAGGAAGATTCTTTCTCGCATGAGAAAAATATTCCTGTAGTGGTAATCATTAAGACAATAAAGTGCAATACTTTTTTCATGAAAAAGGCTTATCTAACGCAGCATTACTTTTTTAGTTTTATTATCCAGGCATCACTATCCCCATGATTGCCACTTACCTGACCATCGTTGGAGAAGGTGCGTCCGGAGACAATATAACCACCATCTACAGAGGGTTGAATGCATTGGGCATTCTCATTATTAGTACCGCCGAGTGACTTTTGCCATTGCATAGCGCCGCTGTTGCTTAACTTTACTATCCATATATCCTGATGTCCATGATTCCCGCTTACATCGCCATTAGAGGAGGCAGTATATCCAGCTAAAATATAGCCGCCATCTGCTGTTATTTGAAGGGATTGCGAAGTTTCATCATCACTGCCACCCAATGCCTGTTGCCATTCCAAACCACCATTGCTGCTTAGTTTTATTAGCCAGGCATCCTGGCCTCCATGATTGGCACCGTTTATATTACCATCGTAGGATTTGGTTTCTCCGGCTACAATATAGCCACCATCTGACGTGGGTCGAATGGATTTGGCACAATCATAGAGACTACCACCCAAGGCCTTTTGCCATTCAATGGTGCCACTGCTACTAAGCTTTACTACCCATGCATCGGTTTCGGATCCGCCATGAAAGCCACTTACATCACCATCATTGGAGTTGGTATTGCCGGCTACAATATAACCGCCATCAGCTGTTAATTGAAGGGCATAAGCGAATTCATCATTAGAGCCACCTATTGTTTTCTGCCATACTATATCGCCACCACTGCTTAGCTTTACTATCCAGATATCCTTTTTTTTGGTGGCGACTACATCGCCATCATTAGAGTCTGAATGCCCGGCTAAAATATAGCCGCCATCTTGTGTGGGAAGCACCCGGTTGAAATAGTCACAACCCGTTCCGCCCAATGCCTTTTGCCATTGAATATCGCCACTGCTATTTAGCTTCACTACCCAGGCGTCGGCTTCATCGTTGCCAGTATGATAGCCGGTTACATCGCCATCCTTGGAGAAAGTATAACCTGACGTAATATACCCTCCGTCGGCAGTTGGCTGTATGCAAAGTGCGTTATCAGCACTTGTGCCTCCCAGTGATTTTTGCCATTGAATGGCTCCGGTGCTGCTCAGTTTTGCCACCAGGACATCCGGGTAATACCCGCAAATTTGCTGATACGTAGTGCCACACCCTACATAACAACCATAACCACCTATATGATATCCTGTTATATCACCATTTTGGGATTCGGTACTTCCTGCAAGAATGTAGCCTCCATCTGTAGTGAGTTGAACCCAGTTTGCCAGATCAGCTCCTGCACCACCAATAGCTTTCTGCCATTCGATAGCTATTGGCGGGTGATTTGCAGGTGTGTTTTGCCGGTCGTCGTCGACTGGTTTTTTGCTGCAAGAAATCAGGATGGCTGTAATTCCAGTAATGATCCGAGCAACTAAAAAGAATATTTTTTTCATAACAGAGATTTGATGATTAACAATTTTTTGTCGTGATCTGACTGAGGACGGTAAAATCAAAAAACAGAACTCGGTTGGGTTTTATTTAAGGAAAACCTTCACCATGTAATTGTGGCATGGCTGGCAACTCTGTTAACTGACCCGCAAAAGATTGATAACCCGGCATGCCTGGTACTACTGATTCATATAAGGCAATGCCCAAATAAGCAAAAAGCCTTGAGTTAGTTGGTGGCGGCATTCCTACAGTAGTACGGATAACCCGCAATTGCATATCCAACCATTTTAATACCGCTTCAGAAGAATACTCCTTCTGTTTAGATGGCTGATCAATTTTTTTTTGACAGGCAGAAAAAACAATTACTGAAACTACTGTAAGCAGTATCCATTTATCGGATGAAGTTTTGGTTAACGGTGTCATGATTATAAAATTTAAAAAGATAATTGAACTGATAACTGTAGCAAATTACTGTTGCTGTGAAAGGATTTTTTTTCATTTTGCCAAACTGTAAAAAGCAAAGGCCACACTCCTTTGCGAGTAGTACTTAAGCCGGTTGACGATGACAAACGGTTTTCATCCTGCCTGTGATTGCGGATGTCCTTTCTTTTTTTGTATCGTGATCTTATTGCAGAGGGAATAATTTAATTTTATAAGGCAACCTTGTATGTGACGAAACATGAATTCATATTTTCCGATCAGCGCCGGCACCGCGTTACAAGACATGTAGTATTTTGGATTGTATGGTGCTTTGCTTATTTATTACTATTTCATTATCCTATGTATACTTTTAAGGGCTGGGGATTTAGTGCCAAGGATGCTCCCTTAACTTTTCAATATATTAAGCAAATTGGGCTTGGGTTGTTTCTTTTGAAAACGCTGATCTTTAATTCCCTCCTGGCCGTTGTTTTATTACAGGCCATTTTCATATACGTTTTAATCTACTGGATTCTTCCCAACTATTTCTACAAAAAAAGAAATAAGATTGTGGTTGCTGCAATTTTAATTTGTGTTTTGACAGCCTATTTTTTTTGCTCTGGCTTATTCCGATGGTTTGCAAGTTATGGTGATTATGTTTTTGGATTTATCAAAAATCCCCACACTATCGGGCGTATATTTAGCGTGGACATGATTGCCAACTTCAATATCCAGCTAAGCAGCCTTCCTATTCTTGCCGGATTTGCTGTAATGATAAAAATGATTAAACGATGGTGGCTGAAACAAAAAGAAACCGAGCAATTGGCAAAAGAAAAAACCAAAGCAGAATTGCAATTGCTGAAAGCGCAGATACATCCCCATTTTTTATTTAATACACTCAATAATATTTATTTTTTTACGCTGACCAATTCGTCCCGTGCGCCGGAAATGATAAAAAAACTTTCTGGTATGCTTCATTATATACTGAATGAATGCGACCAACCGCTGGTGCCACTGGAAAAAGAAATCAGAATGATACAGGATTATATGTCGCTGGAAGAAATACGATACGGTGAACAAATGAAAATGACAATGGACATCCAGGAAAATTATTCCGGTAAGCTGATTGCGCCACTATTGCTGATTCCATTTGTGGAGAACAGTTTTAAACATGGTGCCAGTAAAATGCTTAGTCACCCTTATGTGAAGCTCCGCATTAACATTGAAAACAATATGCTTCATTTTTTTATATCGAACAGCCGTCCGGAAATGCTGGAACCTGTAACATCGAAGGGCAATATCGGTTTAAAAAATGTAAAGCAAAGATTACAGATCCTCTATCACTCCACTCATGAATTAAATATTGTTTCCGAACCCGGGAGTTTTACTGTTTATATAAAAATACAGCTAACCGAAATGCCGGTTTCAACAATTAACAATGGAAAAATGAAATCAAAAACAGAATATGCAATGGCATGAATTGGTTTTTTCAGAAAAGAAGCAGATACGTCTGCTGCGTCATATCCTGTTTTGGGTTGCGTGGGGATTGTATTTTTTCTTATGTGACTATTTCCTGCGGTTTCGGTCGGCCACTCCCCGTTTAGGAAATGTGATTTTGGGTTCTTATGTCTTACTCAAGACCGTATTATTGCTTTTTCTCTATGCAATTGCCTGTTATTTTTTCATCTACTATTTGTTACCGCAGCTAATAAAGAGTAAATGGCTCATGGCTATTGTAAAAAGCCTGCTGCTTTGCATTCTCCTTTTCATTGCGGCCTGGTTTATGTTTTGGGATCTGTTTCCTTTTGTTGATTATCTGATCGGGTCTGCTAAGGCAAACAATTATCCTACCTGGTTCTGGCCGCCCGCCTACCTGGGCATCATCAATTCTGTTAAAGTGATCGCTGCAGCTGCCATAATAAAATACGTAAAGTACTGGTGGCTGAAACAAAAAGAAAACGAAAGGCTGGAAAGAGAAAAAATAAATGCCGAGCTGCAATTACTAAAAGCGCAGATCCATCCCGATTTTTTATTCACATCGCTAAATAACATCTATGCTTATTCGTTGGCAGCGTCGCCCCGCACTTCAGGGCTATTATTAAAGTTATCCGATCTATTGAGTTATATGCTTTATGAATGTGATAAGCCCATTGTACCGCTTGACAAAGAAATTGCCATGATGAAAGACTACATGGCGATGGAGAAAATAAGGCTGGGCGAATCCATTGAAATGGAATTGAATGTTTGCGGCGATATAAAGAATAAGATGATTGCACCATTCTTAATGCTCCCCTTTATCGAAAACAGCTTTAAGCAAAGCAGTGATTTGAACGGAAATGCCTGGATCAATATGGATATTGACATAGAGGACAACTTGTTTATTATGAAAATAGCCAATGGTATCGTTACAGGAACCGGCGGTTTGCAGGAAACAGCAACGAACTGTTTAAGCAAGGTTCAAAAAAGATTAACTTTGATTTACCCTCAGCACCAACTGGAGATATACAAAGAAGAGGAAATGCTTATTGCGCATTTAAAAATCCATCTTAGCGATACCACTACAATGGCAGCCGGGAAAGATGAAGTACCGGCAACGGAAGAGCATTAAGTAACCCAGGTATATATGCAGCAAAAAAACAAAATACGTTGCCTCATTATTGATGATGAACCACTGGCGAGGGAAATTCTCAATCAGCATATTGCCGGCGTGCAGGCATTAGAACTGGCTGGCACCTGCAGCAATGCGGTAGAAGCAATTAGTTTTCTGAATGAACACTCAGTTGATTTGCTATTTCTCGATATCCAGATGCCGCACCTGTTTGGTACCAATTTTATCCGTACGCTAAAAAATCCGCCAAAAGTTATTTTTACCACCGCATACCGCAAATATGCTGTAGAAGGTTTTGAACTGGATGCAGTAGATTATATCCTGAAGCCTATTTCGTTCGAACGTTTTCTGAAAGCCGTAAATAAAGTGCTGCAGCTAAATATCGGTACTGAACAGGTTTTATCTGCAACCAAAGAAGATCACACCGAAACTCCAAATTCATTTCTTTATTTCAGGGCCGAGAGAAAAATGGTAAAAATATTTTTCAGGGATATCTTATTTATAGAAGCATTGAAAAATTATATAAAAATTGTTACGGTCTCAAAAACAATTACTACGAAGTATGTATTTTCCACTCTTGAAAAAATGCTTCCTGCGAGGGAATTTTTGCGGATACACAAATCGTATATCGTTGCCATTAATAAAATTGATAGCTACAATGCCGATTGTATTCAAATAGCCAAACATGAATTGCCGATCGGACGACTGTATAAATTCGATGTAAACCGAGTACTGAATGCATCGTCTGCAACCTGAAACTTTATTTTATTATGAGAAGAACTTTGACAAATAATATTGTTCTCTCCATTGTTGTTATTTTCTTTATGAATAACATATTGTTTGCACAAAATGGAACCATAACAGGAAAAGTAAAATATGGTAATGATGTTTTACAGGCTGCCACCGTTGCCCTTGGTAATAAAACTGTGCTTACAGATCAAAACGGAGAATTTTCTATTCCAATAAAACCCGGCAGTTATACGATTATTATTACCCATGCGGGTTACAAAAAAATAGAACAGGCTATAACCGTGAATGCAGGTGATACAAAGAATTTTCACTTTGAGATGGTTCCCACTGATCAATTGGATGAAGTGGTTTTGCTGGGTTCACGTTCGCTAATACAACGAAGCAGCCTCAATACTGCTGTACCTGTAGATGTATTTTCCTCTGATAAATTAGTACAGACTGGTCAGCTGGGTCTTATACAAATGCTTAATTATTCTGTTCCATCCTTCAATGCAGGTCGCCAGGAATTGAATGAGCCTGTTACACTAAGGGGTCTCGATCCCGATCATGTGCTGATTTTGGTAAATGAAAACCGCTATCACAACTCTGCTTACCTTAATAATGGAACACCAAAAGTCAGTTTAGGTCGCGGCTCTGTTAGCAACGATCTGAATTCAATTCCTTTTTCTGCTATTGAAGGCGTTGAGGTACTTCGGGACGGCGCATCTGCACAATATGGCTCAGATGCAATTGCAGGCGTTATAAATATCCGGTTAAAAGAATCAACCGGTAAAACTTCCATTCAATCACATATCGGACAATTTTATGCAGGTGATGGAGAAAAATTCAGACTGGGTATATACCGTGGGTTTACCATTGGAAAAAGCCTGCCGGCCGGCAGGCAGGGCTTCATTAGTATATCGGCCGATACCAGGTACCAGGCTCCGACTACCCGTGCAGGAGAATATCAGAATACTGTTTATATAAATTACCCCCCTTTTGGCTCTCCGGCGGCTGACTCTGTAAGGGTCAAAGCAAAAGATGACTCTATAATTAATGCAAGAGGAATAGACAAAAAAGAGTTTTCAAAATATAACGGCATCAGTCAACTTATCAGTTCCGGAATTTTAGTAAATAGTGCTTATCCAACCGGCAAACATTCAATATTCTTCTTGACAAGTACCGCCAATTACAGGGAAAATCACCAACCAGCACCTTACCGTTATCCAAAAAACATTTACCAGGTAGATACAGTTTTATTCCCTAACGGATTCAGAGCAGATGTAAAAACTATTAATTGGGATGTTACGGCAATAACAGGCTTCAGGGGTGAAACAAAAAACAACTGGCATTGGAGAGCAAGCAGTTCTTATGGAAGTAATACCAATGACAGGTATGTGTCCAATTCAAATAATGCATCACAGCAGTTTATATTGGGAAAAGATGCGCCAACAGAATTTTATTTGGGTAAACTGATCTATCAGCAATTTATCAATAACATAAGTTTTGTAAAAGATTTTGCTCAGAAGAATAATGACTTTAAAACATGCAACCTCGCTGTGGGCGCAGAGTGGAGAATTGAAAACTATCAGCAAAAAGAAGGAGACTCAGCGTCCTGGGAAAAGTATGATAATTCAAACAATATTCAGGGTGGCTCACAGCCCTCAATTGGATCCCTTAATCAAAATGTAAACAAAAATCGTACAGTTTCGGGAGCATACCTTGACCTCGAAATGGAAACAAAAAAAAATCTTCTTGTTGACATTGCTGTTCGCTACGAGTTCTATGATGATTTTGGTGGCAACCTCGCAGGCAAACTGGCTGTTCGTTATAGAGTCTCGGAAAGTTTTTCTTTACGAGGCGCTGTCAGTAACGGCTTTCGGGCGCCCAGTATGCAGCAACGTTTCTTTGAAGGAACACAATCTTTCCGGGGATCGGATCGGACATCAGGCATATTTAGTAACAATAGCGGAGTCACAAGGGCTTTTCACATTCCTTCTCTTCAAGCGGAAAGATCGGTGAACTTGTCCGGGGGATTTACATCAAAACTTTCAAAAAATCTCAGTCTTACTGTGGATGCCTACTGGATACAAATCAAAGACCGGATTGTATTGAGTGGTGTGTTTAATAAAAATGATCCATATGTAGCTGCAATTCTTATTGAACACCCTAATATTGATGTGGTGCAGTTTTATGCCAATGCCATCAGCTCAAGAACTTACGGAATGGATGTAGTGATGAATGGCAGATGGAACATTAATAAAACCAGACTTGGATTAACGCTGGCCGCTAACTTCAACCGCAACACGATTTTCGGAGAGATTAAAACCACTGACAAGATTCCTGACTCTTCCACCTCCAGTTATACACATACATTATTCGGTATAGAAGAAATAACAACGTTGGAAAAAGATCAGCCGGGAGAAAAAATAATTTTATCAGCAACAGTTATCAAGGGCAAATTCGGATTTGCTTTCCGCAATACTTTTTTTGGAAATACTGCATCTACTGATATTACTACTACCCTGCCGATCGATACCCTTTATCAAATTTTTTCTTCCAGAATCCTTACCGATATCAGCATCAACTATACTCCAAAATCATGGTTAACGATCACAGCAGGCGCCAATAATATTTTTGATGTTTATCCTGATCTCTATAGTCCCAGGCTTAATAGTCAGGGGATTAATCTATACAACAACGGAGCAACGCCCTTTGGATCTAACGGTGGTTATTATTTTTTGAGTATGAGTTTTAATTTTTGAAGTCCTTCAGGTGTAAGCAAAAAGCCTCCCAGAATAAACTAAAAGGTGTAGAACTCGGGTTTCCATACCTGATTTGGTCAGGCCCTGCTAAGCGATGGGTAGTTTGTTAGCTTGGCGATCCTTGTTGGAATTTTCTTTTTTGCAGGAGAGAAACAATGCGCTGCTTAATCCGGCAAATAACAATAGAAAAAAGATTGTACTTTTCATGTACGTTTCGGTTTTAAATAGTCAAGAGATCAATGTTTCCAGTCAGCATCCCAGGCATTTGGAATAATAACTCCTGATGCACTTCCATTTGCAGCCACCCATTTTATTGTTTTGCTCTCCGTGTAAGCTATACGTGTACCATCGGGAGACCACGAGGTTCTTGTATAATTATCATACAAACCGGCGGTACCTGTATATATTAATATTAGTCCGGTACCATCTGCGTTCATGACAGCGATTGACATTTCGTGATTGGGATCATAACTTTGATAGAAAGTAACAGAAAGTTTCATTCCGCCTGGCGACCAGGAAGGTTGCCAGTAATTAGAGCCATTAGGAAGCTGGGGAGTAAGCGTAGTGAACCCGCTACCCTGGGGTGAAATGGTGAAAATAGAGGATTCATCCACAGCACCCGGCCACCAGTCACGGTTAAATGCAATTTTTGTTCCATCCGGCGACCATGCTGGAGTCGGGTATACGTTGTCTGCAAGTGTGTTTGGCAGTGCTGATACTGTACCATTGTTCAAGTCCATCACCATGATTACAGGGTACCAGTCATTTCCATACGTACGAGTAAAGGCAATCCTGGTACCATCCGGCGACCATGCCGGGTTCATCGCATAATTCGAAAATGTTGTCTGCACAACATTCGATCCGTCAGCATTCATAATACAAAGAGTGCCTCCCGTATAAGAATTCCAATTTTTGATGAAAGCGATATGGGTTCCATCCGGCGACCAGGCCGGATCTCCATCTGATGCAGCATCATTGGTCAGGCGGGTAACATTTGAGCCGTCAGCGTTACAGGTATAAATGTCATTATTACCGTCACGATCACTTACAAATACAATCTTGCCGCAGTTTGTTGTGCACGGAGGTGGCGTCGAAGGCTGTGGGTTTACCGTTACCTGCACCGTATCCTTATCAAACAACCCGCCTGCATCCGTTACTGTTAACTCAAATTGATAAACGCCTTCAAGAAGATTTGATACCTGTGTTGTTACCTCATTTGCATTACCAATATTGAATGATGAAGGTCCATTAATTTTTGTCCATTGATAAATAGTAATATTATTATCAGGATCAGTTGATTTGCTTCCATCCAAATTGGCTGTATTGGCAGGTGAAGTAATGGTGGTATCATTGCCTGCATTGGCGACAGGAGCATGATTTGTTGGTGCTGCAACATCCACTGTTACCATCATCGTATCATTTGTAGATGCTCCTTTATCATCTGTAACTATCAATTCAAATTGATAAACACCTTTTACCAGGTTTTTCACAACAGTTTTTGCAATTGCTGAATTCCTTATATCAGAAGAAGCAGGGCCTGAAATTTTTTTCCACAGCCACTCACTTATCGTCCCATCCGGATCATTGGAAGCAGAGCCATCCAATGAGATACTATCGGTTGGTAAAGGGATTAGCTGGTTGGGCCCTGCAATGGCGATTGGTGGTTTGTTACCATTGCATCCTTCACAGGAATATTCTTTTTTGCAGGAAAAAAATATTGTTCCAGTTGCCGTAACTACTATAAGGAATATTTTTTTCACAAAAAAGTTTTAAATTAATTGGATATTTATTCTCAGTAAACTCTGCTCTTTTAAATTTCAATATGCTGCTAACGTTTATTTTCTCGGCAATGTATCGCAAATGGTTTTCTATTTTAGTTGAGGACGCGTTGCATTGACGGAACCAATCTATTACAAACGCAACGGCCCTTGAATAAACAATATTTCACGAGGAGACGTTGCTGAGAACTGAGTTAATTTGATTTATAAATAGTCGCAGTATTCGTTCCTGCAGACTCTGCTGGTAAACTGTTTATCGCTATTGCACGGGTTTGTGCACTGGTGCCATAGAGAGAAACAACAGCAGTATTATTGCCCCAGACAGGATTAGCGGAGGGGTCTCCTGAATAAGCGCCAAAAACCCTGAGGTTGAAATTTCCCACATTGTTTTCTATCTGGCATCCCCAAAAACCAGCGGTTACCTTATTATTATTTATCGTAACAGGCCCTGTGATTGGTGGAAGAATATCTCCTCCTCTTATCAATACCCCCCCGGCTCCCAGAGGATCCCCTTCATAAGGCAAAGGTGTGCCCACATTATTCCGTACAGCAGTGCCATATGCTTCAAACGAAATTGAATCATTGATACTCGGAATTGTAGCATTTTCTATAAAACCGCCATCCAGTACAAGGCCAACTCCATTTTCCTCAATGTGATCATCATAGGATTTAATACTTATGTTACAGTGAGGTGACGAATTGAAAGCCACTAATCCATCCCCGTTGCCATGAATATAATTTCTTCTGAAAACAACACGGATGCTGGCATAGGTAACGGCCTGGCTATTCTGAATCTGGATACCTGTTTTAAATGGCTGAACCACGTTTCCATTTACTTCATTATCCTCCACCACCGCGTCAATCATCCTTCCGTTTGCAATAGTACCGCTGTTAATAATACTTATGCCGATACTTGAACCGAATAGATTGCAGTGAGCAATTCTTATTTGTGCAAGAGCTGTCGCTGCTATATCCGTTTGAATTAACGAACGTATTTTGTGGATTGGATCATTCTTCAGGGTTATCCATTCTATGGCGTTATCCCCATCCCCCATCCTGACCACTCCGGTGCGTCTTGTAAAAGGATAAGCAGGGGTAGTGGGAATAGTGAAGGAAGAATTTGGCAATTGGGAAGCATCAATTACCACTGCTTCTGGATGTCCGGGCTGTCCTTGCAGCGACATATTATTCAATAATTCCAACCGGCCTGCATTAGGGTGCGATGCGTTTAACAGATAAGTTCCGGACGCAAGTACAATGGTAGCTTCTTTGTTGTCTGCATTATTAATCGCTGCATAGAGTTCGTCCACATTGCTGACATAAACTTTTTTTGTCAGCATTTTAGCATTCACGTTTTCGCCGTTTAATGCAAGTGTTTCTTCCTGTTGCTGTGATTTTTCCATTTCTTTTTGGCAGGAACTGATAATTGTTGATACAATTGAAGTCAACAACATAATCCTGAGTAGTCTTATTCTCATAAAAAAATAGTTGTGATAAAAAATAATAACAGTTAGAAATGTAGGTGACCTGTATATGGAAAGTTTCCGGCTTCAATATCGTCTCTAAAATTCAATTGTCCCGTAACGTCAGCGAAAGCACCTGTGCCGCTGCCCACTACAATAGGGTGTTGACAACGTCCAAAAATTTCTGCGCCCAAAGGACCACCGTCGCAGTGTTCATACTTCGCCTCAAATTTGTAAGTAGTCCGAAACGTACCAGGTTGTCCATTGTAGGTACCAACAAAGTATTCCCGTCCTTCTTCACGATAGGTGCCACTCGGTGAGCATTCGTAATCATTAATAAAAACGTAGAGACAACCATTAAGATCTCCTGTCAGTTTTAAAGCAAAGGCCGAGCCCTCTCCTCCCGTGCATTCACCAGTTTCGGCATACCTGCCCATTCCCGATATCTGTGTTGCTCCGCTACCATTGTTCGCAGACGATGTCTCAATTTCTTCTTCTGGCAGGGCTGGTTTGTCTACTCCTTTTTGACAGGAGAAAAAGAAAATTGTAATTGTAGCCAGCGCTAATACCAGTATAAGGCTTGTATTTTTTCTCATAAAAAAAGTTTTGGTTTTTAAATTCAGCAATCAAATTATGATAGTACAGCAGCCAATAATTTTCATTTCGCTAAACCGTAAACTGAAAATGTCACAACAATCAGATGAAAGTATCTAAACCGGACGGCGACGACGAACGGTTTTCATCGTAGAGAACAATGTGGACGTCTAATATTCTTTGACCAACAGATTATTTACAGAAGGGATTGTTTAAATTTATAAGGCAATCAATCCATGTGACAAAACATGATTTTATATTCTCCGACAAGCGTAAGCACCGTATAGCAAGACATGTTACATTCTGGCTTATATGGTGCCTGGCTTATAATATTCTTTTTCATTTTCCAACTAATGTATTTAAAGGATGGGGGCCCAATACCTACAACCAAACCTTGCTGCGATTTGGGTTGCCGTTATTTTTTATTAAAACACTCATCGTTAATTCCTTTTTAGCAGCAATTGTTCCGCAGATTGCACTCATCTATGTTTTAATATATTGGTTGCTGCCCAACTATTATTTTAAAAGAAAAAAACCTTTTCTTACTGGAGCCATTACAATCTGCGTATTGCTTATTTTTTATTTTATAGCTGCGGGATTCCTATATGTAAATGTCATTTATGCTCACATTGAAAAATTAAGCCGCAACCCAGACATGTATGACTGGTCTTTTAAATTGAATCTGAGACCTGCTATCCTTAATGAGGTCAGCAGCCTGCCTATAGTTCTCGGCTTTGCCTTAATGATTATCCTTGTTAAAAGATGGTGGCAAAAGCAAAAAGAAACCGAATTGTTAGCCAAGGAAAAAACAAAGGCCGAATTACAATTATTAAAAGCCCAGGTACATCCTCATTTTTTATTCAATACACTTAACAATATCTATTTTTTTACCCTCACCAATTCAACAGAAGCGCCAATGATGATCAAAAAACTTTCAGGCATGCTGCATTATATTCTTCATGAATGTGACCAGCCATTGGTGCCTCTTGAAAAAGAAGTAAAAATGATCCGGGATTATATGGCTTTGGAAAAAATAAGATATGCAGAACAGATGCAAATGACAATTGATATAGAAGATGATCATAATAACAAAATGATAGCGCCTCTCCTGCTAATACCATTTGTGGAAAACAGTTTTAAACATGGTGCCAGTAAGATGATCACCCAACCCTGGGTGAAGCTTTATATCTATATTGAAAATAACATGCTTCATTTCACTATCAGGAACAGTAAACCTCCAACTAAAGAGCCTATTGCGGCGAAAGGAAATATTGGTTTAAAAAACGTGACGAAAAGATTAGAATTGCTTTATCCAGGAACGCATGAACTTAACATAGTTTCTGAACCGGGCAGTTATGCCGTTCAACTCATCCTGCAACTGCAAGACATAAAAGATCACACAACAATAAAAGATGAAATAAACCCACTGAATGAATATGCAATGGCATGAATTTATATTTTCTGAACAAAGGAAGTATAAGTTGTTGCGACATCTTGTTTTTTGGGTGTCATGGTGGTTGTTTTTTTTTATTTGCTTCATGCTGTCCCCCGGTGGAATAAACAATGAGGGCAAGCTAATTTACAACATGATCAATCCATTTAACCTTGCCCCCGGAGACCATCTTATTTTGAAAACATTTTTGCTGGTGCTATTGTATGCCCTTGCATGCTATCCATTGATCTATTTTATTCTTCCGGAAATTATTAAAAGAAAATGGTTAAAAACGACAGCATACTTCATATTGCTTTGCAGTTTTCTATATGCAGCCACCTACTTTTTGTTTTGGAATGTATTTTCATTTATTGATTCTTCAGTTGGTTCATCTAAAACAAACTATTCAGTAGCACATTTCTGGCCGGCCCTCAATCTTGGCTTAATGAATTTTGCCAAAGCAGCGGCTGCCGCGGTAATTATTAAATATTTAAAATACTGGTGGCTGAACCAAAAAGAAGGCCAACGCCTGGAGAATGAAAAAATAAATGCAGAGCTGCAATTATTAAAGGCACAGATTCATCCTGATTTTCTTTCTAAAACGCTGCATAATATTTACACCCATGCCTCATCATCTTCACCCCGAACATCCGATATGTTATTGAAATTGTCGGACCTTTTAAGTTATATGCTTTATGAATGTGACAGGCCGGTAGTCCCGTTGGAAAAAGAGATTGCCATGATGAAAGAATATATGGAGTTGGAAAGAATAAGACTGAATGAAAATTTGGAAATGGAAACAAACATAAAGGGAAATTTAGCTGGCCATCAAATTGCACCATTTCTTTTGCTTCCATTTATTGAAAACAGCTTTCAGTATTGCAGCCTGGTAACAGAGCAATTATGGATGAATATGGACATAACTGTAAGCGACAATCTTTTTTCAATGAAACTGACGAATGGCTTACCGGAAAAAATGGAAGGAGGTACATTTTTATCAACGGCTGCTTTTACCAATGTGCAGAAAAGATTAGCTTTATTATACCCAGATAGACATGAATTGAAAACGACTTCTGAGCAGGAAATGTTTATCGTCATTTTAAATATCCGGCTTGATGATGAGCTTATAAACTCCAATACCGAAGAAGTAAACCAGATACAAATAAAAAATGAAATAACTGCGAAATCGCTTATGAGATATGCTGCAGACTAAAAAAATAAAATGCCTCGTTGTGGATGATGAGCCTCCGGCAAGAGAAATATTAAAACAACATATTGCAGGTGTGGAAGCATTGGAACTCGTTGGTACCTGCTCTAACGCGGTGGAAGCTATTTCTTTTTTAAAAGACGAGCCGGTTGATCTTCTTTTTCTTGATATACAAATGCCACAACTGCTCGGCACTAATTTTATTCGTACATTAAAATCTCCGCCTAAAATAATTTTTACAACGGCTTACAGAAAATATGCCCTTGAAGGATTTGAACTGGATGCTGTTGATTATCTTCTGAAACCTATTTCACTTGAACGATTTTTGAAGGGAGTCAATAAAATTTTACAAATAAATTCTTTTGCAGATCCTGCTTCACCGGCAAAGAATGAAAATCATAAAGAACCGGCAAATTCCTTTCTTTATTTCCGTGCTGACCGCAAAATGGTAAAAGTCTTTTTCAGCGACATCTTATTTATCGAAGCGCTGAAAGATTATATTAAAATAGTAACACCCAACAAAACGATCGTTACCAAATATGTGCTTACCACATTGGCTGAGTTGCTGCCTGCTGATGAATTTTTGCGCATACATAAATCTTATATCGTTGCTATAAACAAAATTGAGAGCTTCAGTGCAGAAAGCATACAGATAGCAAAGCATGAATTACCAATCGGGCGACTGTATAAATATGATGTAGGCAGAATATTAAATGCCTCTTCGGCCACGTGAAACCTTGTTGGAATGATAATGAAATTATTATACAAGATTTCATTCGCAATTATATTAATGCTGTTTGCAAACAATACGTTGTTTGCACAAACAACTCCATTAACAGGAACGGTACGAAGCGGGTTTGAAACTTTACAATCAGCCACAGTATCTGTTGCGGGTCAAACTACTATTACAGATAACAAGGGTCAATTTTCATTTGCAATTAATCCAGGACCATATGTTATTGTCATTACACACGCAGGCTACAAAAAAATAGAAACCAGCATTACCATTGTAGCAGGTATAGAGAATAACGTTGAATATAACATGAGCCCAAACGATCTGTTAGATGAAGTAACAATCATGGGATCAAAAACGGGCACCGAGAGAAGTAATCTTTCCACAGCAGTCCCTGTTGATGTGATCTCCTCATCCAGGTTAATGCAAACCGGTCAGCCGATTCTGATTCAAATGCTCAATTATAGCCTTCCTTCTTTTAATGCCGAAAGACAGAGATATGATGAGCCCGTAACATACAGAGGAATGGATCCAAATCATTTGCTTATTTTACTCAACAATACCCGTTATCATAATTCAGCCTGGATAAATAACGGAACGCCTAAGTCCAATCTTGGCCGCGGTTCAGTAATTAATGATCTTGGCTCTATTCCAACGATTGCAATTGATAAAGTTGAAGTGCTAAGGGATGGGGCTTCTGCTCCATATGGCTCCGATGCTATTGCAGGTGTTTTGAATATCCGGTTAAAAGAATCAACAGGTAAATTATTTGTCAATGCCAATATTGGCCAGTTTTATGCCGGTGATGGCTTTAAATCGTGGTTAGGAATTTACAGGGGATACCGGTTGATAAACAAAAAACTGTCTGCCGATAAACAGGGTTCTATTAGTTTCGCCGCAGAGCTTAGAACACAAGAACCTACTACCAGGAGTAATGAATATACCGGTCTCGTATATAAAAATTATAAGCCTGGCATGTCCACTACTGATTCTGCAAGAACAAAAGCAGAGGATGATTCCCTGGTAACTGCCAATGGATTAAACAGAAAAGATTTTACCAGGAATAGCGAAAAAGCAAAAGTTAATTCAGGATTGCTTGTCAATGGCAATTATCCATTTAATAATCGTCTTAAATTATTCTGGACAGGGACCGTTAATTATAAGAATGCTCCGTCAATTGGAAATTATCGTTATCCAAAAGCGACAGCACAGGTAAATAAATTTTTATATCCGAATGGATTTAAGCCCTACTATAAAACAATAAATTGGGATGCTACTGTCATTGCCGGAATAAAAGGTATCACTAAGAATGACTGGAATTGGGAACTGAGCAGCTCGTTTGGGAATAATACAAACACTAATGATGTCTATAACTCAGATAATGCGTCTGAAGAAAATACACTCGGATCGTATGCCCCCACTTCATTTTATCTTGGCAAAATGGTTTACAATTTATTTACTAATAATATCAGTTTTACAAAAGATCTTTCCCATAAGGATAACAATGAATGGTCATCTAAGATCATCATAGGAGCTGAATGGAGATTGGAAAACTATAAACTAAAAGAAGGCGATGAAGCAGCAACTATGGACTATGATGGCGCCGGGCCCAAACAAGGTGGATCACAACCCTCATCAGGCAGTGTCAGTAGTAGTGATGCCATCAATAAAAATCGTACGGCATCTTCCGTATATGTCAACCTTGAACTGGAGCCCAATGATCGCCTCCTTGTTGATATGGCAAGCCGATATGAATATTACAGTGATTTTGGGAGTAACCTTGCTGGTAAATTGGCGATACGTTATAAGCTCTCACCAAAATTTTCCATTCGCGGCTCTGTCAGCAATGGTTACCGTGCACCCGCATTACAACAACGCTTTTTTTCCGGTATTCAAGGTTTTCGCGGTTCATCACAAACAGTACGTGTATTTAATAACGAAAGCAATATTACAAGAGCCTTCCATATACCTTCACTTACGGCAGAAAGAGCTTTAAATCTAAGCGCGGGTCTTACATCGAGACTTTCCCCATCGGTTAGTTTTACTTTAGATGGTTACATCATACAGTTGAAAAACAGGATCATAATAAGTGGAGTTTTCGATCGAAATGATCCACAGGTTGACAGGATCCTTGTTGATTTTCCAGGGATTGACCTGGTGCAATTTTATACAAATGCAATTAACACAAGAACCTATGGCATTGATGCTGTCTTGAATGGCCATTGGACTATTCAAAAAACAAATTTCGGGGTAGCCCTCGCGGCTAATATTAACCGGCATGCTGTTTTCGGCGCCATTAAAACCACTGATGTTGTCGAAAATGTTTCAAACTATACAAATACTTTATTTGGTGTAGAGGAAAGAACAACATTAAAAAGAGATCAGCCCGGGGAAAAAGTCATACTATCAGCAGTTGTCAATAAAGGGAAATTCGGGTTTGTGTTGCGCAATACTTTTTTTGGAAGTACGGAATCCGCTACTATTAGAGTAACAAACCTGGCGGACACTGTCACTGTGTACGAATTCTTTTCTTCCAGAATACTGACTGACTGCAGTATTAATTATGCTCCAAAAAGTTGGGTAACAATAACAGCCGGTGCCAATAATATTTTCAATATTTATCCTGATCGCCAGATATGGAATGGTGAGTACAGCAGTGGATCGATCCCCTATGGAGCCAATGGCGGGTATTATTATTTGAATGTGAGCTTCAGCTTTTAGTTGCTATTTCCGTCAGTTAAAAAAAGCAAACCCGTACGATACCAGGTGTAAAGCTCTTTTAGGACTAGACATTGCCCACTCAAAGCCGTACCAAAGCCCACCATAAGCCCACTAAGACTCGACTAAAGCTTTTGTCAATAATGTGGAAGTAGAAAAACAAAAAAGCCTTCCAGAATAAACTGAAAGGCTTTTTTAATAAATATGGCAGCTACCTACTCTCCCGCATTGTGGTGCAGTACCATCGGCCATGAGGGGCTTAACTTCTCTGTTCGGTATGGGAAGAGGTGAACACCCTCGGCAAAACCACCATAAAAAGATGTCCCGATAATTATCGGGAATAATAAATTAACATATCGGAGTTGTTAGAAAAGTATCTGATAAAATAAAAAAAATTAAAGCGTACGGGCAATTAGTACTACTCAGCTTTGCTGTTACCAGCTTTATACCTGTAGCCTATCAACGTCATAGTCTTTGACGGCCCTTAAAAGTAGACTCATCTTGAGGTAGGTTTCACGCTTAGATGCTTTCAGCGTTTATCCTGTCCGTACATAGCTACTCGGCACTGCACCTGGCGGCACAACCGATACACCAGCGGTACGTACGACCCGGTCCTCTCGTACTAAGGTCATGTCCTCTCAATCTACTGACGCCCACCACAGATAGGGACCGAACTGTCTTGCGACGTTCTGAACCCAGTTCACGTGCCACTTTAATCGGCGAACAGCCGAACCCTTGGGACCTTCTCCAGCCCCAGGATGTGACGAACCGACATCGAGGTGCCAAACCTCCCCGTCGATATGAGCTCTTGGGGGAGATCAGCCTGTTATCCCCGGAGTACCTTTTATCCTTTGAGCGACGGCCCTTCCACACAGAACCGCCGGATCACTTTAGCCGACTTTCGTCCCTGCTCGGCTTGTGTGCCTCACAGTCAAGCACCCTTATACTAATGCGCTCTTCGTACGATTACCAACCGTACTGAGGGTACCTTTGCAAGCCTCCGTTACTCTTTAGGAGGCGACCACCCCAGTCAAACTACCCACCATGCACTGTTTCCCGCAAGGGATTAGACTCTAAATCAAAGAAGGTTGGTATTTCAACGACCTCTCCACACTACCTGGCGGCAATGCTTCAAAGAGTCCCAACTATTCTACACATCCGTAATTCAAAATCAATGCAAAGTTGTAGTGAAGGTTCACGGGGTCTTTCCGTCCCGTGGCGGGTAACCGGCATCTTCACCGATACTACAATTTCACCGGGCTCGTGGAGGAGACAGAGTTCAACTCATTAGACCATTCGTGCAGGTCGGAACTTACCCGACAAGGAATTTCGCTACCTTAGGACCGTTATAGTTACGGCCGCCGTTTACTGGGGCTTCAGTCAGGAGCTTTGCCTTGCGGCGAACACCCTCCCTTAACCTTCCAGCACCGGGCAGGTATCAGGCTCTATACGTCATCTTTCGATTTTGCAGGGCCCTGTGTTTTTGCTAAACAGTTGGTTGAACCATTTCATTGAATCCCTCCGAAAAGGGAACGCTTTATCCCGAAGTTACAGCGTCAATTTGCCTAGTTCCTTCTCCACGGCTCACCCGAGCGCCTTAGAATATTCATCCCGTCTACCTGTGTCGGTTTACGGTACGGGCTGCTATACTCGCTTTTCTTGGAAGAACTTTTACCACTACGTTTTGTCCGAAGACTCGACTCAGCTATTCCGTCAGCTTATGTGGCTAGCATTCTCCGTCACTTTTAGTATATAGCAGGCGCAGGAATATTAACCTGCTTTCCATCAGCTACCCCTTTCGGGTTTGCCTAAGGACCCGGCTAACCCTGATCCGATTAACGTTGATCAGGAAACCTTAGACTTTTGGCGAAGAAGTTTTTCACTTCTTTTATCGTTACTTATGCCTACATTTTCTTTTGAAATCGCTCCAGCAATGGTCACCCATCACCTTTGATGCAGATTTCAATGCTCCCCTACCGAATACACCTCTTGGTGCATCATAGAGCTTCGGTTCACAGTTTGATGCCCGATTATTTTCCGTGCGGGACCTCTCGACCAGTGAGCTGTTACGCACTCTTTAAATGAATTGCTGCTTCCAAGCAAACATCCTGGCTGTTATAGAAGTCCTACCTCGTTTGTTCAACTTAACTGTGTATTAGGGACCTTAGCTGCTATTCTGGGTTATTTCCCTCTCGGCCACGGATCTTAGCACCCGTAGCCTCACTCCCGGTAATATCTGTTAGCATTCGGAGTTTGTCAGGGTTTGGTAGGCGGTGAAGCCCCCTAGCCCAATCAGTAGCTCTACCTCTAACAGAATTATAATCCGAGGCTGTTCCTAAAAACATTTCGGGGAGAACGAGCTATCTCTCAGTTTGATTGGCCTTTCACCCCTATCCACAGGTCATCCCAAAACTTTTCAACGTTAACGGGTTCGGTCCTCCAGAAGGTGTTACCCTTCCTTCAACCTGCCCATGGATAGATCACAAAGTTTCGCGTCTACCCCCACTGACTAATCGCCCTATTTGGACTTGCTTTCGCTACGGCTTCGTCTCTGAAAGACTTAACCTTGCCAGTGAGGAGTAACTCGTAGGCTCATTATGCAAAAGGCACGCCGTCAGCTACTAGTACTCCGAAGAGTAGTTTGGCCTCCGACCGCTTGTAGGCACACGGTTTCAGGTACTATTTCACTCCCTTGTTTAGGGTGCTTTTCACCTTTCCCTTACGGTACTGGTTCACTATCGGTCTCTGAGAAGTATTTAGCCTTACCAGATGGTGCTGGCAGATTCAGGCAGGATTCCTCCGGTCCCGCCTTACTCAGGATACTGCTCGTCCTCATCAATTTCTGTTTACGGGGCTATCACCCTCTATGGCTCAACTTTCCAGAAGATTTTACTTGATGATGATTTCTAAATGCAGTCCTACAACCCTCCAGCGGCACGCCGCCGAAGTTTGGGCTATTCCCTTTTCGCTCGCCACTACTCAGGGAATCACTATTTGTTTTCTTTTCCTCCGCCTACTTAGATGTTTCAGTTCAGCGGGTTGACTTCCTTTCGGATAATACACCTTCAGTGTACTGGGTTTTCCCATTCGGAAATCTGCGGATCTAATGCTTGTGTGCAGCTCCCCGCAGCTTATCGCAGCTTACCACGTCCTTCATCGTCTCTCAGAGCCAAGGCATCCACCATGTGCCCTTAATTGCTTTAAAAAAATTAAAAACTAGAATTTGTTATTCTTGTAGTTTGTTACCCGACCACATTGCTTCCAGACCACCATTAAAAATAGTGTGTCAAAAAAATCATTGTGATCGATATAAAATTATCAGATACTCATCTAACAACTTTTCCCAATATGTCAAAGAACTTTCTAAGAACCAATAGCAAGTAGCTATTAGCAAATAGTAGTTGATAATATGGTTTTGAACCATCAGGCCTGTAGCCATTATCAATATGTAAAGAACTTTTGTGGAGGATATCGGAGTCGAACCGATGACCCTTAGCTTGCAAAGCTAATGCTCTAGCCAACTGAGCTAATCCCCCATGGAATCGAGCTCATAGCTCATAGCTTTTAGCTCGCAGCTTTTTAAGTAGACCCGACCAGATTTGAACTGGTGACCCCTACATTATCAGTGTAGTGCTCTAACCAGGCTGAGCTACGGATCTGGGTAGCCCCTTATAATCGGGTTACTAAAAATTTAAAAGAGCATAAAAAAATTGAAAGTGAAGGGAAACAACAGCAATAAGTGTTTGCTCTAAAAAGGAGGTATTCCAGCCGCACCTTCCGATACGGCTACCTTGTTACGACTTAGCCCCAGTCACTAGTTTTACCCTAGGCGGCTCCTTACGGTTACCGACTTTAGGTACACCCAGCTTCCATGGCTTGACGGGCGGTGTGTGCAAGGTCCGGGAACGTATTCACCGTAGCGTTGCTGATCTACGATTACTAGCGATTCCAGCTTCATGGAGTCGAGTTGCAGACTCCAATCTGAACTGAGAAGTGGTTTTTGGGATTAGCTTCATATCACTATGTTGCAGCCCTTTGTCCACTCCATTGTAGCACGTGTGTAGCCCTGGGCATAAAGGCCATGATGACTTGACATCATCCCCTCCTTCCTCACGTCTTACGACGGCAGTTTCACTAGAGTTCCCAGCGTTACCTGATGGCAACTAGTGATGGGGGTTGCGCTCGTTGCGGGACTTAACCCAACACCTCACGGCACGAGCTGACGACAGCCATGCAGCACCTTATCAGCGGTGTATTGCTACAAAATGAGCTTTCACCCACGGTCCACTGACATTCTAGCCCAGGTAAGGTTCCTCGCGTATCATCGAATTAAACCACATGCTCCACCGCTTGTGCGGACCCCCGCCAATTCCTTTGAGTTTCAATCTTGCGATCGTACTTCCCAGGTGGGATACTTAATGCTTTCGCTCAGACACTTGCAGTTTATCGCAAATGTCGAGTATCCATAGTTTAGGGCGTGGACTACCAGGGTATCTAATCCTGTTTGATCCCCACGCTTTCGTGCCTCAGTGTCAATATTTGTGTAGCCAGCTGCCTTCGCAATTGGTGTTCTATGTCATATCTAAGCATTTCACCGCTACATGACATATTCCGCTGACCTCCACAGTATTCAAGACAAATAGTATCAATGGCAGTTTCCGGGTTAAGCCCGGAGATTTCACCACTGACTTACTTGCCCACCTACGCACCCTTTAAACCCAGTGAATCCGGATAACGCTTGCACCCTCCGTATTACCGCGGCTGCTGGCACGGAGTTAGCCGGTGCTTATTCATCTGGTACCGTCAACCATCTTAGAAAAGATGGGTTTCTTCCCAAATAAAAGAAGTTTACAATCCAGAGGACCTTCATCCTCCACGCGGCATGGCTGGTTCAGACTTGCGTCCATTGACCAATATTCCTTACTGCTGCCTCCCGTAGGAGTCGGGCCCGTGTCTCAGTGCCCGTGTGACTGGTCGTGCTCTCACACCAGTTACTGATCGTCGACTTGGTGGGCCGTTACCCCGCCAACTATCTAATCAGCCGCACACCCATCTTCTAGCGCATTGCTGCTATAATATAAAAGTGATGCCACTTCTATATGTTACGGAGTATTAATCCAAGTTTCCCTGGGCTATTCTCCACTAAAAGGAAGGTTGTGTACGTGTTCCGCACCCGTTTGCCGGTCGCCATCAACTGTATTGCTACAGTCATGCTGCCCCACGACTTGCATGTATTAAGCCTGCCGCTAGCGTTCATCCTGAGCCAGGATCAAACTCTCCATTGTAAATGTTGTTTGATACTGACATTTTAATTCTCAAGAATTAACGTGTCAAATCGAATGTATTTCGCTTGACTTACCTTGATTCCGATATAAATCGGAATGCTGTTGTTTCCCTACTTTCAAAGATCTTTAGCGATTACCGCTTTCCCATTTTTTAATTTGGGAGTGCAAAGGTAAAGGCTCGTATGTTTCCCACCAAAATTTCTGCTACATTTTTTTATAGCTTTTGGTTTGAATTTCAATTTGTTTCTAAGAACTTATTTCCCTTTTTTAAGGGGGGCGGCAAAGATAATGTTGCTGTATTTATCAGCCAATTTTTATTGCCGTTTTTGTCCACATTCTATTCTGAAATCTTCCACATTTAAAGAGCTCGTTTTATCCAAACGGGCGGCAAAGATAAGAGTCGAACTTTAGCCACCAAATGTTTTTTATATTATAGAAATTATAAATGGCCAGACAGGCCTACTGATATACGTTTCAGGAAAAAAATTTTAATTGAAATAGTTGTCAGAAAAAACCACTTGGACAAGGAATAAGCCATTTGAAGGGGCCGAAAAGTCTGCCAATGTGCAATCTTTTGATTCAATAATAGTTTTAAAAATGTCGAGGGTTGCCTTATTTCTACCCACTTTTAACATAGTTGCCACTAAAGCCCTTACCATGCCTCTCAAAAAACGGTTGGCTTTTACCCGGTAGACAAAACATTCTCCTTCAATTATCCAATGACTCCCTTGTATATCGCAAGTAAAAGACTTAACCTG
>Ga0207641_10000380_pt1 | contig 52801 bp, 60 predicted proteins | sample KBSSwiS62_FD_184306 | JGI IMG/M metagenome (GOLD analysis project Ga0207641, IMG submission 184306) | Switchgrass rhizosphere microbial communities from Kellogg Biological Station, Michigan, USA - KBS Switchgrass S6-2 (SPAdes) (version 2) | ecosystem: Host-associated > Plants > Roots >...
GTTAAGAGCATCAATGCTGCAAAAAAAAATTTTTTCATTTCATTTAAATTTAAGTGTGATTAAAAAATATATTTACACAAAGTTTGATTTTTGCATGGCCGAATTCCAAAAAAATGAGGACGATTAACCGTGGATTAACGAGGTTAACCAATCGTTAGATAAAAGGATCATCTTCTTGATCCTCTTTAACTTCCACTTAACCGGATAGAAAGTTAAAGACGAGTAAATATTCACAACTTTGTGAAGTAATTTGTGTAAATGCGTTCGAATACCATACGCCTTTTTATCCTTATCGCTTCCATGTTAATTGCGATCATTATTGCCGTACAGTTATATTGGCTGAATAAAACGTACACATTTGAAAAAACCGAGTTTAATACCTCCGTTATAAAAAGTATTCGCGGCGTTTATGAAGACCTGCCCCTACTATTTGAGTCAGCGGAAAAACTACAATCTCTAGTTGAAAAGACCGATGCCAACAGCTATCTTTTCAGAGTTGATAGTATCCCGGCAAAAGATTCCCTGATATTTTACATGCACAATGAGCTCGAAGGCTTTGACATTTTTACTGATGGCAAACTGTCCGCATACGACAATACAAAAAATAAATATGTGTACGATGCATATTTGCCTTCTGCCGGTTCTGGTTATGCAAATGATACCGCATTCACGTTGCCCTTGATTCAAAAAAACTATTCTTACGTGTATTTACATTTTCCGCATAGAAACAAATATATCATTGATCAAATGACTGACTGGATCGTATCAAGTGCGTTGCTTTTATTTGTTTTACTTGGTTTCGCCGCTTCCCTTTACTATTTTTTCAAACAAAAGTTTTTGGTAGAGATCCAAAAAGATTTTATCAATAATGTTACACATGAATTTAGTACTCCTCTTTCAGTCATTGAACTTTCGGTAGACGGTTTAGAAAAACCTGCGGCGAATACTAACCCGGAAAAGCAGCAGAAATTTATTAATGCTATCCGCTACCAGTCAGATTACCTGAAAAATCATATTTCTAACCTTGTGAAAACGGTGGTGGCAGATCAATATCAGTTTGTATTGAAAATGAAACCCATTATCCCAAATGAATTACTTAAAAAAGTTATTGCGCAACTGGAACCCCTGCTAAATAAAAAAGCAGGGATAATAGAATGGGATCTTGACGAAGAAAATAGCACCATACTGGCGGATGAAGAAAATCTATACCTTTCTTTTTTCAATATCATCAACAATGCGATCAAGTACTCTTCGCAACCTAAAATAATTATCAGTACTATGAAGAATTCTCATAAATACACCATCAGTATAAAAGATAATGGTGCCGGTATGGAGTCTTCAGAATACAAAAAGATCTTTAAAAAATTTTACCGGGTGCAGAGCGGCAATGTACATAATACAAAAGGCTTAGGTCTCGGGTTGTATTTTACAAAAAAAGTAATTGATGGCCATCATGGAAGAATTGATGTACACAGTCTTCCTGGTATCGGTACGGAATTTAAAATTGAATTGCCTCTAAAAAAATAATCATGGAAACAAAAGGAAGAATTTTATTAGCTGAAGATGACGATCACTTGCGGGAGCTTGTTAAAGATGCTTTGGAAGAAGAAGATTACCTGGTTACTGATTGCATGAACGGCCAGGAAGCCATCGATCTATTTGATAAAAATAAATTTGACATTTGCCTGCTTGACATCATGATGCCCCTCAAAGATGGTTTTACAGTTGCAAAAAAAATACGCCAACAAAGTGATGTGATACCCATACTTTTTATTAGCACAAAAACATTGATAGAAGACAAGATAGAAGGTTATCAAAGAGGTGCTGACGATTATATTGTAAAACCCTTTAACATGAAGGAGCTTTTATTAAAGCTTGATGTTTTTTTACGACGCACCAAAAAGATGTTCAGTGAAACAAAACAGGAATTCAATTTTGGAAAAATACATTTCTCCTTCACAGATCTTCGTTTATCAAACGAGGATGGCGTTTTCGATCTGAAACAAAAGGAAGCCGATCTCCTAAAATTTTTGTGCGAACATCCCAACCGGATCTTAAAAAGAGAAGAAATATTAATAGCTGTATGGGGCAAGAATGATTATTTCCTCGGCCGTAGCATGGATGTGTTTATGAGCAAAGTGCGAAAATATTTGCGAGCCGATCCCGATGTCGTATTAGAAACAATTCATGGAACAGGTTATAGGTTTACCGTGCCGGTTGCCTGATCCTGGTAGCTATCAATCGGGAAGTTTGTTAAAGGATCCTTATTGCAGCTCATTAACCACCGGTTAACACCATCTCTATCTAACCTTTTTCATTTTTACATTCTGATCAAATTAGTAGTAAGCTTTCTCGAACAGTTGGTTTTGGTGAAAACCCCCTTGTATCAACACGGGGGTTGTTTTTTTATTTAACCCAGGACAACGACAAAACAATCGCTTGCATCCTGCTTTTTTAAATCGGCTATTTAAATTATTTTTAAATATGTCGCTGGGTGCTTTTAAAATAAAAGGCCGTGCAGCCAGGGTATGGCAGAATCTGAAACAAGGAATGTCATTGGCATGGGCTGCATCTCCAAAATTGCTTATTCGTTATACGCTGCTGGGAATGTTCAATGCTATCATTCCACCAATAACTGTTTTTCTTGGAGCGTTGCTTGTAAATAAAATTGCTGATGCACGTTTACATTCACTTCAGTTCAAAGATCTTTTACCGATCGTTATTGGCCTATGGGTATCATTCATTATTCAAAGAGCAATTGGTTCATACATTGGTTATGGAAGAAATTTATATGTAAGACGAGTTGAACTGGAAGCTGAACGTCGTTTGCTTGACAAAGCATCAAGAGTAGATCTTGGACATTTTGATAATTCTGACTGGCATGACCGACTTGCCCGTGCAAAACGTGATGTTTCATGGAGACCCGGTGATCTTACCTGGTCGGTTCTTGGCTTATCCGGCAATATTGTTACAATAATATTAATGGCAGGATTGCTGGCAAGTCTTCATTGGTTATTGGTTGTTCTTGCATTAGCCACCTCATTGTTATCATTGATAATTGAAAGTCGTGTCACTTCCCGTTTATATAAATATTATTACCAGGAAACACCTGAAGAAAGAGAAAGAAATTATATCGGCGAATTATTAATTCAACCAAGAACGATCAAAGAGATCAAAGCTTATGTGCTGGCCGATTATCTTTTAGGGAGACATAAAAATATTTCCGATCATCTTTTCAAACAAAGAGAGAAGATGTATCAATCAGGAGTCAGGATCTCGATGTTAAGCGGAATTGTGACCGGAACAACACTTGCTCTTGCGTATGTATTCGTAGGATTGCGTGGCATACAAGGCACAATAAATCCCGGTGGAGTAGTATTAGTGATTGGCGCTTTTTCAGCCGTGGCTGGTACACTTGGACAAATATCAAGCACATTTGTTGCCGTTGATCAGCATACAAGATTTCTTGGCGACTACTTTTCATTTCTTAAAATTGAAGCGTTGCTTCCTGTACCTGAAAAGCCAACTTCAATTCCTGATGGACCCGTTGATAACATCAGTTTTGAAAATATCAGTTTTCATTATCCCGGTGGTCATGGTGAAGCCATCGAGAATTTAAATTTGAATATTCGCAGGGGTGAATTGATCGCATTGGTTGGTGAGAATGGCGCAGGGAAAAGTACATTGGTTAAATTATTACTTCGTTTTTATGATGTACAAAATGGCTCCATAAAAATTGGCGGTGTTGATGTGAAAGATATGAATCCAGAAACCTTGCGCAGTCGCATTGGAATATTATTCCAGGATTATGCTACTTATGAGCTTTCAGTAAGGGAAAATGTATTGATGGGTTGGCCTTATGGTGAAGCTGATGATGAAAAAGTGATGAAAGCTTTGCGTGATTCTCGAAGTGAATGGCTTGTAAAGAAAATGGCAAATGGCCTTGATTCAAAAGTGGGAAGATTGTTTGAAGGCGGGCATGATCTGTCCGGCGGCGAATGGCAACGACTTGCATTAGCAAGGATCATGTATCGCAATGCAGATATCTGGATTTTGGATGAGCCGACATCTTCACTCGATCCGGAAGCAGAAGCTGCGATCTTTGCAGAGTTAAAAGAAAATCTGAAAGGAAGAATTGGAATTGTGATCTCTCATCGTTTTTCGACTGTCCGAATTGCCGATCGAATTGCTGTTATTGATGAAGGACATATTAAAGAACTCGGTACACATCATGAATTATTAGCCGCAGGAAATACCTACGCAAGATTATTTGAGTTGCAGGCGTCAGGCTATCGATAAACTTCTTAGAATTATTCCTTTTTTATTCAATTCCAGTCAATTTTAAGAAATGTTTTAGGAAAAGAGAAGTTATCCATTTAGATAAACCAAAGAAGAGGAGTACTTTCACCTTCCAATTTTTTGGATCTCATAATTCGTAACTGATAAACACCTAATATCAAAGAAAAACCATTTCGTGCCGACTGTATATAATAAAAAATATTTGTATAGAGAACACCCGGTTTCATCATCTAACGGAAGTAAATTATTATTACTCCCTTACTTTATATTTTTTTTCGCTTGCCTGTTTTCAATTTGTCACGTCTCTGCACAATTCATGATAGATAGCTCTTATATAAAAAAATTCGAGAAAGAAAATGATATAGAAGGATATACAGGAGCAACAAAAACCTCTTTTAATTTCAAGCATTTTGCAAATGATGACTTTATAAGCCAGTATAAACTGTTTGCCAATACAAGTGCCTATACTGGTTTTACGATCGACTACAACTGGCTATCACTTGATTTTTCAAAGAACATTCCCAACACCTCAGTCGCCAAACAGAGCACTTCGATCAAAGCATTTGGTATTCATTTCCATAAAACTCATGATCATTTTTTATTTGAAGCTGGTACCAATAAATACAGTGGATTGATCCTTCAGATCAACAGGCGGAACAGAGAGTTTGAATATTATGATAATATCAATTACCGGAGTTATTTTACACGCATCACCTATATTTTCAATGCAGAAAAATTTTCATTAAAGGCCGCAAGAAATTTTTCATTATTGCAGGCAAAGAGTGCCGGTAGTTTTATGGCAACCGTATCTCCCTTTTTTCAGCGATTTACTTTAAAAGGTGGGTTTAACGAGTATGATAGATCAGACAGTGCGTTTCTTTCGGAGATAAGTAAAAAACCTTCTTCCGTTAATTTGTTAATTAGCGGGGGGTATACCTATAATTTTATTTTTAATGATGGAAAGTGGAGTATAAACCCGGGCATATTTGCAGGGCCGGCAATAGAAAAAAATTCATACCCAAAAGATGGTCACTCATTAAAACTTATTGCCAATTATCAGCTGGTGCTGAATGGCGGGTATAACGGGCAGAATTATTATTTTCATGTAAATGCTATTTATAATAATGTCATAAATCATTTTATGAATTCTGAAATGTCAATTCAGAATCGTGGAGTAAGTCTTACTGTTGGTTACAGGATGGGGAAGTTTAAAAATAAAATATTTGGAGTGCTTTGACAGCAGACCTATTTTTCATGCGGCACACCCTCCTTCACACGAAATACATGAAGCACATAAGGGAATAATGCATCAATAGTTTCAGCAACACCTTTTGGAGAACCGGGTAAAGTTATCACCAATGTATCTTTTATAAATCCAGCTATTCCTCGGGAAAGCATCGCATAGGGAGTTCTTTGCTGACCATAATTTCGTGCTGCTTCCATTATTCCCGGGATTTCTCTGTCAAGCAAAGGAGCAATTGCATCTGGTGTAACATCTTTTGGAGATAAACCCGTGCCACCTGTTAGGAGGATAAGATCATAATCTTCTTTACTTAATTGTCTTACTTTTTCCTGTATCGTTAAAAGATCATCTGGAATAATTGCCTGGTGTGCTATTGTCAAATTGAGTTGTTCCAATTTTTCAATAATTGTTTTACCACTTTTATCTTCCCTCGCTCCTGCAGCTACACCATCTGAACAAACAATAACGGCGCAACGAAGATCATTTGATTGCTGATCTTTAAAATCTGTTTTGCCACCCTTCTTTGCATCCAGTTTAATTGTTGAAATTTCAACTCCTTTATCAAGAGGTTTTAGCATATCATAGATGGTCAATGCGGTGACAGCGGCGCCGTGCATTGCTTCCACTTCTACGCCGGTTTTATAGATAGTATGAACTTCTACCCTGATAATAATATTTAAACCATCGATCTCATGAGTAATAGAGGCATACTCTATAGGCAAAGGATGACAATCAGGAATTACATCACTTGTTTTTTTAATCCCTAACAAACCAGCAGCCCTTGAAAATTCAAACACATCACCTTTGGGAACTTTTTTATTTTTCACCGCATCAATTGTTTCCTGTTTGGACACAGAAACAATTGCAGTAGCAATCGCTTTGCGGAGGCTGTTTGATTTTGATGTAATGTCGACCATAAATTATTTATTCTCCTTCCAATGATAAGTTTCATCCGTTAGCATTTCCTTTCCCCACACCGGCAGTTCTGCTTTTAATCTTTCCACTGTTTCTTCGCATGCATCGATCGCTGCCTTGCGATGAGCGGATGATGTAAAAACAAACAAGCTTATTTCACCGGCAGCTACTTTACCCAAACTATGATATACATGCATACAAGTCAGGTCATATTTCGCAAAAATATCTTCACGGATCGAAAGCATTTTTTCCATCGCCATGTCTTCATAAGCAGTGTACTCTATTGAGGCTACTTCTTTGCCCTCAATTTTATCTGCTCTTACTTGTCCAAGGAAAATACTGTGCCCTCCAATATCAGTTTTGCTGCTATGCTTTTGAATACTATCAGCAATAAATGATGCAGCAATTGGCCCTTGCACAAATATGTTCTTTGGTTTTCTTTCTTTCATACCGGTTGTTTGTGTTTCTTCCATTCTACAATTCCACCACGAAGACTGTAGATTTTCTTACTGTTACCAAAAATACCAGATAAAATCTTAGCCGCTTGTAAACTTCTTTTTCCTGATTGGCAAAAAGCAATAACTGTATTAGATTTTATTAATGAAGTGTTGTCTGCAAGTTGAGCTAACGGAATCCTGATATGGTTAAATTCATTTACAGTGGGCATTTCATGCAGTTCCCGAACATCTATCACATCAATATTTCCTTTAACCATCATATGATTAAAAATATCTGAATCAATTTCGTTTTGTTGAGCAGGTGCCGCACAAAGCCATTCATAATCTATTTTTAAAAATTCTTTTTTGTCTTTCGGGATCAATGATCGTGTTTCTTTTCTTGCTGATAACTTAAGTATGTAAACCTGGTTATTTAAAGCATTGTAAGTAAATAATTGATCAATTAATGGCTCGCCAATCTCTGTGATCATTTTAATTGTCTCATTCGCCATCATGGTACCAATAATACCAGGCAACACTCCCAACACTCCTGCTTCTGCACAATTCAATACTTCGCCATCTTTTGGTGGATCAGGGAAAATATCTCTGTAATTAACATCCTCTTCCTTTTCATTTCTGAAAACACTTACTTGTCCCTCAAATTGGGAAATGGCGCCATATACCAATGGCTTATTCAACAATACGCAAGCATCATTGATCATATATCTTGTAGAGAAATTATCTGTGCCATCAATGATAATGTCAAAGTCATCTATAAGTGTAAGTGCATTTTGCGTAGCCAGTCTTTCGTTGTAAGAAATAATTCTTATTTCAGGATTCAGTTGCTGCAAAATATGTGCGGCCCGTTTTGCTTTTGATAATCCGATATCATTTACCGAATACAATACCTGTCGATGAAGATTATTCAAGGCTACCACATCATCATCGACAATGGCAATTGTGCCTACACCTGCGGCGGTAAGATATTGCAAAGCAGGACATCCTAAGCCCCCGGCACCGATAACCAATATTTTTGCCTTCAGTAACTTTTGCTGTCCTTCCTCACCAAATTCTGGTAAGATTATTTGGCGATGGTAACGTTCATATAAATTCTGATTATTCATTTTTATCCACCTGAAAAAGGGGGCAATAATGCCACCGTGCTTTTTTTATTTAGGACTGTATTTTCTTTTATCACCTGCTTATCTACCGCTATCAAATATTTTGTTTTGGTGAATTCAGGATAATCTTTGTTTAATGCGTTTATCAAGCTATCGGTGTCTCTAACATTATCCACAGATACAGCTCCGCCGGCTATTTCTGCAAGCTTGCCAAACAAAATAATTTTTACACTCATAAAATAATAACAGGACAACAAAATTACTTAGATTTATCTTTGCTCAAAGAGACATTTATGGGTAAGGAAATGGAAGAAATTACTGCTGAATACAAGAGCTTTATCGAAGATCAGCATTTGTTTTTTGTAACTACGGCTCCCCTTAATGAAGAAGGTCATATCAATCTTTCTCCAAAAGGATTTGATTGCTTTCGGGTGCTTTCGCCGACCAGGGTCGGTTACCTTGATATCATCGGAAGCGGCAACGAAACATCTGCCCATCTTTTAGAAAATGGCCGCATCACTTTCATGTTCTGTGCCTTTGATGGACCACCAAAAATTTTAAGACTTTATGGGAAAGGAAAGACTGTACTACCGGGTGACGATGAATGGGACGAACTATCTAAACTGTTTACAATTCTTCCTGCAACCCGGCAGATCATTGTTGCAGATATTTTTAAAGTAAAATCATCCTGTGGTTTTGGTATTCCTTATTATGATTACAACGGCGAAAGAGATCATGCAATAAAATGGGCCGAAAAGAAAGGCGAAGATGGTCTTGAAGAATACAAGAAAGAAAAAAATATGGTCAGTATGGATGGATTGCCGACGCCGATCGCTTCTAAATTTATTTAACTCTTTCAACAACTATTTTTTGCAATCCCTTTACATATCTGCGACCAGTCATTTGATCTTTGGGTGAAACAAGGGCAATTCTGTTATCTAACCCAGTTGCTGGTTTTCCATCCTGTGCTGTTATGATATAAACAGATTTACCAGTATCGCAGTTGAATATTTCGTTCCATGAAAAAACAACTTTATAATTATCTGATGCGATGCAAACCAAATAATACTCGCTAAGCACTTTGGGAGTTTCAGCATCAATTTCAACTTTATCTAGAATATCTTTTAATAAGACAGCTTTTACTTTCTTCAAACTGCTTTTTCTTTCTCCAAGATGATTTGTGATTACAATACTATCGATCGAATATGATTTGTAAGATGAAAGATCAGCCAGTGAAAGACTCAGGCTTTTCCTTACTTTTCCTTCAATAGAAAAATTTTCAGTGGTGGGAATATTTTCTTTCTGAGCCGATGCAGAAAAAACAGTAAACGCTAAAACAAGGAACAGGATCGATCTCATAAAGTTTAAATTAAGCTGATGTAAATAGTAATTTATATGAGGCGATGATCAAAACAATCGCTAATAAATATTTTAAAAAGTTCTGATTTAGTTTTAACGAGCCAAAATATGCGCCGCATAAGCCTCCCACAAAAGCCACCGCAACATATGCGTACATATCAGTACTGAAATTAATTCCTTTTTGTAATTGCCCGGCAAGACCTGACAATGAATTGACAAAAATGAAAATTGCACTTATAGCGGCGGTCTGCTTCATATCTGTCCATTTTAATAAAAGCAGAACAGGTGATAAGATGATCCCTCCTCCAATTCCGATAAGCCCTGAGAGAAAGCCAATGGCAGCACCAATAATTAGTGATAAGATGAAGTTTGCTTTTTTTATTTCTTCCACCTTGATGTTTCCAAAAAATAAAAATCTTACAATAGGTATTATCAAAAGTAGGCCAAGTATTCTTTTATAAATGTTATCATCTACGCTTATCATCCCACCAACAAAAGCCATTGGTACTGATGTGATCGCAAATGGCAAAAATATTTTCCATTTAAAATGTTTGCCCCGGTAGAATTGAATAAACGATGTAAGTGATACAAAAAGATTCAGCAACAAGGCTGTCGGCTTCATTACATCGGGTGTAATACTAAAGAGAGCCATTAATGCCAAATAACCACTGGCGCCTCCATGCCCAACGGATGAATATAAAAATGCAACAAGAAATAGTAATATGTAAAATAAAACGATCGACTCCACCGAAAGATTTTAAGGTAATAAATATACATCAACCAATTCACCTTCCTTTAAAGATGTTGTGTCTTCATCAACCTGCATAAGGCAATTCGCTTTTGCAAATGAGCTGAGACGATAAGATTCCTGGGCATCCAATGGCGCAACTGTTTTACCATTATAAAAGCCTTTTAGAAAATGAGTGAGGCTGGTATTTTTTTGAAATGTTTTTGCCAGCCGAGCTTTTATAGTTTGCAAACCAATTTCCCGCTTTGATAATTTCCCCAATGCAGGAATTACATACTGATAAAAACAGGTAAGCACTGAAGAAGGATTGCCGGGTAATCCAAAAACTAATTTGTTTCCCTTTTTTCCAAAATACAATGGCTTGCCTGGCCGTTGTTTTATTTTATGAAATAATTTTTCTACACCACATTCCGTTGCAGCCTGCAATACAAAATCATAATCACCAACACTTATACCACCAGTTAACAAAACCACATCGGCCTGTTCTAATGCTTTTTTCAAGGCAGCAGTTACTACTTCGGGGGTATCGTTTGCATACAGAACTTTAATATCACTAATATGCAATTGCTGCAAAACTGATTTCAAAGCGAATGAGTTGGATTCATACACATGTCCATGCTCTAGTGGTTCACCCGGTTGTTGTAATTCATTACCTGTAATAATTATAGATATTGAAGGATTCGGATAAACTTTTACTTCTCTAATTCCAATGCCTGCTAAAAAACCAATTGCAGCAGGAGATAGAACACTCTCTTTTCCTAAAGCTAATTCACCGGCTTTTATTTCAGAGCCTTTGAGACGAACACTATTGCCTTGCTGAATTGTTTCATCCTCAATCTTCAATTCTCCATTTTCCACTTGAATTTTTTCCTGCATTATCACAGTATCGGCACCTGCAGGAACTGCTGCACCTGTAAAAATGCGAACAGTGTTTTCAGGTTCAATAGTAAATGTTTCATTATTCCCTGCTGCAACTTCGCCTGCTATTTTTAATTTCTTGTGTTTCTTCCAGCCTTCAAAAGAAAAAGCATAGCCATCCATTGATGATTGAGGAAAAGCAGGAATGTCCATTGAAGCATAAACATCTTCTGCTATTATCAATCCAGCTGATTCCTGTATTAACAAAGTCACTGGCTCCAGTGAAGAAACATTTTCTGAGATTATTTTTTTTGCTTCTGTAACCGAGATCATTTCATGAAAGTTTGTTCAATCTAAGTCTCTCCGCCTCCGGCGGAAGACAGGGGGTTTATCCTCCAATAGTTATCATACTTCGATTATGAATTTCTTCAGGATGAAGATGTTCGAAATCAGCAGTGAATTGTCCGCCGAGTTCTTTTGCCTTGCTGCGAATATTCTGATGAATTAATGGAACAACATCTTCTCCTCTTCGCAGAGCAGATAGCAGATCGGTTTCTTTTTCTGCAAATAAACAGTTCTTCATTTTCCCATCTGCAGTTAATCGAAGCCGGTTGCAATCGCCGCAGAAGTTAGCACTCATTGTGCTGATTATGGCAAATGTTCCCTTGTGACCCGGTACCATATATCCTTTTGATGTATCATGTTTTTGGTCCTGCAATCTTATTACTTCATATTTTTCCCGGATCACTTCCAGCATCTGTTGCATGGTAAATACTTTATTGCTTGTCCACCTGTTCCCTGTAAAAGGCATGAACTCAATAAACCGTACATGCACGGGTTGCTCTTTTGTCCATTCTACAAAATCGTTGATCTCGCTATCATTAAGACCTTTCATCACAACCATATTCACTTTTACATGAAAATTTCTTTTCAATAAAAGCTGGATATTATCATACACCTGTTGAAACTGGTTCCTTCTTGTTATGAGATTAAATTTTTCTGATTGCAAAGTATCTAAACTGATATTCAGAGAATGAACTCCGGACTCTTCGAGAATATCTACAAACTCATGCAGTCTTGAGCCATTAGTGGTAATTGTGAGTTTTACAGGAAGTTTTGATAAAGCCCTTATGATCTCGCCTGCATCTTTTCTTACTAATGGTTCGCCACCCGTTAATCTTATTTTATTTACACCAAGACTCACAAAAACTTTTGATAACGCCTCGATCTCGTCCTTCTGCATCAGCTTTGAAGCAGGTGTAAATTCATACTCCTCTTCCGGCATGCAATAAAAGCAACGCAGATTGCAATTATCCGTCAGTGAAATACGGAGATAGTTGTGAACCCTGTTATATTTATCAACGATCATTTCCTGGGTTTAGGCGAATAACAAATTTATCAATTCCTGAGCAGCTATGTCTAATTAATTCTGTCTTTGATTCGTAAAAACCGTCTACCCTATGCAAGAAATACAGCAGTTTTAAGTATACTGCATGAATTAATATATAAACAGGTATGGAACTTAAAGGAATACGTAATGTACAAACAGATCCCTCAACCTTATGGAATATGCTAATGGATGTAGAAATACTTCCAAAAATTATTCCAGGTATATCAAAACTGGAAAAGACAGGAGAGAATACTTACAAATCCACACTAGAAATAAAGTTTGGACCTGTTAGCGGCGAGTTTACCGGTGATATGCAAATGGAGGATATAAGCCACCAAAGATCATTTACTCTCAAAGCTCAGCAACATCATAAAATTGGCACCGTCAACTCCATCATGAAAATCCAATTGATGCCAGTATCTGGTAACAAAACAGAGGTTGTTTTTGGTGGTGAAGTAACGATCAGTGGGTTAATGAGTGTGATGGGCCAAAAAGTTTTAGGTGGTGTCACCGACATGCTAACCAAACAATTCTTTGCAAATCTTGATCATGAAATAGCAAAGCAGCAAGCGGGAAAATGATCAATGGCTATGAATTTTTCAATTCTTCATAATCTTCTTTTGTATCAACATCAATTTTCCCTTTTGTAAATAAAATGCTGGCAACTTCATCACTGTGTTGCTGAATGATCTTTCTTGCACCAGCATCCCCTTTTAATTGCATTAATTCATTAAATAAAGATTTATGAAAAAGTGCAGGTGGTCCAATTGCTTCTCCATAATTACAGGTAACAATCGGTTTGCCTGTTTCCTTTTGTGTATGCATCAAATCATTTAATAAAGACGAAGAAACATATGGCTGGTCGCAAACCATAAAAATTACTGCTTCGGCCAATGGAGAAATTTTCTGCAGCGTATTCAAACCGATCCGTACTGAGGATGCCATTCCCTCTTCCCATTCTATATTTTCTATAATATGAGCATTCATTTTAACGATTTCCTTTGAGATCAGGTCTGCACTGGCCCCCAATACGACGATCACTGAATTTGCGTTAGAATAAACCGCCGCATCAAGTGTTTGCTGTAATAAATTTTTATCATCGTATGGCAATAATTGTTTTGCCGTACCCAATCGTGCAGATGACCCGGCAGCGAGTATAACTATACCTATATTATTTATTGATGGCATTTATTGTTTTGAAGTCAGTTTCACTTCTTTAATCAAGGTAGCTGAACGCGGATGTATCACTTCGTTGATCTTTCGAAGTGACTGAACGTCCTTATTAGCAAACAAAGCTTTTATTTCTGCCAGAATTGATAATGCAATTTCTTCTGAAGTTTCAGCGCCTATATCCAAACCAACCGGACTATGAAGCACTGAAAGTTGTTGATCCGTAAAAACCAATCCTTCTTCTTTTAATTCATTCAGCATCCGTTCTCTTTTTTTCTTTGGACCCAGCATACCAATGTAAGCTACGTTTTTCTGTAGCAATTGCTTCAGCATGGCCATATCATAATTATAATTATGCGTCATTAGCAGGAAAACAGTATGTTCATCAATGGCAATTTGTTCCAACACGTTTTCCGGTTTTGCTACCAAAACCTGGCAGGCACTCACAAATCTTTCCTGTTTTGCATAATTAGCTCTCCCATCTACTACTGTTGTTTCCCAGCCAAGAATGTCAGCCATGTTTACTACTGGTACTACATCATTTCCTGCACCAACAATAATAATTGAAACCGGTGGCTTTATCACTTCAATAAAAGCGGTGATATTGTGATCATCCGAAGCATAATTTTTAAAAGTAGAGTTTTGGTTGATTAATGCTTCATTCGCATCAGCAAGTAAGAAATCTTTTAAAACAGGAACATGTTGAACAAGATCTCCATCTTCCTTCAATAACAAACAGGTTCCATATTGAGGGCCTTTTCTATCCCAAAGAGAAAATAAAGTAACCAATGCTACTGTTTGTCTTTTCTCATTTATTTTTTTCAAATATTGAATTGGATTATCCGGATTTGAAATATCAATAGGCTCTATCAGCACCTGGATAATTCCATTACACCCGAGCCCTACTCCAAATTTTGCATCATCATCGTCCATTGTATCATACGTAACAAGTCTTGATCTTTTCTCTGTCATTACAAGCAAGGCTTTGCGTAAAGCATCTCCTTCCAAACAACCTCCACTGATTGCACCAGTTAATTGTCCATCTTCTTCTATCAACATCCGGGCTCCCGGCCTTCTATAAGATGAACCTTCGACATGTACAACCGTTGCCAAAGCCGTTTGTTTTCCCGATTTCTCGGCTTCATCAAATGCCTTTATTATATCACGGATCTCTTTCATAGCCCTTGTCCCAAAAAGGGGAATTTAGATTTGATTTTTCTTTAAATAGTTATCAACCTCGTCATTTCTAAAAAATCTATTGTAAGAATAGCGTATCAAATATAAAACTATTTCTCCCCTTGCCTTTGGGAAGGGGCTTTAGTAGTTTCTTCAATAATCAAAATGATTTGTAGGATGGGCTATTAAAATAATTTCCTGCCGAGTTCCTTTGGTAATTCATAACTTAATAGCCTCTTTTACCAAACTATTTCTTATGGCATCGTACAATCTTTCTATTAACGGAAAAACTTATAAAGTAGAAGCGGATCCCAAAATGCCTTTGCTTTGGGTCATTCGTGAACTGGCAGGTCTTCACGGAACAAAATACGGTTGTGGCATGGCACAATGCGGTGCATGCACCGTGCATTTAAATGGCAATCCTGTTCGGTCATGCACCTTACCAGTTTCATCTGCTGCAAAACAAACGATCACAACCATTGAAGGTCTTTCGGATGATAACACACATGCTGTGCAAAAAGCATGGTTGGCAGAACAAGTGCCTCAATGCGGTTATTGTCAAAGCGGGCAGATCATGGCTGCAGCTGCTTTGTTGAAACGCATTCCAAATCCAACAGACCAGGATATTGATAATGCGATGGTGGGAAATATTTGTCGTTGCGGAACATACCCCCGTATTCGCAAGGCGATAAAAACGGCAGCACAGATGATGGCAAAAGCTTCTAATTAATTTAAAACTGAATTGACATGCAAACCACAGATAAAAATTTATCACGTAGAAATTTTATTCGTCTCGGTAGTATGACCGGTGCCGCATTAACCATTGGTTATGCAATGCCAGGTTTGGCAAATGAAGCAGCAGAAATTCTTACTGCCCAAAAAGCTGTTGAAAAAGGTATTGAACTCACTGCATGGATATCGATCGATAAAACTGGTAAAGTGACGATATTGAATCACCGTTCTGAAATGGGACAAGGTTCTTTCCAGGCGGTGCCGCAAATGATTGCAGAAGAATTAGAAATTTCTCTTGATAATGTAAACATCGGATTTGCTCCCGGACATCAAAGTAAATATGGGAGCCAATCAACAGGTGGAAGCTCTACTGTTCGGAGTGCATACAAAACTTTACTTCGTACCGGAGCTACCGCAAGAGAAATGCTGATTCAGGCTGCTGCTGCAAAATGGAATGTAAAGAAAAACGAAAGTTATGCGGAAAATGGTTTTGTGATCCATAAACCCAGCGGCAAAAAATTTGGTTATGGTGAATTAGTAGAAGATGCTTCAAAACTTACTCCGCCAAAAGATGTAAAATTAAAAAGACGGGAAGAATATAAGATCGTTGGAAAACCATTAGCAAGACAAGACAATCCTAATAAAATAAATGGTAAAGCAGAATTTGGATTGGATGTAAAAATTCCGGGAATGATGTATGCAGTTGTTGAACGCAGTCCCCGCTTCCGTGGTAAAGTAAAAAGCTTTGATGATTCAGCAACAAAAAAAATTACGGGAGTAAAAAATGTTGTGAAAGTATCGAGACCTGTGTTTGCTTATGAATGTGAAGGTGTCGCCGTTATTGCAGATTCATTGTGGGCGGCATTGGAAGGGCGTAAAGCATTGAAAGTTGAATGGGATGACTCTGCTTTTGAACATTTAGACACAGAACAATTATATGCCCGGATGAAAGAAGACCTGAAAAAGACTTCTTTATCTCAACGCACCGGTGGAAATCCGGAAGCCGTTTTTCAAAAATCAGAGAAAAAAGTCGATGCCGTATATGAAACTCCTTATGAATCGCATAGTTGTATGGAGCCGTTGAATTGTACCGCACATGTAAAAGGACATAAGGTTGAAATATGGGGCCCGATCCAGGCACCTGATTGGATACAGCAGGATGTAAGCAGCAGGTTAAAAGTAGCTCCAGAAAACGTTACAGTGAATATGACTTTCCTTGGTGGTGGTTTTGGTAGAAAAGCCTTTACAGATTATACATACGAGGCAGTTTTGCTTTCAAAAGAAATAAATGCTCCTGTGCAAGTGGTATGGACCCGTGAAGATGATACAACTCAGGGACCTTTCCGTCCGGGAGCCGTGTACGAATGCAAAGGAAGTTTAAGTAATGGAAGAATTACTTCTTTACAAGCTAAAATGGCTGCACAGAATATGAACCACCAATGGTCGCCGGTTCCCGATAAAACTTCTTTTAATGATAGCGATATTGAGGGTTTTGCAGCAAGCTATTTTGACAATATCACTAATTATAGTTTTAGCGATGTGCCGACAGAATCACCAATACCTGTGATGTGGTGGCGTTCAGTCTATTCTTCAACAAATGGTTTTGCCTATGAAAGCTTTATTGATGAACTGGCAGCAGCAGCAGAAAAAGATCCGCTTGAATTCCGGAAAGCTCATCTAGGCGGTGAAAAAGGGGAACGTTACATTGCGATCCTTGAAAAACTTGGTGAATTAACCAATTGGAAAGACAAAAAGAAAAATGATGGCTGGGGTGTTGCCATCACAGAATGTTTCAGCAGTATTGTTGGAGAAGCGGTGAAGGTTTCAAAAAATTCAGCAGGTAAATTAAAAATTGATAAGGTGTTTGCTGTTATGGATTGTGGTTGGTATGTAAATCCGGATATTATTCGGGCACAGGTGGAAGGAAGTATTGTAATGGCTTACGGAGCAGCAGCAGTTCATGAAACTCATTTTGCAGATGGAAAAGCAGTGGAAACAAATTTCCATCAATACAAGATGCCACGCATTAATGAGATCCCCGAAATAGAAGTGCATATAATGGATAATGATGAAAAACCGGGTGGTGTCGGTGAACCGGGATTGCCTCCTTTTGCACCGGCATTATGCAATGCGATCTTTGATCTTACAGGAAAAAGAATAAGAAAACTACCTTTTAATATTAACGAAGTTTAAGAAGCAATAAGAATTTAATTGAAACCTGCATCAATTCGTTGTTGCGGGTTTTTCTCTTTCTGTTTTTACCTGCGCAGGAGTTACGATCGGATATTTATTTCCCCAACTATTGCGAACATAATTTAATACATCAGCAATTTGTTTGTCATCGAGAAAATTCAATGGGTTCATAATGGCATTATACTTTTTTCCATTTACAGTTATTTCACCGGTTTGTCCATTAAGAATATACCCAATGTTTTTCTTGGTATCTTTTAAATAAGTTGTTTTTGCCAATGGTGGGTTCACTCCTTCCATTCCTTGCCCATTTTCCATATGGCAATTTTGACAATGGATCATATAAACTTCTTTCCCTCTTTTCATGCTCTCCTGTAGGTTTTTGTCCTGGAATTTAGAAGCAAAAAAGGTCACTGGTATAAAAAAGCCGGCAAATAAAATTGTTTTCCTCATCATTAAAATTTTAGACAAAAGCTGGAGACCAAAAATACAGAAGATAGAAGATAAATCTTACTGACAGGTTGCCTATCGGAAAAGAAAAAGGATGCATATTTCTATGCATCCTTGAACCACTCATAGGATTCGGTGTATTTATATCAAGATTGCCAGCTTATTTATCTTCCTCTTCTTTTACAAGTCCCCCATTCGCATCAAATTCAGCTTTCATTTTTTTTCCATTAACCATGAATTTTGCCTTATAGGTCTGTACATTATTTTCATGTGCATCTTCCCATTTTACATCCGTAGCTGTGGAATATTTTGCACTAAATGCTGTTTGAACTGGCGCCGGAACATCATTAGTACTTAATGTTTTTTCATCTTTCGTCTCTTTCTTATCATTATCACATGATTGCATTGCGTGTAATGAGAGACTTAATGCCGTTATGAGAAAAATCTTTTTCATATATCCTGTTTTCTTATAAGGTTGCAAATGTGATGCCGGGAGATTTGAATGATCAAAAAATATTCAAAGGCATACTTTCCATATTTAAGATCATTAGCGAAACTTGTATCTCGTTCAGCATTTTCTATTGTTGTAATTTTTTCCCGGCAAGCCCCGGCGGAAAAATATTCCCAACACAGTTGACAATTATTTCTCAAAGAAAATTCTTGTACTTCCATTCTTAAAATTATCACCATCAGAAATAAACCCGGTTTTTCTGCGTTTAACGACAAATCGAAACGCATTCTTAATGAAAAACCTTTGGTTGTCAATTCCGACCAATTTTTATTTCCTTCTTTTACTAAATTCATCCTTGCTATTTTGTTCCGCATGCCACCGGGATGATAAGATAAAAACAGTTGCTACACCACGAGCCCGGGTAACTAATTCAAAAATTTCTTCTCCCACACCGGCTGATGCTGCAACCATACTAAGCAGGCCCGAAGTTCCCATTCTTTGTTATCATCAACTCCGTGATTTTCGGCCATCCGATTCGAAGACTGCCAAAGATTATATTGTGCCTGTCGCCAATTTCCAGGATCAGATAAAATTACTGGCCGATAGTGGTTATCATTCTATTCTTCCCGATCAATTGTATGATTATCTTCTTTATGGTAGATCACTGCCTTCAAAACCTGTGATCATTAGCTTTGATGATACACGTCTTGATCATTATACTGTTGCGCTGGCTGAGTTGAACAAGTATGGATTCAATGGAGTGTTTTTTATTATGACCGTATCATTGAACCGGCCCGGATATATGACGAAGGAACAGGTAAAACAATTGGCGGATGAAGGACATGTGATCGGCTTGCATACATGGAACCACAAGAACGTAAAAACTTTTACGGAAGAAGATTGGGCGATCCAGGTAACGAAACCGTGGGAACAATTAAAAGCCATCACCGGTAAACCCGTTGACTATTTTGCATATCCTTTCGGCCTTTGGAATAAGGAGGGACTTGAAAAGATCAAACAACTCGGATTCAAAGCTGCCTTTCAGTTATCTGCCCGCCGTGATGAAAGTTCTCCATTATTCTGCATACGCCGCATGATCATTCCTGGTGAATGGAACTTGCCAACGATGCAACTACACTTGAAGAATAGTTTTTAGTCAGGACTACGATGAAGAAATTTTATTCTTAATGAACACTCCGAAAAACAAGGGCAGTCAAAGTATCGAACTGGATTTTTTCAAATCAAATTTTAAAGAGCCACTTCCATTAGTTGAGGGATAAATTAAAATGTATTTATCGCTTGAATCCTTTAAAAAGTAATCTTTCGTGCCTACTGGCTTTATGTCCTTATAAAAAGATAGAAAAACTGTGTCTGTCTTTACGACATACTTTCCGGCATAGTAGTCTTTCGAAGATCGACTGTCGCGAGACTCAAGCGAGAAGCGATGGTTAGGCCAGCAATATACACAAGTGCCCTTCGTCAGTTCATAAGCACAACCCAAAAGCAAAATATGTTTGGTTTCAAAACGTTTATTAGCTGATCTAATCTTGCGGCTTTGTTGGTCATATATGGAACAGGAGCATACAGTAAGAGTTATAATTAATAGGATAACTAATTTCCCTGTTTGCATCTAAATAAGATCATCCGTTTATTTTTTTCCATAAAAATGACCCACTGGATAGTTACGCACAATTCATGTATTGCCGCAATTTAAAACTACTTTATTGCGCTAATCCATCCAAATCAGGCAGATTGGCGAAACTTATATCTCGTTCAGTATTTTTTATTGTTGCAAAGTTTTCCGAACAAGATCTCAGAAGCTGGCCAGAGTGATGTATTTAGTCGAAATTATAGGGAATTATTGCATTGTGTCTTCTCGATAAGGCTGTAATCCTTCCGCAAAAATCCAGATAGCTTAATATTTCTGTCAACTTCGTTTTATTGTAATAGCCAATTGCACAGTGGTACCTTAAATATTTGAAACGCTTCTTATTTGCTATTTCAATTATGTAACTGTCACAGTCAGTAAAACCTATACTGTCCGAAATTTTTAACTCACTTTGGGACTTCAAAAACCAAATGCTGTCGATATGTAGCTGTTTAAAATCATCTTTGGTTAGTAGCACACTCTTTGAAATCGAGCTGTCAATAATTGGGTCAGTAAAAGGGTCCCAGTCTTGGTTTCTATTCGGATCATCATAATTTATTTGTCTTGGATAAACTCTATAGTACGATAAAAGACAGCTTGTGTCCTGAAACTTTAGAAGATAAAGCTCTTTTGAATTACTAAAAGAAAAGTCGTACCAGAGCCTAACTTCCAAGCTGTCTGCTCCTCTTTTTAAATCACTAAGTCCAATTTTATTTTCAATTTTAGAGCGATAGGTAATGTCGACTAAATCCCGATGTGCTCGACTGTTATTTGAAGTGTCAGGAATAAGCAATTGAAAATTGCTTGGAGCAGTTATTGTTTCAGTCTTTGAACGACAAGAAAGAAAGCTACTTGTTAATATCGTCAATGTTAGAAGCTGTCTCATAACATAGCACACAACGCTGTATTGCCGCAACTTAAAACTACTTTATTGCACCAATCCATCCAAATCAGGCAGATTAGCGAAACATATATTTCGTTTATCATTTTCTATTGTTGTATAGTTCCCCGGGCAAGACCCCGGGCGGACCGAAGTTTATTTTTCATTGTTTATCAATTCCCAAATTTTGTTGTCGTAATTTGCTTTAGTAATACCAGTTAGTTTTTCAAGTGTTTGATAATATTTTTCATTTCCTTTTTCAAATGGTCCAACATTTAACAGCTCCCAAACACCTGCAAACCCTTTTTCTTTTTCTATTTTCTGAACAAGTAAAGCATTCACTATGTAGTCGGCTGAATTATTATACTGTTTTGTTTTAAAGTAAACAGGGTTTTCTTTTATTTCTGTCCAACTTATATTTTTATTACTTGCGATTTGTTCTTTGAATGCTTTGAAAATTTCCTTCCAGGTCAACCCCCAACTACCACCATATAAATATGCACAACCTTCGTCCACAGGTTTATTTACTTTACTTCTTGCAATTACCAAACTTAATCTATCGTGAAACAAATCGTGAGGGTCAAATTCATTAAAATTTGAATTGTTGTCACCAAATACAATTAGTTTTCTGTCACCAATTGAAGAACTCCAAACACCTTCTGTTCTGCCATTGTAGTCAGATTTATAATCAACACCAATTAATTTTTCAAGTTCAATAATATTATCGCAACAATAATAGTCGGTTATTTTGTTTGACGATTTCAATTTCAGGTCAAAAGAAGTAGTTAATTTATTAAATTCTTTTACTTTCTCTTTGTTGATTGTATTTTGATAATGGAAAATGTTATTTCCTAGTTTTTCAACCTTCCAGTTTTTAGTGTTGCCTAAAAGTGGTGAGGAAAACACAAACGAATTGTTTTTTTTATGTGCAATAAATTCAAAACTCGCTCTTAAAAATGCCACACTTTCATTAGTTCCAATATAAGAGACTTGTACCAGGTAATTACTGTCTTTTAATGGAACGAGATTTGTCAAATATGGTTTGTAGAAAAAGTCATCCTTAAGTTTCCCATTTTTTTCAATTCCGTTAATTTCGTCAAGCAAAATAAATGTTTCTATTCTTTCACTTTCAAGAATAAATTTATTTTCTTCATTAGGTTTCTGTGCAGAAAGTAAAAAGTCATTTAATGAAGTTGTCAAATTCTTACCTTCAATGCTGTCTTTGGGTAAAACAATATTTTGATTTAGTTGTAAGGAGTTTGTCTGTGCATTCACGCAAAGTGCTGTGAAAAAAAGTGTCAAAGTATAAATTAATTTCATTTTATGAATTTTTTAAAATGTTTGACTGTGTCGGGTCCTGCAAAATTGCGCCAATTCATCCAAATCAGGCAGATAGGCGAAACTTATATCTCATTCAGTATTTTTTATTATTGTAGTGCTTGCGGTTAAGAATTAGGAGAGACTCTGCCTGTTATCTTAGGAAGAATTTTAAATCTTGCAATAGGTTTGTCCTACTATGTGTCATTTTCAAATTGCTTGTATCAAGGCTACTGTAAATTCGATTGGCTCTTTCAATTTCATTTTGCGGTGGCGTTGTAAATAGTCTTGTTGCTTTTAACCTCCATTTGTCAAGAAATTGCCAACCCTGATTCTGAATGTTTATATTCTCGTCAGTTAAAGCAAGCAGGAGATCAGCAATAATGTTCCAACCACCAATTTTGTTGTATAGTTTCAGAACTGTCTTTTTAATATCGTGGCTTCCTTTCGCATAAATGTTTCTAACTTTTTCCAAAGTTTGGTTATCTGTATTCCTAGCTAAAATTTCGACCGCTTTGTCACGAACCCTTTTGGTTGGATGAATAAGTAACTCTAATGAATACTTTCTGGCTTTATCTTCATTGAACTTATTGATAGCTGTTAAACATGCAATAACTAACTTACTTTTTTCAGAACTAATATATTTTTCAAATATTGATAAGTCCTCGCAGTCGGTCATTTCAGATAAGCCAAGCAAACTGCCTGAAAGAAATTGTTTGTTAGCTATTCTTTGCCTATATAAAATTGTAAGATCAATTCCTTTATCTTGTAGCAGATGCCTGCTCAATTCCCTCACTGAAGCTGATTCATCAGACAATAGTTTTATAATTTGTTCATCGAACTTTCCAGTAAATCTTTTACTCGCATATAATGCTTCCAGGCGAACCCTTGCAAATTGGTCCAGCAGAAAAGCTTCAATTAACTCTTTTTGAATATTTGTTTCGAAAACAGAAATATGTTTTATAAGTTCTAACCGAACCAAAAAGTTTTTGTCGTGACTTATTTTATTTATCTGCTCTTTGGTTGGTTTTGTATTACTTAAAAAGATTTTGTAAAACCGATATCTTGTTTTCTCATCAAGACAATTTATTTTGACGTAAAACTCATCTGAAATTTCTTGACTTAAAATAAATTGAATAATACGACAGTGAATTTCACTTAAATCAACTCGTTCAACTTTCAATAACCAGTCTATTGTTGGTAGCTGTCTTAGTAGATCATCTATGTAAGTGTTTTCTAAAAAAGAAACGATCACTTCACTTGTAGCCTTTCTGACTGCTAAAACCCAATCACCAAGCCGAAAAAGAATAAATTTTAATCCTTCTGGATTCTTTAGTCTTGCAAGTTCCTTAACCGCTTTTTCTCTTACATAGCCGTTGCTATTTAAACTGGCAATGCATAATAATCCTGCATAGGTTTTTTCATCGAAATCGACTTTATAAAAATCTAAATCTTCGTTTTTAATAGGCAAATATTTTAATATGTCCGCATATTCATTCAGTGATTTCAACTTTCCAAACAGAAGTAAAATAGTCTCTGCTGCCTTGGTTTGTATAAGAATATTATCGTTTCGTAAAAATTCAATAAGTGAATAGATAGTGTTTGGTGTTCCAAGTTTTTGAATTGTGTCAAAGCATTGAAGTTTGTCAACAATATTTTCCTTTTGAAAAAACCATTTCGGCTTTTCATTTAATACTTGAATACAGCGATTTATGTCTGTGTAGTCCATCAACAGGGTGTTAATTGGCGGCAAGTAATGGATGTCTTGCCGCATCTTAAAACTACTTTATTGCACCAATCCTTCCAAAAATGCTGAATAGAGAATCGGATGTACAAGAGTGCGACGCAACGAAAGTTTAATAGTAGTGCAAAAGCTTAGTCCATTGTAATTATTACATTCCCTATTTTCTGGCCAGTGGATACGTATGTAAATGCTTCGGAAATTTTTTCAAGCGGATACACTCTATCTATCACCGGTTTCAAGTTTCCTTTTTCAAGAAGGTCTTTTATAAAAGTTAGATTCCCCTTATTGTCTTTAGGAAATAAAACTTTTTTTCCACCTAATAGCGGGTTAATGAGTACGAGTAACAGATTCCCGGCTCCGCCGGATGGAGCATAAATTCCTTTTTTCTTTAAGAGCCGTTTGCATTTGGCAAAAGTACTTTTGCCGACTGCCTCAATAACAAAATCATATTGCTCGTTATCTTTTGTAAAGTCCCCGGTTTTGTAATCAATTATTTTATCGGCTCCCCATGATCTTACCAGTTCACGGTTCTCACCGCTGCATACCGCTGTCACATACACATCATAATATTTCAGGAACTGTGTATAGGCTGAACCGATGGCACCGGTGGCACCATACACCAATGCTTTTTGACCGGCTGTTGGTTTTATCTGGTGAATACCCATCGCGGCATAGTAGGCTCCTTCCAAACAAGCGGCTGCCTGTTCATAATTTATGTTTCCGGGTATCAATACAATTCTTTTGGTTTCCCCAAATGTTACCCACTGTGCATGCGTGCCGGTACCGAGACCCCCGCCAAAGCCCATCACTTTATCGCCAACTTTAAAAGATTTCACAGCCGGGCCTGTTGCTTCCACCTGGCCGGCAAAATCGCATCCTGTAACTGCCAACTTCGGTTTGAACAAACCTGTAAACAACCGCATGAGAAATGGTCTGCCTGTGAGTACATGATAATCGGACCTGTTTACACTGGCCGCATATACTCTTATTAATACTTCATTATCTTTTGGAGTTGGCTTATCGATCTCCTGTATACTTAAAATTTCTCCTGAACCATATTTTGAACGGGTGGCGGCTTTCATGTTAAGTTATTGTTGCTTGCAGTGACGTACAACCCGTCGAAAGGTGTAAGTTCTTATTTCAAATTTAATCTAATCCTGAACAAAAGAAGGCAGCTTTACACATTTGCAAGGTCATGTAGCAGTTCACGTAACAATCTTGCTTTATCATTGATCTCGTGGCTTTCTATATTACTAACAGAAAGAATAGGAGATAATTTTGGATACAGGTCCGGCCTGTTCAGCCATTTTACAACTTGCTCTTTGATCCATTTATTATAAGCGATCGGGTAAATTTTATTTGCAATAAACAACGTTCGCAGGTATTCCTGGAAGGCTTTGCATAAAATATCAAATGCCTGGAAATACAATTCTCTTTTTATAAAGAATGGAATATGATCCAGGTCATATTCGCAGGCACCAGATGATGCTTTTAATCTTTGCTGTTGAAGTTCTTCCTTATAGAATGGCAGCCATTTACTTTGTAATTCCCGGAAATATTCACCGGCAATACCCATAGGAGCAGAATAACAAATTTGATTGCCTATTTCGATCTCAAAATAATCTATGGGTTCTCCGTTTTCTATTGCAGCCGGTATATAATTGCCGTCAATGATGTCAAGATGCAAATGCGCATAAGGAGATAACTTTTTATAATTGGAGATCGTAGCATTATTGTTTGAAAATACCTGCCAGGCCGCTTCGGCTTTTTCAATTTCTTTTTTTGCAGTGCCTGGCTTTGCCAGTATCGCAAAATCAAGATCGCTTTCGGGAACTGCCAGCCCTCTTGCACAGGAATTAACTACCAGAACAGTATCAATAATTTGAAGGGTCAAAAAATAATCCTGAACTACTTCGGCAGCGTCCCGGTGTAAAGTTGTTGGAAATTCAGGGTTTAAATTCATTTAAAATACCAGTTAGTTTTTTTTACTTATGGAAACTATGGCTGTTGCTTTTTAATCCGGTTTTTTATAATTATCCCGAACACTTATACAGGCACCGCCCTTACTTTCAAATCTACCTCATATTGGTATAAACGGGATAAATAAATGCTCCTTTGCTACTAAAGACAATATAACCAGGTTGTAATCTTGCGTGCACCTGTTCAGATCAAATTCATTTCAAATGCCAGGATCATGACCTTTATATAGTTTTATTATTTACCTTAGAAGTCGTTCCAGGCCTTCCTCCATCCATTCCGGTAAGAGTTAATTGTTTTTCATTCTTTAAACTTTTTATTATGGAAACAATGACAGCACCTCCAGCAATTGAAAAAAATCTTCTCCAGCTTGCCAGCGAATTAGGATCATCAATAAGCCAAAACATAACGGAAGAAGAAAACAATGGAAGGATTTCTGCTACTGTTGTAAATGCACTCAGAGAAGCCGGGTTTTATAAATTATTCCTGCCAAAATCATTGGGCGGTATTGAGGCCGATCCCCTGACAACTGCAAAATGTGTGGAAGAGGTAGCAAGACATAATACTGCTGCGGGTTGGTCCCTGATGGTAGCTAATTCACCGCTTAATATGGGTGGACGCCTGCCTGAAAAAGGAATCGAGGAAATATTTTCTAAAGGCCCTGGTACCTTCATCGCAGCCAGTGTTCATCCGCCGATGAGAGCAACCCGTGTGAAAGGAGGTTATTTGATCAATGGAAGAAACCCACTTCTTAGTAATATTCACGAAGCACAGTGGTTTCTTACAACAGCTTTGGTGATGGAAGGGCAACAACCCAAAATGAACAATGGACATCCCGAAGTTATTGGCGTCTTTATAAAAGTAAGCGACTGTGAGATAATAGATACCTGGCACACTTTGGGAATGCGTGCAACGGATAGTAATGATGTTGAAGCCAAGGATGCCTTTGTGCCTGACCATTTGTTTTTTCCTCTTGTTCCCCAGTTTCATCCTAATAAATATTATACTGGTGCACTTTACCGGTATCCAACTGCCGGAGCTAATATTGCTTGTCTTCTTGCACCTGTGACACTTGCTGTTGCCCGTAATGCAATCAATGAATTAAAGACACTGGCAGAAAAGAAAACACCACTTGGTTCGATGGTGACAATAAGGGAAAGAGGTGTTGTGCAGAGAAAACTAGGCAGAGCCGAAGCATTGGTTCAATCAAGCCGTGCATACCTGCATGATAAAATAACAAAATGCTGGGACAGGGTAACTGCAGGTGAAACTATTTCGCTTGAAGAAAAGGCTGGCTTATTGTTAGCTGCCACGCATGCCAATCAAAGTTGTGTTGAGGCAATTGAGTTGGTATATACTGCCGCAGGCACCAGCGGCATTTATATGAAGAACAAATTGGCGCATTACTTAACGGATGCACAGGTTCTAAGACAGCATGGTTTCATGAATGAAAGTCGTTATGAAACAGCAGGACAAATATATTTTGGTCTTCCGCCGGATCTACCACTTGTTCAATTCTGAAGCACTAATTTCCAGGTAAGCCAATGCCAATGCACCCAGATTGCAAGGCTGAGTGCTATGCACAATCATTGCAAGGCGGTTTGCATGTTAAATTATTGTTGTCTTGATAATGGTCGCAACCTGTTGGAATAAATTCCCGATTCAATTTAACTGTTTATTACTGGTAGACCCGCCAGTATAAACCGATACAAAAAAGCAACTGAGTATTTTATTACCCAAGTTTCTTTGTTTTGTTTCGTTAACAAAAGGTTTTCAGAGTTGGCACGGTTTTTTAAAAGGTTTGTATAGTACGTTATTAAAATATTTTTCTATGAGCATAAATCTTACTCTTGACGAAATGATACTTCAGTACAGCGAGAATCCATTCATTGATGAGAAGATGTTTGATCTTACACCTGATAAACACCAAAAGCAAAAGATGCTAAGCAGGCTGTTGTGTATCGCCAGTAATTTATTCAGCAAGGCCCCGGTAAAAGAGCTGGATAGTTACAAACGCCGTTATGAAATACAATGTGGCGGGTGATTTTTCAGCAAGTCACTTTAATTTTTAACCAGTCTTTCTTTTTCAGCAATATCTTTTGAAATTTTTTGCGCATCTAATGATATCTCGTGGATCTGGCCTCTTGGACCGATCCAAAAACCACAGAAATACAATCCATCTTTCCCGAAATATTGTTGTTTATTTACACAAGACCTTAGATCTTCAAACCGGGATTTGTCAGCACTCACTATTTCCGCTGCATTCTGATAATAGCCAATAGCGGCAACGATCGCATCAAAACTTTCTTTCCTGTTGTTAATGAAATGGATCGTTGATCCGTCGATATGTTCGATATCGTCATGAATTTTTATATGTCCCTGGCGGATATGACTTATAGTACCAATATCAAGTACCGGGCTGGTACCGTCTTTTTGAATTTGTTCGAAAGGGCCATAGGGCAATTTTTTTAGCCCAAGCTTTGTAATATCACCAAACATCAATCTCCTCAATGGTGCATCGATCGTATCCGCTATGCGTGGCGGCAGGCGGCTCAGTATTTGGCTTACCTCGAGAATGGGAATACCCAGTATATCACGTGGTACCACATTTACAGCAGAACGAACTGACATAAACGGCACCGCACCCTGTTCATAGAGGTCAATAGCAATTTCACAAGCGGAGTTACCAAAACCAACAACTAATACTTTTTGCCCTTTAAAATCTTTACCGGTTTTATATCCATAACTATGGATGATCTTGCCGGGAAAAGTTTCCATTCCTTTAAAGTTGACAGTTTTAGGTTTCCCGAATGGCCCCGTGGCCATAACAATATATTTTGATCTGAATGTGCCGTTTGTAGTTTCAGTTATCCAATGATCACCCTCTTTTTTTATTGATGTTGCCTCCGTATTAAATACAGGATCGATATTAAATTCTTTTTGATACGCCTCTAAATAATCTACTACTTGTTGGCGGCTGGGATAGCCAGGTATTGTGCGATCAAATTTTTTATACGGTAAATTAGAAACTCTTTTATTTGTATGTAAATGCAGGCGTTCGTAATGATTGCGCCAAGGCGCAACTGACTGTGAATGTTTTTCGATAATAATATATTCAATGCCCTGTTTTTGTAAAGCGGCTGCCGAAGATAAACCTGAAATGCTTGCTCCGATAATGAGTGTGTTCGTTTGTTTCATATAAAACCATTCTTGTATTTAATAAAAAATACGAAAGTTGTTCCTTGACTTATTCCAAATTTAATGTAATTGTCTCCGGTCCTGCATTTACCAGGATGATTTTACATTAGCTTAGTGTAAATGATGAAAAAGAAAATAAAGATCCTCGGAATTTCAGGCAGCCTTCGTGCTAACTCTTCTGCCAGTGCAATTTTAAATGTAGTGGCGGGTTTGGTTCCTGAGCAAGTTGAGTTTACCATCTATAATGGGCTTGCTGAGATTCCGGCATTTAATGACAGTAATGAAGTACCCGGAACAGTTGAAGCGTTTATAAAACTACTATCTGACGCTGATGGAGTTTTTTTTGTTATACCTGAATATGCATTTGGCGTGCCCGGTGCATTGAAGAATGCATTAGACTGGACAGTATCTTCTTCCACCGCTTTTCCTGACAAGCCTGTTGCGCTTATTACGGCAGCAACAGGTGGTGATAAAGCTCATGCAGCTTTCTTACTTACATTAAAGGCAATAAGTTCAAAAATTCCTGAAGGAGCAACACTGTTGCTATCTTTTATCCGCTCCAAACTAAATGAAAAGAATGAATTGAAGGATAGTGAGACACTGGATGCAATTAAGAGTGTGATACATTCATTTCTTAAAGCAATCGATTAAAACAAACTATTTGATTGGTTTTGTAGCCATCTTTTTGATCAGCAATTCTTTTTTATTGATCCAGCTCCAGTTGGCAGTATATTCTCCTTTCACGGTTACAGTATCTTTATTATCCACTACAACTACCTGTATATAATTCCCTTTTTGCAAAACGCTGTCGCCTGTTATCTTAATTGAAGATGTTTGTGAAACCTGCGACAATACTTTTACGTTACTGAATGTGGCCAGGAAATTTCGAATGGAATCCCTGCCTTTCGCAATGCCACCCAACTCGCCATCTTCGGTATATGATAATGCAATTGAATCAGCATCCATTTTCTTTACCAGGCGATCATAACGCTTCATGGCAGTTTCTACATCAGCACTATTTAATTTTTTGTCACAGGACGAGCATAGAAGAGCAATTATTATTGTCACAAATATTTTTTCTCTACAAAACTTATAATGATTTAAAAGCATCATTAAAGCTGATTTTTTAAAAGCGTTTCCTTTTTAACTATGTCACTTGAAATTTGTTCCATTACCTTATTCAAATTTAATTCTCTTTTTGCCAGCAATCCTCTTAATGAAAAGATATGCATCGTGTAAGCGATCGGAACCAATATACCTGGCAATAAAATAAAAGGGAACCGGCCAACGAGGGTGTTTGATGGCTCATTCATAAAATAACGAATGGATGTCGGCATAGAAAGTACAGCGATCACGAGGATGTTTAACAGCAACAGGATCCCAATTATATTAAAAGCAATTGCCAATTTTGATGCATAAGTTTTCTTTCTTGCAAGAAGGTAACCAACAGGCAGAGCTAATACACCGGTGAGCACATCAAAATTTCTTCCTTCAAAAGTCATTTGTACAGGCAGCTTACTGGCCATGAATGCAAACAATAGTAATAGCTCAACAATTATCCTGAATGATTGCATGAACACTAACCAATGAGAAGGAACTGTTTGCAGGAGTTGTGTTCCTGTTTTAGAAAAAGCAACTAAAATAATAATTGGTAAAGGTATGAGCATCGCCAGGGCCGGGCGAGGCGGCAATTTGCTGAAGTCTGCAAAGAAACCATTGTTGGAAAGAATAGTTAGCAAGCCTATCCAGGTTACCAGTACAAACACAGTTCCGAAAAATATTATGTTCTGCCTGTTCTTATCCCAATTTGTTCTTTTTAATACCGCTCTTAAGCCTGCTAAAATAAGTACCAGGCAGACCAGCGTAAACAATGGCCATAAAAACCCGGGAGTTGAAAAGTTATTTTTCATTGTATACTATTTTATTGTTTGTTGATCTCATTCCACAAAGAAACTGCGCTAAATAACAAATGCTCTTGGCAAATGGCAAGAAATGAAAAAGGGTTTATTTTTTAGTATACTCTTTACGTATGCGGCTCAGTGAAGTGTCAGTAATGCCAAGATAAGAAGCAATATGTTTCAGCGTTGCCTGCTGAAATATTTCCGGGTTGGTCTTGAGCAGTGTATCGTACCGTAGTTCGGCCGTCTCGGTGATCATTGATAGCATTCTTATTTTTAAGGAAGAAAAACCTTTAACAAGTATTGATCGTCCAAAATCCCTGAAATCATGCATTGAATGAAACAGGTTGTTCAATTGCTCATAAGTAATATACCATCCTTGGCAATCAACTATTGCCTGGAAATTTTCTTTTGATATGGTCCGGTTAAAAAAAGAAGACACTTCAAAAACAACCTGGCCCGATGAATAAAAATTTGTAGTCACCTCATTGCCTTCAATATCATTTGCAAAAGCTCTTATAAATCCATTCTCTAAAAAAAAATATTCATCGCAAACTTTTCCTTCTTTGAATAAAAAGTTATTCTTCTTTATTTCTTTGGGAGCAAACGTATTGGCGATCTCTTCCGCAGCTTTTGGCGAAACAAGATTTGAATTTTTGAAGAACTGGACCAGTTTCTGGCTGCTCATTTTTCTTTTTAAGAATTATTATACACTTTGATCACAGGTTCTCTCAAGACAGCGGCCGCATCGGTGCAATAAAAATAAATAACATTAGCGATCGCCTCCGGCTTTACCCATTTAGCAGGATCAGCATCCGGCATTGATTTACGATTTTGTGGCGTGTCGATCGTACTTGGCACAATAACAGAAACAACAACATTCGTTCCTTTGGCTTCTGCATTCATTAATTCTGCGAGACGAAAGATGAGTGATTTAGCTAAACCATAAGCTACCATGCCTTTACTGTTCACGGAACTCAGGCCCGGTTTCGAGCCAATAATAAAAATTCTTCCCCTGTTTTGTTTCATCATTTGCGTAAACACAGGTCTTGCAACGTTATAAGCTGTTTCAAAATTCAGTTTGTATTGTTTAGCAATATCACTTGTTTTTGTTTCAGCAACTGAACCCATTGCAAAACCTCCAACCGTCAAGACGGCCGCATCTACTGAACCATATTTTGAAGTAACATCATTTACAAACTTTGCAGAATCATCTTCATTCATCAAGTCAACAATCACTTTGTCTAATTTATCTGCAGGGAAATCCATTGGAACGGGATCGTTGGGAACAACTGTTCCGATCACTTTATATCCTTCATCAATAAATTTTTTTATTACTGCTTGTCCCATATTACCCGAAGCACCTGTTACGATTGCGGTTTTCATCTTCAATAATATTTTATTCAAGTTACTAAAAGAAAGTCCTTACCTCTATCAAGAACCCTCACCTTCCAATAATCAACTTCATACCAGTACTTTATTCTATTTATATAACCCGGCTCTTGGGGGTTGTGGATAACTTATCAAATAAAGATGTATTTTTATTGTTTATCAATAAATATTTATCTATATTTGCATTATCATTTAAAACATCTTATAATGAAATCAAGAACAAAACTAGTATTAAAAATATTGTATGTCCTTTCATGGATAATATTTGTAGGGGTATGTATCGAAGCCGGCGGCTCTATCTTCAGTGCTTTTTATACGTTGGTGATAAACTCAATTAATGCAAGAACATTTTGGGTGGGAAATGATTTGTCGGGCCTTTATACATACGGAAAGGGACATTTTTTTATAGAGACATTGTTGATAAGCATTGAATCAGTAATGAAGGCGTGTATATTTTATCTCATCATAAAAAATTTGGACCCTAAAAAGATACGTATGTCTCAGCCTTTCAGCAAGGAGGTCGAGCGTCTTATTTTTAATATTTCTTATTTGTCTCTGTTTATTGGCTTCATCTCACTGTGGGGAGTTAAATATAAAGAGTGGCTTGTTGAGCAAGGTGTGAAAATGCCCGAAATACAATATTTACGTTTAGGGGGAGCTGATGTGTGGCTGTTTATGGCCGTAATACTTTTTGTGCTTGCACAGATCTTTAAGAGAGGTATCGAAATCCAATCCGAAAACGAATTAACCGTATAACTATGCCTATAATAGTAAACCTAGATGTCATGATGGCTAAAAGAAAGATGTCGTTGAATGAACTTTCTGAAAAAGTGGACCTTACCCTTGCTAACCTTTCTATATTAAAAACAGGTAAGGCAAAAGCCGTTCGTTTTAGTACACTCGAAGCTATCTGCAAAGTATTGAACTGTCAACCCGGGGATATTTTGGAATTTGTTGAGCGATGAAAAAAAAATCCTCATACTAGCAAAAAAATAATCAATACTTACATTGACTGTTATCAGATCTGATATAATAAGTTTTATAATTTTTTGCTTTGGGATCGGTGCAGCCAACAAGATCGATTATCTCTATTCTGCGAAAATCGATTGGCTGACTTTCTGCCTGCAAAGCAATATGACCTTCTTTCAAAGGAGTGTTTGCTTTATTTATCCAAATCAATGAATCTGTAATACCTGCCCATGTCCATGAATTGGCATTGCTAACAAAACCTTCGCCGATCATAGGCCTAGTATAAGTAAGAACCGTATCGCCATTAATGATATGACGTATCAATGAATCACCATATACTTCAGCTTCTGCACTTATCCATTCGTTCTTCAAATATGTTTTACTATTTGAATTCATGATATGACCTAAAAAAGGTTTTCCTTCATATGTAATAAATGTACCAGGTGTACATACACTGCCAGTGGGAACCGTATCTTTTCCATTTCCACAGAGAAATTGAAACTCTAATGATACAGGGAAGTTCTGGTTAAGATTGACACTTTGTGCCGATTGCGAATGAAGCATCACACCGCTGTTTCTATCTGCCCATTCCGGTGCATCCGCAAGATGATCTCCAACAAACCGATACTGAAGTTTTAATTTATAATATGAATAAGGTTTTTGTGTGTAAAGATGACCGAACTGGTTACTGAACTTTTCATAGTCACTGTAAACAACACGTATCATACTGTCCTCAATGCGAAAAGTATTTTTATAATTCTCATTTAAAGTATGATCTTTTATCTTAATATCCCAGCCTGTAAGGTCTTTCCCATTGAACAAAGATTCCCAATCTTCTTTATTTATTTCTTTTTTTCCTTTATTGCTATTACATGATTGACAAACCAGGATTATTAAAAGCAAGTAAAAGATCGTAAGATTGTTTCTCATCGTTGTCTACATTTTTTAAAACCAGGAGATGCAATGAATCAATTTTTGTTTAAATATGTTTTACTGATCTCATCATACATCTTCATAAGATCATTTGCCTTACCATCAGTATCAAATATTTTTTCCCATGTGCTCAATGGCTCCCAAATACAAGTGCCTTTCCCTTTTCCGCGAGGCAATTCGAAGGCCAGCTTGTTTACTTCTTGTTTTTTTGCGGAATACTCGACAACGATAATGTCTTTATCATATCTTCTTACAAGATCATTCATATTATCACGAAGATCATCCAATGTGCCGTGCCATTTCGGATAATAAGAAAGCCCGATCACATCAAAATGAATATTTCGTTTCATCATTTTGTCCGCCTAACGCTACATGCAACATAATCACAATTGAAGGATCAACCACTTTTACACCAGCAATACCAGCAGCGATCAATTGCGACATACTATCAACATTGCTCACATTACCTTCCGGCCAAACCATTCCATGATTTATTTCATTACCTACCTGTGCCATATCAGGTGTTGTACCCTGGTCTTTTAATTCCTGTATTACTTTTTTTGTATAATCAAATAATGCTTTCTTCAATTCAGTGAACGATAAATTTCGCCATGCTGCTGGTTTGTATTGTTTACCTGGATCGGCCCAATAATCACTATAATGAAAATCAAGAAGGAATTTCATTCCTGCAGTTTTTACTCTTTTCGCCATTTGCTTTGTATGTTCCAGGTCACAGAAACCATTCTTTGGAGAATAACCGCTATCTCTTGCCGGGTCATTAAAAATTCTTAACCGCACATAATTAAAACCATGCTCTTTCATTATTTCTATTGCATCTTTTTGCACACCATTATCAGTAAACTTCATACCCCTGTCTTCCAATTGTGGTAAAAAAGAAATATCAGCACCAATCATCTTTGTTACTTCTCTTGGTTTAGCTGCTTCACCTTTTAACTCATAAATTTTATCAATATTAATTGTAGAAACGCTTACTGGAGAAACGGTAACAATATCTGTTGAACCCGTCCACAATCGCGCAGCCTGCGCTTCAAAATGAATTGTCCCAGGTTCTTTAGTTGACTGAACAAGTACCTGGCATTTTCCATTAAACGAACTTCTTTGCCAGGCACCATCAATACATTTATCAGATTCGTGACTGCTTGGATCTCCATTACCAACACCTATAATTTTTCCCGGGCCTTTGATAACGAACTTGATCATATTATCAGCATCAGGTACTTCACGGCCCTGCTGATAGACAACACTAAGATTCACCACACAAACATCTTTACCATCAGCAAGCATCGTTGTTTTATAGGTATTATTGCCAACAAAAAACCATTGAGCCAGATATTAGCGTTTCTGAAAATTCCATCAAATTGAATTTGAAAACGGGTTCCGGAATCTGCACTTGAAATAGTAAAATGTTTACGATACCAACCAATGCTGGTTTCAGGAAAACAATCCACCAACAGGTTTATAACCGTGAGAGTCCACATCACGATTGTCAACATTTACAAATGGCAACTCAACTGCCCAATCATGTGGAAGATCTAATGTTCTCCATGCACTGTCCCTGAAACGAGGATCAATTGCAGTGCCGAAGGCACCGCCGGATTTAGAAAAAATAGTTGCAATGCTGTAATTAAAATCCTTCTCCGGATTTGCAGCATGGCCAAGCCGAAACTTCCAGTTATCGTCAAGGTTTATTTTTTTCCTGGCCGATGTTTGTCCCTGGCAGAATAATGTAATTAGAAAAAGAAGGATTGCGAATAAATATCCTGGTATTTTCTTCATGCAGTTGGTTTTTAAAAAAAATACTAAAATAGCTTGCGGGCCGGAGAATAAGGCAGCTTAAAAAATTGGAAGATTTATTTGGTAGTCCCAAAAGGCCGAAGTTCGAGCTTTTTAGTTAATGATCTAATTTCCATAAAGAGCTCTGATTAAGCTGAAGTGTATTACCAGGAAATGAAAATGGCCAGTCTATAAAAACTGGCCAAATTTTTCACTGGGTAGAACCGGCGACATTAAGTCAAAATTTTTTTAATGGAAATGAGCAGATAGAACGATTTATATAGGAAATATGATATTAATACAAAAAAGCTAAAGCTGCCTTGTCAAAATCAGTAAATGGACGATTTTGGCCAGAACCTATACAGGACAGCATCCATGAACCGGAATCAATATCCGGAGCAGCCGGTGTGCCAGGAATCAAGATAGCGCCAACGGTGGAAGCGCCTTCATTTACCGGTGAACCACCACAGCTTAACGAACGGTTGAAAAAATCAGAATGACGGAAGCCAATGCAATGGCCGGCTTCATGCGTCATGATAGTTCCGAGGAAGTTAATGAATGCTGTGGATGTGCCGCTGCCAATAGATTGTGCATTTACCTTAATTGTGCCAAATGGAGTTCCATTACTGCTGGGAAATCCGGCTGAAGCCAGGAAATTTCCATGACCATCAACATAATTGATATCACCTTTTCCGGGAGCTGCAATTACAAATGAAAGTTTAGTAAGCCCAAGGGCATTATACCTGTCCCTGACTATTGCCAAGGCTTGATTATATCCGGGTCTGTTTGCAAGTTTTGGACTAACACTCAAAGAGATGGTTCTTGGTAAGCCCGTTACAAGGTTGGTCGTATGATACTGCTCCTCAGTTCCGGCTCTTAATGTCTGGTTGGCAGGACTGCTGTTCAAATATTCGGAAGTAAGAATGATATCGCCTTCAACAAGATATCCTTCATCTACTTTTTGAATGTTGTCGACACCAAATCCGGCAGCGTAGACCTGGTCTTTAACCGCTTGTGAGATTTCTCCTTCAGCAGTTTTTGCGTCTTTTTTACAAGCGGCTAACGTCACAATTCCACCCAGGAATAGTACCGCAATAGGTTTAATACATTTCATGATTTCTCGCTTTTGTTTAAAATTTAGATTAGATGATATTTCATTAATAAAAACGGCTACGAACCAGGTGGGGTCTGTAGAGATAAATTATTTAAAATATTTTTTTACACTGTTATATCGAAAAAAAAAATCCAATGGATGCGTTCATTTTTAGCAATCGCAGATTTTTTTTCAAAGAACATAGCCTGCGATTTAGATCGCAGGCTAAATGCCCAACTGGTCTGTTACCTTAATAATTTGAAAAATCAACTTCTTGCAAGATGACGCCTCTACACAAAGGATGTTAAATCCTGAACTCAAGGCTAAAAAGTATTTGGCAAATTATACCGATTGGTATATTTTTATCTCTTCTAAAAATCCTGACATGTCAAAAGCAGAAAATACAAAAGAGTATATTGTTGAACATACAGCGCCCATCTTTAATAAGAAAGGATATAAGGGCACTTCGTTGACAGATCTTACAGAAGCCACCGGTTTAACAAAAGGGGCTTTGTATGGCAATTTTAAAAATAAGGACGAGATTGCCCTGGCAGTATATGATCATAATATAGAAATGGTTAAAGAGATATTTTTTGGGAGGAATGTTTCGTTCACCAATTCAATCGACCAGCTTATTGCAATTCCGGAACTGGTAAAGAAAAATTTTTCCCTATTAGCCGCACACGGCGGTTGCCCTATTTTAAATACGTCTGTAGAAGCAGATGACAATCACCCTTTGCTTAAAAAGAAAGTAACGCAAACAATTAAAGCATGGAGAAAAAATATAGAATCAATCATTGAAAAAGGGATAACCGCCGGGGTTATAAAAAAAGAAACTGATCCATCAAAGTATGCAATTCTTTTTATAACGCTCATAGAAGGTTGCCTGATGCTTACAAAAATTACAAATGACCTGGAATTTCTGAACGGAACCATGGACAATTTAAAAAAGATCATACTTGTCGAATTAAAAAAATAATTTTTTTTACTCAAAAATATACCGAACGGTATAATACAAAACAGGATTATGAATATAAAAAACAATACAGTGCTTATTACAGGCGGAGGATCAGGTATTGGCTTAGAAACGGCTAAACTTTTAAGTAAGAACGGAAATAAAGTAATTATCGTTGGACGTGATGAACAAAAACTCCGGGAAGCGGCTGAAAAAGTGCAAAATCTGGTACCTATCAGGTGCGATATTACCAATGCCGAAGAAGTAGATACCCTAATGGATAGAATAAGACTCTATCATAGCGACCTCAACATAGTTATGAACAATGCCGGCAAGGCTTATGCATATAATCCGGCAATAGATAATGCCCGGGCATTTGAAAAAGCCCGTGAAGAAATGACTACAAATTTCCTGGCACCTGTACGGTTAAATGAATTAACACTCCCCCTTTTAAAACAAAAAAAAGAAGCGGCCATCATTAACATATCATCGATTGTATCCTTTGCACCCGGAATAATCGTACCTACTTATAGCGCTACCAAGGCCGCCTTGCATTCGTATTCTCAAACGTTGCGCCTGTCACTAAAAAAATCAACTACTATAAAAGTTTTTGAAATTTTACCACCGTTGGTTGATACGGAGTTTGCCAGGACATTAACAGGAGAAAAGATTTCTCCAACAGTTGTGGCAGAAGAAATTCTGAAAGGACTGGAAACTGATCAATATGAAATCCATATTGGTGCAACAGCTTCGCTTTATAGATTATTTTTGAACTCACCTGCAGAGGCTCTGAATGTAATTAACCATATCACTTAAGCTGCATGAGGGCAGTTTATATAGCCGAAAGAGAGAAAATCTGGTTCCGCATTTATCGTCGATAAAATTCTGTCAATGTCTTATGACGCATTGGGTTAATTTCAGTCTAATCCTCGATGGAGGCAGTAGACCTAACAGGCCAAAATTCGAACTTGTACAAAAAATATCTTTGCGATTGGCAATTCTCCCTATTGTTGTTCCAAGAAAATCAAGTGCATACAAACGCAATATCCGATAATAATTAAACTTCTTTAACAATATTTGATAAACTATCTGCTAAGCGAAGAGGAGTTTTATTTCCCTGGCCTCATCGGAGAATCTCAAATTGAGCATTCAAAATATAAACCCTGAAGCTGCCATTCACCATGTCAGTCATCCTTCTATCTAAATCGGTATTCTTAATTGATAAAAATAGGTTCTTTTGTGTTGTGAGAACTTCAATTAAAACCATCTTTTTATTGCTTTCCGCTATAAGCAATTATTCTTGTTTTGCGTCCAGCAATTTAATCATCTGGCAAGACACTGTTACAATTATTCCAGATGGAAAATTCATAAAAGGCGAAAGAATTCAACCTTATCATATGTATTTGACTTCTTATTCAGTGACGAATGACCAGGAAGTTAAAACTGGCAGTATTGATGATACGTATCAATTCATTAAGGTAAACAAAAAGAAATATGGTTTGCGGGTAGCAAAAATCATTCTTCCAGGAAGGGAAATATTGGATAGTGGTTTGGTAGATATTTCAACTTTTAAACCGATCTATCATCACTCTCATCAGACAACTAAAACCATGTTATTTCAGTTTGAAGATGGACGGGCATATGGAATAGTTAAAACAGTCCAACAAACAGATACCGTTGGTATGAATTTTCCATACCCCATATTTGACTCATATTACGAAACACTTATTGCCAGGACCATTGAATTAAAAGATGGGTTTCTTTTTAAGTATCCTGATTTTATATACGAAGAAGGAGGCATGGTTTGGCAATCAGGGAAAATAGAAAAAGCAAACTCTTCTCCTTTTGGGAAAGATAATAGGAATCTAAAACAAGTGCAATACCAATTTGGTGACAAGATTTCTATCCAAAAACCAGGATAGATTGAGTTAGAAGCCTGGTTAGCTTCAATTGAATATCATTCCATTTTGTGCTGAATTTCTCTATTTGTAAATCTCTCCCCGACGAATTTTAAAAACAGCAATTTTAAATCTCACATAATCTTTGGAGGTTTGTCTACCCGATATTGTGTAGACTTGGCAGGAAACATTTCGAGCCTTAACGCTTTTTCCTTCTTCATATTATATCAGAATTATTGATCGCTTGACTCATCATCAAATGTTATAATAGTGCGTTTTGTTTTCAGCAGGTTCATTATAGTATCAGGATTTATTCTCCGCAGTTCAACTTTAATTTGTTTTTGCTTGATGTTTCCTTCCAGGCACCAATCGTTTTTATTGTTATTTTCTGTGTAGTTGAAATTCAGTGAAGAAGTGTCACCATGGTTAAAAGGGTGCAAGATCAAGTGGTGATTTAAGTCATCCTGCTCGATCATATATGTTTGAGTTACGCCTGGTTTCATGGTTCCTATTGTTACAAATCTTTTTCCATCGTTTACCCTTTCGCTCCAGAATCGCCAGCAAATGGTATCATTTTCAATTAATCTGAGCGTATCATTATTAACTATGTAATTTTTTACTAAAGAATATTTTCTTGAATGGTTGGTAGTTTCTCTTTTTGCGTATACAGTATAGGCGAACCGGGCATTTAATATGAATGAAGAACAGATAAAGATCGTTGCAATTATCTTAAGTATCCTGGTTGTAAGATTTTTATCGGGCACATAATTATTTTGATACAGGGTAACTGACTGTTTGGTAAAAAAGAACTGAACTAATTGCCTGGCGTAAGGGATTAATAAAAATAAAGCAAGAAGAAGAATATAAAAAGATGTGATCAGTACGCCAACCTGGTAAGTATAGTTCAGAATGATCACATTGAGCATTACAGATATTATAATGAGCAGGCCGGCAACACGAGTGCGGTTGAACAAGATCAAAACAGCTCCTGACAGTTCAAAAAACCCGGTGAATACCTGGTAGGGTTTTCCATATCCAAAAGTCGCCCATAACAAATCAAACGGCCTCAGATCCCCCAGCGATCTATGCAGATCGATGAACGATGGAGAGTTCATTTGCACGGGGAACAGCTTTAGAACTCCATAAGCAAAAGTAATGCAGGACAGAATCATGATACCGAATTGCGAGAACCAATAATGCAGCTTATCATAGTTCAGTCTTTTTCTATCAACGACCATCCACACTACACAGATGCAACAGGTTAACACTAAATAAACAATGTCCCTGATGGTATGCAAGGCCCCGGAGAACGAGGTCCAGGTCTGAGGTATATAGTTGAAATGAAAAATGTGGTTGTTAAGCCAAAGGCAGGGTTTTACAAATATTTTTTCACCCAATCTCCAAATAATCAAAGAGCCTCCAAACAAGTTACCCAAAAAATTTTCTGAGAACATTTGGAGCGTAAGAAACACAAAAAAAAATCTGAATGAAGTTTTTTGCGAGGTCGTCCACGTATGATTGTTGTTAACCTCCATACTCTTTTTTCAATTTCATGCAAATCGGAGTTTATGATTTAAGAGTTGCTCTTCACTTTTAGAATCCCAGATCTGGTAGGCAGTTTTCAGAAAGGAGAGCACGAAGTAAGTTATATTTATCAGCCAGCTAATCAGCATCACTGTTCCTTTCTTAGTGATCACTCTATCATCCCTGGTGTTAGCCTTCACAATTAAAAAGCACTGAATGTAATTGCGGCATTATTGTAACCGCTTTATTGATCTCAAGAGACGAAGTCTGATGTTAATAATACGAGAATATAGAATTTGTCTCGAATTGCTGTCCCGCATTATTACCTGTTAAAATAATCAAATTTCCTTTTTTTGTTATCGGTAGATCTTTATCATTATAAGTGTAAGTATAATTAACTGTATAGTTTTCCGCATTACCGGTACGGCTTTCTTTTCCGGGGTTATTTTTCTGAAGTTGTACTCCCGGCAAAAGTATCAGGTGATCAAAGAACTCATTGTGAAGCAAACCAAAGCCATCAACATTGATCTTATTATCATACTGCTCAAACCGGTCTGCGTAAGTAGCTTCAGGCTGACCATTGAACGGCAGGTAATGATAGGTAAGTTCCAGCAGGTTGCCGTCGGGGTAATATGTCATTGTCAGTGTCCTGTCAACAATAAATCCGCCGCCTGATTTACGTTCCCGATCCAGTTTGATAAGCTTTTTTCCATCATAGCTCAAATTAAGTCTTGTATAAACAAGTCCTGTTGAATCTGCATACTCTATAGTACCTACTCTCCCTGCGCTATCGTATAAGTATTGCAACCTGTCTTTATTCACCAGGATATTATTTTTCATTTCACCAATCCCGTCGCCATTATATATCACATCATACCTGGTGAAATCAGAAGCAAAGGATACAAAAGAAACTTTACCTGTAGCATCATATTCAAAATGATAATAAGGGGAAGGAAGTCGGGGTATTACAACGTCCTTTAAAAATACCGAGGGAATTACCGGATCCGGCGGCGGTATAACTTGGGAAATGTATTTTTCTTTTTTACAGGAAATCAATACAAAGATTGCTATAACAAATAATAGGTATCTGCGATGCATATTCTTCAGACTTAAATAGGTTTTTTTCACATGAAGGAATCGAGAAACATCGATTAAAGGTTGCATAAGGCTGTTTGTTATATCTTTTGTTTCAAAAACTCTGTTGTTACTATTCTTGCAAATTCGTCATTCAAACTTGCGAGCGCAGTTTCGTGTATAAGCTCGGCAGGATAATTTTGCCCTTCCACACCTTTCTTATTGAAAGTAGCTGTTGCATCAGAAACAAGAAAAGTGTCAAAACCTAAATTGCCTGCCATTCTTGTAGTTGTTGATATGCAATGGTCGGTGGTTAAACCAACTATAACAAGTTTTGTGATCTTCAAATTGTCAAGTTGCTGTTTCAGATCTGTCCCAATAAACGCACTATTGACATTCTTTTTAATTATTGGTTCGCTACATATTGGTTTCACCAGGTCTTTGAAGTCATTTCCTTCATTTGCTTCATTTAACAAAGAATCCGGATTGGATGAACAATGTTTAATGTGAAAAATTGGAAGATGATGCTTTCTCCAAAGTCTTAAAAGTTCACCCGCTTTTTCTTCCGCATCCGGATTGTTTCTTTGCCCACCCCAATATGCAATATTGTCAAACCCTTTTTGAATATCGACAAGTATTAATGCAGGCCGGTCTGTTTTTGAAATACTCATATTAAAGCAATTGTTCAAAATATCCTCCAATCCCATTTTCTTTATCTACAAACTGCAGTTCTAAGATCCAGTGCCGTTGATTACCATCTGCATCAGGCAGGAATATATCATTATGATTTTCCGGGTGAATATCCAGTTCCGGGCTTTGGGGATCCGCTGGTTGTTCATGAGGATACTTTCCGACAATATGTCCAGCAATTTCTCCTCCAAATTCCCAACCATATTCTTTTGCTTTTTCAACAACATACTGAAACAGTTCCGATGCTTTTAATACTGTTTGTTGTTGATACCATTCTTTTATTTCATACCAGGCCTCTTCAACATCTCTTTTCAGCTTTATCTTTTGGGGATCATTTCCTAATACGTAAGTTCTGCCGATATCTGCTTCATAGTCTTCTACTATTGGACCCAGATCAATAAACAGAATATCGTCTTTCTCTACTATACGGTTTGGTGGATTATCAGGATAAATTGCCAAAGTATTTTTTCCGCTTCTCACAATCTTCTTGTGCCAATGTTTCTCTATCCCAAATTTTTTTAAGGCCAAATCACAAACCTCCAAATTCAGTTGCTCCTCTGATTTTCCTGCAATAATTAAATTGTTTTCTTCAATTGCTTTGAAGAATTGAATGGAGATATTTTGTGCGTTTATCAGTTTTTCTCTTGTCATATTGCCTTATTTATCACAAAATAAAAGAGACAATACGGATTGAAAGTTAATCTACATTAACCCGACCTAGTTTTTTCTTTAAAGTACTTAAAAATTGGGGGGTGACACCCAAATAAGAGGCAATGTCTTTTTGAGCAAACCGTTTTTCGGCGTATGGTTTCTTCTTTAGAAACAAAAGATATCGTTCTTCTGCTGAGGCAGATAAAGCCTGGTTTATTTGTTCTCTTTGAGTAATGTATGCGTTTTGAAAAAGTATCCGGAAAAACCGTTCGAACTTTGGAATTTTTTGATAGAGCAGTTCCAGATCAGTTTTACCTATTTGTAAAATGTCTGTATCCTCTATCGCTTTAATGTTCGATTTTGATGCAGTCTGGGTTAAAAGGCTGTAGAGATCATCCGCCCACCATTCTTCAATAGAGAAATCTATGACATGCTCAAATCCATTTTCATCCAGGTAATATGTTTTTAAGCAACCCTTGATTACAAAAGATTCATATTTACATATATCTCCCTCACGAAGCAAAAATTCTCCATTCGCTAAAAACTTAGATTTTAACAATGAGGTGAAAAATTCTACCTCTTCTACAGTTAAGGAAATATGTCTTGAAATGCTGGAGATCAAAAGGTCAAAGCTCATATTACAATAAGTCCGAAATTCTTTAATTATTTACGTAAACTTCTAATTGTTTTTAATTATGTAGTCCCGACAGGCCAAAGTTCGAACTTTTTGGTTGAAGATTTATTACAAATAATTGCCTTTGAAAGTTTTTTAAGCTTACCCGGGGTTATAAACGAGGATAGCATTGGGATCAAAAAGGTTTCTGTTAGAATTTATAATAAATTAGATGATTAAAAATTATATTGAAAGTCTGCTATCTCCGATTATGAGTGAACGTTTAATTCAACAACTACAAAAAATCGATAATTTTTCTGATGAAGAAATCGATATGCTTCAAAGTAAACTGATAGATAAATTTATCCGGAAGGGAGATCATTTCCTCCAGTTAGGACAGGTAAGCCGACATGTTGCTTTTATTGATACGGGTCTCATGATGCATTATAGTCTGCATGATGGTGTTGAAATACCCTGTAATTTTTCATTGGAAGGTGACTGGATGGGTAGTCTCAAAAGTTTCACGACTGGTTCACCAACGGATGTTGCCATCAAGGCATTGGAAGATACCTGGATCCGGGAGATATCCGATGATCATTTGCAACAATTATTTCTTTCATCTCCCCGCTGGCTACTGTTTAAAAATCACCTGGTTCAGCTTGTGTTTTTTAATATTACGCAGCATAATGCAGATCTGGCAATGCTCAATGCAAAGGCTCGCTATTACAAATTCATGCGGGAAAAACCAGAATTAATTAACCGGATTCCACAATATTATATCGCTGCCTACCTGGGTATCAAACCTCAATCCCTCAGCCGCATCAGAAAAGAGAGATAAATCCGGTTCTTAACAAATGTGAACGGATTTGGCATCCTGATATTTCAGTTTTGTGTTTCAATAATCAAAAAATAAATTATGAAACACAAAAAGTCATTTGCTCTTCTTGAGAAAATTAATATCAATAACTCTTCTCAATGGATACTTGTTCGGGGTAAAAATATTGATGCTCCTTTGTTAATCCATGTTCAACAAGGGCCTGGTTTGCCTATGATTTCTGAAGCAAACGAAATGGAAAAACATTTACACCTGGAGAATAATTTCCTCGTTGCTTATTGGGATCAACGTGGTTGCGGTAAATCCTTCAGCAAAGACATACTTCCTGAAACCATTAATCTCGGACAAATGGCAGATGATATCATCACCTGCACGAGATTTCTGCTGAAAAAATATAATAAGAACAAAGCGATCCTTGCAGGTTATTCAATCGGCGCTACTACCAGCCTGATGGCAGCAGCAAAAGACAGCAGCATCTTCACGGCAATATTCGCAACCGGAACAGATATAGACATTCCGTACGCCAATCATTATGCATTGGATTTTGCAATGAATAAGGCGGTGGCAGCAAATAATAAAAAGCTGATACAAAAAATCAACAAATTGAAAAGTCAACCAATTGTTGAAACAAAAAAGTTTCAGCAAAGGGCTAGGATTTTAACCAATCTTGGTGGAATAAAGGCAGACAGTAACTATAACAATTTAATTTTAAGTTCAGTTAAAAATATCCTGTTCTCAAGATACTATGGAATCGGAGGTTTGATAAAAACGATGAAAGGGATGGCGTTTTGTCAAAATGCATTGATTCCTGAATTGAACCGTCTTAACCTGTTTCAAAAAGTGAAAAAAGTTTCTGTTCCTGTTCATTTTATCCAGGGAAGTTTAGATGCTATTGCGCCACCGGCGAAGGGCAAGGCATATTATGAGCAGTTGCAGACAGCAGATAAAAGTTTCACAGTATTTGAAAAGTCGGCCCATATGCCGCAGTATGAAGAATCAGAAAAATTTTCAACCCTGATTACATCATTTTTAAACCATGTAAAATGAAAAATATTTTAACAAGTAATGAAATACAAACTTCCGTTTTCTTTTGTAACGCTAAGGAAGTTAAAGTACATGCTGTTCAGACCGGTTTAATCTCTGTGAAAGAAAACTTTTTGAATCAAAAGGGACAGGGGTTCATGAGTAAATTAAATATTGTGTTTGGCAATACTTATGCTGACTTTATGCCAATTTGGGTATGGGTTATTGAACATCCCGAAGGAATTATAGTAGTAGATACAGGTGATGTTAAAGAATCCGGTTACAAGGATTTCTATAAAAATGAAACGCCTGGTGCAAAGTTTAGATTAAAAATTATGTCCAATAAGCGGAACATCAATAAACAGGATGAATTAGATGCACAATTAACCAGGCTTGGAATCAGGCCCGAACAAGTTTCCAAAGTTGTATTAACACATTTACACGGTGACCATACCGACGGGCTAAAATTTTTTCCGGAAAATGAAATTATTGTTAACGAAGCTGAATACAGAAAACCTTATAGCAATTTGGAAACCACTTATCCCAAATGGTTTAATCCGACATTGGTAAGTTTTTTGAAAGACAGGATCGATTTTTTTGATAGTGCGTACCCTGTTACAAGATCAGAAGACGTATTATTAATTCCTACACCGGGCCACACCTATCATCATGCGTCGGTATTATTAAAAACTGATAACGGGCATATTTTATTTGCTGGTGATACATCTTATAAGCATCAGCAATTGCTGGATAATAAGTTTGCCGGGGCCAATATAGATTTTGTTCAAACGCAAAAAACTTACAATACTATTTTGAGGTATGCAGAAAAATATCCGGTCATTTATTTGCCATCGCATGATGAAAATTCAGCAAACAGGTTAGTTACCAGGGAATATTTAATTAAATAAAGGAGTCTTTTTTGTGGCAAGAATAAATGTAATAAGTCAGTGGACAGACAAATAACCGAATTCCCTCTGGATACTGAATATCATCAGGGCTACTCATTTAAATTCAAAAGAAAAACCAGTGAACCCAAGTTTAAAAGCCATTGTTTTAAAAACACCCCGGCTCAAAGAGACATTGTCATTCTTTATTGAACAGCTCGGTTTTATTATAAAAGAATCTTCCCCTACTCATTTTGCCATTTATTCTAAAGGAATCCGAATTTTATTCGTTGAATCGACTAACGATCTGGAAATAGAATTATATCTCACACAAAAATCAGCCGAAGAGCTTTTCGTTCTGGAAGACCCTAATCATATCAAAATAATCGTTTCCTAAAAACTATTCTTACTGAATTCGATGCGGGTTTCAAATTCATCAAACTTGTAAAAAGTAGACACTATAGGAGAAAGTTCGAGCTTTTTAGCTAACGATTTGATACGAATAACCAATTTCGCCCAGATTTAATCTTAATTGAAACTTCATGCAGGAAACTATTGACCCTAATAATTATTAGTATATGGAGATCGGAAAGGTGCAAAACACTTCCGATCTCCAGGGTTCATCTTAAGGATGCTGCGCATAAGCAACAATCGAAGCCTTGGCAAGTGCTGACGAATTTAGATAGAAACCAACCAATGCGGGAGTTGCAGTTTCTTTCAGGTCAATCTTCGTTTTTAAAGCATAAACCGTAATCACATATTGATGAGATGGACCTGGCGGTGGCGCCGGACCAACATAACCATTGTTTCCGGTATCATTGATACTTTGAATAGCCCCAATCGGCATGAGCTTTTTTGTAATGTTGCCTGCGTCAGAAGGGAGTTCTGTAAGATTCGCCGGGATATTGAAGACCACCCAATGCCAAAATCCGCTTCCTGTTGGCGCATCCTTATCATACATAGTAACGGCAAAACTTTGAGTTCCGGCAGGAGCATTCTGCCAGGAAAGCCGCGGTGAGATATTTTCACCCGAATAGCCGAAGCCATTCATAAAGTATCGGTTTGTAAATTGTCCACCCAACTCACTACTCTTGAGCGTGAAGGTTTGGGCATTGCTGACTACTGCTATAGCGAGCAGTAACAAAAAATTGATCCACTTTTTCATATCATTTTAATTTTTTTTAATTATTCAAAAGTAGTTTGCCTGTTTGTCTGCATTGTTGTCGCAATCGATCGAAAACTGTCGATAATCATTCAAATTTACCAAGAGACCATTTCTTCCAATATTTTTGCTAAAAAAGTAGAGTAATGAGCCCTGCAACTATCGTTGGAGATCATTTTTCGGGAAATTCTTTGAAAGCAGAGACGAGGGTTCGAATATTCAATCATATAACAACGTCGAACGTTGTGCGGAATAAGATAATCGTTAAAAATTATCTCTTCAGTCTTTTAGTGGAAGGAACAAAAGCTGTTCATACTGCGCACAATAGTATTGCCATTGATGACGAAAAATTTCTTTTGTTCTTATCAGGCAATTATCTGATGACTGAAAAAATTACCTCTTCAGATAGAAGATTTCAGAGTGTGCTAATATTCTTTACTCAGGAAGCTCTTGATGCTTTCTTCTCAAAACATGGCGGTATCATCATTGAGCCAGGAAACAACCATCTTGAAGAAGTCCAGATTTTTACAAAAGATCAGTACTTAAAAAACTTTATCGATTCCCTGCTTCTGCTATCCGGGAACGGAAAAGAAATACCCACAACATTACAAAAATTAAAACTGGAGGAGTTACTACTGTATTTGTGTCATCACTACCCGGGAAAAATGGCGCAATTAAAATTAAGGGCAAACGTCAACACAGTGGAAATTGAAATTAAGAAACTGGTTGAAGCAAATATAGCCAACAATATTACGCTTGATGAACTTGCTTTCTTGTGTAATTTGAGTTTGTCTACTTTTAAAAGAAAGTTTATTAAGCTTTACGGTATAGTACCAAGCAAGTGGTTCCTCCAAAGAAGAATGGAACTCGCCATCGCTCTATTAAGAACAGGTAAAGAAACGCCAAGTGAAATATGTTATAAGGTTGGTTATGAAAGTCATTCAAGCTTTACACATTCCTTCAAACAAGTATTTGGACTTACTCCAACCGAATATCGGGAGCGTATTTTAACCTAAATTCTATCTTCATTTTGAGCAACGAAATTCTGAGAATTAAAGAATATAAGATGCGCCGATCTATATATCACCAAGTCAATAATTTTCAATGCAGAATAATTTCAAAAAGAATTGTCTCAAAATATATTAAGGTGTCAGCAGCAAACCGCGGACATGTTCACCAATTCGATAATAAATTAAGATGAAACCTTTATTAATTATTCTTGATGATTGGGAAGGACGAATCCAGACATCTACCTGTTGGGATCAAGCAAAAGAATTGGTTGAAATCAAATTTTTAAAAGAGCCTATCGAAAATGCCAGCGATACTGAAATAGAACAAGTACAGTTTTTAATGGCTTTAAGAGAACGGACAACTTTAGATGAGAAACTATTTAAAAGAATGCCTAATTTAAAGTTAGTGCTTCAAACGGGTGGACATGCTTATCACATTGATACATCTGCTGCACAAAAACAAAATATTCGTATTGCGCTGGGCAGACGAGTTAACAGTCCTTTAATTTCGGTACCCGAATTAACTTTTGCTTTTGCACTTTCCCTGATGCACAAGGTGCACCAGGGAAATAACACAATGCACAATGGACAGTGGCAACTCTTTACAGGTCAAACATTATCAAACCGAAGACTAGGAGTTCTCGGTTTGGGAAGGCATGGTACCCGTGTTGCACAAATTGCAAGAACTGCTTTTAATATGGAAGTTGTGGCTTGGGACAGGGTTGCAAATACTTATGACACAAACAATGGTTTTAAAAGATTATCATTCGATCAACTTCTGGAAACAAGTGACATTGTGAGTATTCACCTTCGGCTTTCAAATGAATCTGCAGGGTTGATGAATAAAGAAAGTTTGACAAAAATGAAACCTGGGGCAATATTAATTAACACATCTCGTGGAGCTATCATTGACGAAAATGCTTTAGTGGATGCATTGACAAAAGGAACATTGGCAGGCGCAGGACTTGATGTGTTTGCTGAAGAGCCATTAAACATAAATTCGCCTTTGCGAAAACTTGATAATGTGATCTTGACTCCTCATATCGGTTGGACAGTAGAAGAAGTTTTTGAAGAGTTTGCTCAGATAGCCTGCACGCAACTTCTTCAATATTTAAACGGGACACTTGCAAAATCTGAACTGTTATCAATCTAAAAACTGATGCTTCTCTGTCGCTTGTAGTTATCGCCGGATGGCATTATAACTAAGTTAAGTATTTAAGGATCATCGATAATCCTTTATCGAATTTTCATCAGAGGGATGTAGTAGTCCCGACAGGAATCGAACCTGTATCAAAAGTTTAGGAAACTTCTATTCTATCCATTGAACTACGGGACCAATGAGGGCAGCAAAAATACTGTTTCCAACTTAAACACGAGGTGTATCATATATCCAAAATTTTTAAACCTGCTGACATAAGGTTGTCACTCGACCCCAGTTTCTTTGTATTTTAAATTATTACACACATTAAAATCGATATATGACTACTACGGGAATATTTACACCAGAAGCTTTACTTGAGCACTGGCAGGGACATCGTCGTGTTACACGTCGGATGATCGAGGCTTTTCCAGAGGACAAGCTCTTTACTTATTCCATCGGAGGTATGCGTCCCTTTTCTGACCTTGTTATGGAGTTTATTGGAATGGCGGAACCGGGTATCGAAGGGGTAGTAACAGGAAACTGGAATATTGTCAATGATCTTCCTCATCATGCAAAAAATAATTTGCCCAAAACAAAAAAAGAACTGCTTGAGCGATGGGATAGCATAACCGAAAAGATCGATAAGTGTTGGCAACAAATTCCGGCGGAACGTTTTAATGAAATGGATAAAGCTTTTGGTCAATGGGAAGGTCTTATTTATAGCTTTATTTTTTACTGGATCGATAATGAAATTCATCATAGAGGTCAGGCTTATGTTTATTTACGTTCTCTCGGTATTGAACCACCGGCGTTTTATGACAGGAGTTGAAATATTTATCTACCTTTCATGCACAACTTCGTTTTATGAATAAAATATTTTTGTGCATGTTGCTGATGTTTGCAACAGTTATTACAAACTCGCAGGTCAATGATAGCAAACCCCGCTTAAATCATATCGCTGTGTATGTCGTTGATCTTAAAATAAGCACCGAATTTTATAAAGACGTCGTAGGACTTGATACCATTCCCGAACCTTTTCACGATGGTCGTCACACATGGTTTAGTATTGGGATAAAAAGTCATTTACATGTTATATCAGGTGCAACTACAAAAACTGCGCACGATAAAAATGCACATCTCTGTTTTTCAGTGGCCTCAGTTCCTGAGTTTGTCAAAGTATTAGTAAAAAACAAAGTTGAATATGAGAATTGGGGTGGCGAAAAGATGGCGATAACAAACCGTGTTGATGGCGTAAAACAAATTTATTTTAAAGATCCTGATGGTTATTGGATCGAGATCAATGACGCAAAAGAATAATATCAGGAATTAGGAATTTGTAATTGGGAATTAGCACATAATATAGCTAATTAGCATCTATTTCCACCTTTAAGCCTAATTCCAAATTCCCAATTACCAATCCCTCCCAGCCACCTATCTTTGCAGTCCTCAAAAAGTGAAGTATGAAGTTTTATAACCTGCTTATCAAATACCGCCTGCAACTGGGTATTGCGTTGATGATCATTGGTGGTGTTACTAATTATTTTTCAGGTTTCTGGCCAGCCTTTCCTTTATATTTTGTTGGTCTTATTCTCGTGCTCGGACATTTTTTCTTTGGTCCATTACGGCTTATTCAGGAATACCTTGAATCCGGCGATATGGATGGTGCGGAAAGAGTTCTTAATACAATAAAGTTCCCTGGTCTTTTGTATAAGCCTATCCGTTCTGCTTATTATACATTGAAAGGAAATGTGGCGATGATGAAACAGGATTATGATGGCGCTGAAAAAATGATGAAAAAAGGTTTGGATCTTGGAATGCCGATGAAAGAAGCGGAAGGTGCCAGCATGTTGCAGATGGGAATGCTTGCAATGCAAAGAAATGATATGAAGCAAGCGGAAAGTTATATCCGCCAGGCAATACGCAAAGGATTACCGGATAAAGAAAATGAGGCAGCTGCTT
>Ga0207641_10000382_pt1 | contig 52658 bp, 40 predicted proteins | sample KBSSwiS62_FD_184306 | JGI IMG/M metagenome (GOLD analysis project Ga0207641, IMG submission 184306) | Switchgrass rhizosphere microbial communities from Kellogg Biological Station, Michigan, USA - KBS Switchgrass S6-2 (SPAdes) (version 2) | ecosystem: Host-associated > Plants > Roots >...
AAGTAAAGGACTTAACCTGCGTATTTCTTTTTGAAAACGAAGTAAAATCCGAGTATTCTTTAATGATTGTGGCAGCTTTTTGCATTAATTCAAAATCCAGTGTATATGGATAATAATAGGCATTATCTTCTAAAAAGGGATTCTTTTTTTGATAAACATAATATTTATACTCCCTTGTAATTGCATCAAAGCGACAATGTGCTTCATCCTTCACTTTTTGTAAGTTCTTTGCGGCTATATCCCCTGGCAGTATGGCGTTTAGATTATATAAAAGCTGCGATGATAATTCCTCTTTCGTATCAAAATGAAAATAATTTTGCAACGCATGTACTCCGGCATCTGTACGGGATGAACCTGTTAATTGTATTTCCTCCTTAAGAAGGATCTTAAATGCCTTTTCAACTTCAGCCTGAATTGTGTTAGCGTTTTTCTGCGATTGGAAACCGCTATAGTTTGTTCCCTTATATGATACTTCCAGAAAATAGCGCATTGGAATTACTAACGAATCATTGCTTTAAATCGATTTATAAAATATTCATCTTTTAATGCTGATTGAAGAGTAGAAAAATTTTCAAGATCACTTACATATTGATACGCTGCGTCGAAAAATTTATATTTAGATTCATCAGTTAGAAATAACGCACTGAGGTTTCTTACTTGCGTAGTAGAGAAGCATTTTATCTTAAAAGTCTTTTTTGCTTCTGCGATCATAGCATCATCATTATTTTGCCCCGCCATTTTTTTTCTTAGCTTGAAAAAATCATCTTCAACAGCCACTGTTTTACAATTATTGCTTTTAATTGTTGCTTTGGAGACAGTTTCGTTACCAACAGAATCAACAGTAGGAATATCAAGAAATTTCTTTTCTTCCTGGTTAGATTGCACTGGCGTTGTCTTTTTTGTATCAGGTTGAATAAGCACTCTTATGGTATCTGTTACCTGGTCAGATAATATATCAAGAAAAACCAGCCCAATTCCTGTAGTAGTTGAACTTTCAGATTTAAGTTTTACAACTGATCTTTTATAATCTCCCTCTATATTTGATTGCGTCTTTGCTTTTTCGATTGAGTCTTGTTTTCGTAACTCTTCCTCTTTCAATAATTCGTCTTCTTTAACTTTCGCAGCGGCAATCGAGTCCTCATTCATTTTCGCTGCATTTTTTGATTCCTGATCCTGCTCTTTAATTACTGGATTATTAATCTTTGAATCTTCTTTTATTACTATAGGAGCTGCTATAATTCCATTCTTAATCTCTCCCTGTGATGATGGGACAGCTTCTTTTGCATCTGCTTTTTTTTCTGTATTCGAAACAGTAGCAGTAGCATCAGCCTTTTTTTCAACTGGCTTTTCTATTATCGGCTTTTCTTTGATCGTTGAATCATCAGCAGCTTTTGCAAGTAAATTTGTAAATGCATTGTCTTCCCTTTTTTCCGTTTTTGCAGTTTGTGCCGAATTAGTTGGTTTACTTTGGGGCATTATCGTAGCCATTGATGTAAGATTAAAAAGCCCCCACCCCTTGTCTCCAAAATTTTTTATCAGGAATCCCTGGTCCTTCTTATTCACAGGTATTGAATAAGGCCGATCCGCCACTTCACTTCCTTGTATTCCGATATTCAATGAGTAAATACTATCGTGAAGATTTGATAATATCAGATACCCTGTAGTTGTTGAGTTGTAAATCTTGTCTCCCATGCGTGCATAAAAAGGTTGCTGGTTATCCGTTTGCAAGTAAATAAAATACACCTTTTGTGCACGGAGTGAAGCTGATGCAAAAAATAAGAATACAAATAGCTTAAACAATTTTTTCATCGGGAAATTATATGGGTAAAGTTTGTCAAAGTTAATATAAATAACCCTTAAGACTTCTTTAAAGAATTAACTTGCCATTTATAAAAATATCATGATGAGCTTGTGTGACAACTTCTATTTTTGCACCCTTAAAAACTTCCATATGAAATTGGTGATTATGTTCTTTGCAATTCTTTTGTTTAACCTCCGGTTGATTGCCCAGGAGCCAATATCAAAAGATACTTCCTGGAAAAAACAATACCGCGAAACAGCAACTAAAATAAATGATCTTGTTCATACCAAACTTGACGTAAGGCCCGACTTTTCAAAATCCTATTTATATGGAAAAGCCTGGATCACCTTGAAACCACATTTTTACCCAACTGATTCCTTAAACCTGGATGCTAAAGGAATGGAATTTAAAACAGTGGCTTTAGTAAAAGGCGCAAAACAAATTCCTTTAAAATATGAATATGATGATCAGAACATCAGGATCAAATTAGATAAAACTTATAAGGCAAATGAAAATTATACCATATATATAGATTATACAGCCAAGCCAGACGAATATCAGGAGAAATATGGAACTGATGATTTTCTTGGTATCAAAGGAATGTATTTTATAAACCCGAAAGGAGAAGAAAAAGATAAACCAACTCAAATATGGACACAAGGAGAAACCGAATCAAACTCAGCATGGTTCCCAACAATTGACAAAACAAGTCAGAAGACAACCGAAGAACTCACCGTTACAGTTGATAGTAAATATGTAACTCTTTCTAATGGGAAACTGATGAGTCAAAAGAAAAATACGGATGGCACAAGAACAGATTATTGGAAAATGGATCTCCCACATTCACCCTATCTTTTCTTTCTGGGAGTAGGGAACTATGCTGTTATAAAAGATAGCTGGAGAGGCAAAGAAGTTAATTATTATGTAGAACCTGAATATGGTTCCGTAGCAAAAAAGATATTTGGCAACACGCCTGAGATGATTGAGTTCTTTTCAAAGATCACTGGCGTTCCTTTTCCATGGGTAAAATATTCACAGATCACGGGTCGTGATTATGTTGCAGGGGCAATGGAAAATACAACAGCGACTCTTCACCAGGAAAGTGCACAGCAAGATGCAAGAGAATTAGTTGATGGTAATAGCTGGGAAGGCACCATTGCACACGAATTATTTCATCAGTGGTTTGGTGATTATGTTACTGCTGAAAGCTGGAGCAATCTTACATTAAATGAATCTTTTGCTGATTATAGCGAGACTTTATGGGAAGAATATAAATATGGTAAAGATGCTGGTGATGCAGAAAATTACCAAGGTATGCAGAGCTATTTACAAAGTGGAGGTGAATCAAAAGACCTTGTCCGTTTTTTCTACGCCGATAAAGAAGATATGTTTGATCAGGTGAGTTATCAAAAAGGAGGACGTGTACTTAACATGTTGAGAAATTTTGTGGGTGACAGTGCCTTTTTTAAATCACTTAATCTTTATCTAACAACAAACAAGTTCAAAGCTGCAGAAGCACACCAGCTAAGACTTGCATTTGAAGAAGTAACTGGTCGTGATCTCAACTGGTTTTTTAATCAATGGTATTTCGACAACGGGCACCCATCTGTTACTATCGATTATGTTTATGATGATGCTGCAGGAAAAGTAAATGTCATAATTAAACAAATACAAAAAAGCGGGAAGCTATTGACGCTACCAATTGCTGTTGATATTTATAATGGCACAAATAAAGTTCGTTATAATGTTTTGGCAAAAAATGCTGTGGATACTTTCACATTTAACTATAGCAAGCACCCTGATCTTGTAAATGTGGATGGTGACAAAGTAATGTTATGGAATAAAAAAGATAATAAGACACTTGATAATTTCATTCATCAGTATAAATATGCGGGCAAATATGTTGACAGGCTTGAAGCCATTCAATTTGCCGCAAAAAATCAATCCGATCCGAAGGCTCTCGATCTACTAAAGACAGCATTGAAAGATAAATATCATGGACTTCGCAATACAACATTAGCTAGTTTAGACTTAGAAAATGAAAAAGTGAAACAAAGTGTTGAGCCCATTATAGCTGATCTTGCTAAGAGTGATAAAAAATCAACAGTAAGGGCACGCGCTATCAGCAAACTCGGTGAATATAAGAAAGCAACTTATGTTCCTTTATTCAAAGCCGCTACCACTGATTCATCTTATTCTGTAGCGGGAAGTGCATTGAATGCATTACTTGAAGTGGATAAAGATGCAGCGATGGTGATAGCAAAACAATTAGATAAACAACCGGCAAAAAGTACATTGAAGAGTTCTCTTCAGGGTGTAAAGGCTGCATCGGGTGATGAAAGTCTTGAAGAAGAAATTATTGGTGGTTTTAATAAGATGCCGGTGTCAAATGAAAAGTTCAATGCGCTTGGTACGCTTGGCATTTATCTCGGCGCATTAAAGAATACAGAAAAGGTTAAAGCCGCTGTTGATGAAATTGTGAAATTCCGTGAGGCAATTCCTTCACAATATAGAATTCAAACAGATCCTTACATCAATGAAACTCTGCAAAGCATTGCAACAAAAAAAGAAGAAGCTTTGAAAGCGGATGCAGCGAATACTGCTTTGAAAGATCTAGTTGATTATATCAAAGGGAAAATTCCACCTGCAGACAAGAAAGGATTTTAATTTATTACTTAAATATAAAAACCCTCTCAAATAATAAGAGGGTTTTTTATTTTAATACCAGCTTCAGTATCTCATAGCATCACCTTTTGCGACAAAATCACTTTATCGTTCGGTAATTCTATTCAGCTTACTTTAGAACTTTACCATTTACCACCTGCACCGCCACCGCCAAAACTTCCACCACCAAATCCACCGAATCCTCCTCCGCCTCCACCCGACCAACCACCTCCGCCAAACCCGCCTAAACCACCACCTAATGTTGGTCCCCAAAAACCACGATATCCCCGGCGTGAAGCATAGCCACCACCTTTACCTCCTCCTCTTCCAAAAATTCCAAGAATGATCCAAATAATAATTACGAGAAGAAAAACTTTACCCGGACTTAATCCTCTTCGTTTACCATAACCTTGTGGAGCCGTGTACTCACCTGCAGCTGCTTTTATAATAGCATCAACAGTTTTATTTAAACCACTATAATAATTACCTTCTTTAAAATCCGGGATTAATTCATTTTCTAAAATGTGTTTTGCAGTAACATCAGGTATTGCCCCTTCGAGCCCATAACCCGTGGCGATATAGGCATCGCGGTTTCCATCTCCACCGCCAGTTGAAATAAGAACAACTACACCATTATTAAATTGCTGACCACCCACACCCCACTTTCTTCCCAGGGCTGTTGCATATTCATTAGCCTCATAACCTTTCAGATCTTCTACGATAACTATCGCAATTTGGCTGGATGTGCTATCATTATAAGCTACCAGTTTTCCTTCCAAATAAGCCGCCTGCTCTGTGGTAAGAAAATTTCTTCCTTTAGTAAAATCATTATAGAGTCGTGGTGGACTCGGCCTTTGCGGAACAGCATTGTCAACCTGTGCCACTGCACTGATCGAAAAAAGAAGACAAGCTATAAAAAGAATCTTTTTCATTTATTTACCAAACACTATATCGTCGGGCAGTTCATTTTTATCTGTATCATTATTGAATGGGAAATTTTTTGTCAACGCAGCTCCAATATCTTTTACCACTTCCGCAATACCAGTTGCATAATTTTCCCTGTTAAAATTGCTGATCATCTTTTGCACGGCATTGTTCCAGTATTCATTTCCCACTTTTTCATGAATGCCCTCATCGCCAAAGACAGCAAGTTGCCGGTCCTTCATTGCAAAATATAGTAGAACAGCATTACGATCATCTGTCTTTTGCATTTCAAGCTGAAAAAAAAGTTCAGCAGCACGATCGATAGCATCCATATAACTGCATTTGCTTTCCACAAAAACACGAACCTCCCCGCTTGTCATACGCTCAGCATTCTGTATGGCCTCGATAATAAGCTGCTGCTCTTCGGCAGTGAAGAAATTTTTCTTTTTGAAAAATGAGAACATTTACCTGGATTATTTTATATCAAACTTTATATCAGGATTCTTTTCGGTTCCTTTATCAGCTTCGTAAAAGGCTTTTTCCTTTTTACCAAAAATACCGGCCAGCAAATTGGTTGGGAAACGAACAACTTTGAGATTATAACTCTCCACTGTTTTATTATAATCCTGCCTGGCCACGTTTATACGGTTTTCAGTTCCCTCGATCTGGGTTTGAAAATCCTGGAATGCCTTGGTTGTTTTTAAGTCGGGATACTGCTCAAATGAAGCGATCAACCTGCTGAATGATCCTTGCAGATTTGCTTGCGCCTGTTGATAAGCTTCCAAAGTTTTCGGATCATTTATATCAACATTGATAGAGGTGGCTTTTGCTCTTGCTTCCACTACCGCAGTTAATGTTGATTTTTCGAAATTGGCTGATGCTTCTACAGTTTTTATAACACTGCTATAAAGATCTGTACGGCGCTGATAGTTTGTTTCTACATTACTCCATGCTTTTTTTACACCTTGTTCAGATGTAACAAGTCCATTATATCCACTACAGCTCCATACCCCAAGAATAAGTACAAGACCCAATATGATCAATACGGCTAGATTACGTGTCCCTTTCATGGTTTTAAAGTTTAGTTAGAGTTTAAAATTAAGTGTTTTAAAAATACTAAAGCCCCTGTTCAAACCAGGGGCCATATTATTTTTTATGACAGATTTGCTTATTGTTTGATCGCAGCTATTCCCGGTAATTCTTTTCCTTCGAAGTATTCAAGCATCGCACCGCCACCTGTAGATACATAACTTACTTTGTCGGCAAAACCAAATTGATTGACTGCTGCAACACTATCGCCACCGCCGACAAGTGAAAAGGCTCCTGAACTGGTGGCATCCGCTACAGCCTTTGCTATCGCTTTAGTACCATGACGAAATTTCTCCATTTCAAAAACTCCCATTGGACCATTCCATAAAATTGTCTTACTTCTTTTGATCACATTGCAAAATTGATCGCATGCATTTGGTCCAATATCCAGTCCCATCCACCCATCAGGAATATGATTGCTCGGTGCATCTGATGTATCGGCTGTGGCTTCAAACTTATCTGCAATGATCGAGTCTGGCGGCAGATGAATACAAACACCTTTTGCAGTTGCTTTTTTCATTATCTCATCAGCGGTGCCTAATCTGTCCTCTTCACAAAGCGAATTACCGATCTTTCCTCCCATTGCTTTCAAAAAAGTATAAGCCATACCGCCGCCGATAATAATATCTGTTGCTCTGTCCAAAAGATTTTCAAGTATCAATATCTTATCAGAAACTTTTGCACCGCCGATGATAGCGGTAAAAGGTTTTTCTGAATGATGTAACACCTTTTCAGCGCTTTTTACTTCTCCTTCCATTAGCAAACCAAACATTCTTTTATCCGCAGGAAAAAATTTTGCAATTACAGCGGTAGAAGCATGTGCACGATGAGCCGTACCAAAAGCATCGTTTACATATACACCACCAAGCTTACTTAGTTTTTTTGCAAACGTTTCATCGCCTTTTTCCTCTCCTTTATAAAAACGAAGATTCTCCAGTAACAAAACTTCACCGGGCTGCAGGTCAGCAGACATCTTAAATGCTTCGTCACCAATACAATCATTAACAAACAAAACTGTTTCACCATTCAGCAACCTTCTTAGTTGCACCACAAGATGTTTCAAAGAATACTTTTCAGAAGGGCCATCCTTTGGTCGTCCAAGATGACTCATTAATATAACCCTGCCCCCATCCTTAATTATTTTTTGAATTGTTGGAACCGCTGCACTCATTCTTGTATCATCGGTAATTTGATATTTATCATTCAGCGGAACATTGAAATCAACACGAACCAGTGCTTTTTGTCCTTTAAAATTATATTCTGAAAATTTTGACATAATGAGTTATTTGGAAGATCAAAAATAGCCTAAACAAAAATGTCCCGCCTCAGGCGGGACATTAATATTTTTTAAATAATTATTTTATCAATTTAGCAAAATAATGAAGCGTACGAACCAACTGGCTTACATAACTCATTTCATTATCATACCAGCTTACAGTGCGTACAAGCTGAGTATCGCCAACATTCTGCACTTTTGTTTGAGTTGCATCAAACAATGAACCGAAGTTAATGCCAATGATATCGCTGCTTACGATCTCATCTTCTGTATAACCGAAGCTTTCGTTGCTGGCAGCTTTCATTGCAGCATTTATTTCTTCTACGGTAACCTTTTTCCCAAGCAATGCAGTTACTTCCGTCAGTGAACCTGTCAATGTAGGTACACGTTGAGCTGAGCCATCAAGTTTTCCTTTCAAATTTGGAAGAACAAGCCCAATTGCTTTTGCAGCACCGGTACTATTTGGAACAATATTTTGTGCAGCAGCCCTTGCACGACGAAGATCACCTTTCGGATGTGGTGCATCCTGTGTGTTTTGATCATTTGTATAAGCATGCACCGTTGTCATCAAACCGTTTACAATGCCATATTTTTCATCAAGTACCTGTGCCATTGGCGCAAGGCAATTTGTCGTACAACTTGCACAACTAATAATTGTTTCGCTGCCATCAAGAATATTATGATTAACATTAAATACAACTGTTTTCAGATCGCCGGTCGCAGGTGCGCTGATCACCACTTTCTTTGCACCAGCTTTCAAATGTGCCTCTGCTTTGGTTTTATCAGTAAAGAAACCTGTGCATTCCAACACTACATCCACCTGGTGATCTTTCCATGGGATCTGTGCAGGATCTTTTTGTGCATATATTTTTATATCATCCCCATTTACAACGATTGAATTTTCTGTCGATTTTACATCCTGGTCAAAACGTCCCTGCGCACTATCATACTTTAAAAGATGCGCCAATACTTTAGGGCTGGTAAGATCATTGATAGCCACTACATCAATACCATCCATTTTATATATCTGGCGGTAAACAAGCCGGCCAATACGTCCGAAACCATTAATTGCAACTCTAACTGTGCTCATGATTAATTCAGTTTTTTAATTTGAGGTGCGAAGTTAAGAAACCGGGATGATTTGCAAGGTCGTTTGGTTTACGAAGAAGGCAATTTCTATGTACCCCGCTTCAGCGCTACTATTAAGCCAGGTTGCGTCGCACTCTTGTACGTTCTTATCGATATTCAGCTATTAATACAACCGACAAAGAAATCCTTTTCATTTTGTTTCAATTATTCATGTGAGGAGCCTTTTTACAAATCAAATAATTTGAGTCGATACAAATAATATTGGGGAAAATTATATACATGAATATTGTTGAATGAAATATTATATAAACGATTAAACTTTTTAAACATGACAATGTCTTATAGCAGTGTTTAATTAAAAAATTATTGAAGAATAATTTTCAAACATTTACTCTGGCAAAATGTTTGTTTATAAAGGCTGAAATAAAACGTACAATTATGAAAAAACATGTTCTTTTAATCCTGCCATCATTATTTGTTTTATCAAACGTCAATGCACAAAAATCTTCTATTATTTTAAGAGGAGGTTTGAATCTCGCCAACGTAACAATATCAGAAAATGGAAGGATTGACGACGCAAAAAATCTTACCAGTTTCCAGGCCGGTTTTACCGGCGATATTAGCCTATGCAAATTTGCATCATTACAACCTGGACTACTTGTTACAGGCAAAGGATCAAAAACCCAAAGCGGTGAACCCACTGATGCGAATTATTATAGGGCAACCACAAACCCGATCTACCTTGAAGTTCCCTTAAACCTCGTCTTTAAGTTTGGAGTAAATGATGGCCCGAATTTTTTTGCCGGTGCAGGTCCATATCTTGCTATTGGCATTGCAGGTAAAAATAAAACGGAAGGAAAATTTCTTGGTACGGCCTTCAGTAGTGAAAGTAATATTGAGTGGAGCAATGATGATCCTACAACATTGAGCTATGAAGAAGGCGCCGGCTTTGGTATCATGAAACGTTTTGATTACGGTTTGAATGGAACAGCCGGTATTGATCTAAAAAAAGCAGTATTGTCTGTTAACTATGGTTTAGGCCTTGCAAAATTGCAATCAGGAACTGAGAGCTCCAGTGATGAGAACAATAAACACCGGGTGTTAAGTTTTACAATTGGGTTTAAACTGTAATTATAAAGTACATGTACAGAATCCCCCAATAGAATTGGGGGATTTTTTATTTAAAAATTAACTGCCAGCATGATCAATTCTCAACGCTGAATTTAAGCCGTAATGTTAAAAGAAATAATTTGACTTTAAAATAGAAAAACTACTGCTTGATAAACTCTAATATTTTGTCACTTGCCGATTGCGAACTCAATCGATATAATGTACTTCGGAAGATATGAGTCATTAATATATTCAGAATATGTTTGTGAAAAATAGGGGTAAGTTGAAACAAACCCCTGTTATTCACTGGCTGTAACATGAGAAAACTTCAAAAGAAAAATTAGGTAGATTCGCCATCGAAGCAATGTTATCATTGCCTGGTGAAATAGCTTTAATGGTCCAGTTATCTGTTAAGGTAGCATCAGATACTTTTGTGAGGATAAGAGTTCCTCTAGATAAGTTCAACACCTCGGTGTTATTGTATTCGACTTCACCAAGTTTGTCTGCAAAACTGAAAGTGTCATGGATTGTTAAACTTGTTTTTAATGTACTCTTATTTTATAGTTAATATAATTTTCTGCCATTGATCACTATTAGACCCGATCATAATGTCAAAGTCGCCGGGTTCCACCAGGTAGTGCATATCCTTATCCCAGAACTTAAGCAAGTCATCGGTTATAGTAAAAGAAACTGTTTTTGTTTCTCCTGGATTCAACGTGATCTTCTGAAATCCTTTTAACTCTTTCACTGGCCTTGTAACACTACTAATTCTATCATGGATGTATAACTGAACGATCTCTTCTCCGGTCATTTTTCCTGTATTGGTTATATCTATCGATACTGTTCTCTCATGAATAGAAGGTTTGTTATAGGTGAAAGTTGTATAGCTTAACCCGTAACCGAATGGATATAAAGGGGTATTCTTCGTTGTCACATAATCATAAGCCCTGGCACTGGGTTTATAATTATAAAACACAGGCAACTGCCCTACTGTTCTTGGAATGCTGATTGTTAGTTTGCCGGAAGGGTTTACATCTCCAAATAAAATATTCGCAAATGCATTTCCTGCTTCTTCACCATTGAACCAGCCGTCCACAATGGCAGTTACATTTTCTGCTATATAATTAATTGCATAAGGTCGGGCATGAGCTAAATAAACAACGACGGGTTTGCCTGTTTCTACCATTGCTTTCACCAATTCGTCCTGCTGACTTAAAAGATCAAGTGTACTCATGTCTCCCATCCGGTCCGTTCCTGCTTCTCTTGATATTTGTTCATTCTCTCCTACTGCACAAATAATAATATCACACTGCGAAGCAACTTTCACAGCTTCTGCAATTTTCATCCGGTTACTATCTGCTTTAGGAAAGATTGCGGTATTGATATATTGATAATTGTTCATTGAAATAGTATCACCATTCGTTGTAAGATCAACACCTTTACTGTATATTACTTCAGCTGTATTGCTCACTTTATTTTTAATCCCTTCTAAAATGGGAACATTCTTTGATGGTATGCCCGAATAGTCACCGAGATAATTAACAGCAGCACAAGGACCAACAACCGCTATCTTTTTGTATTGACCTTTTTTTAATGGAAGAAGATTGTTCGTATTCTTTAATAATACAATTGATTTTTCAGCTGCTTCTCTTGCAAGGTCTTTGCCAGCAGAATTAGATTTTAATTCATTTACTTTAGTTATATCACAATCACCTTGTTCAAATAATCCCATTCGGAATTTAATACTGAGCACATAAGAAACAGCGGCATCAAGTGCAGCCATGGATATTTTTTTCTCGTTTACCAATGCAATGAGTTGTTTGTAGTTATTTCCAAATGGAAGATCAACCGTAACACCTGCATTGAAGGCCCGGAGTGCTGCTGATTTTTCATCTGGTTCTACATGATGTTTTTTCCAGAGTTGATCAATGCCCCACCAATCACTCACTACAATTCCTTTATAACCCCACTCTTTTCTTAATACATCCTGTAGCAACCATTTATTTGCATGAGCAGGCACTCCATCCACTTCACAATAAGCAGCCATGATGCCTGCGGGATTAGCATATTTAATACACAAACGAAATGACTCCATATGCATCTCCCGTAATACTCTTTCGGAATAATTAGCAGGCGCCTGGTTAATGCCACCTTCACTTTGTCCATGACCTGTAAAATGTTTGAGTGTTGCAGCAACATGCCCCTGAGTTACTATTCCATTATCACTACCCTGGTAACCTTTTACAACAGCACTTCCAAGAATGCCACAGAGAAATGGATCTTCTCCATATGTTTCACCCGTTCTACCCCATCTTGGATCGCGACATACATCCACCACCGGTGCCAACACCCATTGCGTTCCTTTCAATGATGCTTCATGTGCTATATAAGTATATACTCTTTTAATTAAACTGGTATCCCAACTGCAAGCAATGGCAATACTCGTTGGAAAAACATCTGCACCTGGTGCTAAAAGACCATGATGTGCTTCATCAATAAATAAAGTAGGTATGCCTAATCGTGTTTTTATCTTCAGGTAATTTTGCAACGCATTTCTTCTTGTTATTGTTTCTTCAGGAGTAGCATCAAAGTCAGGATTCATCATACCCACACCTTTTCCAAACATGCTATCCATCTTAAACGAATTGCTCAGCATAGCATCTGTTAATCGTGGCATGCTCTGGTGGAAACTCTGTAACTGCGCTACTTTTTCTTCAACGGTCATTCTTTTCAGAAGATCTGCCACTCTTTTATCAACAGGAAGAGAAGTGTTTTTGTAGTCAGCTTTTGTTTGAGCATTTAAACAAATGCCAAGGCATACTAAAGAGAAAAAAATAAAATTATACTTCATAAACATTGTTTCGGTTTTTGCTTCATGATGCGTATTGCTTGCTCATTATCAGTAACCAAATAATTCAAAACCTTAGTTCCCAACGTTACCTTGAACGATTAATTAAGATTTTTGAAAAGAATTGCTGCATCTCAAGATGCTGCTGCTATAACATTATTCTTTGAAAAAAATCATACGATTTTTATTTTCTCTGGCTGATAAATACTTTCATCCTTATACGCTTTGCAAACATTTTTCTGATTTCACTCTGCACCATTTAGGTAGTTCTCAAAAATGGTTTTTTCATCAATAGCTCTGGCTTGATTCTGCACTATTGTAATTCTTTGATGCAATTTCTCTTTATACCGGTCTCCTAACGGAAACATGTTGGTTGCATAATACACTCTTTCAGTATCAAAAGAACATATCTGCTCGATGGAGACAATAAATGAACGGTGTACACGACAGAATCTGGAAACAGGTAAAATATCTTCCATTTGCTTCATCCTGCAAAGCACGAAATATGATGTTTTGTTTGTAACAACCTTTAAATAATTTCTTTGAGCCTCCACATAAAGAAGCTCGCATAAATTCAGCTTTATATATTTGCCGCCGGTACGGATGAAGAAAAAATTTTGCATGTTGATCCAATTTGAAATATTCGATTGCTGATATCCACAAAACGCCGTTAATAGTTTCTACTTAACATTTATTTTCTTCTTTGAAGGCACCAAATTCCGTAGACGAATTATTATTCAACTCCAATTATTATTATCATTGCCTGGTGTAAATAGCTTTAATGGTCCAGTCATCCGTTAAGGTGGCATCAGATACTTTTGTAATGGTAAGTGTTCTTCCCGAGTACTCCCACACTTCGATATTTTTATATTCCACTTCACCTGGTTTGTCCGAAAAACTGAAAGTGCTTGTGATCGTTAAGGTGTTTCCATTATTACTCAGGTTTGCCGTAAAATTGATAGTACGTTTGGAGTTCGTTCCTATATAGCTAAAGGCCTTGCCATTTAACGCAAGAGTTATTGTATAAGATTTTGCATTCTCCTCATTTTCCAACCTCGTAATTCTGATCGAGTCCTTTGTTTGAAAAACAGTGACCTGGTTGGGAACGGCATTGGAATATTGTATACCTGAGATCATTTCCAATTGAGGTTCGCCCCAGCTTCCACTGAAATTTGTTTGTGCACCTGCTGCTCCTGATATAAACAATATGATAATAAATGCAAGGTTTCTTTTCATGTTTTCTTATTTTATATGTTCACTATACGGATAATAAAGGTTACTGTCAAATAAAGACGTAACACAGCAACTATAAACTATTATTATTTTCTTGCATTAATCTTTTTGCAAACCGGGCAGTTATCGCCACATACTCCACCAGGATCTAATTCATATCTTGATTCTACACCCTTGTATTTATAAGGTATTCCCTGTGTCATCCATTGCGGTGCAGGAGCTCCTTTTAAGTAATGATCAAAAAATTGTATAAATCGGAGGCTAAAATCTTTCAGGTAAAGCGGGTAAGCTAATGCATGTCCCCCGTTGTCATAATGCAGCCACCAGGTTTTTTTATCCAGGCGGCGCAAAGCGGTATATAATTGCGCTGCCTGATCTCTTAACAGTCCGTCCTTGTTATCAAACAATAATAAAGGACTGGTCGCCTTATCGGCATGAAGTACTGCACTGTGATCCAACCAGGTCGATTTATTTGTCCAAAGCTCACCCAATCCGGTTCCCGTAGAACCCTCTTCCGCCCACTGTAACATACTTTCTTCGTCCCCAAGAAGACCTATTCCTAATCCGGCGCTTACAATATTGGTAGAACCCTCCCCTACAGACATTGCTGCAAAAGATGTAGAGTGGGTAAGTAAATAAAAACCAAAACGACCACTGTTGCTGTGACCTGTTGCTCCTAATCTTTTACCATCCACGTAAGGTAATGTTTTCAGATACCGGGCCGCACCGTCAACGGTATTTACAACACTTGGCCCCCATTGACCTTGTGTAAAATGCATATCCGGAACAAAGACCATGTAGCCGTGACTGACCAACAGGGAGGGAAAGTCAATAATAAGCGGGAATCGCAAGTATTTTGGCGAAGGGTATTGGTATACCCGATCGGAAACATGAGTGTAAAAACTTACGATCACGGGGTATTTTTTTGAAGGATCAAAATTTTCCGGTTTATACAATACACCCTGGCATAGCGTGCCATCCATTTGTTTAAAAGATACAAGTTCTGTAGTAAGCCAGTTATAGTTTTTATGCGACTGAATATCCGTTAAAGCCCTGTACATTTTAAAATCAGTTGTTACAAAATAGTTTGGTGCTTCGGTTGCTGTTTGCTTTTTTACGATCCAGACATTTGCACCAGCGGCTTTAATCGGCCTCATACCCTGACCCATTCCATCCACACCTGACTGCGACTGAAAAAAACAAGGGCCCATAAACAGTCGTTCAGGTTTGCCGGCACTCTCCAATGGTTTGCGGTAATATCCATTGTATTTGGTCTGTATATTAAACGCATTCAACAACAACGTGTCTTTCTCTCTTAAAACATCAAAACCACTATAAAAACGATCGCTAATCATCAAACTGAACATCGTTTGATTGGAACGACCATAGCCGGCCGTAATATTTTGTGCGGGCCGCTGGCCGCTTAAGTCCAGCTTCCAAATATCAAAAGCATCATAGACCAGCATTTCCCGTTCCCCTTCCAGCCATGCGGCAATGCCAGCCGGAGAATTCGGCTTAAGGGTTGTACGTACGTTCTTATCGGAAGATGCCATTTGCAGACTGGGTACGCCCCGGGATATGTTAGCGATTTTTCCTGTAGTAAGATCATAGCTGAAATAATTACATTCCTTATTAGCATCAAAATATACAAGGTACCTACCCCCTGGTGAAAACCAGGCACTCGTACTATAATCCCTGACAAACTTACCGATAAAAGGTAATGGCCTGCGGGAACCGTCTTTCAACGAGATCAGCCAGCTGCTGTCCTTTCCGTATTCCCAGAACCGATCCCCATGCACACCATCATTAATTCTTGCCACGAGGGCAAAATCTTCGCTCCCGATGACACGCACCGATTCAGTTTCATTTTCCAACTGAACTACTTTTCCATTATCCAAATTACAATTTGCATAATACTGTCTGGGGCTCTCTGCTCTTTCCTTCTGTAAGAATGCTTGTGCTGATTGCAACGTCTTTTCTTTATAGTTCCAAACTTCAACTTGTATCGGATCTTTTATTTTGGATAAAACTTCCGGTCGAACTTGTAAGGGAAACATAATGTTTTTACTGGTTTGAACGTTCTTACGGCTGAGCATACTGCTGAACATAGCCGGTCCTGCAATCATTAAACCCGCATCTATGCCCGGGCTTTGGTTAGTTACTTTGATTACAGCTTTGTCCATCCCTTGCCTCCAAAACCAGATAGAATATTCAACTACATCCGCCTTTTGCTCTCCTGTAGTTAATACCAACTGCTCGCCGCTGTCATCAAGGAAATAACCACTTATATTAACTGTTGAATCAGCAGAAGTCCATATTGTTTTTTTCTCACCACCAGGAAGGCTTACAAAGTGCAGACCATTCAGATTTCCATCAGCCGTCTTTTCTGTCGTTTGCAACGCCACTGATTTACCATTAACATTAAATACATGGGCAACTACTGATGGGAAACGCAGTTCACCAGCTGTAGCAAGATTAAAAAGTAACAATTCACCTGTATTTAACTTACAGGTAAACCAGGTTACGCTATTATCAAATTGAAAAACGGATGATGCATTATTGAAGCGTTTTTCCTTACCTGTTACCAGGTTTTCCAGGACAACAGTGCTTTCCTTTTTCAGCTGGTAAGCAAACCAATCACCTTTTCCTTTTGCAGGCTTAATAAAAAAAGCGACATCTTTTATGCGGCGTGTATTGCTTGTACCAAGCTCCATGAAACAGAGCTCTTCTCTATCCTGGAAAATATAATGTTTGTTATCACCGGCAAAAAAACCTCCGGGCCTCACTTCCTGTTCCCAAGCCCCTGCTGTAGATTTTACAAAGGCAGATTTAAAAGCAGGAGTAGGAACCGATCCTTTTGTTAGACCATAGCTAAAATACTTCCCATCATTACTTATAGATAAAAAGTTCTCGGGACCAAGGTTCACCCAGTTATCAAGTACATCATAGTCCAGTGCTGGCTTGTCCGTTTTACCCGTTTTATAATTAGTATGGCTCCACAGATATTTATTAAGATCCCACCGCTCATTTTCTGAAGCCTGCTGCACATTTGTTACCGGAGACATAGTGGATTGCGCTATCGCCCTAACCACAAAAGATGAAATTATTAAACAGAAAAAGAGACGTTTCATAAAAAAGATTTTTAAATTTTTGATTAGTTAGTACAAGTATGATCTGATATTTATTTCCATACAACTCCTTGGTCCAGGTAAGTTGGCTTACCTGCTCTCATATCTTCCAAAGCTTTTGCGATTCCCGGATCTCCCGGAGCCATCTTTACTGCTTTTTCCTGCCACTTGATCGCCTCTTTCCTTTTTCCGGCTTTGTATAACAGGTTGGCATAAGTATCTAGAGATGTATACCTATCCGGATAAGCCTTTACCATTTTTCCCATCCATTTGATATAGCCAAGCAGAAGCTTTTGATCAGTAGAATATATAAATGCAGTAAAGGCATCATTATTAATGTTTATAACCGGGACAGGCGATTTTAAATCAGGCGGATAATTGTTTAACTTGTCCAACGCATATTTTATCGCCGCAGGATAGTTCTGGTGTCTCTTATACCATTCTACTCTTGCAGATAAAAGATTTCTTTTGGTAACATCGGCATTGAATTTTTCACTCATCATTTTTTCCAGTTGCTTCCAATCAGCTTCAGTGGAATCCAGTTTTAATTCCGGTCCACTCATATACATGCCGGACATAACCACACCCGAACCTTTTGCCTGCTCCTGCAAAAAAGGTGTAACTATTGTCCCCTGTATTGACTTGTCAACCATTGATGCTGAAAAACCTTTTTGATCCATTACTTCATCAATCAATTTCCCATCATTATAAAAAAAACTAAAGACGGGTCTGTCTGTTCTCAATGTAAAAAGAGCCCAGAGCTGAATGATCTCCTTTTTATATCTTTCTTTGGGAGGCAGTAGCGACACAGAATCGGTAAGTTCTTTGAGCAACTTTACAGCCATTTGCTGATCATTAAGCCTCATTGCCATATTGATCATGAATGGATATTTATCATGATTTTTATTACCCTTATTATAATCTTCCATCAGGCGATCATACTCAGCATAGCCATCGTCATACACTCTGCCGGGAGTAGTTGCTAGCCGAGCAATAGCAACAAGACTGTCAGCGGGTTTATACCCAATATCTTTATGAACTATCACTCCCTCCGGCGATATAAAAACAAAACTGGGATAGCCTTCAATTTTAAAATCTGTGATCATTGCTTCAGCAGTGGCATACCACTTTTTAACTTCTTCATCATCCTTATTGGTTTTATCCATTTGCACTTTCACGGAAATAAAACGATCGTTATAATAGTCGCCTACAGAATCATTGGAATATACTTGCATGTCCATCATTCTACAGGGGCCGCACCAGGTGGTATAGCAGTCCAGGAAAACATACTTGTTTTCTGATTTTGCTTTTTGTTTTACCTGCTCCCATGTAAGGCCGGTGGTCCATTTAATACCCTTGCTTTCGGAAACCTGGGCGTAGGTAGAAAGGCCTATTACCAGCAACGATAAGTACATAATCAAAAGGCTCAATTGTTTTTTCATAGATAAGTTTCATTTTTATTCATGGCAATACCTTCCCGTATTCGTCTCAATGACAAATCATTTCTTTTCATAAGCTGTTTGTAAAATTTGAAAATGAATGGCGGACTCTTACTTAACATCCACCATACTTTTCAATATCCAGGCGTTTGTGCCAGGTTGGGTGCCCTCTGCAACTCCAAATAAGAAACAGGATAGAGTTGCTGATAAGATCGCCATTGTATAGTGTTGTTTGTTTTTTGCGGGGTTACCAAGGACATCACCGCATTCACCTTACCTGTTCTTTTCAAATCAAACCAGCGTTGACCAAGCTCTGTAAATAATTCCACCTGTCTTTCGTGTAAGATCGCATTCAGAAGTGCCGATTGATTAATACCTGGATTGGTGTTAGCAATTAATGGCAATCCTGCACGTTGACGTATCTTATCTATATCTGCAATGGCACCGGATAGATTATTTTGCTGGGCCCTCGCTTCTGCCCGGATCAGGTATTGCTCAGCCAGACGCAACACCATAAAATACTCGGTCATATAAAATGTAGCCGCCGAACCAGTGATATTTGGATCGTACTGGTTTTGCTTGTATTTGTTTGCATACTTGTAAGTATCACTTCCAACAACTACCGCATCAATCCAGTTTCCAGGTATGGCCCGCAGATCGCTGGCCTCAAAACTATTCAGGAGTTGGTCACTTAGATAAACCGAATTGATATATGCATCTGGTCCGGTTGGCGGCACGATCATGACATATGCCTCCATTGTATTAAATCCTTCGAGAGTAGGTTGTAATTGCCAGATGGCTTCCTTACTATTTTTCAGGAACACCTGGTTTAAATTAGTCGGAAGAGTAAATAAGCTGGAATTATTGATCACTTCAGTCGCCATTGCTTCAGCCTCCGCATTTTTATTTGTATATAAATACGCTCTTGCCAACAAAGCTTTTGCAGCCCACTTCGTAGGGCGAACTCTTTCAGTGGTGGAAGCCGACAGAGTAATATTAAGGAAGGTGTTGCTTAATCTTTCTGCCGCGTCTTTCAAGTCAGTTATGATCTGCTGGTAAACATCGGCTTTGGGAACACGCTTAAGTAAGGAATTTACGTCTGCATCTATAGTCAATGCCAGTGGAACATCACCATAGAGATTAGTGAGATAGAAATAATAGAAAGCCCTCATGAACCTGGCCTCACCCAGCAATTGATTTTTAACAGCCGGCGTTAAGGATGTTGATGCATCCAATCCTTTAATAGCCGCGTTACATCTATAAACAAAATTATACAAGGGCGCCCACAGCTCATGTCCCGATAATAAGATTCCTGACAAGTCATTGTAATAATATCTTTCTAACGCACCGCCCAAAGCTCCGCTATACAATGTAAGCTCATCGGATGAAAGGCCGGTATATATCGAAGTGCTTTTGTAACCTGAAAATGGACCGTCAAATGCATTCATGGTGGCGTATATATCAGTAAGAACACCGATTGCAGTAGCATCTGTCGAAAACACATTCTTTTCAGAAACCTGGTTAGTTGGAGGAGGAGCTTCCACTAATTTTTTACAGCCGTTTAATGTCATCAGAAGCAAAAGAAAAAAAATGGAAAGATTGAAACTCCACACTTTGTTTAATATGCGTTTATAATTTTTATTCATGATCATTGAATTGTAATTATTGATAATGTTCAAAATCGTTTTATCCCGGTTTATTTTATAAATCAAATCTCACCCCTGCTGTCAATGTTTGCAATGGGGGAATCCTGGAATTACCTCTTGTTTCAGGATCCAGGCCTTTATACTTTGTAAATGTGGCCAGGTTCTGGCCGCTGAAATAGATCTGTGCATTTTGTAAATGCGCTTTTTGAATCCAGTCTTTAGGCAACTCCCAGGATAAAGAAAGATTTTTTAAGCGGATGAACGAACCTGATGCATTAGTGTAACCGACATCACTTTGCTCCGGCCATATCGGGTTGTTTGGCGAGGTAACATATTTTCCAATAGGTGCCTGGTCTCCCGGCTTTTGCCATTGGTTTAATACTGTTATAGGCTGGTTCGCAATTACAGTAGTTCCTGTGGCAAAAAATCCAGGCCCTGCATTAGGATTGATACCGTTACTATAATACAAATCATCTTTCCCTTTTTGTACTATAAATTGAAAAAGAAAATCCAGATGAAATCCTTTATAGCTAAAACTATTTACTAATCCGCCATAGCTCGACGGCAAAGTCGAAACCAAAACTGTTTTGTCGGTTATAGAATTAGGAAACCGCACCGGTACACCATTTTTGTCATAGACCATGTAGTTTCCAGTCGCCTGGTCAACCCCTGCATATTTATAAACCTTGATTGCTCCTAGAGGCTGTCCTATAATAAGTCCACGATCACCGGAAGCATAGGGTGTTTGTTCGATACCAGGAAAACTAACTAACTCATTCCGGGGGATGGTTAGATTAAAACTGCTGCTCCAACTAAAATTCTTCTCCTTTAGATTGACCGTGTTAAGGATAAATTCCCAACTGGTATTCTGAACGGTTGCCGGTAAATTTTTTGAGATGCTCGGAAAGCCTGTTAGATCAGGCAGATCATAGCTGGTGAGCTGGTTGGAAGACTGGTTTCGGGCATAGGTAGCGCTAATATTGATCCGGTTACTAAAAAAACCCAAGTCTAATCCACCCTGCCACTTGCGGGTCTCTTCCCACTGTAAGAATGGGTTGGAATGTCCGGAAACCTGGAGCCCGATACCATTCTGGTATAAGATGCCAGGGTTATTGACGTAATAAATGCTGAGATAACTGAAGTCAGGAATCTGGTCATTGCCAGTAGTACCATAACTGGCACGTAACTTTCCAAAACTTAAGAAAGAAAGATTATTTTGGAACAATTTTTCCTGGCTGAATATCCAACCGACCCCTACACTTCCAAAATTGTGGAATTTATTGCCTTCACCAAATTTATTGCTACCGTCCCTTCGGGCGGTGAGATTGACAAGATATTTTCCATTCAGGTTATAATTCAACCGCCCAAACAAACCATTGAATTTAAAAGTACTTGATTGAGAATTATTAACCGTTATCGTTGTTGCGGCGGTTAAGGATTTCAACAACAGATCATTCGGTTGCCCCCTTCCATTCAAAGATAAATAAGTCTGTGTGCTCTGTTGGATAGTGGTTCCTATCAGTGCATCTATTATCCCCTTTCCGATTTTTCTTATGTATCCCAATTGAGGTTCGGTGATCCAGGTACTCATCTCTCTGTTTCCAAAACTGGCACCACGTACTTGAGAAGTTCTTTGCTCAGGCCTGTAAAATTCCAGGCGGGTTGGATTAAATAAACTTGAAAGCAAATTAGTATACCCAAAATTACCCCTGATCTCCAGGCCGGGTAGAATGGTATAGCTTGCACTGATATTACTGAAAAGGGTTTTGGTAGTATTGTTAAACTCCGAGTTTTCAGTATAGGCCAGGGGGTTTACCCACGAAGAAGAACCTGCTGCGTTGGGAGCCCAGTTCAACGTTCCGTCTGCATTGTATAGCGCAGGTGCATCAGGTGCCATAAGAATCGCCACTTGTGTTAAATCCTTCGTTGGTAAATGATTTTGATCATAAGAGTAAGTTCCCGTCAACTGAACTTTGAACCGTTGGTTGACAGAGCTACTGCTGACATTAAAATGGAGCCCTCCCGCCTGGTCATCGAAATCACCCGGGAACACTGTAGAACGCCGGTTGTATGTGGCCCCGATAACATATTGTACGGCGGATGTTCCACCGGAAATACCTGCATTAATATTAGTATAGCGGGAAGTGCCCCCAATCAATTCTTTTTGCCAGTCGGTATAGCGGGTAGTATCCCAAAGTTTAATATCATAATTAGTAGCATTGGGAGGAAGTGTAGCAATATTTACCCCACCATTTTTATAAGCTTCGTAACGCATATCCAGGTACTGTCTTGTATCAAGCAAATCCGCCGGGTGAGCTACTTTGCTCCAACCCTGCTGCACATTAACATTAAACTTTGTACGACCTGCTTTTCCCTTTTTAGTAGTGATCAGGATAGCACCATTGGCAGCACGGCTGCCATAAATTGATGTGGCATCTGCATCCTTCAAAACATCGATAGATTCGATTTCATTTGGGTTTATATAATTTAATGGACTTCCCCCCGCCACTAAGTCTTCCATCCAAAATGACCCTATCAGTTGGGTTGGAAAAGGTACACCATCAACGATAATCAAAGGATCCGTACTGGTTTTTACCAGGCTATTGGGTAAACTGCCAACACTATTAATTCCCTGTATCCTCACATTCACTGCGCCACCATTTATGCCGGTTACTTGTGTAATTTCCAGTCCGGGCACACGACCCTGCAGTGCAAGCAATACATTCTGCACCGGTTGCTTTTCAATTACATCTTTACCAATATGCACTGCATTACCGATAGAAACTTTTTGTTTTTCGGAATAGTACCCTTTATTGATGGTTACTTCTCCCATTGTTATTTCAGCTCGTTTCAGTGAGACAACTATAGAAGTTCTGCCTCCAATTTTTAGCGTGGCGGTTTCATGCTCAGCATAACTTATTTCTAATACTGCATCCTCATTCACTCCTTTCAAAATAAACATGCCGATGGCATCTGTCTTTGTAATGTTTTTCGTTCCTTTTACCGAAACAGTAGCTCCTTCCAATGGATTGCCATCATTGTCGGTTACCTTTCCGCTAATGTCAATTTGAGCTATTACTACTGGTTCGGTGATTGTTGGTTCGTTTGGGCTTCCCGACTTTGGTTTTATTACTACAGTTTTTCCCAATATCTCATAGCCAAGATCTTTACCTTTCAATACTTCTTCCACAGCCTGCTGTATGGATACATTTTTTAAACTAACAGTCACACTGCCTGCATTTTTCACCAGTGTGTAACTGAATAAAAAATCATAGCCGCTTTGCTTCTGCAACTCTTTAAATATTTTCTCCAGTGGCGCATTCTTCTCAGCGAGGGTAATTTGCGAAAAACCTCTTGCACTCACAGAGAGGCAGGCCACGAGTAAAATAATGGCAGTTAACTTCATGATCCGAAGGACTTTTTTTGGTATGATGTGGCTACATGTCCGGAGACAAGGACCAACACCAGTAGCATACAAATTCATACTTTTGTAATGTTTGGGTTGATGAAATAATAAGCAGTCTGCACGATTGATATTTATGGGGTCAACTCAAGCTACCGGCCGGGAGTGGTGCAAACACTTCTGGCTTTTTTATTAAGTTAACCAAAGAGCTAAGTGATCAGGGGAGTACGGTAATCTTATTTCTTTCAATTTTAAATTTAACCTCCCCGGTCTTTTCAAGCATCCTGAGAACATCAGAAATACTTACATCCCGTGAAATTGAGCCGCCGATAAATCCATTCACGTTGCCTCTATACTCTACGGTCACATCGTACCACCGGGCAATTTGTCTCATGATAGTTTGAATATCGGCTTTCTCTCCAAAAACAAATTTTCCATTCTTCCATGCCATCACTTGTTCGACTTCCACATTATTCTCGACTCCCAATTTTCCATTTTTCATCGCCACTGCTTGTTCTCCTGGTTTGATTTTTACCGTTGACAATTGATTGCCCACCGACACACTTCCTTGCAGCAATGTCACCTTAATATCATTTTCATCATCGTATGCATTCACGTTAAAATGTGTTCCTAATACCTGTACACTAATATCATCTTTACTTACATAAAATGGTTTACTTGCATTATGCGCAACTTCAAAATATGCTTCACCTGTAACAGAAACTCTTCTTTCATTACCAACAAACGCAACTGGATAAGTAACAGAACTGCCGGCATTGAGCCAGACCTGTGAACCATCCGCCAGTACCATATCAATTACTTTTGAACCGCGGGGGTTTGTAAGTGTGTTATATTGAATAGTGGATGCTGAATGATTACCGCTTGATTGGTAAATCAGTTTACCATCGGTAGTTTTATTGACAACCACGTTCCCCTGCGCTAATCTTGTGAAGGTATCCACGGCTATAATTTTGCCGTCAGCAAGTGTAATTACTGCCTTGGTTGATTTAGGTGCAGGGATGTCAGCCACCAACCCGGGACTATCTTGAGTTGGAACTTCTTTATTGAAGAAAGCAAAGTAAGAGCCGATACCTGTTAATAATGCTAAAGATGCTGCAACTGTCCAGCGTTTCCATGGCCCAAGATTTTTAACCTTCGCTGGTTCTTGTAATTTTTGTTGAATTCTCTTGAAGATGACCTGACGGAGTCCACCATCTTCGGGCAACTCGAAAACGGAGGATTGAAATTGGTTATCAATAATAGTTTCTAGTTCCGTATCATGATCAGGCGATTGTAACAAGCTATACAATTCCTGTTTTTCCTTTTCTGTAATTGAATGAGTAGTGTATTTATCAAGCAACTGAAGTAATAATGTGTCCGCCATGTTCAATTAAAAAAGGTTACAAGTATTAAAGACACTCAAAATGGCTTGAGGGTACAGTGGATGTGAAAAAAAATATTTTTGTCATTCATACATTCGACAAGTAGGTACCAGAAAAGCAAATTATTACTACCCAATTGCAAATTTCGTCGGAGTGAATTTAAAGCCCTTACAATATGATTTTTAACAGTGGCCTTTTCAATTCCTAACCTCCCGGCTATTTGTTCATGGTTTAGCCCTTCTTCCCTGCTAAGTTTGAAGATCAATTTTTGCTGAGTGGGTAAGTTATTTATGGCGGTGCCGATTTTCTTTTCTAGTTCTTTCAAATCAACTATCTGGTGTGGTAGCATGAGATCATCTGGCAACAAATTAGTTTGTTCTTCATTAAGCCAGTCGAGGTTGATTTTCTTTTTAAGTGCTCTTATGACCTCATTACGTCCCATGATATATATAAAGGAAGCTGGATTTTCTATGTGCCCGAGGTTTTGACGCTTGGTCCAAATCTTCAAAAACACTTCTTGAACTACATCCTGAGCCTGAACGGAAGATTTAAGATAGGCAAGTGCAAGTGAGTAGATCTTGTTCCAGTGAATATTGTAGAATTGTTCAAAAGCAGACTCGCTGCCATTGGCGATTTGTTGAAGTAGTTGATGCTGATCATCTCTGGGAGCTTCTTTCACTTAAAATCAATTGATGCGTATGCGCCAAAAATAGGAAAAGGATAATAATGATGTTGTGTAAGTTTTGAAAATTCAAAATAAAAAAAATATTTGCTCTTCGAAAAAGTTCAATAAAATATTTATTGAAAGTGTTGAAGTAAGATCAAAAAAAGAGTGTCACTCCTAATTTAGAGGCATTTACATCAAAAAAATTTTAGACCTAGATGATATAATATCGATTTATAAATCTGTTGTGCGTTTGTCGATGAGTTCACATTAGTTATGGAGAACAGTTTTGATTCTTACTACAACCTATCGTCTATAAGCTGTTGAAACAATTAATAAATAAGTCTCTTGTTTAAAAAATAGCGAAACTTCAGGTTATTTATCTAAAATTCCTCCCTCCAGAAAATACATCTGCAAAATCACCTGTACTCAGCTTCTTCAACATCTTGGTAAGATCAAAACACTTTTCAACAATAACATGAATCACTTCTCCTTCCACTTGCAGTTTCCCTTCCACCATCATTAATTTAGATTGAAGAATTTCACGCCGATAATTCTCAATAATATTTTCAAACACCACAAGATTAGCAGTACCTGTTTCATCTTCAATTGTAATAAAACAAACTCCTTTGGCAGTACCAGGACGTTGACGAACTAATACAAGTCCCGCAATTTTTACAGCATCTCCGTTATTCAAACTACTCAGTTCAGCAGCTGATACTATATGAAGTTGCTTTAGTTTCTCACGCAAAAAACTTACAGGGTGAGCTTTGATAGAAAGTGATAGAGACGCATAATCCTGCACCACATGCTCAGGCATTGTCATTACAGGCAATGAAACATTTTCATGCTGCGCATCAGGTGATGATTGTCCTTTAAATAAAACAAGAGGACGATCATTGGTTGATACTTCCCACAATGCTTCTCTGCGATCAAGACCAATTGACCTGAATGCATCTGCATCAGCAAGTCTTAATAAAGTTGATTGAGGTATACCAATATCTCGCAGCTGGTTGACGGAAGAATAGTTTTTTGTTCTTCCTGATATTAATAGCTTGACATCTTCTTCTCTCAATCCTTTAACCTGTCTGAATCCAAGACGGAGTGCCAATCCCCCTCTCGAGTGGGTGTCCCGCTGAATCGGGACAGAGAGATTCAATTCCTCTTCGGAGGCAGCGTCCCGATTCATCGGGACGGGGGAGATCGATCCGGAAGAAGGCTCAAGTAGATTATCCCACACCGAATAATTAATATCCACTTCTTTCACTTCCACTTCATGCTTTTGCGCATCACTCACAATTTGTGCCGGTTGATAAAATCCCATCGGCATACTGTTCAATAATGCACAGGCAAATACATCCGGGTAATAACATTTGATCCATGCAGAAACATAAACCAGCAACGCAAAGCTCGCTGCATGACTTTCAGGGAAACCATAACTGCCAAAACCTTCTAATTGTTTAAATACACGCAGCGCATATTCATGTGTATACCCCCGTTGCATCATTCCATTGATAAGCTTTTGATGAAAATTACTGACCATTCCCTTTGCCTTAAAAGTTGCCATGCTTCTTCGCAGTTCGTCGGCTTCAGCAGGAGTAAAACCAGCAGCGACAATGGCGATCTTCATTGCCTGTTCCTGGAATAAAGGAACACCCATTGTTCTTTTCAATATCTCTCTTAATTCTTCAGATGGATATTCCTCAGGTTCTTCGCCATTACGCCGGCGTAAAAAAGGATGCACCATATCACCCTGTATCGGTCCCGGTCTTACAATCGCTACTTCAATTACTAAATCATAGAATGTTCTTGGCTTTAATCTTGGCAACATTGATTGTTGTGCACGACTTTCAATCTGGAAGACACCGATGGTATCAGCATGACAGATCATATCATAAACCACAGAATCATCTTGTGGAATATTCGCTAATGTAAGATCAAGACCATAATGTTCTTTTGCAAGATCAAATGCTTTACGGATACAGGTGAGCATTCCCAATGCGAGCACATCGATCTTTAAAAAACCCAATGCATCAATATCATCTTTGTTCCATTCAATGCAGGTACGGTTCTCCATTCTTGCATTTAATATCGGGCAGAGATCGGTCAGCTTGCCACGGGTGATCACAAATCCTCCTGTATGCTGACCCAGTTGTCTTGGAAACCCGATATACTGCCTTGTCAGTTCAAGCACTTTACGCAAATGTTTATCGCTTGTATCAAACCCCTGTTCAGCAAATCGTTTGTCTTGAAACGTTTCTTCAGGAAATTCACCAATTGATCCAACAGCACCTGATAAATGATCGATCGCATCAACAGATAATCCCATTGCTTTCGCTACATCTCGTATTGCACCTTTCTGGTGTTGTTGTGTAACAGTAGCAACAATAGCCGCATGGTCACGACCATATTTATTGTATATATATTGTATCACTTCTTCACGTCGCTCATGCTCAAAGTCTACATCAATATCAGGTGGTTCATTTCTTGCAGCTGAAATAAATCGTTCAAATAGAAGATCGAACTTGGTTGGATTAACCGAAGTAATACCTAAGCAAAAACAAATAGTGGAGTTAGCTGCCGAACCTCTTCCCTGGCAAAGTATTTTTTGTTCTCTTGCATAGCGAACGATATCATAAACGGTTAGAAAATAAGAAGCATAATTCATCTGATCGATAAACTTCAGCTCATGATTGATCGCATGGATAACTTTATCAGGCAATACATCACCATAAATTTCTTTTGCACCTTTCCATGCTAAATAAGTCAATTCTTCCTGTGGCGTTCTCCCTTCACTCGTGATCTCTACAGGATATTCATATTGCAAACCGTCTAATGAGAATTGACAAGCCTCAGCCAGTTCCTGTGTTTTACCAATTGCACCAGGATATTGACGGAACAAGCGCAGCATCTCCGAAGAAGGTTTTAAATATCGTTCTGCATTTGGATGCAAACGATAACCGGCATTATAGATCGTACACTTTTCACGGATGCAGGTAAGGATATCCTGCAACTGTCTTCGCTTGGGTATATGATAATGCACATCATTGGTAGCAACTAATGGAATATTTAGTTTCGATGATAATTGCGCCAAACGGAATAAATATTTTTGATCGTCTCCATTATAACGGCGTGTGGCTGCTATATAAAGATTTTCTCCAAATGCTTCACGGTATTCTTTTAAAACAATTTCAAATGAGTTATCAAAATTGAAGGTTGCACTCAATGAGTCAGGAGTCACTGCGATAAACTTTATTCCTTTTGCATGTGCATATACATCTGCTTTGTATAAATGGCATTCACCTTTCTCTGCACGGAGATTACCAGCAGTAAGCAACGAACACAACCTTGAATACGCATCTTTATCTGTTGGATATGCCAATAAGCTTTGTCCATCCAATAGATCTAACCGGCAACCAACAATAATTTTTATTCCTTTCTTCTTTGCAGCAGCATGTGCACGAACAATACCAGCGAATGTATTTCGATCAGTAATAGCAATTTTATCATACCCATATATCGCCGCCTGCTCCACTAACTCTTCCGCATGCGAAGCGCCTCTTAAAAAACTAAAATTCGTCGTTACCTGCATTTCAGTATACTTCATGTCACTACATTTCAAATACTTTCACGCAAAGACGCTAAGTTTAAAACACAAGGCGCAAAGGTTTTACAAATGGAATTTCTTTCCGTCTTTGCCTTCTTTGCGCCTTTGCGAGAAAAATTCATAATTTAAAATTTAACATTCAAAATAATTACACAAAGAACCCATGCACAAACCACTGATAACTCTCATCATAATGCCCCAATCTAAATAACCAGTACCTGCACCCTTCTTGATCTTCCACATAATAATAATCACGATGCTGTCCTTCTTCGATCCACCATTCCTGTTCAATCCGTTCCGGTCCGTCTGCTTTTTTTATCGTATGCAATTTTCCTTTGTAGCGAAAATTCATTGGCGGATAATCGGGAATAGGAGCAGTTACTTCGATGTATTCAGGTCTTTCTAATAATTGCAAGGGTCTTGGTCTGTTCACCTTCCATTCAGTGATTGTTGTTTCATCCAGTGACAAAACATTTTTCACTGATCGTTCGGGCCAATAATGTTCATCAGGTAAATAACGATGAATAGCATCTATACCGATCTTACAACTTAAGCGGTCCAGCAGTTCAGCGATCCGTTCATCATGCAAGCCCGCTTCGCTGTTCCATATTTTTTCCTGTAGTGGAGAATGATCTTCCACTTTCGTGGCATGCAGTATAAACAATTCAATACCCAATGCCGGTTCGATTGCCCCGATCTTTAATGCAAACAAACGGAACAAATGATCAACATGATGACTGGCTCGGATGGTGCCGATGCTGATTTTTTCGATCTTTCCATCGATACGATAACATTTGAATAAAGCACCACGTATTCCTTTTCCTTCCTGTTTTAACCGCTTGCATAAACTTTCGAGTAAACGTTGCAATGCAATTTCAATTCCTGTTGCCGTAGCGATCGGTTCCAAACATGGCAATCTTTCCTGGTATGGTTCTACAGGAATAACAGGTTGAATCATTTCTTCTTCCAGTCCCAATGCCTGGTTGATTCGGACCCCCAAACCCCCTAAAGGGGGCTTAGAAGACTTTGTGTTCCTTTGTGCCTTCGTGTCTCCGTGGTTTAAAAACCTTCTTCGTAATGCCGCTTTCGGCATATTTATAAAATCCTTCACCTGCCGCAGTCCGAGTTTATTCAAACGATCCGTTGTTTCATCATCCAATCGCAACGCAGCTCCCGGTAATGAAAGCAATGCAACAAAATGTTGCCCGGGTTCAATGATAGATTGATCCTTATTGAATCTTGCAACAGCCCATGCAGCACCAATGGTATCGGCAATTGCAACACGAACTGTATAACCATGTTTATGAAAACGTGCAATGATATCTTCTATATAAAATTTATCACCACCCCATAAATGACTACATCCAGTTGCATCGATGATCAATCCATCATCACCATCAACCGCGACGCAAGGACTAAAACGAATGGACCATTCAGCCATACGTTTCAATAATCGTTCAGACAAACCCGGTTCATCGTCGATCACCTGTAATAAAGGATAGATAGCTTTTGCATCGGCAGCTACCATCCCGGTATTTATTGATCGCTTTACTGCTTGTTCATTTGCAGCACTGATCAGCTTTCGTCCATGATCAGGAACAACCACCACAAAAGGCAACTCACGAAGCAGTGGTTGACGGACACTGAACCAGTCCGTTTTCAAATACGGGAACCATATCGACACAAATCTTTTCACACCGCTTCTTTATGTTCATCAATTGCAGAAGAATGTTTCGTGATCACTTCATTGAAACTTCCATTGTTCCACTCAATTTCCCATTTGCCGGGTCTCCCACTACGAACTTTCAACAATTCAACCTTCAATCTCGGAAAACCTACTTCCGGCAAACCATCTTCCGTTTCACTTTGCAATGGATGGATCTGCCAACGGCAGGTGCAGGCAGTCGTGTTCAGTGTTTGTTGTTTCGTTCGCAGCAGGAAACCGGTTACACCACTTTGTTCAGTGGCCAGTTGCAATCGTCTTGATATTGCCAGGTCAATAAAAGAAGGTTCTCCTACTACGGCTGTTAATCCTTCACACTTCAATGCTTCTTCAATTGTCCATAAAATTTGGTTGCGGTTGCGCAGCCGGATAAAAATGAATTGTGCGGGATTGATACCAAATGAAACCAGCGCAGGAGGAAAGATAGTATACGATGAACTGATCCATAGGGCAGCACCACCTTTTTTTAATAGCGTTGATAAGATGCCTGCAATAAAGCCACTGCTGGCAGTTAAGCTTTCATTGTTGTTACAAATAAATTCATGATTAACGCCAAGTGGAAATTGTGAATCAGGAAAGGAATGGTTAATGGTTCCGAGTTCGATCCGTGAATGCTTGTGCAGCAATGGCCTGAATCCCTGCAATGCAAGAATGTCTTTCTTCAGTTGAGTGATAATATCGGCTTTCAATGCTGGCATTGATCATTATTCGTGCACTATAAATTGGGTTAATAATCACGTTGCTCAGCAAGTTAGTAATATTTTACTAAATATATTAGGATTATTTTTTTCACCTTTTTCTTTTTGAAAAATCAAAATGCCCTGGTATAAATGGCACCTGATTTCAGAATGCCCGCCAGTCACTATATCTCATTTGCCGAAGGATCAATTACCCGCTGTATATAAAGAGCTACTTCATCATTTTTGTCAGTCACTGTTTTTCGTTCTTGAAGATTTTTATCCCAGTCTTTAAGCGCATCCACCGGTGTTTGGCCACAACCAACTACACCTTCCCGCGGATCGGGACCCAATACGCAACAAAAAGAATCTCCATCTTTAAATAATACCGGCTGAAAGGTCTTTGCCGAATCCGGGATGTCTTTATCATTCATATCAATTGCTACTTTTAGTTCGTCCGGCACTTCGATTTGTCTCATATCAACTATTTATGTTAACTAATAATTTTTTAAACGAATTACTTTTTAGTTGAATTGTTTTATCAACAAAGCGGAGTTTATTACCCAAAACATTTCTTCTCTCCGGTCCCGGCTTTTTTTGCAATTTCTGTTTCAACTTGTATTGGTCAAACTCATTCATTAATAATACCAAAAGATTGTGCCATCTCTTTGCTTTTTCGGAATTATAATTGAATAGTAGAGGGTATGGAAGATTTTTTAGTGAGAAGACCAGGCGGTGATGATGATTATATGTATATCGGGTTCACCGAAAATCGTAACGACAAATCAATGATGAATTGCAGCGGGCTGGCAAAGATTCGTCTTGACGATAAATATGAGTGCTGGTTTAATTATACATTTCTTCACTCCATCGATTGGAGCGAAGTAACCGGCATAACACTTAAACCCAACAAAAAATATAAGTTAACCATGGAAGAAGTCAGGAAAGTTGGAAGTGATATAATTTTTTATGTCAGGGAGTTTATCAGCAGAATGAATTAATAAGAAGAGATGAAAGGGCAATTGCACGTTATTGTCCCCGTTTCTGAAAATGAGCTGAAATTTATACCTACATATTGCGGATATAGAATCAGAATTTGCCTAGGCAATTACATCATACAGGTTAATTATCATCTATCAGTTATCTACAATCATCGATCTTCCTTATCTTTATCGCAAGGCCAACCTGATTAGGTTGGTCGTTTATTTTTTTGAATTATCTTGAATTATGGCAAAAAGAAAAAAGGAAGTAGTAGAAGAACCTCTTGAAAAAAAACTTTGGAAATCAGCTGATGTACTAAGACTTCGCAGCACGCTGATCATTTTTTTGAGTTGCATCTTAAGATTAAAATTGCCTGGATAGAATAATCTTAATTTCATCACTTGTTTGCGCTATAAATTAATGACCAGGACTTTTATTCATTTTTATGACACGGGCTTTTGGACCTTGGTCTTTGTTTTGGCGTTTCCATTTGATCCAATCATCTATAAAGCTCAAAATTGTTTCGTCCGTTGAAGTTTTTCTCCAGCTATGAAATGCATGACTACAAACATCACAAGCTTCCGTCTCATTAACAATATTTCCAGCTTCTGTAAGAAAATCTTCATCGATCGTTGTTGCAGAGGATATTTTTTTGATGTCTTTTTTATCTGCATGGAGAAGTGTCAACACTTCAACCAGTTTTTCAATTAATTTTTTTTCGTTTTGATCCAGGGCCATATTGTATTAATGTATTTGTGACCTGTTTGAAAACATTGTGCCACCAAGCCGTGGTCAAACTCTGTTGTTTGCACGGGAATTAATGATGTCCCACATTTTTCTTTGTAAATGGATAAGACACTGATGGAGTTTAACAAAATTCTTAGCGGGCAAAACCTTTGATAAGGTCAAGCAAACTGCCGCCATTTCTTTGTTGTTGTTCCTGTGCTCCACCAGCAAGGTCCTTTACTATATCCAGGAACCCGCCCCCATTATTATGACCATTACCGTTGAATTGATTTAGCAATCCGCCGATTCCGCCGTTTTGTGAAGCGACTTCATTACTTTTTCCACCGGTGATCGACGCCAATAGTTTTTCCAAAGAAAAAGCCGAATCATTGGGATCATTGGTTTTATTGATCAGTGTGCCGAGTACATTGGGTATAAGATGCCCCGATAAATTATTGGCCTGGTTTGTACCCATTCTGAATTTATTCATCAGCTTGGATGCAAAATGCCCCATCATCATTGATACGATCGGGTTGCTGAGCAAACTTTTTTTATTTGTATTGCCGCCGCCAAATAATGATAACACGTTTTGCACGCCACCACCGGCAACAAGATTACGCAAGCCAGATGCCACCGTATTAGTGGCCTCAGCTACCACGTCATTATTATATTGATTAGGAACATCGGGATTATTAATGACAGTATCTGTTGCTTCTCCCTTCACGAGATCAAATAATTCTTTTAGCATGGTTAATGATGTTTAAGTAAATAATAAGGATGGCCTGCTAAAACTGCGCCGGAATTAAAACACGATCATTACAACAACATTGATATTCTTCCCTGCTATAAAAGCTGGGTTTCTTTTACTCAATTCATTCTCTATGTGGTCAATTGCTCAGAGCTATTGAAATAATTCTATTTGTCCGGTTTGCTGTTTTTCTTGCCCCGGGATATCAAGAGGAGGTAGATCAGGATAAACAAATTCTTTTAAGGGATCATGCGAGTTCAAAAAATCTTTTGCAAGTGTGTAATAGCTCAACTCCTCCCAGGGTATTTGCCACCTGGCAATTTCTGAAATTCTTTTTTCATCAAGCTTTCCAAACATCCACTCCCATGCAAGATCATCTGTCAACATGGTTGGCATCCGTTTCTTACTATTATGAATTTGCTCCATCACCAGGTTAGCTGCCGTGGTAACGATAGAACAGGTATCAACTGTTTCACCTGTTTCAGCATCGGTCCACTGGTTCCAGATTCCCGCTATCCAGAATATTTCTTTATCCTTCACCATAACCCGGTACGGATACTTAACTGCTGTCTTTAATGGTTGCCCTGTCTTTTTATTTAATGGAAATATATGTCGCCAATCATAAAACCCGGAAGAAGGTATGATGCATCTTCTTTCCAACGCTGCTTTGCGATAAACTTTAGTTGGTTGTAAGATCTCTTCCGATACTGCATTTAGAAAATTCAGGGGTTGTTGAAATTTGCCCCGTGAATCAGTATAACCTCTTCGTATCTTAAATGCCTGTTCTCTTGTTTCAATGAATGGCCATTTGAGTGGATCGGGTATAAAGCCCCATTCCATCTGCACGATGTCGAAATCTTCTTTCCCTTCAATCGGTTTTAAAACGGTTGTTGAGCCAAAATCAAATCCAACAATTACCAGGCGGTTAAAAAAATCCCGCTCAACGATCGTCTTTTCAAGTTGTTTTAACCGTATGAACTCAGCATGAGTTACTTTTTGTGCATTGTAATAACACATCGTTATTCTTTTTTTGATAAATACTCATCGATCAGTTTGCCAACACCTTCTGCTTCTTTTTGCCTGCCTTCCGGGATCGACGTCCACCTGGCGTCACTATCAACAAATTTAGCCCTTGCAATAATAATTGGTTTTCTTGCGCTGCTAAAGTTTATATGATAAGCCACATGCTTTTGTATATCCAAACGTTTGCACATGATCATTACACCATAGGCTTCAAAACTAAACTCTTCATCGTTTGTATTGAATAACTGGTCAGGCATGCTGCCGAAATATAAATTCAGTTTTTGTTTTAATAAGGCTGCCTCCAAGATCTTATTTCACTATCCACCTGTTCAAATTTACTGAGAACTTTTTTTGCAGTTACGGGGTGCCATGTCCCCCGCTGGCGGGGGAAGTACTTCGATTAAAAACAATCTTCAATTTGGGGTGGACAATTAAATCACATCATTCTCATTTGTTGACTTGCTTTTCATATTGAATGCATTCATTTCCGTTGTGGTCCAATATACCAGGCTGGGTTATTCCGGGTCATCACGATAAGCTTGTTTTTAGAAGAAGGTCTCACTAATAACTGCATCGTATATTTTCAAATCAGTTGGATATTCGTTCATTTTCAAGCTATCAACTGGTCTTCCCGTTTAATATCTCTCTTAATAGCAGTTTTACTATTGTAAGCGCCGGAAACCCTGAGTACTTTCGTTAGCGTTTTTACAATCTCTTTTTCGAAGAAGTACCAGGAGTTTTACTCCATAAGAGATTATCCAATAGCAAAGAAAGATCGATTAATCTAAACCCTCATGAAAAGAACTTTACTCTTTATTGTAGTAGCCTTATTCATTTTCAATCAACTCCAGGCACAATCCTGTACAGCAGTTACCTATAATGTCGATTTTTCCGCTTCTGTCGATACAAGCGTTATTATTCAATCTACCCGTAATGGTGACTGTTGCGGTGGTACAAATTGTATCCGATTTGATCTTATTATAAACCCGGCTTGCAGCTATGTGAATTTCACCGTTCAGAATCCCGCACCTCCCGGTAATGCTGCCTATTACCAGGTCGATTGTGGACCACAAACTTCTTTAGGTACTCCCATCTGCGTGGTTGGACAAACACATGTCTCCATTACTTTTTGTAAACCCGGTAATGATAATCCTATTTACACGATTACTGCAGCAGGTGCTTTCCAGGGCTCAGGAGATATTACGGTGAGAGAAGGATGTACCGGCACAATTGGTGTAACAGGTTTAAACCTGGGAACAATTAACTGGACTTCGGTTTATCCTGGTACGCAGGGAGCATATAATTCTTATTTGAGTTGTACCTCAGGTTGCACATCGACAAACGTAACACCTCTGCAAGGTGCACCTGCTTATATTGATTATGAAGTAAGTGGTTTTCGACTTTGTGGTCCTATTGTTAGGGATACGATTCGTGTGTATACAACACCGCAAATAACAGTTGCTGTTACTCCGGCTGCTTCAACAATATGCGCCGGTAGTGCAACTACGCTAACTGCAACGGCATCCGGCGGTGATGGCCCTTATAACTATTTATGGAGCACAGGCGAAACCACGCCATCAATTACAGTTAATACAGGAGGAGTGTTTACTGTTGCTGTTACTGATATTCATAATTGTCTTCCGGCTATTCAATCGGCAACCATAACTATTGCACCGGTACCGAATGCTCCGGTAGTTACAAGTAATTCTCCCGTTTGTGAAGGAGGCTCATTAAATTTTGCTGCATCAACAGTAGCCGGTGCAACTTATAGCTGGACCGGGCCGAGTGGTTTTATATCATCACTACAAAATCCTGTTATTAATAATGTGACTGCAGCCAATGCTGGTTCTTATGCTGTAACTGTCACCGCAGGACAATGTACAAGTACTGTTGCAAACACTACAGTAGTTATCAATCCTATTCCTGCAACACCGGTTGTATCCACTTCATCTGTTTGCCAGGGAACAAATTTGAATTTAAGTGCTTCATTAATTCCCGGTGCAGCCTATAACTGGACCGGTCCAAATAATTTCAGCTCATCAAATCAAAACCCAACTATCTCGAATGCAGGATCAATAAATGCAGGAACCTATTTTGTAACAGCAACCATCAATGGATGTACCAGCACGGCTGCATCAATTAATGCTGTTGTAAATATGCTTCCTCCTGCACCAATTGTTTCAACGAACAGTCCATTATGTACCGGCAGTTCAATTAACCTTATGGCAGGTACCATGGCAGGAGCGACTTATTCATGGACAGGACCAAATGGTTTTACTTCTTCATTGCAAAATCCAACAATAACAAATGCGGGAATAAATGCTTCCGGTTCTTATACTGTAACGGCAACCGTGAATGGTTGTACCGGGCCCGCTGGTACTGCATCAGTAACGGTGAATCCCATTCCACCTGCACCATCTGTTTCATCGAACGGGCCATTATGTGCAGGCGCAACATTAAATCTTACGGCATCGACTATTGCAGGAGCATCTTATTCATGGTCTGGTCCAAATGGATTTACATCATCATTACAAAATCCTGTTATTAATAATGTGACGGCAGCGAATGCAGGGTCTTATGCAGTAACTGTTACAGTGGCACAATGCACCAGTGCCGCAACAAGTATCCCGGTGGTTATTAATTCTATTCCTGTAACCCCTGTTGTATCTTCTTCCCCTGTTTGCGAAGGAATGAATTTGAATTTAACAGCCTCCTTAATTCCTGGTGCTACATATAACTGGACGGGTCCTAATAATTTTACTTCAACAAATCAAAATCCAACGATAGCTAATGTATCATTAGTTAATGCAGGGACTTATAATGTTACGGTTAGCGCTAATGGTTGTACCAGTGCAACTGCATCTGTGGCAGCTATTGTCAATACGGTTCCGTTGGCACCCACAGTATCAGCGAATGGTCCATTATGTAGTGGCAGTTCAATTAACCTTATAGCAGGCTCGGTGACGAATGCATCTTATTCATGGTCCGGCCCGAATGGATTTACCTCCTCATTGCAAAACCCGGTCATTAATAATGCGACTGCGGTAAATGCAGGTTCTTATATAGCAACTGTTACAGTTGGACAATGTACCAGCGCTTCAGCAAACACTACAATAGTTATCAATCCTATTCCTGCAACACCGGTTGTATCTGCTTCGCCTGTTTGCCAGGGAACAAATTTGAATTTAACTGCTTCATTGATTCCTGGCGCATCTTATAGCTGGACCGGACCAAATAATTTCAGTTCAACAAATCAAAACCCGACTATAATTAATGCAGGATCAATAAATGCAGGAACGTATAGTGTTACGGTCACCGTGAATGGTTGTACCAGCACGCCTGCATCAGTGAATGCTGTTGTTAATCTACTTCCTCCTGCACCAATTGTTTCAACGAACAGCCCGATATGTACCGGCAGTTCAGTTAATCTTCTGGCAGGTACCATAACAGGAGCGACTTATTCATGGACAGGACCAAATGGTTTTAGTTCTTCATTGCAAAATGCAACAATAACAAATGCAGGTATAAGTGCTTCCGGTTCTTATTCTGTAACGGCAACCGTGAATGGTTGTACCGGGGCTTTTGGTACTGCATCAATAATCGTCAATCAAATTCCACTTGCTCCATCTGTTTCATCTAACGGGCCATTATGTGCAGGCTCAACATTAAATCTTACTGCATCGACTATTGCAGGAGCATCTTATTCATGGTCTGGTCCAAATGGGTTTACATCATCATTACAAAATCCTGTTATTAATAATGCATCGTCAGCAAATACAGGTATATACAATGTAAGTGCAAAGGTTAATGGATGCACAAGCCCGGGAGTAAGTACGACAATCATGATTGATCAACCCGCAATTGCCAATGCAGAAAATAACCAGGTAGTCTGCAGTTCGAATCAATTTGTAAATATTAGCGGTAGCTTATCAGGTGGAACTAACAGTGGTATATGGTCCAGCAGTGGCAGCGGAAATTTTTCACCTTCTAATTCAAATTTGAATACGAGCTATTATCCGTCTGCATCAGATAAATCAACAGGAAGTGTGATGTTGAAACTGACATCAACAAATAACGGTGCATGTCCTGCTTCATCATCATCAATGAAGATCACATTTGAAACCGCTTCATCTGTAAATGCCGGCAGTGATCAAATAGTTTGTGCAAATAATGCAAATGTCTTTTTGAAGGGACAATACAATAATGCTCCGGGAATAATTTGGAGCAGTTCCGGAACCGGCAGTTTTTCTCCTTCTTCAAATAATTTAAATGCCACTTATATTCCCAGTGCCGGCGATAAATCAAATAACCGTGTGCACCTTATTTTAAGATCTACCGGGAATGCTGCGTGTCTCCCGGCAACAGATACCATGCTGCTCACTATCAAAGCTGCCCCGGTAGTAAACGGCGGTGGTATTAAATATGTGCTTCAGAATAACAGCACTATTTTAGCGCCGGTTATCAGTGGATTAAATCTGAAATACTTGTGGACACCGGGCGTCTATCTTAATAATGATACGATCCCTACCCCGGTTTGTACACCCCAGGCGGACGTTTCTTATAAAATTATTTCGATAGATAATTTCGGCTGCAGTGCATCAGCTGATGTAACCGTTAAAGTATTAAAACCACTGCAAATACCAAATGTTTTTACACCGAACGGTGATGGCATTAATGAAAAATGGGAAGTTAAAAATCTTAAGGATTATGCGGACTGTAAAGTAGAAATATTTAATCGCTATGGTCAATTAGTTTATCAATCCGTCGGGTATACAAATGAATGGGATGGAACCTTAAAAGGGCAACCACTTCCGGCAGCCACTTATTATTATGTTATTAACCTAAAAATTGATGCAAAACCAATAGCTGGTTTTGTAGACATCGTAAGATAATATGAAAAAATCTTTACCCTTTTTATTATTAATAGGTTTTGCATCTGGTGGCTTTGCCCAGCAAAAGCCTCAGTATACACAATATATTCTAAATAATTATATTCTTAACCCGGCATTGAGCGGAATAGAAAATTATACGGATGTAAAAATGAGTGTAAGGGATCAGTGGGTCGGTCTGAACGGTGCTCCAAAGACGATCTATTTTTCAGCGCATGCACCAATCGGAAAAAAAGATTATAAGACCAGTGCAACTTCTTTTAACGTGCCCGGACAGAATCCAAGAGGAAATGCTTATTGGCAAAATTATACAGCTTCCGAAGCTCATCATGGAATTGGAATGTCTTTGACGAATGACCAAACTGGTTTATATAGTCACTTCAATGCAGATATATCTTATGCTTATCATCTGGGGATATCACCAAGAACAAATATTGCAGCTGGATTTTCGGCGGGGATAAACAAGGTTAGCTATAACCGGTCAAAAGCAAACCCTGCTGATCCGAACGATCCGGCCCTTAGTGCTTCGGGAGATTTATTCAAAATAGCACCCGATCTGAATGCAGGTATCTGGATATATTCGGCAGATTATTTTGTTGGAGTGGCCGCACAGCAAATCATACCGCAAAAAGTATCGTTCAATACAACTACGCCGGGGATTGAATTGCTTCCGCATTTATTCGGAACTTTTGGTTACCGTTTTCTATTAAACGAAGACATCAATGCTATTCCTTCTGTAATGATCAAATATGTGCCCGGGACTTCTGTTCCTCCACAGTTTGATTTGAATGTAAAGGTTCAATACAGGGATCTTCTTTGGTTAGGAGCCAGCTACAGGGTGGGCGATGGTTATGCCGCAATGCTTGGTACGAATATCAGCAACACTGTCAATATTGGCTATTCATATGATCTTACAACAACGAGTTTAAATACCGTTAGCCGGGGAACACATGAATTAATTGTGGGTATATTAATTGGAAACCGGTATAGTTCTAAGTGTCCGGCAAATATCTGGTAAAAAGTTATTGTTTCTCAAAAAGCAAAGAGAGTTCGAATAGAGCTTCGCAATCGCTAATGACATGAAATTCTATAGCCCGACTCCGGCATTGAATGTTTTTACAATCGTATACCCATTTTCAATTGGCCGAATAATTCTGCAATCAATTCTTTTTTTATTAAAAAGATTGAACTGTTATGACAACGTTTACTTCTTTTAAAATATGTCCGCAATTATAATCAGGCGATCTAATCATTCATTCCCGTTTGTTCCTTTTCATTCCTTATTGATCCCATTCGGTCCTAATTGTGCCCAATTGCTCCCCGCCCGCGTGGTCGCAACTTTAGTAATCACAACAGAAAAATTCCGCATAAAGTTTATGACACAAGATGCTATAAGCAACAACAATATTTTCGCTAAAAATTTAGAAAGATTTAAAAAATCTCAATAGTGATCGGGACAATTAAGAGATCAACCGTTAAGTGCGGTTGCTTGGCTAACTCAATCGTAGCTTTACGCAATTACCCGTAGAGTTACCAGGATCTTTTTCGTTTTTGAATTGTAAAACAATTTTTATCCGCTGAATTTTTATACTGCCGTTAAACTTTTTTTCACATACAGGGTCTTTGTAACACACCACACCCACTTTCCATCCAGGAAAAGTTCTTTAAGAATCAAAATAAAAATTAAGCTCAAAATCTTTTGGCACTATGTTTAACAAAGTGCCGGAGTACACATTTATTAACAAAATAAACAGAACTATGAAGACAAGTAAAAAAACAATTATTAGTATGCTGGCTATCGGCATTTCTTTTGCCGGATTCAGCCAGTCGCCATTGGGTGTCCGTACCACCACCAGTGCTGCAACAAGAGCCTCAGTTAGTACGAATGCTGCTTCAAGAGCCGTGACAGCAACTACAACGGCAACAAGAGCAACCGTAACCACAACCGCTCAGTCTGCTTCAGCTGCACAAAAGGGATTGACAACAGCAGCAGATGCAAAAACAAAAGCAAGCACCAATGCAAATGTAAAAGCGGGTGATAATTATAACCAGGTTGCTGTTGATCATGCTAATGCCACGGCGATAGACAAGGCCAATGATCATTCTGCCCTTGTCCCGAAAGAAACTTCGGCAAGCACAACTACAACTGTTACTGTGAACAACAGTTCAACTGCGGATCAAATCAACACCAATAGCAAAGATAACTTAGGAACTAAGGTCTCCACTATTGCTAAAGACGGGTCGACAACCGGAACTGATAAAGCTGCTGCTATAAAAACCGAAGTGGATGCAAAGGCGAAGGGGGATCTCACAACAGGAACTGATAAGTCTGCAGATGCAAAGACGAAAGCAGGTACAAAAGCAGCTGCGCAGGCAAAAACTAACAGCAACACAAAATCAAATGTTCATTAATATATTTGGTTAGCATTTAAACTTGAACATCCCATTCCATTTTCGAATGGGATGTTTAATAAAAAACTACCCCATGAAAAGATTAGTCACTCCTGTACTCATCTGTATTTGTTTTTCCTGTTGCTTGCAGGCACAAACAGATAGTGGGCAAACAAAACCACAATTTAAAGTAAGTGTTAACTACAACAGTAACCTGAATTATTACGGAAGAACGGATAGCTTGAAAAGCAGTGGTGTTTTTCCAATGGCCGAACTATGGTTCAAAAATTTTTATATCAATGCGGCGCCGGTGTTTGTAAACAATTCCGCTTCATCGTTTGATTACGCAGGAACAGTGGCTACTGCAGGTTACATGTCCATCTCTGATAATAAAAAATGGTTTAATAATTTTTATATCGTAAAACCTTTTTATCAGAGCAATAGCCAGTTGCTGCAAGCGGCACTGAAGCTACAGGGAGCTTTCAGCATTACATATCTGAATAAGCTGATCAATATTACATGCGGTGCCGATGTTAAAATCAGTGATAAGACAGATTTTGGAATTACTACCGGTGTTGATCATGTTTTTCGCAAACAGTTTTCCGATAATTCTGTATTGGTGATTGATCCTTCCGCTTTTTTATATGCAGGCACTCAACAGTTCACCAGTACTTATTATAAGAGGAACAGTTTTATACCAGCACCTATTCCCGGACAAGCCGTTTCAGAAGAAGTGAAAAAGCTCAATATACTTTCTTATGAATTTTCAATTCCCGTGATCTTTACCAAAAAGAAATTCCAGGTGTTGTTTTCACCGGCCTATGTTATTCCACAAAATCTTATTACCGTGCAGGGACATCCTGATCTTTCTGAAAGAGGGCAAAAAATGTTTTATGTAACGATTGGTGCCAAAATAATTTTATAACCTAGATAAAAAGAACTGGCAATTATGTACCAGGTAAGTCCCAAAGTTTTTAGAAACTGGATCATACCACACTTGCAGGTAATTAGCGACCGACAGGGTTGACATTATAACTTAATACAGGTAAAAATAATTTTTAAAAGATTAGGCTCTCCGCCTGACCAGGATACATGAGCCTACTTGAAATAAAAAATCCCTGCAATCTTCTGATATGCAGGGATCAATTTTTGTAGCCCGTACGAGATTCGAACTCGTATCACCACCGTGAAAGGGTGGTGTCCTAGCCCTTAGACGAACGGGCCTGCTACGCTAAGACTTAGAAGCCTAATGCCTCTTGTTTCAGGGGCGGCAAAGATAAGTTCCAACCGCTTGCTGACAAAAACATTTTTCAACAAAAAAGCCCCGATATAATCGGGGCAAGTTCAAAACCGTCCTTCATGGATATAAGTTATTGCTTTGCAAGGTCTGATTTTTTAAAAATGTTAGCTACTGCTTTTTGAATTTCTTTATTTGTGAGATTCCGGTTATTCACTTCAGCTGTTGTCCAACCCTGCCATACCGTTTTATCATTTTTTGCATCGATCATGGTTACAGTAATTGTTCCTTCACTGATCACTTTTTCATATGAATCATATCCTAAAAATTGAGAAGGATAATAGATCGTTGCATAACGCCTTGTATATGGGTTATAAATCATCCTGCTATAAGGCTGGCTATAAACAGGCTCATTTTGTTGTTTGCTTGACCTTTCAACGAGCACATCATAATCAAGGATCACATCGGGTTTATTCTTAGATTCTCTCCAACCGATCTTTTCAAATTCTTTCGTCACTGCACCGCGGATCTTAGATTCAATAAGGTCACTCTGATTTTCCAACTTGCCATTTTCACCATGAAGCCATGTAAATGTTTTATACTTACTAAAGTTTACGGTTTCGTCTTTTTCGATGTGGGCGGAACTTGCACAGCCGGCAAGTAATCCTATGCTCAGAACCGCCACAATTGCTGCTTTCAAATTTATTTTATTCATAGTCTGAGTGTTTTAAATGCTCACACTATAAACGCAATTTTTGGCCCCGGGTTTATTAAGGACTTGTGAAAAAAAGAAAAAGGAAATGGTAAAAAATCAATGTTGTGGTGAATGACCTTATGTCAAGCCAATTTCATAATGAATTTCTGGTATTTCTATATCATCAAAACCCTTTCTTACTAAGCGGCTTTTGAAATCCTGCTGTACATTATAATCGCCATGCACCAGGAAAAGTTTTTTGACCTGTTTAGGATCCTGACAAGAAAGCCATTGACTTAGATCTTCATAATCGCCATGAGCACTCATGCTGCGAATGGATGCCACTTCGGCATTCACCTCATGTTCAACGCCAAAAATTCCTACCCGTTTGGCGCCTGCCATTAACCTACCTCCCAATGAATGTGGTTCACAATATCCTGTGATCAGAATAGTGTTTCGGCTATTTTCAATGTTGTTGCTGATATGATGTTTCACTCTTCCAGCATCCGCCATACCACTGGCCGAAATAATAACACAAGGCTCATTTCTGAAATTCAGCAGTTTTGACTGTTCAACTGTTTTAATATACTTCAATCCTTTAAAATTAAAAGGATCGCTGTCAGTTAGCAGTACCTGCTGAATTCTTTTATTAAAATACTGGGGATATTTTTTAACAATTTCTGTTGCTTGTATACTTAAAGGACTATCCACAAAATAATCTAAATCTGGTAACCGGTTCTCAACTTCTAATTGATTCAAGGCATAAAGAATTTCCTGCGTTCTGCCAACGCTAAAAGCGGGCATAATAAGTTTACCGCCTTTTTGTATACAAGCTTTTTCGATCCATTGTAATAATTGATCAGGAGTTGTCAGATGCTCGTCATGCAGGCTATTGCCATATGTAGATTCAAGTAAAATAAATTCAGCCTGTGGAAAATTTTCCGGCGATTTTAAAATAACGTCACGATAGCGTCCAACGTCTCCGCTAAAACTAAGCCTGCTTTCTAGTCCATCTTCTTTTATACGTACATGTACACAAGTACTACCGATTATATGACCGGCATCTGTAAACATTGCTTGCACATCTTCCATCACATTAAACCACTGGTTGTATTCTGCAGTTGCAAAATGATCTTGTGCTTTTTTTGCATCATCTACCGTATATAAAGGAGTGAGATATGGTTGCCCTGCTGCTGCCCTTCTTTTATTCTCATATTTAATATCGTCTTCCTGTATCTCGGCCGAGTCTTCCAATAAAACTCCTGTTAGTTCTTTTGTAGCTGGTGTACAAAAGATCGTTCCTTTATAACCTTCTTTTGTCAATTTTGGAATAAGCCCACTGTGATCAATATGTGCATGAGAAAGGATCATCGCATCAATAGTCATTGGATCAAATCCGAAATAACGATTCAGCGCATTTGTTTCTATTCCCATTCCCTGGAACATACCACAATCAAGCAATAGCCTTTTTCCATTTCTTAAAGTAATTAAATGTTTACTGCCAGTTACACATCTTGCGGCTCCGTGAAATGCTATTTTCATTTTTCTTTTTTTGCTTTAAATGACCATGTAATAAAAAACTCCGCCACTAATTCCCCTGCTTTATTTTTTCCGGTCGTTTTTGCTCTTATTGTTCTTCCATCACCTGATTCAACTGCTTCTTCGATCATTTTTTTTATTTGTGATCCATCTTCACAAACAAATGTGGTTTTATCAATTGCCTTTTTAAAATACTCTCCTTCTGTTTTTACAACCAGCATACTTACCGAAGGTTTTCTTTTATATAGATGTCCCAATGCAAGTGCGCCAGTGCTCATTTCAGCTGCCATGCTTAAACAAGCAAAATAAGTGCTACGAAAAGGGTTTTGGGAAAACCATTTGAAAGGAACTGTTACTTCACATTTATTTTCATCAAGACTTTTTACTCTTACTCCAGAAAAATAAGCGCTTGGTAATTTAGAAAGTAAAAACATCCTGAACTTAAAAGGACTGGTCATCTGTTTGGAAAATAATTGAAAGTTTGATTCCATTATTGCTCTTTATATTGAGAAGGGTCTAATGCTTTTCTACTCCATTCAGTAAAAAATGATTTGATTTTTTCCCGTTCATAAGATGTTTTTCCATCTTCAAGATACCACGAATTTTGGGTATGCAGCAGCTTACCTTCACTATCCAGTATTAAAAAAACAGGGAATCCAAAACGTTGGGGGAAATTGTATTTCGTTAAAAGCTTTACGTTATAATTTTCTTCGCTGTAATTCAAATGATAAACAACATAGTTAGCATTCATCAATGAACCAAGCTGCGCATCTTTTGTAACAAACTCATGAAATCTTGCACACCAGATACACCAGTTGCCCCCAATTTGTATAAGAACTTGTTTACCGGACTTTTTTGCTTCGCTTACTGCAGTGTTAATTTCTGTTTCTGCTTTTTCATCGGGTTTGTAAAGGCTGAATTTTTTCATGTCCTGCGAGATAGAAACAACAGAAAAAAACAATAAAAGATTTACTATAAAAATTCTTTGGAAGTGTCTCATAGTTTTTACTCCTGAACTTTTGAACCAGATCAATATTTTAAAAAAATATTGGTAAAAGTACAGAATGATTTATCTTTTCATCCAGGAGTTTTCGAAATATCAAACCACCAATACACCAAACATGAAACTGTTTAAAAAAATCTTGAAATGGACAGGCATTACCATTTTAAGCATCGTAGTAATCTTCGTGATCATTGTTTTTTCATTGCAAAACAAAAAATTTGATGCCCCTTTCCCGAGCCTGCATGCAACTAATGATAGCGCCACCATAGCAAGAGGGAAATACCTTGCTTATGGACCAGCACATTGTTCCGGCTGCCATACTCCAACGGAAGACCACGAAAAAATAAATATGGGCGAAGAGCTTCCATTAAAAGGAGGACTCAATTTTGATCTGCCTATTGGAACTCTATATTCAAAAAACATTACTCCCGATGATGAAACCGGTATTGGTAAATTACCAGATTCAGTGATTGCACGTTCACTCAGGTATGGTGTTGCCCGAGATGGAAGAGCTTTGTTTGATTTTATGCCCTTTCACAACCTAAGTGATGAAGACCTGGTTGCAGTCCTCTCTTTTTTAAGATCGCAAGCCCCCGTTAAAAATAAAGTAACCGATAATCAGTTGAACTTTATTGGAAAGTCAGTAAAAGCATTTTTAATAAAACCCGTAGGACCCGATGGTGAAGTAGTGAAGACTATAACGCCTGATACTACGGCGGCCTATGGAAAATATCTTACGCACTATGTGACTAACTGCCGCGGTTGTCATACTAACCGTAGTCTTATGACAGGCGAGTATACAGGACCTTTTTTTGCAGGCGGTTTAAAACTTGAAGCGGCTGATGGTTCTTATTGTGTAACCCCAAATCTTACTCCGGATAAAGAAACAGGAAAGATCACCGGCTGGACACAACAACAATTTATTGACAGGTTCAGGTTGAAGAAAATTATTGCAAAATCAGACATGCCATGGGACCAGTTTAGAAAAATGAGTGATAATGATCTGAAAGCAATTTACCAGTATCTTATAAGCCTTGAGCCCATCAAAAATCCTACTGGTCCTACTTATGTAGCTGCTGCAAGCACAAAAAAATGATTCGCTGATATTCTAAGAGATCTCGATTTGATTTATTAGTAGATCTTCTAACTCATCTCTTTTGCGGATGAGATAAGCTTCGCCATTTTTTACCATTACCTCCGCAGGTTTGAATCTTGAATTGTAATGGGAAGACATTTCGAAACAATAGGCACCTGCATTTCTAAAAACAAGATGATCCCCTTCGTGTACTACTGGCAGTTTGCGATCTTCGGCAAATGTATCAGTCTCACAAATATTCCCAACTACATTATAACTTCTTTTTTCACCAGATGGATTTGAATTATTTTCTATTTCATGATAAGCGCCATAAAACATCGGGCGGATCAAATGATTGAGTCCGCTATTTACACCTGCAAAAATTTTATTGCCTGCATTCTTAATAACATTCACAGTTGTAATAAAATACCCGGCTTCGCTTACAATAAATTTTCCCGGTTCAAACCAAACCTGGAAATGACGATTGTATTTTTTCTCGTACTGATCAAACTCCTCTTTAACTTTTTTACCGAGTAATGGAATGTCGGTTCCCTCCTCACCGGGCATATAAGGTACCTTGAATCCCCCACCAAGATCGAGTACTTGCAAGTCAGGAAAATGTTGTGCTACTTCAAATAAAACCTCAATACCTTTTGCAAACACTTCCACATCTTTTATTTCGCTACCGGTGTGAATATGCAATGTCTTTATATGTAAGTTGGTTTCTCTAATAACATCAAGCACTTCTTTGATGCTTTCAAGTGGAACTCCAAACTTACTATCAGCATGTCCTGTAGAGATCTTCAAATTTCCACCAGCCATAATATTCGGACGTAAACGAACACCGACAGGATAAGTATGTCCGAATTTTTGTCCGAATTTTTTAAGATTGGAAATGCTGTCTATATTAATATGAACCCCTAAGCTTCTCGCTTCCTCTATTTCTTCAAACGCAATGTTGTTTGAAGTATATAAAATATTCTGCGGTTCAAAGCCTGCCTTCAATGCCAGCTTTACTTCGTTTATGGAACTGCAATCGATATTACAACCGATGGAAAGAATGTATTTAAGAATACTGATATTGGTTAAAGCCTTTGCGGCATAAAAAAACTTTGTATCAACGCCATCAAAAGCAGTCAGTAATTTATCATACTGCTCTTTTATTCTTTCAGCATGATAAACATAAACGGGAGTGCCGAATTGCTTTGCAATTTTTTCTAATTGCTCCGGGGAAAGTTGTTGCGACATGTTGGCGAAGATAGGAACACGGAAGACACGGATTTAATGGATATGCACGGATTTTTATTGCTCAGTTCAATAAATTCCGGATACTTCATACTATCCTTAATACTCCCCTTTAGGGGTTGGGGGTTTAATTCTCCTCTCCTTCCTTCTCGTCGTTATTTTCTATCAATTCTCCGCTTTCAGTCACTGCAAGATTTGTCGGTTCTTCAGCTGGAGTAGTTGCAGGGGCTTCTTCTGTATTTGCCGATTCGGAAATAAAATCTGATTCGTTGACAATCGTAGGTTCAATAACTTGTTCAGCCAGCACTTCTTTGATCTTTGGCAGATCATCGGGAGTGTTGATCCCGAAATAATCCATGAAACTTTTTGAAGTAGCATAGACCAAAGGATGACCCGGCATAGTTTCATTACGACCGCTGATAACTATCAGTTCTTTCTCCAATAACTTTTGAATTGCATAATCTGCACTTACACCTCTTATTGCTTCCACCTGCCCTTTCGTTACCGGTTGCTTATAAGCAATGATGGAAAGCGTTTCCATAGCAGCAGCGGAAAGTTTTTTCAAAAACTTATCGCCGTTTAGTTGAGCAATAGTTTTATGATATTCTTTTTTTGTAAGGAATTGCCAGCCACCGCCGCTTTGTATCACTTCAAATGGATAAAATTCTGCTTTGTATTTTTCAACAATACCTTCTAATGATGTTTCCACCTGGTCAAGCGAAACTTTTTCATCCATAAAAGAAAAAGCATTGTTGGCAAGATCAACGATCTCCATTGTCGTCAATGGCTTGTCACTTGCAAATATGAGTGCTTCGATGTGGGGTATAAGATTATTAATTTCCATTGATAAAATTGTTGATTAGAAAACTGAAAGTACAAGAGTGCGACGCAACGAATGTACAATCAGGGAATCAAAAGCTGTTAACACAATTATCAACATAATGTTAAGTGAAACAACAAGTAAACAAAGTATGCTCAACCTAAGTTTCCCCTTTAGGGGGACAGGGGTTGTACTTATCCCTGCAATGCCGCCGCACCACTTACGATCTCTGTAAGTTCGGTAGTGATCGCTGCTTGTCTTGCACGGTTGTAAGAAATTTTCAATGACCGCAGCATTTCCTGGGCGTTATCGCTGGCTTTATCCATTGCCGTCATGCGGGCACCATGTTCAGATGCATTGGAATCAAGAACTGCTTTATATAATTGTGTGTTGAGAATCTTTGGCATCAGCTCAGCTATCAATTCTTCTTTTGAAGGATCGTAAATAAAATCAGCTTTTGTAGCGCCGGCTTTTGCTTCTACTTTAGGAATAGGTAAAAACCTCTCCACTTCAAACTTTTGCGTAGCTGCATTTTTAAACTGGCTGTAAATAACTTCCACCACATCAAATTCACCAGTTCCAAAACTTTTCATCGCAGCTTGTGCAGCCTTTTGAACGCTTTCAAAATTTAAATGAAGAAAGATATCTTTATAAGTATCCGTTACAGTAAAACGGGTTTTCAAAAAATGTTCATATCCTTTTTTGCCGATACTCCAGATGGTTACATTCCCTTTCTTAAATTGATCAGGATATCTTTCGTTAATAGTTGCTTTTGCAAGTTTGATCAGGTTGGCATTGAATGCGCCGCAAAGTCCACGATCGCTGGTGATGACGATCAACAACACTTTTTCAACAGGTCTTTCAGCTGCCAGAGTCATTCCTGCACCGCCGCCGGCATTGCTCACGATATTGCTGAGCATCTCCTGCATTTTTTTAGCATAAGGACGCATTTGAATAATTGCATCCTGTGCACGGCGAAGTTTTGCGGCACTCACCATCTTCATTGCCTTGGTAATCTGCTGCGTACTTTGTACAGATTTAATGCGGTTACGAACTTCTTTTAATTGACCAGCCATGACTCGATTTTAGATTTACGATTGCGGATTTCAGATTTTTATTACCCCATCTTCTGTTCCCTGATCATCGTCCCTTGCGTCGCACTCTTGTACTCCATCAATTCTATTCAACTTTTTTGAGGCTTCACAAGTTCCCTTTAGGGGGTTTAGGGGTTCGTTTTCCGGCCGCAAAAGTACGGGCTTAGGGATAAAAAACCAGAAGATTTTTGAAAAGAAACTAACTACAATTTCACAGCATCCTTCAGCTCAAAATCCCTTTTTAATCCGTAGGTTATGATGAATTTCCCGCCTTCTTTTGTAGGCTTTTTCAGCTGAATTATTTGTTCTCTGAAAAATTGAAGATGGATTGGGCCATTTATAAGTGCTGAAAGCCGGCCTGCTTTAATGACAAGCCGGCCATTTCTTACTGTATCAACATCATTAATATCAGTACTTGTAAAGGACGTGTCAGTTAAAATAACACTTAAATAATCAACAGGATCAAGCCCCCTGAAGTTGAAGACAAGATCGCTGCGGTTCAATGTTGAAGGAAGATTTGATTCAAGAGTAAAAGGTTTGAATTCAAATTCTTCGTCGTATTCTTTTTTATTCTGATCAGTAAAGGTGATCGAATGTTTGCCTGCAAAAGATGCAAAAGGTTTTTGCACTTCATAATAAGCACCGGTGACCTTTGCACTATCGACTTTCAACTGTTCGCCATCAAGCATCACTTTACTAGGCTCATCTAAGACAAGTGTTGTTCCATTTTTTCCACCCATGCGGTATTGAAGGTTAACAGTCACATCTTCTTTTCCCTCTTCCGCCCAAACTTCATAATCAAAAAACACAGCATCAGGATTTACATCTTTAATATTCCCGATCTCATTGCTGGAGCATGAAAAAAGAAAAACCAATGAAACAATACCTATTCCTTTTAAACCAAATTGATATTTCATACAATGATTTAGTCTTAATACTTATTCTATTCCAAAGTTCCTTAACGAAATGATAAACCGGGAAAATAAGTTTAGAAGTCTTCCGTTTTTTCGCCCATCAAAATTTCCACAACATACTCATTGTCGCTTTTCCTTAGTCTAAGCCATACTTTGAAATCTTCAAAATCACTACCGCCGCCGGAAACTGCAAATTCTGATTCTGTTTTATCTTTAGAAGTGTCGGGTGGCAAAACTTTTCCTGTCAGCTTTTGTTTACCGGTGAGAAATGAATTTGTAATAATCGCTGATTGCAATTGAGTAGCCAGTTCATTGTATTTTGCTTTTGCTTTTGCTGCATCAGCAGTTTGCAAAAATTTTGCATAGTAGAAAGTATTCTCATCAAAATCCTCTGCTACCAGGTTTTTACCAATACTTCCCGGGATGTTTACAAGGCTGTAGGTATATGTTAATGCTCCATCTTCGTCAATTTCTTCCATCTCTGATAAAACATCGTCTTCCACTACCATAGCGCCATAGATATTATCAAAAATATCGGGATATGATTTGATCGCTATATTTAACCCTTCCGCAAAA
>Ga0207641_10000383_pt1 | contig 52655 bp, 45 predicted proteins | sample KBSSwiS62_FD_184306 | JGI IMG/M metagenome (GOLD analysis project Ga0207641, IMG submission 184306) | Switchgrass rhizosphere microbial communities from Kellogg Biological Station, Michigan, USA - KBS Switchgrass S6-2 (SPAdes) (version 2) | ecosystem: Host-associated > Plants > Roots >...
CGTCGATCAGCTTTTCACCGACCTGAACGTCAGCGACGCCACCTGGCGCGATGCCGTAGGCCTCAATGCCGCCAAGCTCTTCGGCATCCAACCGATCGTCCACACCAGCCAGAAACTGGCGGCCTGAGACGTTCGGCAGCCAAATGGGACGAGGCAAGGTGAAGTTGGTTGCGTGACGCCATCCAGGGGAGGTCAGGGGCCCGAGCTGGGGAGGGCTGCCATCGCGGCAATGCTTGAAGGCGACTTGAACGCTATCGCCGCGCTGATTTGCCCTATTGTTGTCCGGTCTTAACGCCGAACAGGCAATCTGGAGTGGCTGATGCCTATACGCCTCGTCTGAACTTGACGTTTTTCCTCTATCTCTCGAATGTCCGCAGAAGTGCGGCGATACGGCAAATTCATTCAGAACGTTCAGTTTGATCGCACGGCACCGGTCTTTGCTGGGCACCCCGACACCTCATCAAGACCTAGAGCGAGAATCAATGTCCTTCGAAACGCCCCTCAACGACGAGCTTTCCGTTATCCACCTGGCAGCCGGAATTGCGGGAGCCTATTGCACAAAGCTTCTCGTTGATGGCGGAGCCACCGCGACCCGTCTGGAGCCGCCGGAAGGCGACGCGCTGCGGCGGCGGTCCGCCAGCCTTCGCGAGACCGATTGCAACGCGGGTGGCGTATTGTTCCAGTATCTCGCTGCATCGACCCGGAGCGTCACGATCGATGTTGAGAGCGCTGACGATCGGGAAGCCGCTTGGTCGCTGATCGAGGCCGCCGATATCGTGGTGTGGAGCCGCGGTTCTTCGATCACCGATGCCGACGAATTTGCCCCTGCGCGTATCCGCGCACGCGCACCAAGGGCCGTCGTGGTCACGATCACTCCGTTTGGACTGGTTGGAGAGGAAAACAGAAGGCCAGCCAATGAATTCACCTTGCAGGCGATGTCCGCCGGCTGGGTGACGCGCGGACAGGCCGAGCGCGAGCCGCTGGCGGCGGGCGGCGACCACGGTGATTGGGTGGCCGGCACCTTTGCCGCGCTTGCGGGGCTTGCGGCGTGGTGGCGCGCTCGGAATAGCGGCGAAGGTGAACTCGTGGACCTCTCCGCCCTCGATGCAATGCATCTCACGCAATCCTTTTTCGGTGCCACATACGAGGCGGCGAGCGGCGCGCCTTTCCGTTCCGGGCGTGCGCCGACTGTCCCGCTCAATCATCCGACCAAGGACGGTTACGTCGGGTTTCAGATCACCACCGGCCAGCAGTGGCTCGATTTCTGCGTGATGGTCGAGCGGCCGGACTGGTCTGACGACGCGACTCTATTCCGTCATAGCGCGCGGAGTGCGCGGTACCAGGAGATGAACGCGCAAATCGATTCGTGGACGTCCGAGCGCACGACGGCGGAGGTGATCGAGTTCGCGTCCGCGCTTCGCTTGCCGGTAGCACCGATCAATAATGGCGAAACTCTGACGAAATTCGAGCAGTCAGTGGCCCGCGGCTGGTATCAGGAAAATCCACACACCGGATTCCTTCAGCCAACCCCTACCTATATCATGCATGGCGAGGTTGCGCCTCGTCCGACGGGGGCATCTCCGAAGCTAGGGGAGCACAAGGGCGACGTGAAGAATATCGCAGCCGCGCACAAGCGTGCAGCGCCTGTCGGTGAGGCGAGGCGCTTGCCCTTCGAAGGCCTGCGGATCATCGATTTCACCGCGTACTGGGCGGGGCCTATCATCGCGCATTTCTTCGCGATTTTGGGAGCCGATGTCATCCACGTGGAATCGATCCAGAGACCAGATGGTATTCGTGCCGCTACCGTGCGAACGGATATGGGTGAAGGTTGGTGGGAAGCGTCTCCTGTGTTCACTGGCGCAAACACGAACAAGCGCGATCTGACGCTCAATATGAGCCTGCCACGCGGTCGAGAACTCGCGCTCAAATTGATCGCCGAGGCCGATATTGTGGTCGAGAACTTCAGCTCGCGCGTGTTTGAGCACTGGGGCTTCGATTACGAAACGCTGCGCTCGATCAATCCGCGGCTGATCATGGCCCGCGCCTCCGGGTTCGGGAACAGTGGGCCATGGCGCGATCACGTTGCCTATGCGACGACTGTCGAGCAAGGCTCAGGCCTCGCCTGGGTTACAGGCTATGCCGACGATCGCCCGGAAGTGACCGGCGGCGCCTGCGACCCCATCGCTGGTTCCCATGCGGCTTTCGCTCTGCTGCTCGGGCTGGAATACCGGCGACGGACCGGCAAAGGTCTGCTGATCGAAACGCCCCAGTTCACTACCGGACTGAGCCTGAGCGCTGAGCAGGTGATCGAATATTCGAGCTCGGGCACGTTGCTCGGCCGTGATACGAACCGCTCCTGGGTCTACGCGCCGCAAGGCGCATACCGAGCCGCCGATTATACGCCGCCCTATGACTCGATGCCGCCGGACGACTGGATCGCAATAAGCATCACCTCTGATGAGGAATGGCTTGCGCTGTGCAGGGTGATTGGCGCACCCGAACTGGCGGCCGATCCCGAACTTGCCTCCGTGCAAGGCCGCATGCGGCGCCATGACGAGATCGACGCCGTGATCGGGGCATGGGCTCGCCCGCAAGAGGCGGATAGCGCCGTCGCGATACTCCTAGCCGCAGGTGTTCCGGCGTCCCGGTTCATCGGGATGGCGGGACTGGACGCGCTTCCCGAAGTGAAAGCCCGCGGGCTTTACGAGGAAGTGGACCAGCCCGTGCTGGGCCGTGTTCCGGTGATCGGCTATCCCGCCAAGTTTGAAAAGGGCCCGTACCGCACCCATCGCACGCCGGCGCCGACGTTAGGGCAGCACAATAAAGAAATTCTTGAAGGTATCCTTGGACTTTCGCCTGCTGAAATCGATGAACTGGAAGCGGAGAACATCATCGGCGTGAAGCCCAAGATGGGCACAGCCTGGTAGTATCACCGGCATGCTCGCCGCATTTCTGGCTTTCCAGGAGCTCCAATGACCCATGCTTTCATTTGTGATGCGGTTCGTACGCCGATCGGTCGATATGGCGGCTCGCTAGCTGCGGTTCGCGCCGATGATCTCGGCGCGGTTCCGCTCAGCGCCCTCCTGGCGCGCAACGAGACGCTCGATCCCGGCGCAATCGAAGAGGTGTTTTACGGCTGTGCCAATCAATCGGGCGAGGACAATCGCAATGTGGCGCGCATGAGCCTGCTGCTTGCGGGCCTGCCGAGCTCGGTGCCCGGCGTGACAGTCAACCGGCTCTGTGCATCTGGGTTAGAGGCCGTGGGGGCAGCGGCGCGCGCCGTTCGGCTTGATGAAATGTCGCTGGCGATCGCTGGCGGGGTCGAAAGCATGTCGCGCGCGCCCTTTGTGCTGAGCAAGGCGAACGGTCCCTTCGCCCGTGACCAGAAGATCGAAGACACGACGATGGGCTGGCGTTTCATCAATCCGGCGATGGAGGCGTTATACGGCACAGAAGCAATGCCGCGCACGGCTGAGAATGTCGCGACGGACTATGCCGTAAATCGCGCGGATCAGGATGCCTTTGCCCTGCGCAGCCAGCAGCGTGCCGCCGCTGCCCAGGCCCAAGGCTTTTTCGCCGAGGAGATCGTGTCGGTCCAGGCGCCAGGCCGCAAGCGGGGTGAAAGGGTGGAGGTGTCGGTTGATGAACATCCCCGTGCTGACACGACGATGGCTGCGCTAGAAGCGCTCAAGCCGCTGTTTGGACCCAATGGGACCGTGACGGCGGGCAACGCCTCGGGAATCAACGATGGCGCCGCCGCTCTGCTCGTCGCCAGCGAAGCGGGCGCGCGCCGCCACGGGCTGACCCCGCGCGCCCGCATCTTGGGTATGGCCTCCGCCGGCGTCGATCCGCGCGTGATGGGGATCGGCCCCGTGCCCGCGACCCAGAAGCTGATGGCACGCCTCGGTCTGACAATCAAAGACTTCGACGCCATCGAGCTGAACGAGGCCTTCGCCAGCCAAGGTCTGGCCGTATTGCGGGCGCTCGGCGTCGCTGACGACGCGCCGCATGTCAACGCGAATGGCGGGGCCATCGCACTGGGCCATCCGCTGGGCATGTCCGGCGCGCGCCTGGTCACCACGCTGGTGCATCAGCTTGAACGGACCGGGGACAGGCGCGGCCTGGCAACGCTGTGCGTCGGGGTTGGGATGGGCTTAGCCCTCGCCGTGGAAAGGGTCTGAAGCGGAACGCGGCAGACCGCAAGCGGCTTGCTCGGACCTGGGCAAGCACGCGAATGCTGGCGTGGAGAAAACAAGACAATGGAGTTGGGCAACGATGACGGAGATGGGTTCTACTGAGCAATTGGTGATCGTAACGGGGGCTGCCTCCGGCATGGGGCTGGCCACCGCTCACATCATGGCAAGCTCGGGTTGGCAGGTGCTGATGTGCGACATCAACGCGCAATCGCTCGAACGCGCCGCCGCCAACGTCACCGGCAATGTCGAGCTGCTCGCGGGCGATATCACCGCTGCGGACTTTTCCGAGTTGCTAACGGCGAAGGTTGCGGCTCGTGGGATAGACGGGTTCGTTCATTGCGCCGGGCTCTCCCCAACGATGGCGGCTCCTGCCCGCATATTGGACGTCAATCTCAAAGCGACGATGGACCTCATCGCAACGATCCGCCCGTTGATGAACAGCGGATCGGCCGTTGTCTTGCTTGCTTCGTGTGGCGGACATCAGCTCGGTTCAGCGTTCGATGCCCAGATCGATGCCTCGACGACCCCGGAGAGCGTTGCCGCTTTGGTGGAATTGTGCGGCGACGATACTGTCCTCGCCTATTCCTTGTCCAAGCGTGCCATCCAAGCCATGGCCCGACGCGAAGCCAAGGCATTCGCTGAGCGGGGCGCGCGGATCGTATCGATCTCACCCGGGATCATCGATACGCCGATGAGTCATGCCGAGATGCAGGAGCAGGCGATCATGAAGGCGATGATCGAAACCTCTGCCTTGAAGCGAGCTGGCCGGCCCGAAGAAGTGGCGGCCGTGGCCGCATTCCTGTGCAGTTCCGCAGCCAGCTTCGTAACCGGGACCGATATACTCGTCGACGGAGGTCTCGCGGCGCCTTCAGTCCTGGCCGGCGCAGCTTAGAGCACTATCCGACCAATCGCGGTGACCCGGTTTGGTCGGTAAGTGCTCTAAAGGAGGACTCCCCCGTCCACCTTGATAATTTGCCCCGTGATAAAAGCCGCTTGCTCGGAAGCGAGGTATACGACCGCAGAGGCAACCTCTTCGGCCCGAGCTGTGGTGCGGTCGAGCGGACCAGACCGGAGCAACATTTTCAGATCGGCTTGGTCCAGGGTGGGAATCGCCTTCGTGAAGAACCCGGTCTCGGGATGGAAGCGACTGCCGGAACTGTAGGCCGTGGGATCGGCCGATGCAGTTGCATAGGGGGCAACGCAATTAACCCGGATTCCTCGCCGCCCGACTTCCTTGGCAAGTACCTTGGTGAAGGTGTGCACCGCGCCCTTGGACGCCGAGTATATAGCCAGCATGTAATCGCCAACGACACCCGCCGTCGAGCCGATATTGATGATGCTGCCCGCTCCCCGCTCGATCATAGTTGGCAGGATGGCGCGCGTGACACGCAATAGGGTCATCAATGTGATTTCGATGTCGGCATTCCAACTGGCGGGATCGGAGTCCGCGAAAAATCCCATAGCTGTATTTCCGCCGACGCCATTGATTAGGACATCGACCGCGCCAAACTCGGCCAGTGCCCTATCGCGGATCAAATCTCCCGAGTTGGTTTGCAGCAGATCGATGCTCATGAACGCGGCTTGCGCCGCACCCCGCTCTTTCGCTTCTTTGACAACCAATTGCCCCGCTTCGCCGTCACGACCGATTGCCAGCAGGCGAACCTCCTCCGCGGCCAGTGCCAGAGCGATTGCGCGCCCGATATTGGACGTGGCGCCAGTCACGACAGCCACCTTTTCCCGTAATCCCGTGTTCAATAATGTTCTCCAACCTTAGAACCACCCGGTAGCTTTGCCTGGCGCCACATTTCAAAAATCGTGACCAAGACAGAAAAAGAAGTGCGGACGAAGGCCGTTCCAATGCGATTGAGATCAACTAGTCAGCGCATCGCTCCCGCGGTCGTTTACCACACCCGTGCCGGCATATGACGACAGCAGGGGAAAGCCGTCCCTGATGGGCTCAGATCCGTCCCAGTCTCGCGCCGCGGCTCGAACAGCGGCGAAAAAGTCCTGGAACAACCCTGTAAGCGTCAACTGAACCATGACGGGCTCTTCGACCCCCACCGGTTCCATATAGATTTCGAATGGCTCGCCGCTTTCTCCGACCATCTCCTGAACGACATGAAAGTTGCCACCTTTTTCTTTGGCGCTGGCAATCGAGCGAGCAAAATTGCCGCTGGTATAGGCGATATGGTGCAATCCCCCCTGGGGATTGCGGTCCAGGAATTCACGATAGGCCGACGGGTGATCCTCATGAGGCTCAATGAACTCGAGGAGCGTATCGCCGTCTTGTACGAACCCAGCAGAAACGACAGCTTCATGGCGCTCTCCGCGAAAACGGTTAGTGCCGCGAACGTGACGCACGACGTAGACTGGGCCAACGCCACAAGCGATCAGCCGGGCGAGGGCCTTGTCAAGATCAGGAACAACGAAAGCCTGGTGGTGGACCGGCGTTTCGAAAAATCTGCTCATTCCTCATCCCCTTAACAATTGTTTTCTTGTCCAGTCGCGTCGTGCGGAGCGCAATGGCCCGAGGGCCTTTGTCTCCTCAGCCCCCCGCGGCGGCAAGTATGTGATCGACGCCGGCAAAAATCCTGCGGAGACGCTCCAGATCGCTCACGCCCGCGTCGCGCAATGACCTGAGCGGCACTTCGGCGCTGATCACCACGGTTTCGGGTACCGCGCGCAGCATTTCGACCAGCGGCAACTCGCCCGTTCCCGGGATCATTCGCTCGTGCAACGCCTCTTCCATATAGGCCTCAAGCGAGGGCAAGGCGAGTGGTGCATCGGAAATCTGAACATAGTCAATCATACCGGGATCGAGCGCCGCGAGATCGCCTGCCTCCCCGGTTCGCGCGACGTGCATTGTGTCGATCAGCAACTTGAAGTTGGGCAGTCCGACATAAGCGATCAGATCTACCGCCTGCGCGACACTCGCCGCCGCAAGCATCGCACAGGGCTCGACCACAACGGTCATGCCGTATTCGGCCGCCAAGGCGACCATCCACGCGGTTTCGTCCAGCGTGCGCGGCCAGTCGACGAATGACACGGTGTTGACACGACTCGTCCCGAGATCGGCGGCGAGATCGAGGACGCGGCGGTGATCGTCGGCCGTCGAATCGGGGTACAGGACGTAGCCGTCCACCAGCGCGAGCGAAATGCCGGTATCGGCCAGCGCGTTGCGGGTCGCGTTGCGCAGGTGGGCATCGGCGATGAGCGACCAGGACGGACCCCGCGCCCCCAAGATATCCGGCAAGGCTGGCGGCAGCGCAACATGGCCGCAACCCGCTTCGGCGGCCAGCCGGACGAAAGCGTCGGGCGCCGCGCCGGCCAAGGTTAGATAATCAAGCCCCCTTCGGTTCATCGGCTGCTCTCCCTCGTCCTTGTGCGATTTTTTATTTGCTGCTTGTCGGAGCAATCTTACCTAGTCGACTGCTCGAGCACCAACAATCATGACCCGGACGCCGCGCCACACGGCATCTGCCCGGCATGTTCCACGTCTCGCTCTGGGTCAGGGAAGATCTATGTTAAAGGGGGGATCAACCGGTAAGGTTTCAAGGGTGAAGCCGATCTTGAGCAGAACCTGATACTGGATCTGCTGGCGGCTACCGAGGGAACCGCGCGTTTGAACGACTTCGAACCATCGTATATTGCGCAATGTCCCGTTAGCCCGGGTCAACGCATTCTCGATAGCCTTTTCCACGCTACTGCCAGAAGTCCCTACAATCTCGGCAATTTTGTAGACAGGTTCTTCCACTTTTTTATCCTCATCCATGGTGAAATAGATCCCTTCGCAGCGGTATGCTGAAGGTTACGCCTCGCCGGCTCATCGAACAAGCCTGGGATCGAAAGGAGAACCGATTCAGCGGCAACCTTTCAGTCGTGGGTCTGCTCTCAGGTGAGCGAATCAAGCTGCCGCTCGATGCGTGCCGCGCCTGCGGGGCTATGCGTACTGCCGGTCCGCTGGACGAATGTTCCATTGGCGTAGTTCGACCAGTGTTGCCGCCACGCTCCGGCTGCTGCCCCGGTGGAACCTTGACACCGTCGTCAAATACCGGATGATCTGATTCTGCGCAGTGGGTAGGACGAGGCGGGACATGGAACGGGATGAGTTACATGGCCGACACAGGATCGCCAAACTCTGCGACATGCGCCAACTCGCCGCCCGGGCCAGAGCGGCTGCGGCACAGCGGACTGGCGAAATCGGGTCCGCCGGTCGACGAGCTATCGATGTGCCCGACATTCTCTCCCCGGAATTTGCGCGATCTCGGCGCGCTTCCCACGGGCGGTGGCGGTCGTGTGCGTCGCGGCGTGCTGTTCCGCTGTGAGGGGCCAGGCCAGCTTCGACGAATCGCATCATGCAGAGCTTGGCCTCGCTCTGCATACGTTCCGGTGCCGACCTGCGTTTGGAAGGGGAGCGCGCCACCGTGCCCCACCGCTGGACCGGCAACCGATGCTGTGTTCTGGAAATGGACATGAACACGGACCTTCGCGCCCGGCGCGCAGAGGAGGGGGAGGCGCTGTGCACCAATCCGACCGCGGATTGCGCCTTCGCAGCCATGGTGGACAATTATCGCCTTATGCCGAGCGATTTCCCACCCCACGTGCCGGTGATGGTCGACGCCGTGCGGGGTAGGGCAGGGTGGTCGGCTATGTCGCCGCGGCGGGCATAGATTCGGTGCGTGGCCGTGAGCGCGAACGGCGCCTTGCGGGTTCTTGAAGGCGCTGACAGGCGCCACTCATTCTGCTGAGAGATGTGCAATGCTTGAAGAATTTTCATCGACCAATCTGTCCCTGATCTTCCGCGATGCGCTCATCGTCGATGGGACGGGTGCAGCTGCCTTCAAGGGTGATGTCGGCATTGTGGGTGATCGCATTGCGGAGATAGGGGATGTCCAGGCCAACGGAGAGCGAGAGATCGACGCCGCAGGCAAAGTGCTCGCCCCGGGTTTCATCGATGTGCACACACATTATGACCCGCAGTTCTGTTGGGACAAGCTGGCCACGCCCACGCCGCAACACGGTGTTACCTCTCTGATCATGGGAAATTGTTCGGTCAGTCTGGCGCCGGTCGCGCCCGACGCCAAGGACACGATGATTGGTTGGTTCAGTTCGGTAGAAGATATGGATTCCGTTCTGTTGCGGCAGAATGTCTCTTTCAGCTGGGAAACCTCGGCCGAATATCTCCGGGAACTGCGGCAGGGGCTGGGCCCTAACGTCGGCGCCTTCGTGGGACATGCCGCCATCCGGGCCTATGTCATGGGCGCGGCATCGCAGCAACGCGCAGCAACCGAGATCGAAATCGCCGAGATGGTGCGGGTGTTACGCGAGGCCCTGCAGGCCGGCTCGTTTGGCCTGTCGTTCACCTACAACCATCTTGACCATCACGGGCAGGAGCTGCCGTGCCGCTATGCCGATCGAGCGGAACTGTCCGCACTCCTGGCGGAGGTGGCCCGTCACGACAGGATGGTGGAAGTCTCTCCCGATTTCCGTCAGGGCGCCGACACGCTGCAATATTTCGATCTGTTCGGCGAACTCTCGCTTGAAACCGGCTGCCGCGTCTCGCTGTCCCCCATTTTGGTCATCGGCGGAAAGGATGGCCCCTGGAAAGAGCGCTTGGCGCGCCTCGAACATTGGCGTCTGCAGGGGGCGAAGCTGTTCGGCCAAACGCAGGTCCGACCGCTCGACATGACGATCAACCTTAGCCAGGGCGCGGTGTTGTTCGGCAAAACGTCGCTGTGGCGGACGTTCATGGACCGGCACATCGACGGCAAGATCGCCATGCTGGACAACCCTGGTGAGCGGAAAGACCTGGAAGACGAGGCGGACAGCTTCGCCGTCACCATTGCCAAGCTGGTCGTGCAGAACGTGGTTGCAGAGCGGAACCGGCGCTATGTCGGGCACAGCCTGAAGGAACTGGCGGACCAGCAAGGCCGGCGGATCGGAGCCGTGCTGATCGACATCGTGAGGGCTGACCGGCTGGAGACGACCTTTACCTTGACCGGCGTGGTCCATGCGAACCCGCAACACGTCATTCAGCTCTTGGATCACCCCTACATGCATATTGGTTCGGCCGACGCGGGGGCTCACATTACCGTCTTCTCGGGAGCGGGAGACACCTGCTACCTGTTTGAGAAATATGTCCGGGACGAGAAGCTGATGACGCTTGAGCGCGCTGTCCAGCGATTGACCTCGGATATCGCGCGTGACTGGGGGCTGGTCGATCGCGGCGAAATCGCCCTGGGCAAATTCGCCGACCTGGTTCTGTTCGACCCGGCGACGATCGCCCGCGAGCCTGAGGAGTGGGTCAACGATCTTCCCGGTGGTGGCGGGCGTTACGTCCGGTCTGCTCGCGGCATCGACAAAGTCGTCGTGAACGGCCAGGTACTCATAGACAAAGGGGATTATACCGAAGCGCGTCCGGGCACACTGCTTTGAACTGCAAGTGCGGCGGCACGCCGGAAGTCGCGCTGCCGCACGCCTGACCGGAGCCGGATCGGCATCGCTACAGTAGCCGAAGTTCCGCTAATATCTCGTCGGTGTGCTGACCCAAGCGCGGCGCGTCGCTGCGGATCTCCGCGGGCGTGGCGGAAAAATGAACCGGATGCTTGATGGCGAAATAGGGTCCGACATCAGGATGGTCGCGACGCTGGAAGAATTCGACGGCCGTGAGGTGCGGATCGTTCTTCAGATCGGCGAGGTCATTGATGCGTGCGCAGGGAATACCTTTTGCCGTCAGCATCTCCATCCACTCGTCGGTGGTCCAGCGCAACAGCAGCGGCTCGATCGCGGAATAGATCCAGAGATAGCTGCCAGACCGCGATTCATAACTTGCTAACCGGGGGTCGTTTGCGAGGGCGGGATCGGCTGCAGCGAGGTCGAAGAAGTCCCGCCAATTCCGATCGGAATAAGGCATCACCGCGATAAAGCCGTCGCGGGTGGCATAGGGCTTGCGAGCGGCGGTTGCGATCCGCCGGTAAGTCCAATCGCCCGTCGGCGGATCGAACGCCTGGTCGAATAGATGCTCGACCAGCAGAAAGCTGGTCAGGCATTCCAGCATCGGAACTTCGACCAGTTGCCCCTCGCCGGTGCGCTCCTTGTGGACGAGTGCAGCCATTGTGGCATAGGCCATGAACAGTCCCGCGGTCTTGTCGCCGATGATGGTGGGCAGATAGCGTGGGGGACCGCCGTCGACGCGGCTGGCCAGACTGGCAAAGCCCGACTGTGCCTGGATGACGTCATCATAGGCGGGTTTTCCGTAATCGGGCCCGGCGCGGCCATAGCCCGCACAATGGACGTAGATCAGGTCCGCCTTGAGCGCGCGAAGGCTCTCGTAGCCCAGATCGTAACGCTCAAGCGCGGTCATGCGCATGTTTGAGGCAAAGATGTCGGCGGTGCCGATCAGCTTCCTTAGCGCCTCCTTTCCGGCGCTGGTAGCCAGGTCGATGACGGCGGAACGCTTGTTGCGGTTTATCGTCAGGAAAATGGGCCCCAACCCGGGCGGCGTCTCCTCGGGTTGATGGCCCGGATATCGCATCACATCCCCACCGGCGCCACCCACCGGGGTCTTGGGGGCCTCGATCTTGATGACGTCAGCGCCCAGGTCAGCCAGAACGGACGTTCCATAGGCACCGAACACCACGTTCGTTACGTCGACAATGCGTATTCCGGAAAGGGGACCTGGCATCCTTGCTCCTTAGCTGGACATGGGTCGGGTTGTGGCACTCGAAGGGCCAAGATGATATTGTCAATGCGCGCGTTGTAGCAGCGGTTGGCGAAGCGCTCGGCCGCCGCGCACGAGAGCCTAATTAATCGACTTTGGCAATGGGTTGAGATTGCGGCAGGCATGTGGTGTCCTGCGTAGCCGGTCCCTAAGTATAACCTGTTTAGAACGCGCTGTTGTCGAAGAGGCAGAATGATTGGCAGACGTTGTGGACTATGTGTTCGGCACATTCTGGATCGTACCAGCGATTGATCCACCCCCAGTGATGCGGATGAAGCATGTAGGTTTTGAGGAGCCCGTCGAGGTCTCGATATTCCTGTTCCCAAATATGTGTCCACGGCGCCGTGCCAGAGTCTTCGCTGACCCGGCTGATCCGCCATTGGATTATGCTGGGAATATATAGCCCCATTTCGTAAGTTTCATATTCGAACTGCGCAACGTCAGCGGTGCTGGCCGCCTCGTCCAGGCTGAGCAGCAGCAAGCGATAGACGCCGCGAGCGAGCGTTTCTTTGCTACCGGCCCGTCCGCCGGCGTAGCCAACGGAATCGACCTGCCGCACTCGCGCGGGATTGTTCATAATGGCATTGGCCTCTAGCCCGTCTTCCGCCGCCCAGACGCGGGCGCCGGCTTCGTTCGCGAAGTGCAGGCGCCAAATGTAATCGCCCGTGGCTCTCCCCTCGGGCAGGGTCGGCGCCAAAGCGGAACCCAGGACCTGCCGGCTATTCCCGGCAGTAGCCGCCAGATCGTGGATCAGCGCCGCTGCGTCAGTCCCTTCGGAAAGGCTCAGGACTTTCGTGATCCTATACATGATTGAGCGAGTCCACGTCATCGACATGGGACAGGAACAGGCGGCGGCGGCTGACGATCATCGGCTGCGCCTCTGCCCAAAAGCCGAGAAAACTAGGATCTGCGCGGCGGTGACGGGTCACGTCCCACCAGGCTTGCGCACCCTGGACCGACCATATCACGAACAATTCATTGGATTGCTCCTTCAGCCAAAGCGGCGGCGTCACCCAGCGATGGACCAGGGTGAGGCCGCGCCCCTTGGCCTGCGGCGCGTAGTCCGACATGTAAAACCGCAACAGTTCCTCGGCACGCCCCGGCTGAGCGACCAGATGATCGAGATAATAAATGGTTTCCTGACCAGTTTCACTCATCGCGCGGTGCCTCTCGCCTCGACCGTAGAAATTAGAGATCCGCGATCTTCAGCACGATCTTGCCGCGCACATGGCCCTCTCTCACTCGACGATGCGCCTCGGCGGCCTCGACGAGAGGCAGCACTTCGATGGCCGGCGGACGGAGCAATCCCTGATTGTAGAGACCGACGATTGTGCGCAGCTGTTCCCCGGCCTGCTGGCGGTTGCTCATGGTCGGGACAATTTGAACGCCGCGCTCCTTCGCTTTGTCCATATCCCAAAATGGCTCATCCTCTATCAGGGTCGCGATCGGGACAATCCGTCCACCGGACCGAACCATGTCGAGGCCGTCCAGGATCGTGCCTTGTCCGACCAGGTCGATCAGCAGATCCACGCCGTCGGGTGCCCACTGCAACACGGCTTCGCGGACGTTTTGTGCGCGATAGTCGATAGCATATTCGGCGCCCATCTCGCGAACATAGTCAAGGTTGCGCGGCCCGCAGGTCGCCGCGGCATGGCCGCCCGCATGCTTGACGAACTGGACCGCAAAACTGCCCATGCCGCCAGCGCCACCGTTGATCAGCACCCTATGACCGGGCTTTATCGCGCCGGTGCCAAACACGGCTTCCCAGGCGGTAACCGCAGCGGTGGGGACGGAAGCGCCTACTGCAAAGTCGACCGACTCGGCGAGATGGGCCACGCGTGCTTGGGTCGATTTCACATATTCGGCGTAAGTGCCGTTTTCGCCCTTGCCTTGGTTCGAGCTGGTGACCACTCGATCCCCCACCTTGAAGTCGCTGACGTTGGCGCCGACCGCCGAGACGATGCCTGCGCCGGCAAAACCGAGTACGAAGGGAAACTTGTATTCGAAAAACCGCGACAACCAGCCTTCGCGGCACTTCCAGTCCACCGGGTTTACCCCGGCACAGGCCAGCTTGATTACGACTTCGCCAGGGCCGGGTTCCGGCGTTTCGATCTGCGCCAGGTGCATCACTTCGGGGCCTCCGCAGCGGTCGATTATCATAGCACGCATATTCAGCCTCTTGATCAGGTGTGGGAACTCCGGCCGAAGCCGGACAGGTGTTCGGGAGAGAGATGCCAGTTGCCGTTGGGTTTGTTAACATACTCTCCGCTTTACTTGGCGCCATCCAACCAGGTCTGCCACCCCGGCCGGAAGCGTGTGTCCTGGATTTCCAACACAAGCCCATCGCGATCGGCGTAGTAGGCGTAAGCGAAGCGACGTGTTCCGACCCGCCGGCCACGGCCTCGGAATGCGAAACCGGCATCGATCAGGATGTTGTCGGCTTCATCGAGGTCTCTCACCCAGCAGCCGAAGTGGTGAAGCGGCCTATTATCGGCGGTCCAGATCGTGCCAGGCCGATCCTCGATGAGCTCGACCAGCGGCGAGCCCGTGGCAAAGGCGACATAAAGTTCCGCCTCAGTGGCGCAAGGGCCTTCAATCTCATGGCGCACGCGCACCGTAGAGGTCCATTTCCAACCGAACAATCGTCCGTAGCTTTCCATCGCCCGATCAAGGTCAGGAACGATGAGGCCGAGGTGCATCGGGCCGGCACAGGGCAGCAAGGTCTCGAGCCGGCCAGGGTCGATGGCGTCGATCACGATGGACGCTCCAACAATTCCACCGGCTGTGCCGCTTGCGATGTCCGCACCAGCCTCTCCGGCCGCCATCCGCCGCCGCCGATCCTCGCGCGAGCCATGGACAGTTCGACGCGGTCCATTCGCCTTCCTTTTGTTCGTTTATGCCGGCTTGTTCGTTTATGCCGGCGACGTTACGCGTCTTGACAGCTGCGTCAATTAGCTATCGCTGCGCCGCACTGGCGCTTGGTGGTCGCGCACATCCCGACACGCCGGTTGGGGGACTGTAGGAAGGCTTCGGTGCAGACCGCCGTTGGTCTGGACCACAACGGCTGTTATGAAGACGATTTCGTGCGTGAGAACGGAAGGTGGCGGATCGCTCATCGGCGTGTCCGCGCGAAGTGGCTCGCGGAAGACAGTTGCTTGAACCAGAAGGTGACGCAGAAGAAGGCCGAGGCACAGAAAGACTGAGAAAATCGCTCTCAGCGCGGGCTTATGCGCAGCGAACGTACTAAATGCCGGTATTGCCAGTTCTTTACTCGCGGAGGATCGACAATGAAATTCAACGTGCATATGCTGAACGGAGCGCAGACATCGGCAATGGGTTTCCCCGCTTGGGAGTTTGCCTTGGGTGGAGCGGACATCGAACGCCAGTTGCGTCTTGCCGACGAACTGGGGTTCTGGAAGGTTACCGTTCCGGAACATTTCGCGATCCCGAAAGCGCATATCGAACTGTCCGGCGACCATTATGCGCATCCTACTACATCCCTCGGTTTCTGCGCGGGCGTTACCCGATCATTGAAGCTGGCATCGGTCATTACGATCCTCCCGCTGCAGCATCCGCTCGTGCAGGCAAAGATGTGGGCGACCCTCGACTGGCTGAGTGGAGGTCGGGCAGAGATCGTGGCAGCTGTCGGCTGGCTGGACGCAGAATATGAGTGGCTCGGCCTGCCCTTCTCCGAGCGGGGCGCGATGTTCGACGAATACGTTCCGGCGATGATCGAACTTTGGACGAAAGATTTGGCCAGCTTCGAAGGACGATATGTGAATTTCCACGATGTAGGCGCACGGCCGAAGCCAGTGCAAAAGTGCATACCCCTGTGGTTTGGGGGCGATGCCAAGCCGGTTCTGCGCCGTGTGGCGCGGTGGGGTGCCGGCTGGTCCCCCTTCATGACGCCGCCCGACAAGATACCCGAGCAGCTGGATTGGATAAGGTCGCAGCCCGATTACCACGGCGGACCGATCGATGTGATGTATTCGACTTTCATGCTCCGTTTCGGCAAGGACGAGGATACGGTCCATGCAATTCGTGAGGCGCCGGAATCCGCGCCACTTACCGATGCGCAGAAACTGATCGATCAGTTGGGCCATCTGGCGGGACTTGGCGTCACGGAATCGGATATCGCCCGGCCGCCGCATAGGGATTTCGAAGAGTATCTCGATTGGCTGCGATGGCTCGCTGCCGATATCATGCCTCATTTCCGCTGATAATCGCGACGCGGGACATGCCTGAACCCTTGCGGGAGCCTATCGCGCCTCCGATCGGATGGCTCGCGCAAGACGAAGCCTGAGGGCGCCCGATATGTCAGTCCCGGCTGCGCTGCCTGAATGTCTTGCCGCCCCGTCGCCGGTTGTGGTGGGTCGATCGTTTCCCCGATCCGCCGCCGAACGGCCCGGCCTTGAGCTGAAGGGCAGGCCACCGGCGATATTGGTGACCATCAAAATCAGTCCGAACCGGACGCCGGCTTGCCCTGGGGATACGCCGTAGGCGCGGGACAAGACGGTGGGCGACCAAAGCGCCGTTGCATATCCAACCATGAAATTGAGGGCGAAACTGGAATAGACACACGTGAGCGCGAAGCCGTTCGCTTTCACGAATTTGAAAAAGCTGGGTGCGATTGCCTTTACGGCCTGGGTCCGGCGCGGTTCGGAGATTGTCACTGCGTATTTGTGCCAGCGTCAGGCAGCCGCGCGCCAGCATCGGGCCGAGCGGCTTGATCCTGCTTGCGAACAAAGCCAATATGCGTACAAGGGTGTCAAGTTCCGAGCACTCGATTCGGGTTGTTAGTCGAGAGAGGTTGAATGGCATTCCAGCATCCCGAGGCGTCCACCTTACCGCGTTTCTCCCAGTTCATCGGCGGCGAAGCAGCGGAGGCAGGGACGGGTGACGTTCTCGCGCATATTTATCCTGGCACCGGGCGAGTGTCGCGCGAGATACGGATGGCCAGCCCTGCGGATGTCGATCGTGCCGTCGCTGCTGCGCGTGCAGCTTTTCCGGCGTGGCGCGCCATGCGCGGCGACGCCCGCCGCAACCTGATGTTCAAGCTGGCGGACCTTCTGGAGGCCAGAGCAGACGATTTCTTGGCTCCCGTGATCGGCGAAAACGGCACGATCAGGATGGCTGCTCCCTATCTGCCGCCCACGGCTGCACAGAAGTTTCGCTATTTCGGTGGTTGGGCCGACAAGATCCACGGTCGGACCGTGCCGATGTGGCAGGGCGAAGCGCACGACTATGTGTCGTATGAGCCGTTCGGTGTGGTCGGTGCGATAGTGCCTTGGAATGGGCCGTTGTTCGCTTCGTCGATGTGCATGGCGCCAGCGCTTGCAGCGGGTAACTGTATCGTACTCAAGGCTCCCGAACTCGCGCCATATAGCATCATGAAGCTGGTCGAGTTGATCCATGAGGCTGGATTTCCGGCCGGCGTCGTGAACCTGGTGACTGGCGGTCCGGACGTCGGCGATGCAATGGTGGGTCATCCCGATATCGACATGATTCAATTCATCGGATCAGGGGCAACCGCAAAAAAGATACTGGTGCGCGCTTCTGAAACGCTGAAGCCGTGCGGGTTGGAACTTGGCGGTAAGTCAGCGGTGATTGTATTTGACGACGCGGAATTGCAGCTCGCTGCCCAGAGAGGCCTGTCTGGAATTGTGACTGTAAGTGGTCAGGGCTGTGTCAATGGGACACGGCTACTCGTTCAGCGAAACATTTACGATCGCTATCTCGATATGCTGGCGAGCACCGCGAAGCAAATCCCGATCGGTGATCCGTTTAATCCGTCGGTTGTGGTTGGGCCTGTGATTTCGGAGACGGCGATGAACCGTATCCAAGGTATGACCGAACGTGCAGTCCAAGGCGGAGCCCGCGTGGTCTGCGGCGGTGAAAAGCTGCAAGGGGATTACGACGGAGGTTATTTCCTCCCCCTTACAGTGCTGGCCGACGTTGATCCGAAAAGCGAGATTGCGTGCAACGAGGTATTCGGGCCGGTGTTGACCGTGACCCCGTTCGACTCCGAAGAGGAGGCGATTGCCCTTGCCAATGACACCGAGTTCGGGCTCGGCGCCTACGTCCACACTCGGAATCTCGGCCGTGCTCACCGCGTGACGCGGGAGCTTCAGGCGGGCCAGATTCATGTTAACGGATCGCATGAAGCGATGCAGCCTAATGTGCCCTTCGGAGGCTGGAAGCGTTCTGGGCATGGAAGGCTCGGTGGAATCGAAGGGCTTCAGGCATTTCTTCAGCCAAAGAACATCTGGATGAACATAGCCGACGAGTAGTAGGCGAGGGTCGCTTTCGATCGCTGTGGGTAGCTGCTGATCTGGGCGGCGTCGGTCGTCAGGTAAGCGGGATCAAACTGGGGTTAATCGGGGCATGAGGAAGTCGAGATGAAACCGTTTGTTTTCAGTGCCGATAGCCATATTCAGGAGCCCGACGCGCTCTATGTGGAGGGCCTGCCGGCGAGCCTCAAGCGGCATGCGCTTCAGGTGCGCAAGGATGGCGACTATCTGATCGCCGGAACCGACGAGAAGGTCATTCATCGGGTTCGCCTGGGCAAGCACCGCGAGATTCCGACCTTTATCGATCGGCGCGGGACGCGCGAGCTGGCGGGTCGGTTCGAGGACATGGATCTCGAAGGGATCGATGCGGAGATCTGTTTTCCGCAGCTTGGCCTGTGGCTCTATGCGGTCGGCGATGCCGAAGCCGAAGCGGCGTCTGCTCGCGTGTATAACGACTGGAACGATCGGTTTCTCGAAGGCCATCAGCATCGCCTGGTGAAATGCGGCATGCTGCCGGTGATGGATTTTTCCTGCACGCTGGCCGAACTGGATTATCTGGCGAGCAAGGGCTTCACTGCAGCCATGTTGCCTGCTGTGAGCCCGGTGGGCCTGCCGAAGTACAATAGCGAGGCCTGGGATCCGATCTTCGCCAAGGCCGCGCAGCAGGGCATCGTGTTCGTGATGCACACCGGCACCGGGCTCGAGAGCGTGATCTCCGAAAAGGGGCCGGGCGGTGCGATCATCAACTATGCCAGCCAGGCGATGGATGCGATGAACAGCGCGATGTATCTGGTCAGCGGCGGGGTGCTCGATCGCAATCCCGGTGCCCGGGTGGCGTTCATTGAAAGCGGCGCCAGCTGGCTGGTCGCGCTGGGCGAACGCATGGACGAGGTGGCCGAGGCGCACGCATTCTACGTGCGGCCCCAGCTCTCGCGCAAGCCGAGCCAGATCATCGACGACCAGATCTGGTCGGCGTTCCAGCATGATCGCGCCTGCATCGTCGCGGCGGACAAGAAGCTGCCCGGCTCGCGCAACATCATGTGGGGCTCGGACTATCCGCATGCCGAAGGAACATGGCCGATCAGCCGTGACATCGTCGATCAGCTTTTCACCGACCTGAACGTCAGCGACGCCACCTGGCGCGATGCCGTAGGCCTCAATGCCGCCAAGCTCTTCGGCATCCAACCGATCGTCCACACCAGCCAGAAACTGGCGGCCTGAAGGCCGGGTCCTATGCCAGGGGTCGGAAAAGGGAAGGCATGACGCGGGCTGGTTTGATCAAGCCGCGCAGTTTTCTTGACTCGATTGCGGTGAGGGCTGACCGGCGATCGGTCGTCTATTCGCTAGGCGAACAATGCGCGTGCAGTGTTCCACTTGTCGCAGGCAAACAGCCGTAGTGTTCTTCGTTCGATGGCGGCCTGCGGCGCGGAATCAAAAATCGGTCTCGTTCGGTCGCCGGCGATTGTGGGAGGCGGCTCAGACAATTGAACTGGATCCGGGTTTGGGTTGGAGCAGCCGGGACTATGTAGGTCCATTGACCAACCACGCAACAGCAACGGCACGGTTGAGCCGGAACAAGAGCTCAAGAGTGTAACGGCATTAAATCGGGAGGGCGCGCCTTCACAGTGGTGATCCGCCCGCAAGACATTTTCGTTTGTAACGCTTATCAAAGCCGGAGTGCAACCTATGGCCGAAGCCTACATCATCGATGCCGTGAGGACCGCCCGCGGAATCGGGAAGCCGGGGAAGGGCGCTCTCGCCCATCTTCACCCCCATCACCTGGGCGCCACGGTGCTTAAGGCGCTTAAAGAGCGCAACGGCATCAAGACGGAGGAAGTCGACGATATCATCTGGTCCAGCAGCATTCGCAAAGGAACACAAACCGGAAATGTCGGAAGGCTCTCTGCTTTGGACGCCGGCTATGATGTTCGTGCTTCCAGCGTCACAATTGATCGGGCCTGCGGCGGCGGCGTAACGGCCGTTGCACTGGCCGCGGCGCAGATCAGGTCTGGCATGGAAGATTGCGTCATTGCGGGAGGGACGGAAATGATGTCCGCGATGCAGACGCATCTGCAGGAGGAAATGGCGGCCGGCGTGAAGCAATATGATCTCGACGCCGGGAATGCCCACCTCCAGGAAATCCAACCTCAATCCAATCAGGGCGTTGCGGCAGATGCCATTGCGGCAATGGAAGGTCTGAGCCGGGCGGACCTTGAACGCGCTGCCCTTATCAGCCAGCAGCGGGCGGCGCGCGCAATCGAAGAAGGCCGCTTCGATCGATCGATTGTGCCTGTGGTCGATGATAAGGGCCAGCTTGTGCTGGCTCGCGATGAATATCCGCGTCCGGACACGACGCTCGAGGGGATGGCGGAACTCAAGCCCGCTTTTGCCAAGATTTTGGACATGCAAATGGGCAATGGCGCAGAGACTTTTCGCCAGGCAATCAACCGCAAGTATCCGGACATCGACATTCAACCCATTCACCATGTCGGCATCTCATCGGGGGTGGTTGACGGAGCGGCCGCGGTGCTTCTTGCGTCCGAAGCCTATACCGCGAAGATGGGCTGGAAGCCGCGCGCGAGAATTTTAGCCTCAGCCAATGTCGGCGATGATCCCACGTTGATGCTGAACGCACCGGTGCCGGCGGTCAAAAAGGTGCTCGCCAAGGCCGCTTTGACGGTCGAGGATATCGATCTTTGGGAAATAAATGAGGCGTTCGCGGTCGTTTCCGAAAAGTTCATCCGCGATCTCGGCCTGGATCGCGCCAAAGTGAACGTCAACGGTGGGGCGATTGCCCTCGGTCATCCGGTGGGGGCGACCGGGGCAATACTGATCGGCACCCTGCTCGACGAATTGGAGCGAACCGGCAAGAGGCTGGGCCTCGTTACCATGTGCGCGGCCGGCGGTATGGCCCCGGCGTTGATCATCGAGCGGCTTGACTCCTAACCGCGACCGCCGGGTCAGCACGCTTCACCACGGCATGTAGCGACCAACGCCAGATCGAAAGATAACCATCCTGTTGGGCGAACGCGCAGCCGGAACGGTGCCGCAGATTTAGGCGACTTGGCCGCAGCTGCGACATCTTGATCAATCCAAACGAAGCGATCTCCAGGTGCGGCCTAAAAAGAGGCGATCATGCTTTACTGGAACACATCCATTGACTCCAGAGGCTCGCCTCGACGGCGGGCCTTTGGATGCCAACGCGGAAAGCTACGGGCGAATAACCCACCCGCCATCGACATGCAGCACTTGGCCGGTAATCCAATCGCCGGCCGGAGAGGCGAGCAGCATCATCGCACCGACCAACTCGTCTGGCGTTCCTCTCACGCGCATCGCGATCTGCATTTCCAGCAACTTTATGGTCGGGGAATCGTCTGGCGTGAGAAACGCTCCGGCCGCACTCGTGGTGTTGCCGGGAGCAATGGCGTTCACGTTGATCTTGTCACGGCCCAGCTCATAGGCGAGCGTCGTGGTCAGACCGACGAGGCCGATCTTGCTGATCCCGTAGAGCGTTGTAGCCGGGAATGCGCCCGCTGACACTTGGTTGATGATCTTCCCGCCGCCGCGTTGCCGCATCACCGGCACAACCGCCTTCACGCAATTGAACGCCCCGGTGAGATTGACGTCCAGTACGCGGTTCCAATCTTCAGCCGGAGTTTCGACCAGCGGAGCAAAATTCAGCTCGGCCATCAAGGCCGCGTTGTTGACGAGAATGTCAATGCCACCAAACTGATCGGTCGCCTGAGAAACCATTGTCTCGACCGTGGCCGGTTGGGTGATATCGACCCGAACGCCCAACGCCTTTCCGCCTGACGCGGTGATCTCTTCAGCGACGCCTTTCGCGCCCTCTTCGTTCAGGTCGGCGACGACGACCGCTGCCCCAGCCTGCGCAAGCCCCATTGCGTAGGCGCGCCCGATGCTATTCCCTCTTCCTCCGGCGCCTGTAACGATAGCGACCTTCCCATCAAGTCGGAAACGGTCATTGGAAAACGTCATATTTGACACTCCTGTGCATCTCTCTGCCGCCGCTTGCTGTAATCTAGCTTTCTGCGGCGTGCTACGAAATTCGGCTTCCGGGAAGTACAGCTGAACAGGGACCCGACTCAACAGAGGATGGGGAATGGGACTAGACTAATAGTGCCGATTGATGCGGCATGAGGTGTCACGGCTCATGGCGGTCTCGGGATGGAGAACGCAACGCGCGAGGGCCGAGTCCGCGCGTTCGTCAGAGCGTCCATCCTGACCCGCTGCCTTGCCGCTTAGCGCTGACCAGGGCCTTGAGTCGCCGCGGCAGCGACCGCGCTGCTGGTCAGCAGTTCGGGATCAGATCATATCGAGCTATTTTGCGTTGAACTGCGCGGCGAACTCGGGTCCCTCCAGCAGGTTCCCCAGCGTATAGGCGGACATCCACCCGCCATCTACGGCAAGTGTGTGTCCGGAGATGTAGTTCGCCATCTTAGAGGACAGGAACCGAACCGCGTTGCCGATGTCGTCGGTTTCGCCATGACGCTTGAAGGGAACCAGGCTGGCTTTCATCTTGGCCTGAATTTCCCCTGCCGAAGGGGCGGCGGCCTGTCGGTCGGTGAGAATGGAGCCAGGAGCCACGCTGTTGACCCGGATGTTATACTCGGCAAGCTCTGACGCCAGGGATTTGACCAGGTTGATCAGGCCACCCTTGGCGGCGCCGTAAGCCGCGTGATGGGGGGCCGATTGAAGGCCGCTGACCGAAGATATGGCTGTGATGGCGCCAGGTTTGCCGCGCCGCACGAGCGAGCGCGCAAAGGCCTGGGCGGCAAACGCGAAATAGCGCAAGTTGCGATTGATATCGAGTTCCCACTGCTCGGGGGTCATGTCGAGGAAGTGCACGAATTGCGCCTGGCCGACGATGGCGACCAGAATGTCGAGCCCACCGAGCTTTTCCTCTGCCTCGGCGATGATCCGCTCGGCTGCCCCCGGATCCAGGACATTGCCGACAATCGGGACGCCCTTGCGCCCCAGGTTCGTCACCGTCTTTGCCACCGTTTCCGCGCGGCCTGCATCGATATCGACGATTGCCACGTCGCATCCGACCTCCGCAAGCAGTCTGGAACTGCTCTCTCCCATGCCGAGCCCGCCGCCCAGCACAAGCGCGGCCTTGTCCGAAATCCCGAAGATACTTGCACCATCAACCATCTATTCTCTCCTTTAGACAAAGAATGGCTAGCCGCCAGAGCGGGCGCTTACAATCGCATTGACCTCGAACGCATCGAAGTACGGGTCCATGGATTCAGAATGGTCCGGCACCAAGCTGTTCTCTGACCGGGACAAACTCGGGTGAGCTGAGTTGATAACGCAGGGAATACCCGCCATCGATCACGAAAGTGAGACCGGTCACGAAGTTGGCGAACGGCGAACACAGATAGGTCGCCGCCCAGCCGAGTTCTTGCTGCATCCCGACCCGCCCTGCGGGAACCTTCGTTGCCGCTTTCTGGCTGCCATACAGCGCCTTGAGCCCGTCCGGTAGATCGTCGTGCGGAAAAGGCCCGGGCACCAGGGTGTTGACGCGAATATCCGATGATGCCCACTCCACCGCCAGTGATTGGGTCATGGAGATGATTCCTGCCTTCGCGGAGGCCAGATGCGCTGAACCCGGGCCGCCGGTCCAAGCATAACTGGAACCGATGTTGAGGATCGCGCCGCCGCGCTGCGCCGTCATGCGGCGCCGCGCGAACTCGCGTGAACAGAAGAACGTTCCGTCGAGCACGATCTCGACAACCGACCGCCAGCCATTGGGGCTGAGGTCTTCCGCCGGGCAGGCGAAGGTTCCGGATGCATTGTTCACCAGCACGTCAACCGGACCGAGCCTGTCGTTCACGTCGTCGAATGCCTTGGCGACCAGATCGGGGTTGCGCACATCGACCGCGAAGCCTTCCGCGCGGCCGCCCATCGCTCGAAGCTGCTCGACGCCGCGCTCGCGGTGCTCGTCGCCACGGCTGAGTATGGCGATAGTGGCGCCAAGTCGTGCGAATTCCACCGCCATTGCCTTGCCAAGGCCGGTTCCGCCGCCCGTGATCGCCACGATCCGGTCCTTGAACGTATCCGGCTTGAGCATAGCCTGCCCAAGTGCAGGTGGCCGTCTGAGTGGCATCGGCGTTCCCTAATACGAACCGGACTATGATTTTTTCACGAAGACTGATTTTTGGAGACTGGCGTTCGGGCCCAGGCAGCATGACTGCTGATGGTCAAGGTCGCCTCGCCTGCCGATCCGTGCGCTTCGCCCCGGAGAAGCGGAGCCCTAGACAGGGTTTATCAAGCAGGCGAGGGCGCCGATCTTATTCTGCCAGGCGACGGATCGTGGATTTCTCCCCGGTCGTGCCGTGGTGAAGTCCGGAGATCGTCGACCACTGATCGCCCCGGCCGAGCCGCCGTTCGATGCTGCTGTCGGCAGAGGCTCCGCCGTCCACGAAAAGCGTTTGGCCGGTGATGAACCTCGCGTTGTCGCTCGCCAAAAACACCGCAGCATCGGCTATGTCCTTGGGCAGACCATGATCGGGCCAGGGATGTCCGCCGACCAGCCGCTTGGCGGTTGCTACCGGATCTTTGCCGGTGATCTCGGTCAGGATGGGACCGGGCGCGATCGCGTTCACACGGATGCGGTAAGCGGCCATGTCCACGGCCGCCACTTTGGCCATGTGCGACACGGCGGCCTTGGCGACAGCATAGGCGCGTGGCCCGGCAGCGCCGACCAACGACGAAACTGAAGAGGTGTGCAGCACGACGCCCCCCGTACCCTGCTTCTTAAACTGCCGGGCCGCATGCTTCAGACCGAGAAACGGTCCACGCACCAACACCGCGAACGTGAAATCCCAATCCGCCACCTCCATCTCTTCGAGCGGGCCCAGTGCGCCTGGGATGCCGGCATTGTTGAACATGCAATCCAGTCGACCGAACTCGGCCACCGCTGTTTCCACCGCGCGCTGGATGTCTGCTTCCTTGCTCACGTCGGTGGGCACGAAGCGGACGCGGTCGATGATACCGCGCGCGCGCGCCTGCTCTAGCGTGGCCTCACCGGTCTCGCGATTGAGGTCCGCGATCACCACGCTGGCGCCTTCCTCAACGAACCGAAAGGTGGATTCGCGGCCGATGCCACTGCCGCCTCCGGTGATGACGGCCACTTTGTTCTCAAGTTGCATGCTGGGTCTCCTGGGAAACATGGAATCGTGATCGAGAACGCTGCTTGCGCGCGCGCTTGATTGTCTTAGGGGCGCGATTTGTTCGGGCCCATGAAGCCGAACAGAAAGCCGGCGACTTTTCGCATCTGTACTTCTTCCGCTCCTTCGGTGATGCGATAGCGCCGGTGGTGCCGGTAGATATGTTCGAACGGTTTGTGGCGGGAATAGCCGATTCCGCCGTGTACCTGCATCGCCCGATCGGCTGCCTCGCACGCCAGCCGGTTCGACCAGTAGTTGCACATGCTGACCTTGTCGGACAAGTAGGTGGCAACGTCCTTCTGTTCCATCTGGTCCATCTGCCAGGCCGTCTTGCGTATCAGGAGGCGCAACATCTCGCACTGAGTGGCAATCTCGACCAGCGGCCATTGGATCGCCTGATTGCGCGCGAGGGCCTCGCCGAAGGGCTTGCGTTCACGAGCATACTTCACGCTTTCGTTAAGGCAGAAGGTTGTCGCCCCCAGCGAGCTGGCTGCCTGGCGGATGCGATTTTCGTGAACGAAGGATTGGGCCAGCGACAGACCTTCTTCCATCGGGCCGAAGATCGCCTCTTCCTCCACCCAGACGTTGCTCAAGCGCACGCGGGGATGGTCGGTGGGCATATTGAATGTCCACATCCACTGCTCGACCTCCAGGCCCGGCGTTTCCTTCGGCACGAGGAAGGCGGTGATGCCCTTGGCGTCGCCGGCCTTGCCCGATGTGCGGGCGAAGGTGATCACGTGGCTCGCCACGTGGAGGCCGCTGGTCCACATCTTGCGACCATCGATCCGCCACCCGGCGCGGCCATCGCGCGTTTCGCGAACCGCCGTGGTTTCCATGTGAGTTGCATCCGAGCCGTGCTCCGGCTCGGTCAGCCCGAAGGCCAGGAACAGCTCTCCGACGATCATGCCGGGGATGAATTTGTTCTTCTGTTCTTCCGTCCCGAATTCACGCAGCATGATGATCTGCGCCAGATTGGCCACGATCGAATGCTCGTTCTGCAAATCATTGTGGAGGCCCAGGCCTTTGGCTGCGAGGTGTTCGCGGATGACCGCCATCCATAAGTTCGAGCCATCCTTGCCGCCGAATTCCGAGGGCAGTCCAAAGCGCCAATACCCGGCCTCATCCGCCAGCCGCTGCGCTTGCTTGAGGAGGGCTTCCCACTCGTGGCGGGGCAATCCGTCATTCTCGAAGTCGGTCCGCGCCCATTCACGGCGGTGGTCGAAAAAGCGAATATTATCATCCTGCTGCTCGAGCGGACGAATTTTCTCCTCGATAAACCGATCCATCTCGCGCAAATAGGCAGTTAAATCATCTGGAAGGTCGAAGTTCATCCCATTGGCTGATATCATAGTTAAAACCTTTCCTAAATTTCGGAAGTATTCTGCCGTTCGATGGCGCGCCGATAAGCCGAGTATCGGGGTTGATCGATGGAAATGCGGTCGAGCGCGCTCAGCCGGAGGTGCTCAAGCATCTGCGGATCGTTCATCTCGATCGTGCCGTCCGCAATCCGGCCGCACAGCATGTCCCGCAGCTCCTCCAGCTCTCCATCGCCGATGAGCTCGGCCAGGCGCTGGTACTCGCGCGCTGCCGCGCCATCCTGCTGACGCAGCTCGCGTGCGACCAGCTCGAGGATGTTGACGCTGACGCGCATATTGAAATCGCTGCCGGCGGCCGAGGCGCCATCAGCGCGGAGATAGCGGACAACGGCATCCAGCATGACCGCGGCTTCAGGATAGGCCCTCATGCGAGCGAGTCTCCGGTGAGGAGATCGAGCAGATCCAGTTCAACCTCGGAGGCCCGCCGACCAATCATGGCACGCTCAACGGTGACGGCTGCGCCGGGCTCGGGCGGCCGTGCCATTTCCCAGCAGACGAGCCCCCAGCGCAACGATCCCATAATCTGCCAGAAGCGGATTGCGGAATGCGACGGGCGGGGCAAGCCCCCCGCAACGTAGCCGTCAAGCAGCTGTTCGTAGTCGCCGAATCCGCCGACGGGATTGTCGATCGTCCCAAACCGCCAGCTGTTCAGGGTGATATAGGCGATATCTTCGATCGGATCACCAATGTGCGCCAGCTCCCAATCCAGCACTGCGCGCAAGCCATCGGTGCCGATGATCAGGTTCCCGTTGCGAAAATCGCCATGCACAAGGCGGGACACCCCGCTGTCTTCGGGCAGGTTGAGCAACAGCCAGCGCAAGGACAGCTCGAAGATGGGGCTGCGCACCGGAGCGTTACGGTGCATCTGCTGAAGATCCAGCAGCTGAACTTTGGCCGGGCGGTACGGCAGGTCTGGAGCGTCGCTCAGGTCGATCGCGTGAATACTTGCAAGCGCCGTGCCGCACTGCTGTGCCAGATGCGGTCTGACTGCGGCGAATTGCTCATCTCGATTGATGCGGGTCGGCAGTGTTTCGCCATCGACTCGAGCGGAGATAAACCCTCTACCCAGCTGGTCGGCGGGCTCCAGCACATGGACGACCTTTGGCACCGGCACTCCCTCGGTGCCGGCGCGCTGCATCAGCCAGGCTTCGCGCTCCGGGCCGATGCCTACGTCGGCAAACGCCACTCCCGTTGGCACCCGCCGCAAGATCAGCCTTGCCGTGCCGCGCAATGGCGACTGCATCGCGAACGCCCAGGTTTCCTGACTGGCCCCGCCGGTCAGGCGCTCCAACGATCCTTCCTCCAACTGGCCGCCGAGCCGATCGCGAACGAAGGCGTGGATGCGTTCGACGAATGTCTCCGGATCATCCGCTGGGCGTGAAGCGGGCGTTCCACTCGCCTTGTATTCGGATCGTTCTTTCCGCCCCATCCCTCTGCCTTCTCCTTGAACATCCCGATAGATGCGGCGATTGTGCACAGCATTCCAACCCAACCGCGATCACGAGCCAGAGTGAGCCGATGGCTCCGCTCTGGCTCAAGCCAATAGATCAGGCGGCGACGGGATAGATGACGGGTGTGGCGCGATCGTCGTCGACGCGGGTGGCGAAGTAGCTTTCGGGCAGGACGGCGAAATCGTCGATGCCGGCATTGATCAGCAGGTTGAGGCGTGGCTTGTCGCTGGAGTTCGCGCTGCTCCCGTGCAGGACCCCGGCATGGTGCGCGGACGCCCAGCCGGCGGGGAGGACAGCCTCGACCTCTTCCCAGGTTTCGTCTTCGGGAACCTCGATCTCGCTCTTCTGCTTCTCGACGTCGGGATCGAAGAATCGGGTTTCATATCTGCGGCCCCAGAGATGCGACCGGGGGATGAACCGCACCGGCCCGCTCTCCGAATAGACGTCGCTCAGCGCGACCCAGAGGTTGATCGAAGGGCCCGCGATGATCCGATCGAGGTAGAACTGATCCTGGTGCCAGCCCACGATCGTCTTGGTCTCGCCGCCAGGATATTTTTGCATGATCGAGGCACCCCAGACCTTGAGCCGCTTCGCCCCGCTCACCTGCGCCGCCCATTCCGCGATCCGCGGATTGCGGATCGCCTTGGCCAGAACATCATCCGCATCGTGCGCCATCGATGCCTCAATGTACGACGGATGCTTGTCTACCTCGGGACCACCGCTGTTCGTGCGCGGCGCGATCCCGGTCTCATATTGGCCGTTCAGCACACGCCGCGCATGCTCGGCAATCGCCTCAACCTCCGACGGATCGAAAAACGGCCCAGGTGAAATCGCAAAACCGTCACCCTGAAACGTGAACCGCTCACTGTTCGACCGAGCAGCACGCTCCAACGCGATGTGATCGTTCATACCTGGTCCCTCTTCGATTCCACACGCAATTTCAAACCCGTTACGATCGATACCGATAATTGACATAAACGTCAATAACGGTACTGCCTGGGCGGCCTGCCCGCGAGGCGGCGGGAAGAAGGAGAACGGCACAGCATTCCTGTCTGGTGCCCCGTTAAATGACGAGATGCTCATCGGCAACGAAGCCTTCCCAGGTCGCCATATAGTCGATGAAGTAATTGCCGAGCCCCTGTTCGGCGAGATATGCACGACTGACCGGCAAAGTAGCGCTCATGAAATCAGGGTCTGCCGCGATCCGGCGCGGGAAATCATGATGGAGGATCGCACCGCGGCCGATGAACACGAAATCAGCGCCATGCCGCAAACATTCGAGGACGTTCCGGCCTGCCGTCAGCTTGCCCGCAACGCCAAGGCGGGTCTTGCCGCGGTTGAGATCCGTAAACCAATCCATGATCCGGCGTCCCTTAAACGCAGGATCGTCGGGTTCCTTGAACGTGTCCCAACACGATATGTCGATATAGTCGCACAGCTCGGACGTCAGGATACGCTGCGCAAGCTCTCGAATTTCAGCGAAGTCGATCCCGTAACGTTCGGGCGAGAGCCGCACGCCGATCTGAAAGTCCGGGCCGGCCCGTTCGCGCAGGCCGGACAGGATGTCCATCAGCGCGCGTGACCGGCCTTCGGCCGAACCACCATAGCGATCAAGCCGATGATTGCGGGTCCGGTCAAGAAACTCGCAGAGCAGGTAGCCGTGCGCGGCATGCACTTCGACACCGTCGAACCCGGCAGTTTCCGCGCGCAAACCGGCGATTATGAAGTCTTCTACCACTTGATCAACTTCGCCGGTTGAAAGACTCCGCACGCCCGGACCATCGTCGGCGACAGCGACTGGTTGGGCTCCGATCAACTCCGCTTTGGCGCGGGCACCTGAGTGCATGAGCTGAACCGAGCTGGTCGCACCGGCCTTGCGCAGGGCCTTCGCCAGCCGCTCCAACCCCGGCAAATGCCGATCCGAATGCACACCCAGCTGACGGGGATAACCCTTGCCGAGCGGATGAACGGTCGCCCCGCAGCTCATCACCATCCCGAATCCGGCGTTGGCGCGCGTGACGAGGAAATTGAATTCCTCTTGGGTCAGGGTGCCGTCGTCGTTGCTTTGGAGATTCGTGAGTGGCGCAAGCGCCAGGCGGTTGCGGAAGTCCGGCCCGCGCGTCAGGCTCATCGGGCTCAAAAGTTGCTCGATGCAATTCATTTAAGCACCCCAAAGGCTAAATCGATGCGCATTCGCGCCAAAACAGTGCTCAATGGGTCCCGGCCTCACGATAACATCCGCTTTCTTGGAACGAAATTTGGGGCGGCCGAAGCAGCGCCTCGACAAATATAGACTTCTGTCAACCCGCGGAAACCGGACACACGTTGCGCGATATTGTCGGCCTCCTGATTGAACGCTGCCCCAGCACCTCGGACGGTTTGGTCCGGTTCACCGGGCCCTCGTCGAACTCCGCGAGCAAAGAGAAACTTGACGGACTTGTCAATGCATGCGAGGGGATCGCGACAATGATAGCTAGGGCGGACCTTGAGAGGAATACCGAAACTGTATGCTTAGTTTCGGAGTAGCATTGACCAACTCGCCTGTCCCAATTGAGCAATGGCTTGGTTCGTGAAACCAGCCTGACAAGGCGGGCGACCATTTCATTCGGGAAGGGACTTGATGAGCGCTGATGCAACCCTCACGACAAAACTGGCCTCGCTCGATGGGTTCTTGAACCCCAAAGGTGTTGCTTTGATCGGCGCGAGTGATCGCTCTGCTTTCTCGCGCACCGCCCATGCCGCAACGAAGTTGATCGGCTTCGAAGAGCAGACGTTTCTGATCTCGCGAAGCGGCGGGCAGGCCCATGACCGGGGAACGATCTCCGACATGCGCGAGATTAACGGCAAGGCCGATATCGCGGTATTCATGATCCCCGGGGACGGGATCATGGAAAAAGTCGAAGAGGTCGCGGAGGCGGGAATTCGCTTCGCCATCGTGCTTGCCTCGGGGTTCGGAGAGCTTGGTTCGGAGGGCAAGGCCAAACAGGATGCCCTCCTCGCGAAGATGCACGAGCACGGCATTCGCATGATGGGGCCGAATTGTCTCGGCTTTATCAATTACCTCGATCGAACAGCAGCCTGCACGATGAAATCGCAGGTGCCGCTGCGCATCGGCAACCTGGCGATCGTCTCGCAGAGCGGCGCTATCGCCAGCGGCATGGCCCGGTTCGCCCATCAGCAAGGGATCGGCCTCAGCCACATCGTCGCGACGGGCAACGAGGCCGATATCGATTTCACCGAAATCGCACCGCAAATCATCGCGGACGACCGCGTCGGCGCGATATGCTTCTTCATCGAAATGGTCCGCAATCCAGAGCGCTTCTTCGCGATGGCAGAACTGGCTCAGCAGCACTCGAAGCCGCTCGTGATGATCAAGGTCGGGGCAAGCCCGCTCAGCGCGCAGGTTGCCGCCGCTCACACCGGTGCGCTCGTCGGTGACGATTCCGCGTTTGACGCCGTTTGCCACCATTACGGGATCATGCGCGTCCATTCGCTGGAAGATGCCGTACTGACCGCGGCGCTCGCCGGTCATACCGGGCGGATTGGCCAGGGCGGGCTCGGGATGCTCTCGATTTCCGGTGGCGCTTGCGAGATCGTCGCCGATGCGGCGGCCAGCGCGGGGGTCGAGCTTGTTCCGTTCGCACCGGAAACCGTCGAAAAGCTGTCCAATGTGCTGCCCGACTTCTGCACGGCCTCTAACCCCCTCGACGTGACCGGCGGGGTCGTCGCCAACCCCCAGATGTTCGAGGAGGCACTGGCCATCGTTGGAGAGGACCCCGGAGTGGCGATGATCGGCGTCGTGCAGCCCCTGCCTGCCAAAGTCGAAGTGGGAGCCAGCGGCGAGCTCCTGCGCGCGCTCGGCCGCGGGTTCAAGCGAATTCCCGTGCCGGGAGCAATGGTCAATCAGGCTGTCACACCGGTGACTGAAGTCGGCGATCAGGCAATCGTCGATGCGGAGCTGCCGCACGTCACCGGCGGGCTCAACACCTTCATCGATGCAGCCGCCCGGATTTTCCGCTGGTCGCGGCATCTCGACGCCATGCCCCCCCCGCTGCGCCGGGCCAGCCAGGCGACCGACGCTCGGCCCAAGTCCGAGATCGAGACCCTGCGCTACCTCGCCAGCAAGGGCGTGCCGACCATCCCGTTCGAAGTGGTCCAGGATGGCCAGGCCGTGTCCGAGATCGCGAGCCGGCTGGGCGACAAGCTTGTCGTCAAGATCGCGTCGCCGGACATCCTCCACAAGACCGAAGCGGGCGGTGTCATGCTTAACGTTGCGGCGGATGAGGCCGACGAGGCCGTCCGCACGGTGATCGAACGGGCGCGCGCGTATAAACCCAACGCGCAGATCGAAGGGGCGCTGGTGGCGCCGATGCGGTCCTCGGCGCTCGAGTTCGTCGTGGGTATCGCGCGTGATCCGCAGTGGGGCCCGGTGCTGGCGATCGGCCTTGGCGGTATCTGGGTGGAAGTGATGCAGGACGTGCAGCTGCGCCTCGCCGGCACATCGGCGAAAGATATCGCGGGAGCGCTGCAATCGCTGCGCGCGGCGAAGCTTTTGCCGGCTATCGCGGTTCCAAGCCGGTCGATGTCGAGCGGCTCGCCCAGGTTATCGAGTCGATCGCGGCGGCGGCGATCGATCTGGGGCCGAAGCTTGCGGCGCTTGAGATCAATCCGCTGCGGGTCGACGGGAGTGAAATCGAGGCGCTCGATGCGCTCGCGATCTGGGAGGATGACTGATCCCGCCTGCGTTGATTTGACGCGTGGAGAGCAGGACAGTTGCTGGTGCGCGCGTGGCTCGCTCTGCCGCGGCGAGGGGCGATTGCTGGTCACCGGCTGCTTGATTGACAGTCTTTGACTTGACGTTATCGTCAGGTTGCGACCAGTACGAGGGCGACGGAGCGCGCGTGAGCATCAAGCAAGAAGCCGATTCAATTATTAAATTTCCGCTCGCACGATTTGGTGGCGTACAACCGGCGCCGGCCCCCTGGGTCTCGCACCTAGACTTGGACGAACCGGAGATGTCTCGGGTCACGGTCCTCGGCGCGGAGGTCGAATATTGCACATGGGGTCAAGTCGGGCGTCCCGGCGTCCTGCTGGTTCATGGTCTCTTTGCCCATTCGCGCTGGTGGGGGCCGGTCGCCCCGCTCCTGGCGCGCAATTTCCGGGTCGCATCGCTCTCGCTATGTGGCATGGGCAGATCGGATTGGCGGAGTGAGTATAGTTTCGGCAATCATGCCGAAGAAATGCTCGGGGTCATGCAAGATGCGGGGTTCTTCGATGGGGGCGCGAAACCCGCCTTGGTCGCCCACAGTTTTGGTGCTCACTCGGCAACGGTGCTAGCGGCAAGTCATGGCGACAAATTGTCGCGCATGGTCCTGGTCGACACCGGGATGGCCCCCGGCAAACATCCTTCATCACCAAGCAAACAACGCCGATACAAAACGCTTAGCGACGCACTGAGTCGGTTCCGGCTCTCGCCGCCGCAGAATTGCGAGAATCCATGGTTGCTGGATCAAGTGGCGCGGCACGGTCTCGTGAGGGACCCGGATGGGTCCTGGCGCTGGTGCTTTGATCCCGATTACTTGAGTAAGCTCCGCTATTCCAACAGCTTTGAGGCCTTACCCCAGAGCCGCTGCCCGCTCTCGTTCGTCTATGGCGAACAATCTGAACTGACGCACTCTCACATCCGTCGGGCCCAGCAGGCGCAAGCGCCGGCCGGGACGACCTTTACCGGAATTCCAGACGCAGCTCATCACGTCATGCTGGATAAACCTATCCGACTGGCCGAAACGTTGCGCGCGCTCCTTGCCACGTCCTGATGAGGCGGGCGCGGGAGGGGACCTGCCTTGTCCGAGTTGCTCGAGCATGTTGGTCTAATATGTTTGCTTTGAGCCGTGCGCCGTCCTCGACGAAGCGGATTCCAGGTCCCGCAGCCCGCTCATGGCGTCGCCATTTTGACGCAGCAGCCCCTGCGTTTGCCGTTTCATCATCTAACGCGGACTCTCAAGGAGGGGATATGACCGAGATCCAACCTACGTCGCACAGGTTTTTCTCACAGCGGCTGGCCCTGAATTATCTCGATTGGGGAAACCCGACAGCGCCGCTCCTGGTGATGGTTCACGGGGGCATGGATCACGCTCGCAACTGGGACTGGATCGCTCGAGAGCTCTGCCGCGATTGGCACATCGTCTGTCCAGACCTGCGCGGGCATGGCGACAGTGCCTGGTCCCCTGACGGCAGCTATGTCTTGCCCTTTTATGTGTCAGATCTTGCGCAGCTTATTCATCAGATTAGCGCGGAGCCGGTTTCCATTGTCGCGCACTCGCTTGGCGGTGCGATCTCGCTGCGTTACGCCAGTCTTTATCCTGAACGGGTGCGCCGGCTGGCCGTCGTCGAGGGGGTAGGTATCAGCCACTTCGATCGGGATGAGGCGAAAACGCCGGCCGAAATCTGGCGTGACTGGATCGCCCAGCGCCGCGACTTGAGCGCGCGCTCGCCCCGCCGCTACGCCACGCTGGACGAGGCTTTGGCACGTATGAGGCAGGAAAACGGCCATCTTTCGGTAGAGCGGGCAATGAATCTTACCGTCCACGGCACCGTCCGGAACGAGGACGGGACCTGGAGCTGGAAGTACGACAATTATGTGCGCTCGTTTATTGCGATGGGTTTGCCGGGCGAACAAATACGGGACAGTTGGAACGCGATTGAATGCCCGGTGTGGCTTGTCCATGGCGCAAACAGTTGGGCAGATCATCCGGACAAAGATGGCAACACGGCGCATTTCAAAAACGCGCGAGTAACCAGCTATCCGGACGCCGGACACTGGGTCCATCACGATCAGTTCAATCGGTTTGTGCCCGATTTAAAGACTTTTCTGGAATAGGTTAAGCAGCTGTGCAGGGCTCCGCGTGCTCGGTCATCTGTCAAACCCGCTGGCCGTTGCGCCGACTGACTTCGCCCGCTTCGTCCAGGGCCGGCAACTGGCCCAGGTTAAGGAGCAGCAAGATGCAGAACAACCCCGCGGCCATAGCGGCCATCACCGCCGCTTCCCCGCGACTGAACCCAAGCTCAACGGCGAGCGGGACAAAGTGCACGGTAAGGCCGATGATGGAACAGCCGCTCAGAAAAGCTACGGCTGCCAGCAGGTAAAGCTGGCGGCTGCGGATCCCGCGCAAAGATCAGACCCGGAAGGACCGGGTCGTCGTGCGGCATTGGGGTACGCTTGCCCTAGGTGTTCGCCAGGATAGCGACCGCTCCGTCCCCGAAATCGCCGTTTCCGGTCACGATCACCGGGCCGGAAAGATCGAGCTGGGCCTTGCCGGCGGTCCCTCTGAGCTGCCTCACCGCCTCGCACAAGTGGTTGATTCCGGCCACCGAATGCGCCTGGGACAGCAGGCCGCCATGCGTATTGGTCGGCAAGGCCCCATCAAGTGCGATGCCGCCGGACTCGACGAAGGGTCCGCCTTCGCCCGGCTTGCAATAGCCCAGCGCCTCGAGCTGCAGGATCACGAGGAAGGAAAACGGATCGTACAGCATCGCGGCGCGCAGATCCTGCGGCGTGATCCCGGCCATCTTGAAAGCATAGGGCGCGGCTATGCCGATGCCCGATCGCAAGGTATCGGACCGCGTGACGAGCGAGGACGGGGAGTCGGGATGGCCTTCGGCAATGCCGAGAATCCACGCCGGTTTGTTGCGGCAATCGCGCGCCGCGTCGGCCGCGCTGACGATATAGGCTGCAGCCCCATCGGATTCGATGCAACAATCGAAGAGGTGCAGCGGATCGACCAGCATGCGGGATTGCTGATGCTCTTCGATCGTCAGCGGCGCTTGCATGATCGCATTGTTATTCAACATCGCATGCGCGCGTTCGGTGACGGCAACCATGCCCAGCTGGCGGCTTGTCGTGCCGTAAACGTGCATCAGACGCTGCGCCATCAAGGCATAGAAATGCATCGGCACCGTGGCCCCGAACGGGCTTTCAAACTCGCGAGTCGCCTCGAAATTGGCTTGGATCAGTTGCGGTCGGGCGGAAATCTTGGTGCCCGAATAACCGTTGCGTCCCGCAACGACCAGAACGTGCCGCGCGGAACCGCTCGCCACAGCCATCGCCGCGCTGTGCATCGCGGTAAGGCCGTTGGCTCCGCCGAAATGGATCGTGGCCGAGAAGGCCAACCGTTTGAGGCCCAGATGTTCGTTGAAGCCCTCGCTGGTAAAGCCGTTGCCGTGGGGCGAGGGGATAATGCCGTCGATCTCGTCACGGCTGATACCGGCGTCGGCTATCGCGCGCTCCACGGCCTGGAGTTGCAATTCTCGGTCGGACATGCCCGAGCCTTTGGAATACTGGGTTTCGCCGATCCCGGTGACGGCCGCCTTGCGGTGAAGGGTCATGCTGCTGCTCCTGCGATCGGCCTGAATTTGGCGAGCGGATATTCGCCCGCATCATCATCCCATTCCACCGTCACTCGCATCCCCACGGTCACCAAGTCGGGTTCGATCCCGATGAGGTTCGAAAGCAACCGCACCCCCTCGTCGAGTTCGACGATCGCGATGACGTAGGGAACCTCGTCCTTGAACGCCGGATGGAAGGCGCGTCGCGGAATCACGAAGCTGTGCACGGCGCCCAGCCCGCTCATCAGCGCCCACTCAAACCGGTCGCTGCCATCCGTCGGACAGCGCAGCTTCGGATAATGGATCAGCGAGCCGCACTCGAGGCAGCGCTGAATGCGCAGCTCGTGCGATCGACACGCTTCCCAATAGGGCAGGGATGCCTCGGACGGTTGCGGAACTGGTTTCGATGCCATGACCTATACCCTTTCATTTCGAACTTTCAGTGACCGAAGCGCTAGAGAGGTTCTCGCTTGGGTTGACCCAAGCAAGCCCATGGGCGTGAACTCCGCGTGTTGCGTCCAGGTTCAACCCTTCGGATGCCTGCCGAATGCAAGTCGTCAACGACATTGACTGTGATGATCGTTCATTTGCCCGGCTTAGAGCGCCCCTTGCTCACGAAGCGCGCCAACCTCGCTGGACGACATACCCAGCCAGCGGTTCAGGACGCTTTCGCTATGCTCGCCAAGCAGCGGCGGCGGCTGGTCATAGACGGGCGGCGTCCTCGACAAGCGGATCGGGCTCGCCAGCACCTTGAGGTTGTCGGACAAGGGGTGCGCCATCGGCAAGACCATCTGCCGAAACTCCGCCTGCTTATCAGACAGGGCTTCGGCTACGGTGTTCACCCGCCCCGCAGGCACCGTCACCTTCGCAAGCTCCGCCAGCAGCGATGCGCACTCCCAGCGCACGGTCGCCTCCTGCAGGATTTCCCGCAGTTCAGCGCGATGGGTATACCGCAAGGCCGTTTTCGCGAATTTCGGATCTTTCGGCAGATGCTCGAGCTTCAGCACCGCGCACAACTTCTCGAATTGGCGATCCAGGCCGGCAATGATGTAGACAGCACCGTCAACGCAGTTGAACACGTCCGATGGCCCGCCGCTGAGCGGGCCATTGCCCTGGCGCCCGGGGACCTGGCCCGACACGAGATAGCTCTGGCCCACCGTAGCGAGCGAGGCGAGCGCGCAATCGAACAGGGCGATATCGACATGCTGACCCAGGCCGGTCGTCTCCCTGTCGTGCAGGGCCGCGAGGATGCCGATCGCCGCATTATTGCCCCCCAGGATATCGACCAGATAGGTTCCCGCCTTGACCGGCTCGCGGTCGGGGAAGCCGGTAATGCTCATCAGACCGCTTTCGGCCTGAAAGACCGGATCGTAGCCGGGCTCCGGTGCGCGGGGACCATCCTGCCCATAACCCGTGACCGAGCAGTAGATCAGCCTCGGATTGACAGCTGCGAGGCTGTCATAATCCAGCCCATATTTGGTGAGCGTCCCGGCCTTGTAGTTTTCTATGAGCACGTCCGCGCTCGCCGCCAGCCGCTTGAGGACGGCTTGTGCCGCCGGATTGGCAAGATCCAGCGTAAGCGACTGCTTGTTGCGGTTGCAGGAAAGGTAGAACGATCGTTCCGAAGTGGGGCCATCAGGGCCGGGCAGCGCCACGCCGCCGATATTGCGCGAGTCGTCCCCCGAAACCGGTCGTTCGATCTTGACGACTTCTGCTCCTAAATCGCCCAGGATTTGCGCAGCGAGGGGGGCCGCCAGCACTCTGGACAAGTCGAGCACTTTTACACCTGCGAGCGAAGTGCGCCGCGACGTCTCTCGGTCAGATTGTATCATTGAAACCCTTGCAAGAATCCAAAACGCTTACGCGAAGCCCATCAGCAGGATCACGGTTCGGCAGGAGACAGGCATTACCCCTCGGCCCCCTTTGCAGCAATCCTTCCGGTCCTGCTTCGCACTAAATCGTCATAACCGTCAATTTTTGATTGGCGTGCCGAGCGATCCGTGGTGGAAATTGCCATAGGGTTGTCTGCGCGCCAACTTGGAATTCAGGGCAGGGGTAGCCTCGCAGTGCCTGTCGCCGTGTCCCACCCCTTGCTGCACCTTCCCATCAGTGCGTGTTTGCCGCGGAGATGATATCTGCGGCATGCCACGCCGAGGCCATGATCGGTCCGTTGGTATTTGCGGAAACCATGGCGGGCATGATCGATCCGTCGACAACCCGCAGCCCGCCGACGCCGCGCACCGTCAAGGTCTCATCGAGCACGGCATCGGCGAAGTCGCCCATGCGGCATGTTCCGCAGGCATGGCATCCGGCCTGCCCGATGCGGCGGAAGCCGTCGAGGATTTCGTCATCGGTCTGGAGCGAGCGGGTCGGTTCGCGCTCGCCGGCGATCATGGGCGCGATGGCGGGCCGCGTCATCCACGCGCGCAAGTAGCGTTGCATGGCCAAGGTCACCGCGCAATCGTAAGGGTCGGTGAGATAGCCCGTCCGGATCCGGGGCGGGGCGGCAGCGTCACGCGCGGTGATTTCCACCGAGCCTTCGCTGCGTGAGCGCAGCGGGTAGCCGAATAGCGTGACGCTGTGTTGCGGATCGACCACCATGCGGCCTTTCGCGTCTGCTGTGACGACCACGGGCGACAACAGGATCTCGATGTCGGGCGTTGCGGATTCGGGCAGCACGGTGGCAAACGCGGCGACGTTGCCATAGCCTGCGGCCATCGGGCCGCCCCCAGTCAGATAGTAACGCAGGACATTGCCGATCAGGCGAAGTCCGCTCAGCTGCTGGTTATGGCTATGGGGCCCGTGGAGGTCGAACACCATCTGCAACAAGCGATGCTCCAGCATGTGCCGGCCGACCCCGGGACTGTCCACCAGGACCGGGATGCCGCAATCGCTGAGCAGGTGGGCCGGACCGATGCCGGATCGTTGCAGGATTTGCGGGGACATGAGCGCACCCGCCGAGATGATGACCTCTCGCCCCGCATCGAACCGTCGCTGACTACCGTTGACGATGGCGCTGATCCCGGTCGCCCGACGACCTTCGAACAGCACGGTATCCACCATGGCACCGGTCAGCACGCGCAGGTTGGGCCTCGGGCGCGCCCGTTTGAGGAAGGTTTGCGCCGCGCTTTGGCGACGGGCCTGCCAAATGGTGCGCGGCGCGTAGCCGACGCCGTCGCGGCCCGAGGCGTTGAGATCCTCGACCCGCGGGAGTCCCATCTGCTCCCCGGCCGCGATGAAGGCTTCCGCCAGCGGATCGCGGATCGGCTCGATGGTGATGCCAAGCGGGCCGCTTCCCCCGCGGAATTCGCTCTCCCCCAATTCGTGCCGCTCCATCGCGCGGAACGCGGGGCCGATCCGATCCCACCCCCAGCCTCGCGCGCCGAGCGCTTCCCAAGTGTCGTAATCTTCCGGTTGGCCGCGGAAATACATCATTCCGTTGATCGACGAGGAGCCGCCGAGCATCTTGCCGCGAATCCAGGACTCGGACGGAGCGCCGTCGTGCTGCTCGGTCTGGAAGTGCCAGGCATGCCGGGGATCGGTGTAAAGCTTGCCGGCGCCGCGCGGCATGTGGATGTAGGGACTGGTATCGTCCGGCCCGGCTTCGACCAGCAGCACCGAATGATTGGGGTTTTCGGACAGGCGGTCAGCCAGCACGCAGCCGGCGGAGCCGGCGCCGACGATCACGTAATCGCTAGTCAAAGCGCGCCTCGGATCACGTCGCCGATAATGGTCCGGTTATCCTGTGCGATGTCGGCCGCGTCGAACATCCGGTTATGGCAGATGGCGACCGCGAGTTTGAGATCGGGGTCGGCCCAGCCGATCGAGCCGCCCATGCCCGGGTGGCAGAGCGCGCGCCTGTTGCGCGGGGCTGAGGAAGGGGGGGATTCTGCCCCGCCCAGCCAGAAGCCGGACCACGCAATCGGCACGATCATGCCGAAGAACACTGGATCGGGCGCATCGTGGTGAGGCCGCAGCGTGCCGAAGCTCTCGACGCGGTTTGCCGAGAGGAGGCGGACGCCATTGAGCTGGCCGCCATTCGCCAGCATCGCCCAGAAGCGCGCCTCGCTGCGCGCGTTGAAGATGCCCCCAACCGCCGGGATGCAGGCGCGCCTGACATAGGGGCGCTCGAACGGATCGGGCATCAGGTCGACGATTACGGGCTGAGCCTCGCGCATGGCGTGGTCCTCCGTAGCGACAAACGCCGCGGTGCTGTCCAGCCTGGCGACACGCGGCTCGGCCGAATCGGGAATGCCAAACCACAGATCGGTGGCGCCCAGGGGGTCGGCGATCTCGTCTTTCACGAATTGACCGAACGGCCGCCGTTTGGGATCGGTGCGGCGCACTACTTCGCCGATCAGCCAGCCGAAGGTCATTGACTGGTAGGAGGAGCCCGTTCCCGCTGGAAACGAGGGTTCCATTTCTGCGATGCGGCGGCACATCCAGTCCCAATTGGTCATCAGTTCGGGAGTGACGTCGGGCGGCATGCGAAACACCCCCGAAATGTGGCTGAGAACGTGGCGCACGGTGACGTTCGTCTTGCCCGCTTGCGCAAACTCGGGCCAGTAATCGGCCAGCGGCGCGTCATAGTCGACCATACCGCGCTCCACCTGCAAGTGCAGGGCGACGGCCGTCACCGCCTTCGACACCGAAAAGACGTTGAACAGCGTGTCGCCATCAACCTGGCGCCCGGTCTCCAGGTCGGCGACCCCCGACCAGCAATCGACGATCTGTTCGTCGCCGAGCCAAGCACAGACCTGAATGCCGATCTCGCTACCGTCGGCGACAAGCCGGTCCAGCGTCCGTTTGACGGCTTCGTCAACTCTTCTCATCGTCCGTGTCGCCTTATTCATGTGGTTGGCAGCTTGCGATTATGTCTACCAACTGCAGCTTTCAGTCGAGTCCTGGATCGCAACGAGCCTAGCTGTGAGTGATCGGCCTTGCCTGACGATGGTGTCAAGCATCGGCCAAAGCGTCGAGCTGGCCGAGACCGAGCAGGCGGACCGCCGTGGAGCCCGGTCGAGCGCAAAAACAGTTGCCCGACCAGCGCCGGTGTTCTAACATACACACATGTATGACGTACGAAGTCCGTGTGACTTTGGCCATCTCAGCCGGGTCGGGGGTCGCGCCCTCACGCGCCAAAGGCTGTGCATGGCCGCCATTGAGGAGATAGCTGCAAAGGGAGTGGCAGGAATATCGATCGAGAAAATATCGGAGCGTGCCGGTCTGACGCGAGGCGCGTTCTATTACAATTATGATTCGAAATATTCCTTACTATCCGATGTGCTTTTTGTGGTCTCGGGTATCGAAATCGATCTTTGGATAGAACTTACTGAGAACGTGGAGGACCTGGATACTCTCTTTTATCGTATTAGAGACAGCGTCGATAAGTTCTTTAATGAGAGAGGTTTATTGCTGGTGGAGCTCGAGATGACTGCTCGACGCAGTGATGAATTTGCAGCTTACTATCGTGATAGTGAGCGGAAGGTCCAGGTCGCCTGCGAAAGAATGGTTGCTGCCTTGGCCAATAAGGTCGGCGTGAGCATAAACGTCAGCCTTTCGGCAGCGATGGTCTCGTCGATGGCGTCGGGTCTGGCGCTTTGCGAGTCCCGAGCCGACGGACTCAGCCGCGGCACCATCATGATAACGTTCCTGAAGCTGCTTCTCAGGCTTTAACATTTGTCTTTGAGCGACGTTACTTAAGTGAATTTACAAGGAGCCAGCATCGTGACCGATGTAACTAATGGTCTAGATACCCTCGCAAAGAAGCCGGACCATGTGCCCGATCATCTCGTGTTCGATTTCGATATGTACGAGGATCCGCGCATCAAGGATGACGTGCAGCTTGGCTATATGAGCCTGCACCGCGATGCTCCCGACATCTTCTGGTCGCCGCGCGATGGCGGCCGCTGGATGGCCACGCGCTATGAAGACGTGTGTGCGATCGCCACCGACACCGCAACATTTTCGAGCAAGGGCCAGACCGCCGCGCGCGAGGAGGGCGAGCTGCCGCTGCCGCCGCAGACGATGGATCCGCCGGAGCACCTGCGATACCGGCTTTTGCTGATGAAGTTCCTTTCGCCCAAGAGCTTGAAGCAGCAGCAGGGCTTTGTGCGGGATCTGTCGATTGATCTGATCGAAAAGCTCAAAGGGCGGAACAGTTGCGAATTCCGCAAGGAAATCGCGGTCGTGCTGCCGGTGACGGTGTTCATGACAATCATGGGATGGGATACCTCGCGACTGTACGACATGGTCAGCTGGGTGCCCAACATCACCGATGGCCGGTCATCGGAAGTCCGTGTCGCGGCGTTCACCAGGATGAGCGAGTTCGTATCGCAAGTCGTCAAGGATCGGATCGCCCATCCGGGTGACGATCCGATCAGCCTGCTGCTCGCTTCCGAGGTGGATGGAAAGAAGCTGGACCCGCAACAGGTCGAACAGATGACCCATCTGTTGTTCCTGGCCGGGCTTGACACGGTCACCAATGCGATGACCTTCTCGATGCATTACCTTGCTTCGGATCCGGCTCTGCAGGATCGGCTCCGGGCGCATCCGGAAGACATCCCGAAGGCGGTCGAGGAATTCCTGCGCCGCTTTTCCTTCGTGGTCACCTATCGACGGGTCACGAAAGACACGGTCTACAAAGGCGTCTTCATGAAGGAAGGCGACATGATCAACTGCAGCCTTCCCGGCGGCAGCAACGATCCCCGGATCGTGCCTGACCCCCAAAAGATCGACATCGATCGCAAGGGGGCGCCGAACCTGGCGTTCAATACCGGCCCGCATGCCTGCGTAGGCGCCCCGCTCGCCCGCACCGAATTGCGCATCCTGTTGGAAGAGTGGTTTGCGCGGATGCCCAACGTGTCGCTCGCACCCGGCTATGTCGCTCCACGGCTGGGCGGCTCGATCGCCAAGATCGAGCGGCTCGATCTGGTGTGGGATAACTGAACGTTGTGAAGCCGGCAGCTGTCCATCTGACCTGACAGCGATAAGGCCGCCGTGGCCTTTGGGGAGCGCGCGGAGTGTCTCGATCGCTTTCGTGGATGCCGGGGTTCGGTCGGTCGCCCGGTCTCATCGGCGGCTAGGTTTCACCCAGGGTGGCGTAGCTGCCGGCATCGGGGTTAATCGGTATGCTCGCACCGGTTCCGGCTCAGAGGCCAAGCCGGTCTGGTCGGATCATGAGCGAGCCTGAGAGCGCCGCTGACATCGCTTCAGCCGATGATGGAAACGCCTCGTTTCAGCCTTTACATAGGTGTCAATCAATCGGGTGTAACGGGCGCTGATTTCCTTGCAAACGGTCACCCGCGGCTGGCAAAAATTGACGTTGTTGACAGATACTGGAAAATCATGGCTATACGCTGTGCGTCTGAACGAAGCGCCACCCCGCCGGGGTTCCGAGTATACGAATGTTAATCCAGGCTGCGCTGGGCTGTTGGTGTCTGAAATTTCGCTGCGTCGGTTATTTTACGCAAAGAACTGCGCCGGAAGCTTTGCGATTCGGCAGTAGGGACTAGCGACGAAACTTCGATTTGTGTGGAGTCTTGTTGGGTATCGAGTAGAAAATTGTTCATCCTATTGGCTGGAAGCGGGCATCATGACTTGGGTAAATGCCGACAAGTGCGCGATCGTTGGGATAGGCGCAACCGATTACTACGTTCGCGGCAAAAGCTGGCCGCGCACCATCAATGAGATGGCCGGCGAGGCCATTCTGAAGGCCTGCACGGATGCCGGTATCAGCGTCAAGGACATTGACGGGATCGCGTACTATTCCGGAGCGCTGGCGGGGTATCTGGATAAGTTCGATACCGGATCGTTGATGGAGACCTTGGGCATGCCCAACATCTCGTTCACGGCTGCGCTCACGTCGGGTGGCGGCGGTTCGGCCGGGGCGATCGGTCTGGCCACGGCCGCGCTGATGAATGAAGATTGCAAATATGCCGTCACCGTGATGGCGGTGCAGCAGGTGCCCACCGCGCGGCTTGGTGCCGTTTTCGGAATGACGCTGCCATCGCCCGAACTCAGCTTCATTCAGCCGGCCGGGCTGGTCGGCCCCGGCCACTTGATCAGCGTGCTCACCCGTCGGCACATGCACCTTTACGGCACGACCCAAGACGCGTTCGGTGAAATCGTGATGTCGTCGCGGCTGCATGCGCACAACCGTCCGAAGAGTATTCGCAAGAGCCTGCTGACCAAGGAAGAGTACGAGGAATCGGTGATGCTAGCCGATCCTCTCCGGCGCTTGGACTTCTGCCTGGAATCGGATGGTGCCATCGCGGTGATCACAACGACCACGGATCGCGCGAAGGATTGTCGCAACAAGCCGGCCGCAGTGCATGCTTGCGCCCACGGCGCGTCACGCGACTGGGGTCGGGCCTTCAGCTGGATGGGCATGCCAGACCCGGAATTCTCCAGTTCGGGGCACAAGTTCACGGCGGATCGGATCTGGAGCCAGTCCGGCCTGAGCGCCAAGGACATGGATGTTGCCCTGCTGTATGATCATTTCAGCTCGATGGTGCTGATGCAGCTGGAGGACTATGGGTTCTGCGAAAGGGGCGAGGGGAACGATTACGTTCTTGCTGGCAAGACCCGCTACGATCCCGCGACGGGCACGGGCGTCAACGGCGGCACCCCGGTCAATACGCATGGAGGCAACCTCTCGGAGGCCTACATCATCGGGATGACCCATATCCTGGAAGCCGTTGAACAGATCCGCGGCACCGCGATCAATCAGGTCAAAGGGTGTGAATTCGCGCTGGCATCGGGCGGACCTGCGCCAATCCCGGTTTCGAGCCTGATACTGAGGAGCTTGTGATGACCAGTCCGATCACCTACGGGCCTGCGCGCTTGCTGCCCGGTGAGCAGATCAGCATTACGACAAATCCCGATACAGAGCCGTTCTGGCTGGCCGCCAAGGAGCACCGCCTCACAGCGTGCCAATGCGCGTCCTGCGGCGCGTTCCGTATGCCGCCGACGCCGTTCTGTCCGGTCTGCTCAAGCACCGAGAAGGCCTGGCCTGATCTCCCCGGCACCGGGACTGTCTTCAGCTATGCGATCTGCAACAAGAATTTCGTGACCGGCGAGGATTACGTCTACGTACCGGTCGTGGTCGATCTCGATGGGGCGCCAGGCACACGGCTAGTCGCGAACATCACGGGCTGTTCCGCGGAAGACGTTCACATCGGCATGAAAGTAACTGTCGAATGGACCCCGATCAACGATGGTTGGGTGCTGCCGAATTTCCGGTCAATATAACGCAATTGGATGCGATACAGGTTGCGGGCGGCTGTCGCACCGGGTTGCCCGGCGCTTTCACCCGCCTTTCAAGCCGGTGCTAGCGTTGCGGCTCATCGGTCCACCTGTTCCCACAGGCGGCGCAGAGTATGGGTCGTACCGCCAACGTGCTGTCCTGCAAGTCTGATCGACCATCCGCACATAGGACGGATCGCTGTCACGTCAGGTTGAACGGCACCCCCTTATCCGGACGGTGATCCTGGGGGAGCCCGAGAATCTTCTCGGCAATGATGTTCAGCAGAATCTCGTCCGTACCGCCTGCAATCCGGCCTGTCGGCGCCGCGAGCCATGACGCCACCCAGTTTTCCTTGGGCCTGGCATTGGCGTCGTAGTGCGCCGCCGGGCCCTCCAAATCGAGCGCCAGTTCCGACAATTCCTGTCGCGCGCGGGCGGATACGAGCTTGTGGATCGAGCCTTCAGCACCCGGTTCATCCCCCTTTGCCAAAGCGAGAAACGCCTTGGACCGCATGGTGACGAGCGCCTGCTGCAGTCGGTAAGCGTCAGCAATGCTCTGGCGGACACGGCCGTCAGCGAGGCTTGATTGGCCAGCCAAGCGGGCACCACGAGCCAGCGCGATGAATTGATCCAGGAGAGGCCCATATCCGGTCTCGTCAGCTCCGGCCGAATAGCGTTCGATGACCATGGTGTGCATTGCAACAGCAAAGCCATCGCCGACCTTGCCCAGCCGCTGGCCGTCGGGGATGCGGACGTTGTCGAGAAATACCTCGTTCACGTCCCTCGTGCCGTCCGCCAATCGGACAGGACGGACCGTTACGCCCGGCGCGCGCATATCCAGCCAGAAATAGGTCAAGCCCTTGTGCTTCGGGAGATTCGGATCATGACGAGCGACGATGACCGCGTAATCGGCATGATGCGCCCAACTGGTCCACAGTTTCTGGCCGGACAGGATCCAGTCATCCCCAGACCGCACGGCCTTGGTGCGCACCCCCGCCAGGTCCGATCCCGCTGCGGGCTCGGAAAACAGCTGTGCCCAAATTTGCTCGCCCCGCAACGCCGGGATGATGAACTTCTTGCTCACCTCTTCCGGCGCGTAGTGCATCATGATGGGGATCGGCTGGCCCAAGCTTATGCTGAAATAGATCGACGGGAGATTGAAGGCCATTTCCTCTTGGTGGAACACGGCCTGATGCAATTGCGACAGCCCCACGCCCCCGAGATGCTTCGGCAGGCTGATGCCCGAATAGCCATGCTCGTACTTCATCGCCATCCAGCGGCGGCCCAATTGGAGGTCCTGCTCCTCGCCAAGGTTTCGGCGGGCCTCACCGCCGAAGGCGGCAGCGTGCCGCTCCAGCCAGTTTCGGGCACTTGCCCGATAGTCTTCCAGCTCGTGTGTCAGGTCACCGCTCACGCGTGAGACTCCAGCGCAGCGACGAGACGATCTTCCCAGAGGAAACGCGATCCCAGCGCCGCCGCAGAGCTTCGCGCGCGTCGCAAGTGGAGATGCATGTCGGACTCCCAGGTTGCACCGATCCCGCCGAAGGTCTGGATTCCTTCCCGGGCCGCGAAATCATAGGCTCTGATCGCGCTGATGCGGGCGGCGGCTGCAAGCGGGGCCGCGCGCGGCGAGCCGTGAGTGATACCGATCGCCGCCTCGAGACCGTTCGCCTTGGCGATCTGGTTCGCCACATACATTTCCGCGATCCGGTGTTTGATCGCCTGAAATTTTCCGATCGGCTGGCCAAAGGCATGTCGCGTGCTGGCATAGTCCCGCGCCATCTCCATGCACGCATCAGCGCCACCCGCCTGCTCCGCCGCGAGGCCCACGGCGACCCGATTGAGCACGTTCCAGGCAATCCCGATGGCGTCCTCCGTTGTCAGAAGACGCACGGGCGCGTGGTCAAACGTGATGTTGGCAAAGCCACGGCTATTGTCGTAGGTGTTCAGCACCTCTCGCCGCACGGCCTGGTCCGTGAGATCAACCAGCACGAGCGCGGGGGCGCCATCGCGCGACGCGAGCGTGACTGCGATGTCCGCATGCGCGCCGCCCATAACCGCCCGCTTGACGCCGGAAATCCGCTCTCCCGCCAGACTGGCCGTCAATTCCCGGGGAATGGGATCGGTCCCTTCGGCGAATGCCAGCGTCCCGATCGTCGCTCCCGACGCTAGCAGCGGGAGGATCTCCGCGCAGACGGATTGGTCACCCGCCAGCAGAATCGCTTGAGCGGCAGCGTAGGAGGTCAGCAGAAACGGCGCACCCGCGACCGCGCGGCCGGCCTCCTCCGCGACAATGCGGAACTCGATTAGGCCCAGGCCCAGGCCGCCATAGTCGGGAGGAATGGCAAGCGCGGTCCAGCCTATGTCGCGGCACGCTTGCCAGAAGCCCCGGTCATATCGACCCGGCACTTCGAGCAGATCCTTCAGGACCGCGCCGGAATAATTGTCTGAAAAGAATTGCCGGGCGCTTTCACCGATCTGTTTTTGTTCATCCGTGTACAGGATCGACACGCGCTTGCGACCTTCATTCCGGACAGGGTTGTGCGTTAACGACTCTTGGGCAAACCGAGATAAACCTCGGCAATCTGCGACCGCTGAATTTCGCTGGTGCCGCCGGCGATGGACTCGACTTGCACCTGGCGGTGCAAATGCTCCAGCTCCGTCAGCAACCCGGCATCCGCCGCCAGCGAATCCGGCGCAGCCAGATCCATCAGGTCGGCATAGCTCGCCTGGCTGCTCTCGCCGTGAAACAGCTTCGCCATCGGTCCGTAGACCGTCCGCCCCGCATCGGGGTAGGCACCGGCATGCCAGGCCGCCCGGCGCGCCAGCAAATCCTCGATCTGCGAGATGGTCGCAGCGCGGGCGATGCGCTTGCGCGTGTCCCGGTGAGCAAATCGGATTTGCCCATCAGCCCCCGGCTTCTGCGCCCATTCCAAGATACCTTCCAGATAGCGGCGGTCACCCGAACCATAGACCCCGGCGTGCTCCTTCGCGAGTGCGGCGCCCATCACGGTTATCGCGCCGCCGACCGGGCCGAGGCGATATTCGTCGGGCACCGCCACGTCAGAATAGAAGGTGGTGTTCGTCCGCTCATCCATCATCGTGAAGATGGGATGGACCTCGATGCCGGGCGTATCCATCGGTACCACGAACAGAGTAAGACCGTGATGGCGGACGCTTCCTGGCTCGGTTCGGGTCAGGATAAGAATGTATTTCGCCAGGTTCGCCCCGGTGGTCCACATCTTCTGGCCGTTGATCAGCCAGACCTTGCGATCCTCATCCCACGTCGCCTTGGTCTGGGCGGCAAAGATGTCGGAGCCGCCGCTCGGTTCCGAATATCCAAGGCAGCAAGGCGCCTCGCCGCTCGCGATCTGCGGCATCACGTCGCGCAGCAGCGCCTCGCCGCCGAACTTCATGATCATGTAGCCGACGATATCGGTCGTCGTTTGCGAATGCGAAGCCACCCCGTTTTCGCGCCAAGCCTGAAGGATCGCAAGATGCGACAGGGGAGCCGCATCGCGACCGCCCCATTCCTTCGGCCATGAGGGGAACAGCAGACCTTCCTTCGCCATCGCCGTCGCGATTTCGGGATTATGCCCCTCGTAGGAATCGTGCATCTTGGCGCGCCGTTCCGGCGTCATCAGCCGTTGCAACATTTCGGCCGTTTCGCTCGCGATCGCCTCGGCATCGGCGCCCAGGGTGAAATCGACCCCCACTTCGCCCGCATCGATCGTCGGCGCCTCGGCGCCCAGCCACAGCCGCTCGGCGGCGCGCGCGAGTTCGTCGCCGGGATCACCCAAAATCAGGGCCCGGGCCTTGGCGCGACGGAAGTACAGCTGCGAATCGTGCTCAAGCGGCAAGCCGTAGCCGCCCAGGGTATGAAGGGCGCGCCGCGTCGCCTGGTCCGCCGTGCTGGCGGCCCAGAAAAAAGCCATGCTCACTCCGGCCGGCGCATTTTTTTCGTTCCTCGAGGCAGCCCAAGCCGCCCACCACGTCAGCAGCTTGGCACCTTCCAGATTCACGGTGTGGTCGACCAGCGGATGGGCGATCGCCTGGAAACCGCCGATCAGGCGGCCGAACGCATGACGCTCCTTCGCGTAGGCAACCGACAGATCGAGGCTGGCCCCTGCCATGCCGTACAGCTCAGCGGCAACGAGCAGTTTCCATTCCTCGACCGCAGCGGCGTGCAACCGGACCGCATCGCTTCCCTGCGCCAGTTCCGCCACGACATCGGCCTGCGCTGGCGAAAAGCGGGCGAACCGGTATGCCCCGTGATCGTTGTCGACGGGGGTGAGTCCCCCACGATAAATGCAAAGTCGATCACGATTGAACGCCACCACCACATCGGCGTCCGCTCCGAAATGCACGAGCTGGTTCGGCGCGGTCGCGGTATCGGACAGTGCAAGAGTGACAACCGCATCGCCCGATGCCAACTTGTCGAACCACTCGCCAGCGGCGGCGTCGCCGCAATCGCCGATCAGGCGCACCGCGACGAGCGTTTCGGCGAGCGGCACGCTTGCCACAACACGCCCCGCTTGCTCGAGCAGCAAAATGGCTTCGAACACACCGAGCGAGCCCATGTCCGAGCGCGGCGACCGCATCGCGAGGGCACCCATCTCTCCCAGGCTTTTGGTCAGCTCGCGATCCACGCCATGCGCCAGCTTCTCGCGCGTGCGCGAAGTGCCGCCGAGCTCGGCGAACAGCCGCCCGAACGAGTCGACCAAGAGTTGCTGTTCTTCGCTTAAATCGAGGTTCACTTCACACTCCCGTACGTCACTTTGCTGCCTACTGACGGCATTCAGTCGCCAATGCGTTCGATAACCATTGCCGGTGCCATGCCGCCAGAGGCGCACATGGTGACCAAACCAAACCGCTTTCCGCGCCGTTCCAGTTCGTCCAGCAAGGTTCCAATCAGGATGGCGCCTGTGGCCCCGATCGGGTGACCTAGAGCGATTGCACCGCCATTGACGTTGACCTTGTCCCGATCAAGGTTGAGGTCACGGATGAATTTTTCGGAAACGACTGCGAAGGCCTCGTTAATTTCCCACAGATCGATGTCGTCCGTCGTCAAGTTGGCTTTCGCCAGAATCTTTTTCGCGGCGGGAACGGGGGCGTTCAACATGAGCGTGGGATCGTCGCCACTGTTCGTCATGGCAACAATGCGCGCGCGCGGCTTCCAGCCTACCTTGTCGGCGTAAGCGGCGGACGCCAGCAATAGGCCGGCTGCGCCATCCACCACGCCCGACGAATTGCCGGCATGATGAAAATGTTCGATCGTCAGGTCGGGGTAGCGCCGGTTGATCGCCTGGCGATGCGTCTCGGCAACGAATCCGATGGGGGAGTCGGCAAGCTGGCCGAACGCCGGCTTCAGCTGCGCCAGCCCTTCTAACGTTGTCTCGGCCCGCGGGTTCTCATCTCGGGCAAGCGCTAGGCTGCCATCGCTATTGTACACTGGGACGATGGATCGATCGAAGCGGCCCTCTCTGATCGCGGCGATCGCGCGTTGCTGGCTGAGCAAGGCGGCGCGATCAAGCTCTTCTCGCGTGAAGCCTTCCATCGAGGCGATGGCATCTGCCGCAACCCCCTGTCCGCATTGCGGGTGCACTTCCTGCAGCGCGGTGTCGCCGGCGGCGATGCCAAGGACCGGCCATCCGGCTTCGGCCTCGTTTTTATTGAACAGGGTCGAAAGCGACATCATTTCGGAGCCGCCGCCGATCATGCAGTCCTCGACTCCCGCCATTATTTGCGCCGCGGCGAGACTGACGGCCGTGATGCCGCCGCCGCAGAAGCGGTCCAAAGTCACCCCCGAAACGCCGACGTCGAACCCTGCGAGGAGGGCTGCCATTCGGCCAAGATCGCAACTCTGCTGGCGCCGCTGGTGCGTAACGGACCAGATCACATCCCCGACATCGGCGGTCTCGAGACCGTTGCGGTCTCTCAACGCCTTCAGGACCGTTGCCGCGAGGTGGTGCGGATGCAAATGCGCCAATCCGCCCTTGCCGGCCTTGCCAATGCCGCGCGGGGTACGGGTAGCGTCGATGATGAAGGCTTCAGCCAATTGAGATCCTCTTTCCGATTGAGATTTGCGCACAACGACAGGCGGGCCCCGCCACTGCGGGTCAGCGGGTGAACGAGCCTCCGGCTTCGGCCTTTTCCTTCAGCAGCTCCGAAGGGCGGAAGGCTGCGCCATAGGATCGTTCGAGTTCCTCCAGTTTGGCCACGATCTGCGGTAGCCCGACGGTATCGGCCCAGAACATCGGGCCGCCCGTGTAAACCGGCCAATTGTAGCCAAGGATGCAGGCGATATCGATGTCTGACGCCCTCATCGCGATACCTTCCTCAAGCACTTTCGCGCCCTCGTTGACGACCGGATAGAGCAGCCGGGCCACGATCTCGTCCGCCGATTGCGAGCCCTTGTTTTCCACGCCCAGCGCGGCGGCCAAATCGGCGATCACCGTTCTCACGACCGGCGCGGGAGTCGGCTTGCGATTCTCGTCATAATCGTAGAAGCCGCCGCCGCTCTTCTGCCCGAGTCGCCCCATCTTCAGCAATTCGCCACGCACCGTGCGCTGCGTCGGATCGGGCTTGGTCACATCGAGGCCTGCGAGGTCGCGCATCTGGAACGGGCCCATCGCGAAACCGTAATTGTAGATGGCCGCATCAACCTCTTGCGGGGAGACCCCTTCAAGGATGATCGCTTCGGATTGCTGATTGCGCGGCGCCATCACGCGATTGGCGATAAACCCGAAGCCGACGCGCGACAGGACCGGCAGCTTACCGATCAATTTGGCTAGCTTCATG
>Ga0207641_10000384_pt1 | contig 52631 bp, 63 predicted proteins | sample KBSSwiS62_FD_184306 | JGI IMG/M metagenome (GOLD analysis project Ga0207641, IMG submission 184306) | Switchgrass rhizosphere microbial communities from Kellogg Biological Station, Michigan, USA - KBS Switchgrass S6-2 (SPAdes) (version 2) | ecosystem: Host-associated > Plants > Roots >...
GCACACTTGTGGCCCAATGCTCCCGTGGTCATGGCAGCCGTTGACGACGCGACCGTCGCCCGATTACGGCTCCCCCCTAACGTCACCGGCACCACGTATCGGCTGACATTTCGCGATGCCGTCGCGTCGGCCAAGACGCTGGTTCCGGATCTGAAGCAGATCGCGTTGATAGGCGACCCCTTCGAACGCCAGGCCGTGAGGAGCCATTTCAAGGCGGAAATCCCGGTCGTCACAGCCGGACTGGAGCTCATCGACTTATTGGGCTTGCCGATGGCGGAACTATTGAAACGCGTGGCAGTACTGCCCGAGGACACCGCAATCATCTATACGGCGATCAACACCGACGGCGCCGGTGTTGTCTACCATCCGCACGAAGCGCTCAGGGCTGTCTCACAAGCCGCGAACCGGCCCATCGTTATCGACGCAGAAACCTCGGTTGGATTCGGCGGCACCGCATTGTTAGCGCCCGTTTGGTCGGCGCGCATACAGCTGACCTGGTATTGCGCATTCTCGACGGGCAAAAGCCTTCTGACATCCCAATCGCCCAGGGCAGTTTCGCCCGGCCGATTTTCGACTGGCGCGAGCTCCAGCGCTTTGGTGTCGATGAGCGCAAATTGCCGAAAGACAGCGAGATACGCTTTCGCCCGCCGACCTTCTGGGATCAATATCGCTGGCAGGCAATCACGGTTGCAGCCATTTTGGCTACCCAGGCTTTGATGATTTCTGGTTTGCTGATCGAGCGCAGGCGACGCCGTTTCGCCGAGGCCGATGCGCAGCGTCATCTTCTGGAGTTAACGCATCTGAACCGCGCCGCCGCAGTGAGTGTGATGTCCACATCGATCGCACACGAACTTGGTCAGCCACTCGGGGCTATTCAAAGCAACGCTGAGGCTGCAACGCTCTATCTCAAGAAAAATCCGCCCGCCCTCAAGAAGGTCGAACAAATTTTGGCCGATATACGCAAGGACGACCGGCGGGCGGCGGATATCGTCAACCATATCCGGGGACTGCTGAAAAAGAAGAATGAGCTTGAGTCGCGGGAGTTCGACTTCAATGAGGTCGCTCAGGATGCCCTGAAAATTGTTCGGGCTGAGGCCAAGAAGCGAGGAGTCGAAATTGACCAGACTCTTGCAGGTGTTGAGCTCCCGGTGCGCGGCGACAATATCCATTTCCAGCAAGTCATTCTAAATCTTGCCATGAATGGCTTGGACGCCATGGAGAATTGCGCTTCGGGCAATCGCCGGATGTCGGCACAGACCGCATTGGCAGATGGTTCTACCCTCAAGTTTCTCATCAGCGACTCTGGACCCGGTATTCCTGACGACAAGCTAAATAACGTTTTCGATGCGTTTTATACGACCAAGCTGCAAGGCACAGGGCTTGGTTTGTCGATCGCACGCGAGATCGTCGAGGCCTCGGGCGGAAAGATTTGGGCGGAAAATCGCCCCGTTGGGGGTGCTATATTTTGCTTTACGCTGCCACTCTCGAGACAAGCATAGTTGCGAAGGTAAGCTTTGCCTCGCTCCTCCTTCGGAATATCGTATCGCCGGCCGCCGGTTCCTTAGGACCGCAATGAAGCAACTAGAGCGTCATTGGCACAGTCAAGGCGCCGCGCCAGGACCCCAGCAACATAAAAAAGCGCGGCCGCGCTATGGCCAAGTAGAGCTGCATCGGCGACGTAGAATTGCGAGTGTACCAAGGTACGTACTTCCGCCGTGTGGGGTCGATCCAACAGAGCCGAGATTTCGCCAAACACCGCGCCGGGCTCATCCACTATGGCGATCTGGGTGCTCTGCCTAACGATTGCGACAGCACCCTCCTTGAGAAACAGCAGCCGGCCTGTCCTCGGACCGGCGGCGAGAACGACCTCGTCGGCACGATAGGTTGCAACCGGCAAGCTGGCACAATTGAAATTTGCGTAGGTGGAGATAACTGACATGTCCACTCCTCCAAATCCGGAGTGAGATAAAGGCCGAGCAATGCCCGGCCTCTATGCTTTAGCGCGAACTAGAACGCGTCGTACTGCTCGATGGGGAGATTGGTCCTGGTTACCGTCAAGCTGGCCGGGTCGATCGAAACGGTGCCATACTGTTTTGCGCCGTGTGGAATTGCCCAAGCTCCGACCACGAGAGTGGCTACGATAGTGATGCCCAATAGGGTGCGCATGGAGGTCTCCTATAATGTCTGCGGAGAGTCTTTTGCTCTGCATGCACATTAGTCCCAGCCGCCCAATCCCAATGTGAAGGACATCACACAAGAATTGCTCGCTGGTCATACATTTCAACGGCGGCCGCAAATGTCCGCCTTTGGCCCTGGCGGACATCGCTTTTTGCGGCGCATATGTCGGCGTCTGACCCATAGTCGCCCCCCTTCCAGTGTTCTAGCTTGAGCCGGTACGACGTCTTTCTGGAGCGCCCAGCCCTATTGGGGTCATCGATGCCCGCTATTGAGCTCTGGTTGAGAAACATTGGTCTTGAAAAATATGCCGATGTCTTCGCGAGACACGATATTGACCTCGAGGTGGCGCCAAATTTAAGCGAACAGGACCTCGATAAATTAGGGCTTTCGCTCGGTCATCGCCGAAAATTTCTTACCGCTGTGGCAAAACTCCGCGCGGGCGGCACCCAAACGACTGATCATCCCACGCAAGTGGATGCCCCACGCCCCGAGGCGGCCGGCGTTGAGCGCCGCCAAGTCACCGTGGTCTTCAGCGATCTGGTCGGTTCGACTGCGCTTACGAGCCAACTTGACCCCGAGGACATGGACCGCCTGCTGCAAGAGTACCGCAAGGTTTGCGCCGCGGTCGTCAGCAGATACGACGGCCATGTCGCGCAGTACCTGGGCGACGGCATCGTGGCATTTTTCGGCTTTCCGGCGGCGCAAGAACACGCGGCCGAACGTGCGGTCCGGGCCGGGCTGGAAATTACCGCCGCTGTCGGCCGCCTGAAACGTCCCGATGGTGAGGCGTTGCAGTCACGCGTCGGCATCGCGACCGGGCTGGTAGCCGCTGGCACTGCAGGCGTCCCAGGCGAGCAGACTGTGGTCGGCGACGCGCCGAACCTGGCGGCGAGGTTACAATCCTTCGCCGAACCGGGTTGCGTGCTGGTCGGGCCGGCAACGCATCGGCTGACGGAAGCTTTTTTCGAGTTCCTGTCTGTCGGCGAGCATGAGGTCAAGGGATATCGCGAGCCCATCCCTATGTGGAAAGTACTCGGCGAAGTCGCCATCGAAAGCCGTTTCATTTCTGCGCGCGCCGCGGGTGCAGATCCGATCCTCGGACGGGAACGCGAAACGGCATTCCTGTCCGATGCCTGGCAGCGCGCTGCGCATGGAAATGGCCACGTTGTCGTGCTCTCGGGGGAGGCCGGGATTGGCAAGTCGCGGTTGTTGGAAGCGCTCGTGGAGCATGTGCGCGACGAGCCTCACCGGCTGCTGCGCGCGCAATGCTCGCCATATCACGGTAACACCGTGCTGTACCCCATTCTGCAGCTACTGCGTCAGCAACTCGACCTGAGGCGGGATTTGAGCGATGCGGAAAATCTTCAGCGTGTCGACGGCATGCTGAAAAAAATCGGACGGTCCACGCGGCAGGCTCGTCTGCTGATGGCCGAGTTGTTCGCGTTGCATGCGCCGGAGACCCTGTCACAGGCCGATATAACTTCCGCGCAGCGCAGGAACGCAACTCTCGAAATCCTCGAGGCATTCCTGGTAGCGCCGCTGGACGGCGCAACCGTACTGCTCCTGCTGGAGGATGTGCACTGGAGCGACCCAACCACACAAACGCTCATCGATCGTCTGCTCGGCAGGATCGAAGGTGACCGCGCGCTGATCATTGTGACGCACCGTCCCGAGATGAAGCCTGCCTGGGCGGATCACCGGGACGCGACACCGCTGCGGTGCAAGCAGCTGGGGCGCGAGCACTGCGTGGCGCTCTCTCGTCACCTTGCGAGTCGCTGGGGAATAGACGACGCGCTCATCGAAGCAATTGCCAGTCGCAGCGACGGCGTGCCGCTTTACGTCATGGAGCTCACCAAGGCAGTCCTTGCCCAGCAGTCGCCGGACTCAAGCGCTGTGCCTTTGACGCTGCGGGACTCCCTGATGGCACGTCTCGACCGGCTGGGCGGCGCCAAAGCCATCGCGCAGACTGCCTCGGTCATCGGGCGCCAGTTCCGTTACGATTTGCTGGCGACGGTCGCAGAAGCGGATGGCACCGAATTACGGGAAGGTCTTGAGCTGCTGCACAGATCGGGGCTGATCTTCGCTGCAGGTGCGGAGGAAGAGCTTGCCTACAGCTTTCACCATGCGCTCATCGAGGAGGCGGCGTACGAAAGCCTGTCACGCGCGCGCCGACAAACTCTGCACGCGAAGATCGCACGCTCCCTGGAGTCGGGGATTACAGCCGACGGCGCAGGCGAGCCCGCCGTTATCGCGCATCACTACAGCCGGGCCGGGGAGTTCGAGAAGGCGTCTCAATTCTGGCTGCTTGTCGCCGACCGGTCCGGGGAACGCCTGGCGTTCGTCGAGTCGCTCGGCGCGATCAATTTCGCGCTGCGTGATGCGGAACAAATCGCGGACCCGGCGCTGCGTGCGAGTTTGAAGCTCGATGCGCAACTGAAGCTCGGTCGCTCGCTGGTCTTCCAGAAAGGTCCGCATTCGACCGAGGCAGAATTGGCATTTACCGAGGCCCATCGGCTCGCGAAGGAGGCGAATGCCGGCCCGCAGCTCTTCCAGTCCGTCTGGGGTCTGTACGTGAACGCGGCGCGCAATCGTCAGTACAACAAAGCCAAAATTCGAGGTGCCGAGCTGCGCGCGATCAGCGATGAGCTCGGTGATGAGGACCTCAAGTTCGAGACCCTGCACCACCGCTGGGGCTTTGCGTACTTCACAGGCCACACCGCGGACATGCTGTCGTATGCCGCCGATGGGGTAAAACGTTACGACTCCGCACGCCACCATCGGTTCGCGTATACCTTCGCCGGACACGATGCGGGCGTTTGCGCGCATTGCATTCGCGCGATGGGCCTGAGCGTTTTGGGCGATACCGCGAAGATCAAGCCTGAGCTTGAGGCCGCCGTCGCACTTTCGGATCGCCTGCAGCACCCGCTGTCACTTCTGTTCGCGCAGGGCATCATGTGCAACACGCACTATCTTACCCACGACCTCGGCGCCTGCCGGGCGTCGGCCAACGAAATGCTGCGCGTCGCGACCAAATATGATTTGCCGGTCTACGGGGCGATCGGAACATTCTGGCTGGGTGCCACAGAGGCGATGCAGGACGACGTGACCGGCGGGCTACGGCAGATGGAACCGGGATTTGAACCCCTACACAAAATTGGTTTGTTTGCTTTGCTGCCTGCCGTGGTGATGGCTCATACGCTGATGCAGGCCAACCGCGATCGTGACGCGTTGGCGCTCATCGCGCGGCTGCTCGGCGAAACGAGTGACCCGCAAGTGGGCATGTTCGTCTCCGAGCTGTGGCGCATCCGGGGTGAACTCATCGCACGCGAGCACGGCAGCGACACGGCGCTGGCGGAGGATTGCTTGCAGGCGGCACTGCGGATCGCGCAAGGGCAAGAGGCGACGCTCCTGCAATCCAGGGCGGGTATTGCACTCGCAAAGTACTTCGCCGAGCGCGGTCGCCGCGAGGAAGCAAGGACGGCGCTTACCAAGTCCGGCGTGAGGGGTCTTGCTGACAGGGCGGCACCCGAGGTCGTCGCTGCGGACGAATTATCCGCGGCGCTTGGCTAAAGAGGACATCAACCAAAATGACGCTTTGCTGCGCGCCATTTCGGTCCAGGTCCGCGCATGTAGTGCCGCTCGGGTCGATAACGTCTTTCGCGCGGTTCCGGCCAACAGGAAAAAATTGCGGCTCTCAGTGCCCTAACGAAACCCCACCAAGATGTTCTATCAGACAAATCTGACACTCCGTTTTGTGAGGGCATACGCAACTCCTTTGCGTTAGTGGTGCTCGAGGCCCGTCGTCCTCTGCTTTCGACGAATATACGGCGCAGCCTGGCCCACGGATGCACGGGTCCGAATGGGCTTTTATTTGATCGGCGCACGGTGACCGGTGTGGGCCTGCCCGCACCGCGGGCATTCGAAGACACGTTGAGCGTCTGTATCGCGCTTGTTGATGCAAACAATCCACATCGGCACCCGGCACTCCGGGCAAAGCGGGCGCCCATTCGTCATCTCAAGTGCCGAGCGACCGTGGCCTTGCAGCGGCATGCTTCATCTCCCACAGGCAGAAGCGCCCCGCCGCTTGGCCTCTGACGGATTGAACGAGACAGTGTCCGCAGCACCTGCGGTGGTTACCGCGATTTAATCTTCGCGTTGGCTGAAACCCGCAGTCGGGCAGTGTCCGCTTGTGACCCAAAGCAGATGTGCGGAAGGTCGCCGATTCCATCCCGCCCAGAACGTTGGAACTCAAACCAGTCACTGGACTTGGTGTATGCCCTTTCGGAGGCGCGCTTCGAGTACAAGACAGGAGAAACCTATGAAAGGAATTATGGTTGGGGTTGTCTTCATGGTTGCAACTGCCACGCCAGGACTTGCGCAGGAATACTGTGCCTGTTGGGGCACGGGCAATGTGATCGATCAGCCGCTGCTCGAGAAGACTAATGGCGCGTATGGATATGCCATGTCAGTCCCCCCGCAGGACGGTGCAGCGGCATTTGTCTACTCGAGCCGCCACATGAAGCATAACAAGCGGCGATAACTCACTGCCACTTGGTGGGTGCAAAGAAGGCAAGAGGCGGAAAGCTAAAGCTGCTGCTGATGGCCCAAAGCGGACATTGCGCCTGGCTGGCCGAGGAAATGCACGGCGCTGCTTTTCTGTTGAACGGCTGCACGCGTCCGGTCGCTGACGACGCGCACGCGGTGCATTGAGGCCCATTTTGGACTGCCTTGTGGTCTGTTTTGCACAGACAACTAAGGGTAAATCGGACATAGCTTTTTGCGGCGCAAATGTCTGCTTTCCGTTTTATTGAAGCCCGGGCACCATGATACGCAAACAGTTCATCGTAGCCACTGCGCTGGTGGCATCGATTATGCCATCGCTGGCGCAGACCGCCGCCCAGCAAGTCTTGATCGAGGATTTCACTAACGCTTATATCGCCGACCGCGAGTGCAAATATCCTCTCAACGGAGACCGAATAGCCGCAGACCTTAAACGGGGCGGCTTGCACTACGAAGATTTCGTCAAGGGTGGCCGTTACGAAGAGGCCATGAGTCGAGAGTTACGGCGCATCAGGACCATGATAGGCACCCCCAGCGTAGAAACATTTTGCGGCGGCCTCGCATTGCGCCTCGGGCCGAAGATCGCGACCAATGCCGGTGGCAAGCCCATCACGGCTGGCATCGATTGGCTCTCGCGTTCGATATCTCCGCAGCAGACCGAGCAAATGCTGAACGCCACGCAGCGGTTTTTGGAATACGTCGCAGAAGATTAGCGCTTCGCCAGCAGCATCATCCAGTGTCTTTCTTATTTCGTTCAGAACAAAGTGAAACTCGGCTGATGTCCGCTATTGGCCCTTAGCGGACATTGGTAGTTGCACCGCACATGTCCGCTCTTGGGGGCGAAGCGGACATTCACAGACCTTCCACCGCGATCATGACGCTGCGCGCCGCCGCATGTCGCTTGGCGATTAGCGGCTGATAGCCGGGATCGTTGTACCAATCCTTGATCGCCTGCTTGCTCGGAAATTCGACAACGACGACGCGGCTCGGGCGTTGGCCTTCGAGCATTTCATGTGTGCCGGCTTTGGTAAGATAACGTCCGCCGTGCTTTTCGATAAACGGCATTGTCTGTTTGAGGTACTCGGCGAAAGCCACCTCGTCGTCGATCTCGTGTTGGCCGATGTAAAAGGCGGTCATTTATGACATCTCCGGGCGCAAGGTTTACTCTGGGGGGTAAAGCAGACATGACATTTGCACCGCACATGTCTGCTTTTGACCCAAAGCGGGCATCGCCCCTGTTCTACGCTCCGAGGAGCGGATCGATCACCCGCCCGGCAGCGTATCCCGTTGTCGTGAGTTGATAGCGGTAGCGGTTTCGCAAATCGATGGCGATCCAATTGTTGGCGACCGCCTTGTTGATCCCGCGCTGGAAGTCACCGTCGCGTACTTCGAAAAAATAATTGCGCTGCAAAGTGCCGGTCGCCGGTATCCGATGACGCATGAAAACGCCGAGGATTTGACGGCTAACATCTTCGTCGGACGGTCGGTCAGGCATAGATAAACAAGGTTCGAGAAATGCGGTCACTAGCAATAAGCCAATGCACGCTCGTCGTACGGTGGCCGACCCTTTCTCGAGAAGTTATCCACTTTCGCAATAAGGCCGGCACGCGGATAAGGTGATCGAATGAGATTTTGTCCGACGTTGTCCTTGCCGGTCACACGACCTTGAGATTTTCCGCCGATGTCTTGCCTTTGTTGGGTACTTCTTCGTACTCGACAGTCTGCCCCTCATTGAGGGTGCTTAAGCCGGCCTTTTCAACAGCCGAGATGTGAACGAAAACATCCTTCCCACCCCCGCCTGCCGGTTGGATAAATCCATACCCTTTGGTCGGGTTGAACCACTTCACAGTCCCCTTGGCCATACTCAAACTCCGGTGTTGACGTGAGAAAGACGGCCACTGCGCAAAGATGCCGACCGCCGCCGCTATGTGTACCAAAATTTCTTGCCGGTGCCTATGAGGTGATCGAGTGAGTGGTGGAATGTCCGCTAATGGCCCTTAGCGGACATTGGGGGCGGGAGGGTTATAATTATACAGCCAAACAACGCGCGACCTCGCGCTAACGATGCGGCTCGATCAGCTCGATCCTGTTGCCGAACGGATCCTGCACGTGCCGGCGGTCGCAGCCTTCGATCGGCTCGTCTTCATCCTCGACCGTGTAGCCGGCGCGCCCGGCTTTTTCGACAATGTCGCGCAGGCCGTCGACGATAAAGGCCGGGTGCGCCTTGCGCGCCGGGACGAAATTCTTGTCGACGCCGAGATGGACTGTCAGCGCGCCGTTCCTGAACCAGCACCCGCCGCGTGCGACGAGCTCCGCCGGCTTGGCGATTTCGGTGAGCCCCAGAACATCCTGATAAAAAGCCCGGGCCTCGCGCTCGCGCCCGGCCGGCATGGCGATCAGGATGTGGTCGATGGCGCGAACGGGCATTGGCCGCCCTGCATGAGTCGGACCGCATTTTATCCCGCGCGACAGGGGCTGTGCCAGTCCGGTTGAATGGTGATCTTGGGTCGATCTACTATGCGTCAGGTGCGGGGCTCTGCAAATGTCCTGAACGGATGGACTGCATGAGAGAAAACCTGGACATCGACACCAAAACCCTGGCGCTCTATTACGCCTGGGATCACTTTGCCTATCACGCGCAGCAACGCCAGACCGTTTTCAATTTTTTCCTGTTGCTGGTGGGAGGCTGTGTCGCCGCTTATTCGGCAATGATCGGCGAGAGCGGAGCCGACTACAACTATTTCCGTAGCTTTTTGGGAGTTGTCCTGGCGCTGGCGAGCCTGCTGTTCTGGCGTCTCGACAAAAGAAATGCGCGGCTTGTGAAAGTGTCCGAGGAGGCCCTGAAAAAACTCGAGGCGCGGATGGCAACCGACATCAACGAGCCAAGCATCCGCCTGATCGAGAACGCCGACAAAAAGGTCGCCGGATTTCTTTTTTCGAAGATCGAATCCTACAGCCAGATTTACGGGGTCGTCTTCGCCGTCAGCGGACTGGTGGGACTGGCGATGGCGATCCTGTCGGTGAGGGGATGAGAGTCAACTTCATGTGTTTACTTTGGTCAGGCGAGAACGCGTGGACTCAATATGCCGATTGAAGTCAAAAAACAGATCCGAGTGCCGCATTGGTAGAATTCTAGCCATCCGCACAATGTTCTCGAAATCGGATCGGAGGGCTGCCATTTGATCTTCGGTCAGGTGTGTTTCCATTTCATTTTCAATGACCCTGAGGCGTCGATACAATTTACGCATGCGGCTTTGCAAGAAACCTTGATACAGTTTGGGCGCAAAATTGAATATTGGAATTACGATTGCTGCGGCTGCCAACAACACGGCGATTAATCTCTGAACGTGGGTGACCATCCAGAAGGGCAGGGAACGGTATAAAAAGGAAGACCCGTTCTTGTAGAAATCGATCGCACTCTCGGCGACCACGAATTCGGAATCGAGAGGAGCTGGAAACTCCTCCGCTCGTTCAAAAAGCCCAGCCTTTTTATGTTCCTCCACCATCGCCTGCAGCAAGAGATAGATAATCTGCGGGTGAAGATCTTTACGCACAATCACGGCATTGGTGGTTCCAACAAGGGAAACGTCCGTCAACGGAACACTTCCCCCGAAATTGATGACCCCCTGTGGCAGCTTCAATTGAACGAGATATGGCAAAATCTTGGTCAGAGCCTCGGTCTGCGAAATATTCATGAGGTGAATATTGGGATCGTTGAATAAAGTTTTGATGACTGGGGCATTTGCCGAATAGGCGAGGAATGCGGCGTCGACTGTGCCGTCCTGCAGTGCCTTAACCGCAGGCTGTCCGCCCAGCGGGGAGAACTTCGAGTTGTCGGAATTGATATCGCTCAGGCCGAAAATCTGCTTGGCCGCCACCTGGGTGCCGCTGCCCTCGGCTCCTACGGCGATCGATGCGCCGCTGAGCTGTCGTATTTTATCCAGTTTCTCGGTCCCACGATAAAATATCCAAAACGGCTGATAGTTGATTCGTCCCAATGACATTACGTTCGGCGCTTGCTCACTGTTTGAGATGCCCCCTTGCGTAAAGCCGATCTTGACCCCCGAATTCACGTCTTCCAGTAACTTGATATTCTCCGCCGACCCTCCCGTGTGGAGCAACTCCACTTTCACGCCTTTGCGCGCGAGGATCGTCCGATAGCGTTGGCCCAAAAACTCGTAACCGCCGCCTGGTTGCGATGTCGCGATGAGAATGGTGCTTGGCGGCGCAGGAATGAAATAAATCAACGCGAGTGAAACAATACCCAAAATACAGAGGATCGCCGCCAATCCTTTGAGCAGGCCCAGCCAACCTGACCCCAGCATAAGTTTTCCCCCCACCGAGATTATTCAGCGCCTACAAATGCCGCGCAATACCCCACGTTTGAGCCTCATGACGGGGTAAAGCGGACAAGCCTTTTTGCAGTGCGGGCATATGGTTCTGACCCAAAGCGGACATGTTCAGCGCGGAGCAATTTGAGTTATCCTTTGCGACCAGGGACATGACGAGACGGGCAAGATCCGCCGCTCGAACTGCCGCAAATCGGGGGACATCTCATGAGACTGCCCGGCCGGGTGCTTGAGCCAGTCGAACGGCTCTCCGAAATCCTGTTCGGTTTGATAATGGCCCTGACCATCACCGGCGCCGTCAGTGTGGCGACAGCAGATCGTTTCGCGATACGGACGATGCTGTTCGCGGCGCTGGGATGCAATATTGCCTGGGGAATTATCGATGCCGGAATGTATCTGATGGCTCGTATCGGCGAGCGTGGGCGCAATGTGTTGTCTGTGCGCGCCGTACGTGAAGCGACTAGCCGCGAGGACGCCCTCCGCGTGATCGCCGACGAGTTACCCCCCTTGATCGCTCCTGCTTTGCAGCCTGCGCAGCTCGAGCTGATACGTGAAAGAATTAACACGATCCCCGCTGCCGATCTGATCCCCAGGCTGACGCGACGCGACTGGCAAGGTGCATTGGGTGTTTGTATCGTCGTGGTCCTGTCGACGTTCCCGGTCGTCATTCCGTTTATTGTCATTGCTGATGCCAGGCTGGCGCTGCGCATTTCGAATGCGCTTGCCGTCATATCGTTGTTTCTGTGTGGTTTCCTTTTTGGGCGTCATGCGGGACTGCAGCCTTTGGCAACAGGCCTGGTTATGGTTGGCGTCGGCGTGGCCTTGGTGAGCATTGCGGTAGCGCTCGGGGGGTGAATTTGGTCGAGTGGCATTTGCGATCGCTTGCTGTCCTCACAATTGCAGCGGTGGGGGCGCTGCTCATTACCGATAAATTTGCACTGGGACAGGCCGCTCCAGGCAACTATGGCAGCGCGATCAGTCTCGGGGGTCACGGCTGGTCTTCGTTCGAGGGCGGGTCGGCCACGGGTCGGGAGGCCAATCAGCTCGAGTTCAGCTTTCGGGGCGGTGTTGCGACCGACTACATCTATCGCGGCACGACATTGTCCGACCATAAGCCGGCCGCTGGTGGCGCCATCGAAGCAACATTCGGCGCGCTCTATGCTGGCGTCGCGATCGCGAGCGTCAAGTTGCCAACCCAGCCGGCCGCTGAAATCACGTTTATTGCCGGGGCTCGCCGAACAATAGCGGATATCGATCTTGATTTCGGTGTGAGCTACTTCGCCTACCCGGGGGAAATATCGGACAGTCCGGGCACTGACTACTGGCAGGCGGCCATCCGCGCCGATAAACGGATCAACGAAGTATTTCGCGTCGCCGGCGGATTTGCCTATTCCCCGAATGTTTCCAACACCGGGGCCTGGAGCTGGTATGCGGCTGGTGGCGTGGGTTTCGACGTGCCGAGTCGTTTTCTGCCGGCGGACATTGGCGTGTCATTCACGGGCGGCGCGGGTTACTCCTGGTTCGGCAATCAATCGCTGGAGTTGGGCGGTTTTCCGCTTCCTGCCTACTGGAATTGGCAAGGCGGCGTGACGTTCAGCTACAGGGTCTTCAACCTCGATCTGCGCTACTACGATACGAATCTCTCGAAGGAAGATTGCTTCGTTCTGACCGGCGATCCTAATGCGCGAGCCGGCGGCGCCATCAATCTCATCACGAATCCCGAAGGATTAACCTCGGGCTGGTGCAAGGCCACCTTTGTTGCGAAAATCTCATTTGCTTTGAATTAGCCGCGCACACGGTTGCTGCACTGCATGAGTACGCTTCTGACCCAAAGCGGACATAAACGAGGCCTTTCGCGATCGAGGTTTGAGCCGCTACGATGCAACTCCTTGAGCTGCATGCGTTGGTAATCGCTCATGACGGATTCGATCAATCCGCACCCACCCGGCAAATGGTCGTGGCTTCCGCCTGTCCGGTGGCTTGGTACTTATCAGGCGGCGTGGCTACCCGCCGACGTTATAGCGGGCGTTACTTTGGCCGCCTATGCGATCCCGGTCTCGCTCGCCTATGCGTCGCTCGCCGGTCTGCCGCCGCAGGTCGGCATTTACGGCTACCTGCTGGGCGGGCTCGGCTACGCGCTGCTCGGCTCGTCTCGGCAGCTCGCCGTCGGGCCCACATCTGCGATCTCGCTGATGGTCGCCGCCAGCGTGGTTCAGATGGCCGAAGGCGATGCGCAGCGCTATGTGCAGATCGCAAGCCTTGCGGCTTTCACAGTGGCCGGGCTTTGCCTGCTCGCATGGCTGCTCCGCCTTAGCGTCCTCGTCAGGCTGATCAGTGACAGCATCCTCGTGGGCTTCAAGATCGGCGCGGGGCTCACCATTGCCATGACCCAATTGCCGAGCCTATTTGGAGTCGCTGGTGGCGGCCATAATTTCTTTGAACGGGTCTATCTTCTCATTGGGCAGCTCGGCCATATGCAGATTGTGGTGTTTGCGGTGGGCGCGATCGCAATCGCACTGCTGCTGATGGGCGAGCGCTGGCTTCCGGGACGACCGGTCGCGCTCGCGGTCGTGGCATTAGCGATCTTCCTGGCGACCGCGCTCGGCCTTCCGGCGATCGGCGTGCCTGTCACCGGCAACATTCCGCAGGGGCTGCCCTCGCTGGCGGGTCCGGCGCTCCGGCTACGCGATATCGAAGGAATCATGCCGCTGGCAGCCGGCTGCCTGTTGCTCGCCTATATCGAAGGCGTGTCCGCGGCTCGCACGTTCGCGGCCAAGCATGGCTACGAGCTCGATCCGCGCCAGGAGTTCCTCGGCATCGGCGCCGCCAACCTTGGCGCCGCCCTGGGGCATGGCTACCCTGTGGCCGGCGGCCTGTCGCAGTCGGCTGTCAATGACAAAGCCGGCGCCAGTACCCCGCTGGCGCTCGTGGTCGCCTCTATCACGCTCGCTTTGTGCTTGCTGTTCCTGACGGATCTCTTGGAAAACCTGCCGAAGGCCGTACTGGCCGCCGTGGTGCTCACTGCGATCCTCGGCTTGTTCGACTTTCGCGCGCTCCTGCACATGTGGCGCGTGAGCCGGATAGACTTCTACGCGGCCACGACCGCAATCATGGGCGTGCTGCTTCTCGGAATCTTGCAGGGCATTCTGCTCGCGGCGCTCGTTTCGATCCTTTTGCTGCTGGCGCGGGCATCGCAGCCCCACGTTGCCTTTCTGGGGCGCATCCCCGGAACCAACAGCTATTCGGATCTCGCCCGTCATCCGGAAAACGAGCCGCTTGGGAACGTGATCGCTTTCCGTCCCGAAGCCTCGCTGCTCTACGTCAATGCCGGGTCCGTTCTCGAAACAGTGATGACCAGTGTACTCAACGATCGATCGAAGATCCGTGCGGTGATCTGCGATCTCTCCGCATCGCCCTACGTCGATCTCGCGGGTGCCCGCATGTTGCGTGCACTCTACGGCGAGCTCGCAGCGCGGAGCATTGCGCTGCAGATTGTTGGAGCGCGTGGCCGCGTACGCGATCTGCTGCGGGCCGATGGTCTCGCCGAGAAGGTGGGCGAACTGGAGCGCGCCGTATCGCTCGATGACGCAATCAGCGACGCCCGCAAGCACGCTAGGTGACGAACCTTCTTCTGGCGGAGTGCGCTTGGGGCGAGGGCAATCAGCCCCGGTTGCAAGAGGTAGTTCCGTACCGAAATGGCAATAAAGTAATGCGCTCTCTGTGACCCGGATCACTGAGCGTTCATCGCCGACCCACTACTCTCACGCTGACTTTCACAGGGTCACCATGGGAGATGACCATGAGCACAGATCAGACCACTGAAACCTCTCCCGGCACCTATTTCGCACGCCTGTTCAAGGTGGACGCCGAGCAATTCCAGTTGCTGGCGCAAAAGCCTCGCTCCCACAAGGACAGCGAATACCTCAATCGTCCCTACGAACTGAGCGACTTGATGCGCCAGGCCTCCGATGCCGGTGTGTGGCCGCGCTAGTACGATCGAGACGTCAGCCCGCTAGGTCACGGCGACGCCCGCATCGAGAACCTCGCCGAGCGTTCAGCACTGTTCCTTGTCGTGCTCTGCACGCGCCTCCTGCCGCACAACAGAAGACCAAGCATGCTTTGGCAAAAGAGCGTGCGCCGCCAATGCCTGCCTGAATTCCTCCATCGCCGCCGCGATCCGCGCGGCACTGTTCGCTCTTTCCAGCGTGCGTAATAGAGCCTTGAGATTGCGGTCCTTGTCGCGGATGACCCATCGGCGCATGAAAACCTGCGCGTCGTACAGCGACGTAATTCGCACCGCAGTGGCAACGAGCGGCAGATGCGCTTCGAAGTGGCGGTCGAAAGGTAAGGTCATCCTAGAAATCGGCTGGAGTCAGATCGTAAGAGATACCGAGACGCCCGCGACCGTAGACCCTGGTCGCTGCCTCGCAGATGCGGGCGCGGTTGCTGTCGAAGACCGCCAGCAGCGCATCTTCGCGCCGCGGAGTGTCAGGGACAAGTTGCTGCAGGGCCGCTGTGCTGATGAAAAACGAAGTTTCCATTGATTGATTGTGCCCCCAGAAGCGCACTGCGTCGCGCGTGGAGTCGTAGTAACGTGAGGCGTTGGGAAATCTGATCGTCATTTTGATTGCGACAGGTGGTCCGGAGACCCGCCGAGAGGCGACTCCATTTTTGAACGGTCGCGCAGCCTACTTCTGCTGCTGGCCCGGCTTGTCGGTGCTGGGCTGCGGCGTGCTCTGGTCCTGCTGCGGAGTCGGAGCAGGCGTTGCTGGCTTCTGAGGCTCGGAGGATGTTTTTGGAGTATCGGTCATAGTATGTATCCTTTGAAAAAGAGATGTCGCAATTGATTAGCTACTTAATACAACTGGCTACGCACACAGCGATAACAAGGCGCTGCGTCTTTCATCGACCGATATATTTTTGACGGCTGCCTTATTTCAATCGTCGATGCTTTTCAAAGCGCGAAGATACGAGATAGTTGTATGAATCACTCCGCAAAGCGTGCATGGTAACCCAATGGGTCGTGACGCAACCGACTGGGCGATAGACGTTTCCTTGTGGGGCCTCGCATTTCTGATCTTCGGCGGAACAATCCTCGCGTATCTTGTCTGGTGAGCGTGCCTGGCCGCGCGCCCGGAGCGAGATCGGGCGCCATCATCGGTGGCGGCTCCCGCTATGAAGCACTGCGCGCCATGAAGAGCGGCCTCGAGCGGGCTGACTATTCGGTGGTGGTGAAGAATCGCGCCCGCATGCCGAAGCCGTGGCGGTGGGAAATCTACCGGGCCGGACGGCAAAGCCCGATCGCGCACTCGGAGCAACTTTTTGGTTCGCGAAGCACGGCAAGTCTGGAGGGCAAGGCGGCCCTCGACGAGATGCTGAAGAAACTACGTCTTTAGCGCTTGCCTATCGAGCCGCGCACTCCGCCCATCTGATGACGTGCGGGTCACTCCCGCTTTCGCTTGACGCAGTTATATTGCGTTCCCCTTGGCGTGCGCACCACGTCAATTTCAGGTGCCGTTTTGAGACAGCTGCCGGTCACTTCCAGAATTTGATCCGCCGGACACGTGTTGTTTTCGACGAGGACTTTCTGTCCGCACGCTAACTGGTCGGCGGCCGGTTCTGTCTTGAGTGTCTGAGCGCCGGCCGGCACTCCACTGGCACACCCGCCACCGAGCGCAATAACAACCAACAGTTTGGCAGCCCGAGAGCCCATCATCGAGACTGCTTACGCCTTGTGCCTCGCGGTGTCGAGGTACCAGACATTGAGTGGACCAAGGTCCCCCTATACGGACCGAGTTGAGGGGGAGTGATGTCTTGCTCTCACGTTATGGCCAATCGCGCATGCGAGCGAAGCGACATGCAAGCGCGTTGCAGTCAGTAAAGGAGTCGGCACCTATGACGAACAAGTCGAATTTCACACCCGACGAATGGAAAGTTCTATTGGAAAGCACGATGGCGGCCGGCATTGCCGTTACGGCCGCCGACCCGAGTGGCCTGTGGGGCCTTTTGAAAGAGAGTTTCGCTGGCGGCACGGAGCTGGCGAAGGCCAAAACCAATCCAGGCGCCAATGCGCTCATTAAAGCGGTCGTCGACGATTTCAATACGACCGAAGGAAGTGCAGCGCGCGATGCATTGAAGAGCAAGCTCAAGAATATCAAGCCTGACCAGATCAAGGATAAATGCATCGAAACGTTGGGGCAGGCGGCGACAATCGTCGATGCCAAGGCGCCCGGCGATGCTGCGGCCTATAAAAGCTGGCTGCAGCAAATCAGCCAGCAAGTCGCCCAGGCGGCGAATGAAGGCGGTGGACTTTTTGGCGGCGGCGTGCCGGTTAGCGAAGGCGAGAAGGCCGCGTTGACCGAAATATCGCGTGCGCTCAAGGCCGCGTGAGCGTCGCCGGTCACGTTGCTGAAGCGATTTTCAAGCGCGGCTGCGTGGACGCGTGTCGCAAGGCTGACACGCGTCCCGAAGCAAGCTCTCCCGATCAGTTCACGGCGACGCCCGCGTCCCTGAGAACCTTGCCGTAGCGCTCGGTGTCGCTCTTGATCATCGCGTCGAATTGCTCCGGCGAATTGGGAGCAGGGATCGAGCCGAACGTGGTCAGCTTTTCAATCATGTCAGGCGTTTTCAGAACCTGGCCGACATCCCGGCTGACCTGGGCAAGGATTGCCGGCGGCGTTCCGGCAGGCGCCAGCAGGCCGAACCAGGATTCATATTTGTAGTCCGGCAACGCCGCCTCCGCGATGGTCGGGACGTTCGGAAGCTGGGGCGCGCGCTTGGCAGAGTTGATGGCGATCGCGCGCACCTTGCCGGCCTCGCTCAGTTCCTTCGCGTTGGGAATGGGCGCAAAGTACATCTGGACGTCGCCGCGGATCACCGCGTTGGTCGCGTCCGGCACGCCTTTGTAGGGCACATGAACAATGTTGATCTTGGCGCCCTGCCGGAAGATCTCGGCAGACAGAAACGAGGTGCTGGCGACGCCGGCCGACGAGAAATTCAGTTTCCCCGGCGACTCGGTTGCGAGCGCGACAAATTCCTTCAGCGTCTTGGCCGGAAAATCGGTGGGCACGATCGCAACAAGCGGGACGGAGGCGATCACCGTCACTCCGGCAAAATCCTTCACCGGGTCGAACTGGATGCCCTTGTTGATGGCGCCCGCGATCGTATGGCCATTGGATGTGAGCATCAAAGTGTAGCCGTCGGGCGCGCTCTTCGCGACGGCCGTGGTCCCGGGCAGACCGGGGCGATTTTCCACGACGACCGATTGCTTCCACATGGTGCCCAGCTTGTCGGCGAGCACGCGCGCCATGGCGTCGGTGATGCTGCCGGCGCCGAATGGGACGATAATGGTCACTGTCCGGCTGGGATAAGTTTGCGCAACGGCCCCGGATGTCTGAAACAGCATGCCGAAACAGGCCAGTACGACCGTGCCCGTTGCAATACAGAATTTTTGAATCCAATTCATGGACGTCCTCCCAATTGCGTGTCTGGAGGTTATTGCTAATGCCGAGGCGCCGTCAAACGGACCGCAAGTTTCCATCCGAAGAAAAATACGGCGAAGTATAGAAAAATCGAAATTGTCACGCTCATCGAGTGATAGCTTCGATCCAGCACCAACAGGCCGGTTGCGACGACGATGGCCACTCCGACTGCAATGATCAGGAGATAGACCGCCAAGAGCCGCGTTGCCTGCATTGACGATGCTCCTGCCGCTGGGCCTGTGCCACTGGACTTGGGTCTAGACTAGCCGCAGGGCCTGAAACTTGAATTGTGCAGATCGTCGCGGCTGGCTGGAGGGGACGGCGCGTTACGCGATGCGGCGTCGCAGGCCGATACCGCCTGCCTGGTCAGGAGATGGGCCAAAGCCTCGAACCAGCGCTATGTGAGTGCTTGGACCGGTCCTGCACTAGAATTGAGTGACTATCGGCGGGAGACCCGTAACCGATGGCCTCAGGCCGCGGATTGCTTGATCGCGGACTTGTAGTTGCCCGCGGGCGTGCCGAACGCGACATTGAGCCGGTTCCATCCGTTGATGGCAACAACACTCAGCGTCAGCAGCGTGAGCTCCTTGTCGCTGAATTCTTTCCGCGCCTGGTCATAAACCTCGTCGGAAACTTCCTGGTCTGTCAGGCGGGTGACCGCTTCGGCCCAGGCAAGGGCCGCGCGCTCGCGCGCGTTATACAAATCCGGGACCTCGCGCCAGGCCGAGAGCATGTAAATGCGTTGCTCCGTCTCGCCGCGCGCGCGCAAATCCTTGGAGTGCATGTCGAGACAGTAGGCGCATCCGTTGATCTGCGACACACGCTGGTTGACGAGGTCGAGAAGCCCCGGAGCCAGGCCCGACTTTTGAACCACGCTCGTCAAGGCGAGCATTCCTTGAAAGACCTCGGGAGCGGCTTTCTGATAACTGGCTCGTGACGGCATCATCATCCTCCTTCATTCAAAGCGTGGTCGTGTCCACGATCAAGGATCTCCGCGTTCCGTGTCAATCTACGCGGAGCAAGACAGGTATTCCACTTGCGCAGGACCTAATCGCTGAACCACTTTCGAAGGTAAAACAGACATGCCGATCGCGCAGACCCAAAGTGGACTTTGGTCCAACTCGATCATGAACACCGCGAATTGTAGTTGTCGCTATCAAAGACAGCCCGCGGAGGAGGCACGCATGAATACGATTACGACCAAAGATGCCGTCGAGATCTTCTACAAGGACTGGGGTAAAGGTCAGCCCATCGTGTTCAGCCACGGCTGGCCGCTGTCGGCCGATGACTGGGATGCGCAGATGATGTTTTTCCTCAAGCACGGCTATCGCGTCATCGCGCATGACCGCCGGGGTCATGGCCGGTCCTCGCAGGTGAGCGACGGTCACGACATGGATCACTATGCCGATGACCTAGCGGCGCTGACGGAGCATCTCGATTTGAAGGACGCCATTCACGTCGGCCATTCCACCGGCGGCGGCGAGGTCACCCACTATCTGGGACGGCACGGCCAAAGCCGGGTCGCGAAGGCGGTTTTGATCAGTGCGGTGCCGCCCATCGTGGTCAAGACGCCGGCCAATCCGGGCGGCATCCCGATCGAGGTGTTCGACGGTTTGCGCAAGACGCTCGCCGAAAACCGGGCACAGTTCTATCTCGATTTCGCGAGCGGCCCCTTCTACGGCTTCAACCGGCCGGGGGCGAAGCCAATCGCCGGCGTCATCCAGAACTGGTGGCGGCAGGCCATGATGGGAAGCATCAAGGCGCACCACGACGGGATCAAGGCCTTCTCGGAGACCGACTTCACTGACGACCTCAAGAAGATCACGGTGCCCGTCCTGGTGATGCACGGTGATGACGACCAGATCGTTCCCTACGCCGACTCCGCGCCATTGTCGGCCAAACTGTTGAAAAACGGGACGCTGAAGACCTACAAGAGCTTCCCGCACGGCATGCCGACCACGAACGCCGACACGATCAATGCCGACCTGCTGATCTTCCTTCGTTCCGGAGTTACGGCCAGGACCGCCGCATAACGGTGACTGGAAGCCGAGAGGAGAAGACGTCTTCTCTCGGTTTTGGCTCGCGGACATTTCAATCGGCTCTGCTTTCGGGATAATGGCGGTTCGGAGGGACCGATGGACAAGCCGCGAATCTTTCTGGGCTCTTCAGCGCAACAGGAGAAGTTGCTTCAAGCGCTGACGCGCGGTCTCAGCGACGTCGCGCACGTCGAACCCTGGATGACATCGTTCAATCCAGGCACGTCTGCCCTGGAACGCCTCCTTGAACTCACCCAGGAAGTCGATTTCGCAGCGTTTGTCTTTGCACAAGACGACTGGACGGCAAGCAGCCCGTCGGTTTCGTCCCAGGCTGGGTCGGGTCAGGCATCGCCGCGAGACAACGTTGTGTTCGAAGCCGGTCTTTTCGGCGGCACCCTGGGAATGCGCCGAACCTTTATTCTCCATGCAAACGGGGCGAAGCTTCCGACCGACCTCCTGGGCCTCACATGCGTACGGTACGCCGGCGCGCTGACGCCGTCCGAGTTGAAACTCATCAACCAGAAAATCCGGAAAGCGATCGAAGACGAAGGTCGTGTTGCTCGCATCGAGGGCTTATGGTGGCAGTTCTCCCTGACGGCGCGCGATCCGCGGGAGCCTTCCGCCGTGAGCATCATCCGGATCTCAAGAGACCGTGACGGCGCGCTGGAGCTGCGCGGCCGCTCATGGCGAGAGGATGGCAACCAGTCCGCGAGATACTGGAGCGAAGCGGTCAAGGAGAGGAAAGAGCCTTCGGGCGTTTTTTATTATTGGAAGGGTGAGCGTCCGTTGGATCCGAATGCGCCGCAGCTGGAAGGGATGGGAGAAATCCTGCTGGAGTCCGCCGATTGCGCGGCCGGGTACTTCACGACTCGCGCGGACACAGATCCAAGTCTGAACGCGCGGACAGCCGGTGTCTATTGGCGCGCCGATCCGAACGACATCAGCATTCTGGACGGCCGCGACGATCAGAAACGTGCGGCGCTCATTGCGGAGCGGCTGACGCACTGGAAGTCCTTCAGGAATACCTGATCGGCTGTCGCGGGTTACGCGCTCGGCTAACTCCTTTACAATCCTGCTTCAAACCGGCTCACTGATAGGCCTATGAAGCACATCGGCTTTCTCTCCTTTGGCCACTGGACGCCGTCGCCGCAGTCGCAAACGCGAACAGCGTCGGACGCACTGCTACAATCGATCGAGCTCGCGGTTGCGGCCGAGGAGCTCGGTGCCGACGGCGCCTTTTTCCGCGTTCATCATTTCGCCCGCCAGCTCGGCTCGCCGTTCCCGCTGCTCGCAGCCTGCGGCGCGAAGACCAGGCGCATCGAGATCGGCACCGCGGTCATCGACATGCGTTACGAAAATCCGATGTACATGGCGGAGGATGCCGGCGCCGCCGACCTCATCGCCGGCGGCCGCCTGCAGCTCGGCATCAGCCGCGGTTCGCCCGAGCAGGTGATCGACGGCTTCCGCTACTTCGGTTACGTGCCGCCGGAGGGCATGACCGACGCCGACATGGCGCGGCGCCACACAGAGGTGTTCCTCGATCTGCTGCTCGGGAAGGGTTTCGCCAAGCCTCATCCGAACCCGATGTTTCCGAACCCGTCCGGCCTTCTGCGCCTCGAGCCTTATTCCGAGGGCCTGCGCGAGCGCATCTGGTGGGGCGCCGGCACAAATGCGACGGCGCAATGGGCGGCCAAACTCGGCATGAACCTGCAAAGCTCGACGCTCAAGATCGACGAAAGTGGCAAGCCGTTCCACGTGCAGCAGGCTGAGCAGATCAGGCTTTATCGCGCGGCGTGGAAGGAGGCGGGGCACGCGCGCACGCCGCGGGTGTCGGTCTCCCGCAGCATCTTCGCGCTGACCGACGACCGCGACCGCATGTATTTCGGACGCGGCGGCAAGGAGGGAGATCAGATCGGCATGCTCAGCCAAACCGAGCGCGCCATTTTCGGCCGCAGTTATGCCGACGAACCGGACAAACTCATTGCGCAGCTCAAGGACGACGAGGCCATCGCGGAAGCCGATACTGTGTTGCTGACTGTGCCGAACCAGCTCGGTGTCGACTACAACGCCCACGTCATCGAGGCGATCCTGAAGCACGTTGCGCCAGGGCTCGGCTGGCGATGAGGCGTCTTGTTTAAAAGAGAGCAATACGATTGAGCATCGGATTTCTCGCCCTTCTCGACGACGTCGCGGCGATCGCAAAGGTGGCAGCAGCCTCCCTTGACGATGTCGTGACCCAGGCCGCCAAGGCGGGGGTCAAAGCGGCGGGTGTCGTTATCGACGACGCGGCAGTCACGCCGCGTTACCTGCTCGGATTCGCTGCCAGTCGCGAATTGCCGATCGTGGGCAAGATCGCCGCGGGATCACTTCGCAACAAGCTTCTCGTCCTGCTTCCCGCCACTCTGGCCCTGAGCTATTTCCTCCCCTGGATGATTACGCCGCTTCTCACGATTGGCGGCATCTACCTCTGCTACGAGGGGGTGGAAAAAGTCCTCGAAGCGATAATGCCACATCAGGCTCACGCCCACGAAGCTCAGGTGGGCACAATAGCCTTAAACCCGCAGACGACCGAGGATGAGAAAGTCGCAAGCGCAATCAAGACCGATTTCATCCTGTCAGCGGAAATCATGGCGATCGTGCTGGCGTCCGTTTCCGATGAAGGCATCCTGATGCAGGCGCTAGTGCTGGCGCTTGTCGGAATTGGGATCACCGTCGCGGTCTATGGCGTAGTCGCGCTGATCGTGAAAGCGGACGACGTCGGTGTCGCTCTTGCAAAGCACGACGACGGCTCTGCTGCCGGCCGCATGAGCCGTGCAGTCGGACGTGCTCTCGTTCTCGGTATGCCCGGTTTCCTGACATTTCTTGGCGCCGTCGGCACGGCCGCCATGATCTGGGTTGGTGGCGCCATTTTTGTGCATGGTCTGGAGGCGTTCGGTGTGCATTCCGTCGGCCAAGCCATCGCCGCCGCCGCGGAAGCAGCCGCTCACATGCTGCCGTCCGCCGCTGGACTGGTGAAATGGACAGTTATTGCCGCTCTATCGGGGGTCGTCGGACTGGCGATCGGCGCGGTGTCGATCCCGATCGTTGGATTTGCCTTGGCACCCGTATGGAAACTGCTGAAGGCTGCTGTATGGAGGCACCACAGCTAGCCCCTTGCGAGCGTCACCTGGACCGGCGGACCGCTCTTGATGGTCTGGTAGACGACGCAATAGCGTTCGGTCAGCTTGAGCAACTGATCAAGCTTGTCCTGAGGCGCAGCAGTATCGACGTCAAATCGTAAACGAATTTGCGCAAACCCGACCGGCGCCTCCTTGGCCACGCCCAATGTTCCGCGGACATCCGGATCGCCCTCTGCCGATAAGAAATTTGGCGGCGCAACCTATAGATTCGCCACCGCGATTTCGCCGTCGGTCACGTAGTGATTGACGTGTTCGATGTGCTGACCTGCCTGAATTTCACTCGCGTCCCCGATGACCTGGTTATTCCGCAGCTCCGCGATGATAAAATCCCGCTCGGCATTCGTATCTGCATCGGTCGCGTGCGTGATCTGGAACGTGAGCTGGGTCAAAGAGAACCCGGTGTCCTTGGTCGCGGCTCCGATCCAGTAGACGCGGGCATCGGGCGGTGGCCGATCGATGTTGAGCCAGAATTTGGCCGTTCCCCATGTGGCCTCGACGAGCGCTGTATCCAAAGCCCAAAATCGAACGTGATGGCGCTTCCGAGGGCTGTCATCGATTGCCTTCTGGAAGCCGATGTCCTGGCCACGCCCGAAAAGATAAAGCGTGCTGAACGGGGCGGTGGGATAGGGCGCGTTGAATACGAACGCCCGGACCATATGCCATGAGCTCTTCAGTCCCAACCGATCGGCCTCTGACCAGCCGGCGCGCGCAAATGCAGCCCGAAGTTGCTGAAGGGTGCCGGTCAGCGCGAGATTGACAGGGTCACCGGGCAATCCGTCGCCGGTGATCGTGTAGCGAGGCACGCGTTTACGCTGGAGGATTTTCAGGCCCATCCGAACGATGCGTGGAAGGACAACGTATGCCGCGATTCCATAGGTGGCGGCCAACGCCAGAAACCACGGCAGCCAGCGATCTGTGAACTCGAAGACAACAAAGACAATAAACCAGACGCTAAACAGGCCCAGCCCAAAGATAGCCAAACGCTGCAGAAGACGTTTCAGAAGTCTCATTTGCGAGCCATGCAAGAAACCCTGACGCAATCCGACGGCTTGTGAGCCTGACCGTGCGACTTTAGCTCCTTGCAAGCGTCACTTGGACCGGCGGACCGCTCTTTATGGTCTGGTAGACGACGCAATAGCGTTCGGTCAGCTTGAGCAACTGATCAAGCTTCTCCTGCGGCGCCCCAGTATCGACGTCAAATCGCAAACGAATTTGCGCAAACCCGACCGGCGCGTCCTTGGCCACGCCCAATGTTCCGCGGAAATCCAGGTCGCCCTCTGCCGATACGGTCGCTGCGCGGAGCGGAATCTCGAGCGCGGTCGAGACCGCCTTCAACGTTACGCCGGCGCAAGCAACCAGCGCTTCCAGCAGCATATCGCCGGAACACAATTCCAAACCGCTTCCGCCGGTCGCGGGATGAAGGCCGGCGATGGCGAGCGCGCGTCCCGTCTCAACCTTGCAGGCGATATTCGTGTCGTCGATGGAGCCTCTGGCTTTCAGCGTGATCAGTCCAGCCTTCGGATCGTTTTTGTAGCGGTCCTTGATCGGAGCCTGCATCGCTCGCAACTCGGCAGCGTCCATGTCGCTATTCCTTATTTAGGTTTTTCGTGACCGAAGGCCAAACTCACTGGCGCATGTCCTTACCACCACAATGCCGCGCCGGTACTCACCTTGGTTTCACGGTCGTTGATCGTTGGCTCGCGGTCGAGGGAGCGGTCGAGTGACGTGAGCACACGGCGTTTAATATGGTCGAAGGCGGCGGACTGACGATCTCGCGGCCGCTCCAATCGTGCGTCGATCTCCTCAAACATGCGTCCCGGACGCGGACGCATGACAAAGATGCGGTCCGCAAGCACGATGGCCTCATCGACGTCGTGAGTGACCAGGATCAGCGTCGGTAGCAAATCCGCCCATAGATCGAGCAAGTGGTCCTGCAGATCGATACGGGTGAATGCATCGAGCGCGGAGAACGGCTCATCGAGCAGCAAGACCTCGGGCCGGGGAACCAGCGCACGGGCGATCGCCACGCGTTGCGCCTGCCCTCCGGACAATTCGCGTGGCCACACGGCCGCCTTGTCGGCTAATCCAACACGCATCATTGCTTTCACAACGCGTTCGTTCCGCTCGACGCGCGGACGGTCCTCGAGGCCGAAGCCGACATTGCCGGCGACCGATAGCCACGGCAACAGGCGCGGTTCCTGGAAAACGATGCCGATCTTTTCATGCGGTGAGGTGACGGACTCGCCATCGAGGAGGACGCGGCCCCGGCTGGGCCTATCGAGACCGCTGATCGCGCGAAGCAGTGTGGACTTGCCGCAGCCGGAGCTGCCGACAATCGCGACGATCTCGCCGGCGCCAACCGAAAGGCTGATGCCATCGAGTGCGCGCACGCCATTTGGATAAGTCTTGCTGAGGTTCTGAAGCTCAAGCATGGCTTAGCTCTCCCCGCTGCGAGCGCGGTCTTCCCAGCGCAGGAACGGCGCGGTGAGGCAAACGATGATCCAGTCGGTTATCTTCCCGATCAATGCGAACGCGACAATGGCGGCAACGATTTGCGCCGGCTTGCCGAGTTGCTGGCCATCGACCAGCAGGAAACCAAGGCCTTCAGATGCGCCCATGAACTCGGCCGCGACCACAAACATCCAACCGAGCCCAAGTCCCGAACGCAGCGCGATCACGTAGGACGGCAGCACTGCCGGGAGCAGGATTCGCCGGACCATCTGCGCACCGGAAAGACGAAACGCCCGGCCAACCTCGACAATCTTGCGGTCGACGGACATCACTGCGCCCATCACGCCGAGATAGACCGGGAAGAACACACCGACCGCGATCAACGTTACTTTGGACGCCTCGAAAATGCCGAGCCACAAGATGAAGAGCGGCACCCAGGCGATCGACGGAATCGCGCGTAGTGCCTGCAGGCTTGGATCGATGAAGCTCCGCACGAGCACGGAATAGCCGGTGATCGCACCGAGTAAGGTGCCCACAGCGACGCCAATTCCAAAGCCGGCGGCAACGCGGCCGAGCGTTGCCAGTGCGTGGCGCTGCAATTCACCGGTTTTGGCAAGTTCGGCGAAGGTTGAAAAGATCACCGAAGGCGGCGGAACGAGCCGCCCGGTCGAGAAGCCTGCGCGTACTGCCAGTTCCCAGCCAAGCGCCAGCAGTAAGGGCAAAATAATTCCAAGCGCTGGCCGCGTAAAACGCGTTAGCACCGATTTACGCTGCTTCTGCTCTGCCGCTACCGTTTCGCCCGTTACGCTCATTTGTACAAAAAGACACTACTATGATTAGTGTTCCGTAACCTACCGCAAATATCGAGATCGGTCAGGCGAGGGCACGGAGGCTAGATTGGCGCTCCGTGCATCCGCGCACAGATCTATCGCAATCCCAGACGATGCAGGGCTAATTTGTCGTCACCGTCAAGTATTGGTCGTCGATGAGATCGTCGAGCACCTTCTTGACATCGACATCCGGCTTGATGACGCCGGCCTGCTGAAGCGCGATGCCGGCGGCCAGGATGGACTCGCGCTGCGGCGCGCCGATCTTGCTGTGGGTCAGTTCGGTTCGCTCTTTGAGCTGCTTGTCGACCACCGTCTCGGGCAACTTGGTCACTGCGATGAAGACCTTCTTCACTTCGTCATAATGACTCAGAGAATATTTGCGCGCCTCCTCGTACGTGGCGAGCACGCGCTTGACCAGATCGGGATGTTCCTTCGCGAACTCCTCACGCACATTCAAGATACCCCAGGTGTTGGCGGCAGCATTCCGGTAGAACAGCTTTGCCCCGTCCTCTACCTCAGCCTGTGCCATCATTGGATCGAGTCCTGCCCAGGCATCGACGTCGCCGCGGATGAGCGCGATCTTGCCGTCGGGGTGCTGCAGCAGCACCGGTTGAATGTCCTTTTCGGAAAGGCCGGCGCTCAGCAGTGCGCGCACGAGAAAGATGTGCGGGTCGGTGCCCCGCGTAACGGCCACACGCTTGCCCTTGAGGTCAGCGATCTTGGTGATCGCGCTATCCTTACCTGTAACAAGCGCGGTCCATTCGGGACGTGAGTAGACGTAGATCGACTTGATCGGATTGCCGTTGATCTTGGCAACCAGCGCCGCGGAGCCCGCTGACGAACCGAAGTCGATCGAACCGGCGTTGAGGAATTCGAGCGCTTTGTTCGAACCGGCTGACTGCACCCAACGGATGGAGATGCCGTCCTTCGCGAATTCTTTCTCAAGCAGTCCCTTGTCCTTGAGCACCATCGAAGCCGGATTGTACGTCGCCCAGTCGACGGTAATCGTGCTTGGCTTTTCGGCAGCGAACAGCGAGGTGGAGGTGACCAGTCCAGCCAGTACAGCCGATGCAAGCAGCGAAAACCGGGAAAACAATTTCATGACGAACCCCTCAAATTTGCTCCGCTTGTTAGGCGGCGTAACAGACGTACGCAACGAGCGATGCAATTATTCTATAAACGTCCTAAAATTGCGGTCAAAGGAATGTTTTTACCTGTTTTTCGAGCTCAGATAGAAGATATTTCTATTTCTTCCTGCATCGACGATTTTCTTTACCGTCGTCAGTGCCACCACCACCGCGTCCGAGGCATCAGCAACTCAGGTCCATGACAGACAAGTTCGGAATTTCGCAGCCGGTGCGGCGCCGTGAAGACGGGCGGCTTGTCACCGGAAAGGGATCATTCGCCGACGACGTGAATGTGCCCGGTCAGGCCCGCGCGGTCTTTCTTCGTTCCAGTCATGGACACGGGCTGATCCGGGCCATCGATGCCGGCGAGGCGCTCAATGCACCCGGCGTGCTTGCCGTGATGACCGGAGAAGACCTACGCGCTGCCGGCGTTGGTTACATTCCGTATCTTCCGCTTGGCGGATTCACGATGGATCCGCCCGCCGACACGCCGCGTCCCGCGCTGGCCCAGGACCGGGTGCGTCATGTCGGCGAGCCGGTCGTCATGGTCGTTGCGGAAACGGTCGCGCAGGCGACCGACGCCTGCGAGAAAGTTCGGCTGGAGATCGAGCCGCTGCCGGCCGTAACAGACGTCGAACGCGCCGTCGCGCAAGGCGCCCCGCTGCTGTGGCCGGACGCGCCGAACAACATGGCGTCGATCTGGCGTTACGGCGACCGCGCTGCCGTGGAGCAGGCCTTCGCCCAGGCTGCGCATGTGACGAAGGTGAAGCTTGTCAACAACCGGGTCATCGCCAATCCGATCGAGCCGCGCAGCTGCATCGGCTCCTACAATCCCGACGACGCCAGCTTCACGCTGATTGCCCCGAGCCAGGGCGCACACTTCTTCCACCGTGTCCTGTGCGAGCACGTCTTCAACATGCCGCGGGCGAAGATGCGGATCCGGACATCCGATGTCGGGGGCGCCTTCGGATGCAAGGAGCAGCCTTATCCGGAAGATATTGCCGTGCTGCATGCGGCGCGGGTGCTCGGGAGGCCGGTGAAGTGGTCCGGCACGCGCGCGGAGCATTTCCTCTCCGACAATCATGCACGCGACGCCGTCATTGAGGCCGCACTCGCCCTTGACGCAAACGGCAAATTCCTCGCCATCAAGGCAATACTTCTCGATGGCATCGGGGCCTATTGCTCGTGCCACGGGGCACATATTTCCATACGCAATACGACCAACGGACTTCCGTTGATGTACGACGTTCCGCTGCTCTACGTAGAGATAAGACTGGTGCTGACCAATACCGCGCCGATCGGTCCCTATCGCGGCGCCGGACGCGAGCAGGCGTCCTACATCACGGAGCGCCTGGTCGACCAGGCGGCGCGCGAGCTCGGCATCGATCCGGTCGATCTGCGCCGGCGCAATCTCATTCCGGCGAAAGCGATCCCCTACAAGTCGGCGTCCGGACAAACCTACGACAGCGGCGATTTCGAAGGCCTGCTGGACAAGACTTTGGCGCTTGCCGATTGGGATGGGTTCGACAAGCGCGCGCGTGCGTCAGCCGAAAACGGCCTTATCCGGGGCCGTGGATTATCCTGTTTCGTCGAGTGCGTGGGCGCCTATCCGTTTGAAGGTGCGGACATCCGCTTCGAGCCGGACGGGACCGTGACCGTGGTGACCGCGACCCAATCGTCGGGGCAGGGGCATGAGACAAGCTTTGCGCAACTTGCCGCAGAGCGCCTTGGCGTCCCGTTCGACAGAGTGCGCATCAAGGAAAACGACAGTTCCGACTTGCCGAAAGGCCTGGCGAGTGTCGGTTCGCGATCGATGATCATGGCGGGGTCGGCAATCGCCATCGCCGGCGACGCTGTGATCGAGAAGGGGCGGACGCTGGCGTCGCATGTGCTTGAGGTCAGCAAGGCCGATCTCGTATTCCGTGACGGATCGTTTTGCGTGCGTGGCACCGATATTTCGATCGGGTTGCTCGACCTTGCGATGCGGGTGCGATCGTTGCGCAATCTGCCGCAGGATCTTCCCACGACACTCGACTCGACCGGCGAATTCACCGCCCCCGGTCTTCATCATCCCAATGGCTCACACGTGTGCGAAGTCGAGATCGATCCCGAGACCGGGAAGGTGGACGTCGCTGCCTATTGTGCGGTCGACGACGTGGGAACCATCATCAACCCGCTCATCGTGCATGGTCAGATCCATGGCGGGGTCGCGCAGGGAATCGGACAGGTCCTGCTGGAGCGGATTGCCTATGACGATGACGGCCAGCTGATCACGGGATCGCTGATGGACTATGGCCTGCCGCGCGCGGAAAATCTTCCGGCGCTGAACGTGGATTTTCACCCGACGCCGTCGACAAAAAATCCAATCGGCGTCAAGGGAACGGGCGAGTGCGGCGTCACGGGGTCCATTCCGGCCGTGCTGAATGCCGTCAACGACGCGCTCGCACGTGCCGGTGTCTCGACTGCCATCGGTCTGCCGGTGACGCCGGAAAAGATCTGGCGCTGCCTGCGCGACGTGAGGTGGCCCTAGGTCCAATCGCGGGTCAGCCGTTTTCGGCCGTAGATTGAGGGTCAGCAAAGCCCCTCAGTCCAATCGTTCTTGGCACTGATTGTCGGCAGAATTTATCAGCGAATGGGGGGCTGCATCTTCGAGCAATGGAGGTCAGCCATGAAAGTCAGAGAGGCCATGCACAAAGGCGTCGAATGGGTTGGCCCTGACACGCCCGTTATCGAGCTCGCCAAACTGATGCGTGAGCATGATGTCGGCGCCATTCCAATCGGCGAGAACGATCAGCTCATCGGGATGGTGACCGACCGCGACATCGTATGCAAAGGAGTGGCCAAGGGCGGCTTTAATCCCGACCGCGCGACAGCGCGTGATGTGATGACGCCGGGCATCCATTGCTGCAGCGATGATGATGACCTCGCCAAGGCGGTGCGGCACATGGAACAGCTGAAAGTTCGCAGGTTGCCAGTGATCAACAAGAACAAGCGGATGGTTGGCATCCTCAGTCTTGGCGACGTCAGCGGCCTAGCGTCGAGTGATCTGCTGTCCGAATACGTCAAGAGCGTGTCGGCCCATCACTAGTAACACGACCTGCGTGCAATCAGCTTGCAGCTCTGGAGGCTTCTTGAAGGCGTCCGGATGACCGGCGATAGGCTATACGCGCGTGACCTGCGCAATAGGACGTTCCATCGACCGTGGTGTTGCCGCAGAACGTGAAGTCGGCGGTAGCGGCGCCGCCGATGGGCCAGCGACATTTGCGCGGTGCCAGGTTAAGCAATGAGCAGGGCTCCGAGCTGACGACATCGTCCGCGACAGGCGCAGATGCGAAAAGCGCTTTAAGCACGAGTCGCTGAGTCAAGACTTGCGGTCGCCGGACTGAAACACCGTTGCGCACTCGTGGCGCCGCAGGGCCTCTGCCACGTGACAAGCCGAGTCGATTGAGCTTGCCGATAACTGCGTTGCGTGAAACGCCAATCTCGTTTGCAATCTGTGAGCAGGACAGGCCGGCGCCAACGCCGCTCTTCAGTTGTGCGATGCGCTCGGCGGTCCATGTTTTGAGAAAATTTTTGCCGGGTATCTCGATTGTGGTCATGTTTGGCCTCGTGACCAGTTGACGCGGCCAAGCCGGGCCGCGGGCAGGGCGAGGTCGAACTCACGCTCGAGCGAGCGTTCAGAGCGAATGTCGGGTCTCAGGCTGGCCGCGCAAATCGATGCCGTTGAACGCAACAGCGCGCCATAGGCATCGACCCGCATCGCGCGATCGGACTGCAACCCGCCACAACTGATCGACGTGGGTCCCGTATTGCGCCGGAGAGAACCAATTTTGCGGTCCTCAACGCTCTTTTTCCTCACAACGCGAAACACCCCGGCGACCAAAATCCATCGCCGAATCAAGCGTTTCATGATTCGATTCGCGCATCAAGGGTTATAATGCCATAATAATCCAGTTATAATTTGAAGGCGTAATGAGAGGCGTAGGTATGGCTCGTCCTGAAAATCGTTCGGAAGCGCGAGCGCTGAGTCTCACGCTGCCATTGGAGACTTTTAATTATCTGGCTCTGCTTGCGACGCTCGGAAAACTTGGACGCACCGAAAACGAGGTGGCGACGCATATCCTCGTTCGCGAGGCCTATGCGATGTTAGAGCGTGGCTTTCATGAAGCGCGCATTCCGGCCGCCGACGTGGCTGAATGAGGAAATCGATACGGACGCGTCGCTCTACGGCAACTCGACACGCATCAGTGTGCACGCCGGCCGGGCGGTACAGACTCCGGACCTATCGTTTCTCCTGACGTCGAGTGCCGGGGTCGCTTGCGTCCTTCGCCTCCTGCGCCAGCCGAGCAGACCTAGCGCGCCCAGGCCGCTCGCGAACAGAGGGAGCGCAGCAGGAAGCGGCGTTTCGGCTGCGACCACGTTGGTGAATACAAAGGTCAAGTCGTCGTAGTTGAAATTAGAATCTCGAAACGGCAAATCCTCAAAACCGACAAAGACTCCCACCGGTATTGAGCCGAAAGTGGGTGAGGTTGCCGTATAGCGCGCCGAATAAATGTGCTGGGTACCAAGGGTGCGGCCGTCATAGGGCCCATTCAAGGCAGGATCGGAATACAGATCGCCGATTCCGGGAGAGATGTTATGCATCACAAAGGTCAAGACATCGCCGGCATTGGCAAAGCCGAGATTGAGGCTGTCTCCCACAGCCGACGTATGATTGTTCAATCCGAAGATGCCGGTTGAAACGCCATTAATCCGCAAGCCCAGTGTATTTTCGAAACTGGCCGAGCTTCCCGCGAAATATGCAGTGACGTCACCGGTAAATGCAGCGGTGAAAGTGTACGTCGCTGGATTAAGAGTGCCGGGATTCGGGTATGGAATTGAATCGGCGCGGGCGCTCGTGCCCAATCCGCAAAACAATAATGCCAGGGACGCCCCGGCGATTGCGCCAGCGAGGGCACTGGCAGAATTTTTCGATGTCATGAATTGCCCCGACAAGATGCCACGCGCCGAGTACGCCATAATTCGACGCTGGTGCAGTCAGCCATTTGGATGAGGAAACGGGGAAGACACCGCTTTTTACGGCGCTTCGCGGACAAGCGCCGCAAGGCCTTCACGCGTGTGGAGGGCCGGCTTCCATCCAGCATGCATCAGCTTGGCGGGATCGGCGACCTGTGTCCCTCCCAGCCGCTGCCATTCCTCGGCGCGGCCGAGTGCGTTCGAGGCAAGCGCAATCAACCCCGGTGGCACCGGCAACAAGCCCGGTCCGCGCCCTTCGCCGGCGCGAAGCGCCGTCACGATCTCGGCCAAAGTCAGCGGATCGGGATCGGCCACCACGTAGGTCTCGCCTTTCGCCACGGATGACGCCACGGCAAAGTGAACGGCGTCGATCAGGTTGCGCCGCGCCAGCAGCGAGCGGCGGTTGCGGCAAAGGCCGAGCGGCAGCGGCCAGGGTTTTCGCGCAAGCGCCATCAGGCGCGCAAAATTGCCTTTAACATTCGGACCATAAATCAACACCGGCCGCAGGATCGTAAACGGCACACCGGCGGCGCGCACGGCATCCTCGGCGGCAAGCTTTGAGCGTCCATAAAAGTCCGTCGGCCGCGGCGCGTCGGTCTCTCGCAGAATCGTGTCGGATGCCGGACCGGTCTGCGCACGGACCGACGACATGAAGACCAGGTGCTTGATGCCCATAATTTTCGCGGCGCCTGCCAATTCGGCGGTCGCCAGGCGATTGACCCGATCATAGGCTTCCTCGGCAATCTCCGGCCCGGCATGCGCGATGCCGGCGAGGTGAACCACCGTGTCGATATCCCTGAGCAGCGGACGCCATTCGACCGGGCGCGTCAGATCCGAGACGGCGATCACCTCGACCGACCGCGGGAAAATGTCCGCGGGCTGCCGCATCGCCGCCCGCACGGAATGTCCGGCGTCGGCGAGCTCAGCGACGAGGGCACGTCCAACAAAGCCCGATGCGCCGGTGACAAGGATGCGCGTCACGGTTTGCCTCGGCTAACTTTCGCGTCAGTCTTCCCGGCTTTTCGACAATCGTCCAGAGGCGAAGCCGACGCGCTACGTTACGACGGCAGGATCACCAGCCAAAAGAGGACACCACCGATCGCGGCGAGAAAAAGAACGCCCAGCACTGTGTTCCCAAACAACAGGTCTGTTCGCTTTTGGTGGGGTGAAAGCTCAGCCATACAATCACAACGGCGCGAGCGAGGTTCGGTTCGAATTTTCTTACTTCCACGCAGTCCCTGAACCCATGATCGCAGCCTTCGGGGCTGCGTTTGAGCCAGTCGCTTGCGAGGGCCGGCGTGGCGCCGGTTGCCCTCCCGACGGTCACTCGTGATGTTTTGCCCACCAGGACAATTTGCCCACAGCATCGTCCGGCGGCGCTGCGGGCCGAATTGCATTGAATCCCGTCGCGGCTGATGGGCATAATAACGCTCAAGGATTGCCCCGTCGCAAAGCGGCCCGGGTTCACAAAAAACAAATGGGAGGATGCGGTGCTCCGGATTTTTGCTCGCGTGGTCTTTCCAGCATTTGTGCTGCTCAGCGTACTCGACGCAGCGCGCGCGGAGGCGATTGCCATCGGCAATTACGGTGCCTCTGCGAATGGCATGCCGTTCGGCGTTGCCCTGGCCAAGGGATATTTTCAGGAAGAAGGCGCCAACGTCACCAGCATTATCGCTTCGGAAGGCGGCGGTACATCGGTCCGCAATGCCATGTCGGGTGTTGCCTATGGAGAGGCCAATCCCGGCGCGATCGCCGTCGCCATCCAGCAGGGCGCCGATTTGCGGATCGTCAGCGATAATGTGCTGACCATCGCTGAATTCGCCTGGCTGGTGAAAAAGGATTCGCCGATCAAGACCATTGCCGACCTCAGGGGCAAAAAAATCGGATACACCAATCCGCGCTCGACCAGCCAGGCGCTCGACATTCTCATGCTGGCTAAAGCTGGCCTGAAGCCGGAGGACGCGGAGCTCGTGAAGACCGGCGGCTTCGGCCCGATGGTTGCCGCGCTTGAGCTCGGCCAGATCGACGTCGCGCCCGTGACCGAACCGCTTTGGTCGAAGGTGAAGGACCAGTTCCGCGTGCTCATAACCGGCTCGGAGGCATTGCCCCCGCTCGACAACGTCGTCGGCGTGGCGACGGCCCAGGCGGTTGCGACGCGCGGCGATTTTATCGCTGCAGTGATACGCGCGCGCCGGCGCGCCATTCAGTTCATGCGCGAGCATCCCGAAGAAGCAGGCGCGATCATCGCCAAGCCCTTCAATATCACGCCGGAAGTGGCAACGAGCGCCATCAAGAACCTGATCAACAGCACCACGCAAGGTATTCCTTATTGGGGCGAAGGCGACATCCATCTCGACGGAATGAAGCGCATCATCGAGGTGCAGAAAAGCGTCGGAGCGCTGACCGGCGACATCGATCTGTCCAAGGTCATCGATACCCGCTTCCTGCCGGATGATCTGAAGAAGGTGAAACAGTAAGAGCGCCGCGCAGCGGAGGATCATCGCGTGCCCGCGGCCCAAGTGACGGCCCAGGTGTCGGCCCAACTGCCGGCCCAGGTGACGCTGCGCGGGGTGACAAAAGTGTTTCCCGCCGTGGCAGGCGGGAAACCGGTGCATGCCCTTGGACCAATCGACATCGAAATCCGGAAGGGCGAATTTTTCGCGGTGGTCGGGCCGTCCGGCTGCGGAAAATCGACTCTGCTTGAACTGATTGCCGGCCTGACCGCTCCGACAGAAGGAGAGATTGAATTCGAAGGCCGCGCGATCGGCGACAACGTTCCGGATGGTATCGGTGTCGTTTTCCAGGAAGACGCATGCTTTCCCTGGTTGAATGTTCTCGAGAACGTCGAATTCGGCTTGCGGCTAAAGACCATCGGCGCGGACGAAAAAGCGCGCCAGGCCGCAGCGGTCATCGACATGATGGGCTTGCGCGAATTTGCGGGCAGCTACCCGGCGCAACTGTCGGGAGGCATGCGCCAGCGCGTTTGTATCGCGCGGACCATTGTGGCGCAGCCGCGTCTGATCCTTCTCGATGAGCCATTCGGCGCGCTCGACCAGCAAACGCGGCTGTTGATGGGTGACGAGGTGCTCCGGCTGTGGCGCCAGACCGGCGCCACCGTATTCCTGATCACGCATGCGCTCGACGAGGCTGCGATGCTGGCGGACCGCATCCTCGTCATGTCGGCGCGGCCGGGCAAGACGATCGATCTCGTCGAAACAAGCTGGCCGCGCGAACGCGACAGCCGAATTGTCGAACGTGAGAATTTCGGCGCCCTGACAAGCCGCCTGTGGAAGACCTTACGCGAAGAATCCATGAAGACGATGGGGCGGGCGGGGTAACGGGGCATGAGCAGGCTGCGGCTCTATCAGATAGCGGTCGTTGCAGGCTTTATTCTGCTGCTGGAAGTGCTGTGCCTTGCCGGCGTCATCGACAAGATCACCATGCCGGCGCCGCACATTATCGTGCGGGACTTCGTTCGCATGATCCTGGCCGGGCGTTATTTCGACGAGATCGGCAAGAGCCTTGTGAATGTGCTGGCGGCCTTTGCCTCGGCCTATCTGATCGGCGTGATGGTCGGCACCATCCTGCACGGTCACAGGACGACGCGTGAGATCCTCGACCCGCTGTTTGCAACGTATTATGCCATCCCGGTTTTTGCATTCTATCCGTTGTTCATTGTCATGTTCGGCCTGGGCGACGGGCCGCAGGTCCTGATCGGCTTCATGCTGGCCGTCGTTGCCGTGATCGTCACCACCCTCAACGGCCTCGACCGCGTGCCGCCGGTGCTGAAGAAAACGGCACGGGTGAACGGGCTCAACGCGCTGCAGACGGCGCGCCACGTCACGCTGCCGTTTTGCGCGCCCTATTTGCTGACTGCAGCCAAGCTGGCGCTCGCCTATGCGTTCATCGGCGTCATCGGTTCGGAATTCATCATGGCGCGCTCCGGCATGGGATACGAGATCAGCTACGCCTATACGAACTTCGACAACGCGACGATGTACCCACTCATCTTGCTCATCCTGCTGTTGTCGATCGCCGCCAACAGCCTGCTCTCGCGCTGGGAGAAGATGCTGCTCGCAAGACGAGGGCAAGCCTGATGCAACCGCGGGAAAACGCGACGTTCCGCAATACGGTCATTTTGATCGCGGGCCTGTTCGTGTTCTGGGAGCTGGCCTATCTCGTTGTCGGCGATGTCGCCCTGCGCTCGCCCTGGCAAACAACCCAGTTTCTCGGCAAACTCATGCAAACAGATCTCTTCTGGCTTCATCTTGCCGATTCACTGAAAGCCTTCGCGGTCGCGCTCGTGATCGCGGTCGTGCTCGGGCTCCTCATCGGTTTTGCCCTCGGGCTGCATCGCTTGTCCGGAGAGGCGATGGAGCCGATGCTGGTTGCGCTCTATTCGATACCGAAAATCACGCTTTATCCGATCATACTTTTAGCCTTTGGAATCGGCATTTCGGCGAAAATTGCTTTCGGCGCCATTCACGGGATCATTCCCGTTGCGTTGTTTACTTTGAATGCCGTTCGTACGACCAGGCCGATTTTGATCAAGACCGGCCGTGTCATGAAGCTTAGCCCGGTGGTCATGGTGCGCGAGATCCTGTTTCCCGCGGCCGTGCCGGAAATCTTCACCGGCATCCGTGTGGGCTTTTCACTGACGCTGATCGGGACCGTGCTCGGTGAAATGTTCGCCGCGCAACGCGGACTGGGTTATCTGCTCATGAGCGCGATCAGCCTGTACAATGTCGATCTGATCATGTCGGTCACGTTCCTGCTGGTCGTGCTGGCAGCGGCCGTGAACATGGTCCTGCTCGTGATCGATCGCCGGCTGCACCACGGCTAGGCTATCGATATTTCTTTTCGAGCTCGTTCCATCTCCGCAAATCGAGCGCGTCGGCGAGGCTTTGTAGCGCTATCTCCTGCTCGCCATTCGTGAAGGCGCCCTCTTTGCCGGCAGTCAAATGACCCAGGCGATGCAGGCCTTGCTCCATTGCCTTGGCCACGCGTCCAATGAGGATGTTCGGATAAGCGACCTGGGAAAATCCCATGTTGAAAAGCTCGGCCGGCGTCAGCCAGGGCGTCGCCGCCGCCTCGAAAATCGCGGCGCAGTTCCAGGCACCTTTGAACGCATTGCCGACCCGGAGATAGTCCTCCGGCGTCTTCAAGCCGGCCACGAAAATCCCGTCGACCTCGAGACGGAGAAATCGCTCGGCCCGTTTGATCGCGGCGTCCAGGCCTTCCGCGCCGTAGGCATCGGTGCGGCCGATGATGACAAAATCCTTATTGCGCCGGGCCTCCATTGCAGCCCTGAGCTTTTGCTCCATGATCTCGAGCGGAACGACGCTGCGCGCCGAAGCCGCGCCGGGCTGTTTCACGTCCCTCGACTGATCTTCGAGCAGCGCCCCCGACACGCCGGCCGTTTCGTACCCCTGAATGGTCCGCACGACGCTTTTCACGTCGCCATACCCGTCATCGGCGTCCACAAGGCAGGGGAGCTTCGAGGCATCGGTGATGTCACGGATTCCGGCCAGCATTTCGGCGTAGCCGGCGAGCCCGAGGTCCGGCAGGGCATAACGCGCGGCCAGCATCGCGGACCCGCCGATATTGAAAGTCTTGAACCCGGCGCGTTCGATCAGCCGCGCCGACAAAGCGTCGTGGGCGAGCGGACTGACCAGCGGCCGGTGCGCGCGGTGAAGTTCACGAAGCGATGCCATTGCCTGCACCATTGCTCAACGCTTCTGAATTCCTGTCCGCTCGATCACTTGCATCCATTTGGCCACATCGCTTTTGATGCGGTTGTGCAAATCGTCGGGCGACATCCCGCGCGCATCCATGCCGGCCGCCTGTGAGAACTTCTGTACCTCGGCGGATTTCAGCGCTTCCACCACGGCATGATTGAGCCTGGTGACAATCTCACGCGGCGTTCCCTTTGGGACGGCAAGCCCGTTCCAGCTTGTCACTTCATAACCAGGCACGCCGTTTTCGCTGACGGTTGGAACGTCGGGCAAGTTGCTGGCGCGCTCGCGCCCGGTCGTGGCGAGAACGGTCATCTGGTTGTTTGTGATCTGCGATTGGAAGCCGGCAAAGTATTCAAAAGCAACATCGACGTCGCCCCGTAAGACGGCGTTGGCCAGATCCGGGGTCGTCTTGTAGGGGATGATGGTCACATCAATCCCGGCCATGGTTCGAAACAACTCTGCCGAAAGATTTTGTCCGCTGCCGGCGTTGATGGTGCCGAAGTTAAGCGTGCCGGGACGGGCCTTGGCGGCAGCGATCACATCTCCGATCGCTTTGTAAGGTGAGCCGGCTTTGGTTGCGATCACGAGCCCGTAGGACGCCGTCGTCGAAACCGGAATGAAATCCGTTTCAATATCGTAGGGCAGGGACTTGAAAAGCGCCTTGGCGATGGTGAGGCCGCCGCCAAGCATCACGAGCGTGTATCCGTCGGGTGGAGCGTCGCGGGCCGTCTGCATCCCAACAACACCACCGGCGCCCGGCCGGTTTTCGATAAAGAATTGCTGACCGAAGCGCTTGCTGATGTCATCCGCTACAAGCCGCATGGTGACGTCGGCAATTCCGCCCGCGCCGTAAGGCACAATGATGCGCACCGGCTTTGATGGGTAGGTCTCGGCCCTGACCGTAGATGCCGCCGAGACAGTCAACGCCAGCGACGAGCCGAGTAGAATTGATGCTGCGGCACGGGTGAACGAAGACATGCTCTTCTGCTTCCAATGAGAGCGACCGAGGCGGAGAATAGAAGGCGACCACGTCGCCAACAATCCCGTATATTGAAATGCTACCAGCCATGCTCTAATGCCAGCCTGACAATGCCGACGACCACGATCGATATCCATCCGCACATCATCGCGAACGACGCCGCCCGTTACCCTCTGGCCCCGTTGGGAGGACATCAGTCGGATTGGTCACGCACGCGGCCGGTCAGCCTGGAACAGTTGATCGCGGCCATGGACGAAGCCGGCGTGCAGAAGGCTGCGATCGTGCAGGCCTCGACCTGTTACGGCCACGACAATTCCTATGTTGCCGATGCCGTGGCCGCGCATCCGGAACGTTTCACCGGCGTGTTTTCCGTCGACGTGCTGGCGCCCGACGCGCCGCAAAATATGCGCGCCTGGCGTGCCCGCGGCCTCACCGGCCTGCGGCTTTTCACCTTCGGCAGCACAATGTCCGAGCAGGCGAACTGGCTGGACGATCCGGGGACGTATCCGGCCTGGACATGCGCAAGCGAGCTGGGCCTATCGATCTGTCTGCAAATGTCGGCGAAAGCAATTCCACAAGCCATCCGCATGGCCGAGCGTTTTCCAAATGTGCGCATCATTCTCGACCACGGCGCGCGCCCCGAGCTCGGCGAGGGGCCTCCTTACAACGCGGCCGCCAGTCTGTTCAATTTGGCACGTTACACGAATATCTACCTCAAGCTCACGCCGCGCATCTTTGCCGAATCCCGCCGCGGCAAGGCCACGCCCGAGACTTTTTTTCCCCGCCTGGTCTCGGCGTTCGGCGCTTCACGGTTGGCATGGGGATCAAACTATCCTTCCAGCGAGGGCGCGCTGCCTCAGCTTCTGGCGACCGCGCGGGAATCGCTCACTTGTTTGGCAGCGAGCGACCGGGACTGGATATTTGCCAGGACTGCGCAGACCCTCTATCCGGTGCTTGCCGATTGAATAAACCGCAGTGAGTGTCATGCCTGAGAAATTAAAGTTGTACACGCTGCTCGGAGATTATCCGAACACGGCTGCGCTCAAGAAAGGCGAGGTGGCGTCCGACTTCATCGATTTTGAATTCGCCGACGTGAAAGTGTCCAACACGGCCTTCAAGCCGCTCGTGCGCGAAGCAAGGTTCGATCTCGGGGAATTGGCGATCGTCACCTATCTGCAGGCGAAAGCTTACGGCAAGCCCTATGTGCTCATTCCGGCGGCCGTGCTCGGGCGCGGACAGCACCACACAATTGCTTACAACCCCGAACGCGGGCGTTTGAGTGCGTCCGATCTCATGGGCAAGCGCGTCGGTGTGCGTGCCTACACCCAGACCACGGGCGCCTGGGTGCGCGGTTTTCTGGCGGACGATTACAAAGTCGATCCCGCAAAAATTTACTGGATCACGTTCGAAGACCCGCATCTCGCTGAATACAAGGATCCGGCCTTCGTCACGCGCGCGCCCGAAGGCAAGAGCATGGTTCAGATGTTGATCGACGGCGAGCTCGATGCGGCGATTGTCGGCGACAAATTGCCCGACCCGCGGCTCGCGCCCCTGATTGAGGATGCCGACAGCGCGGCGCGCAAATGGGCGGAAACGCACGGGGGCATTCCGATCAACCACATGATGGTCATTCGCGGTGCGATCGCAAAATCCCGTCCCGATGTGGTGAAGGAGATCTACCGGGTGTTGCGCGAGTCCAGGCGCGCGGTGCCGCCACCGGCCGACGGCGGTCTTTTCGATCCTTGGCGTTTTGGCGTGGAACGGAACCGGCGGTCGCTTGAGATCATCATCGACTACAGCTTCCGCCAGAAGCTCATTCCGCGCATGTTTTCGGTCGACGAACTGTTCGACGATCTACGCTGATCTGATCGTCTCAACATCCCCGGCGCGTGTCGCGCTCAAGCCGATCGAGCCGGTCCATAACGTCCTCCACGGGGCTTTGGTCCAGGCCCTCCAGGGCGAGCATCACCGCGTTCCAGGCCCGGCGCAGCCGCGTGCCGGAATCTGCCTTGTGTTTCGCTTGATCCATTCGTCCGGTCCTCTAAAAGTTATTTTTCCAGTTGCGCAGCGCTTCGAAACTTGCGCTCGGGGTGCTGACCGCAACACCGGTGTGGACGCGGATCGCGTCCACGATGTCGCGTTCGAGCACCCGCAGGAAAGGGTTCGTGGTCTTTTCCAGTGCGATGGTGGACGGCACGGTCGGCATGCCGTGCTCGCGCTTGGCTTGCTCGGCCTTGTAGCGCGCAAGCAGCGCCGCGTTGTTCGGGTCCACGGCGATGGCGAAGCGCAGATTCGCCAGCGTGTATTCATGGCCGCAGTACACTTTTGTTTGCTCCGGCAGGCCGGCGAGTCTGGCCAGCGATTGCGCCATGTCCGACATTGAATCGAAGACCAGGCCGCAGCCACCGGAGAACAACGAGTCCCCGGTGAAGACCCGTTCGCGCGCCTGGTCCCAAAATGCGAGATGGCCGCGCGTATGACCGGGCACAGCGATCACCGTCAGCTCCGTACGCAAAGCATCGAGCATCACGCAATCGCCGTCGCCGACCGGATGGGTCACACAGTCCAGCGGAACGGTGCCGGGTTTTGGAAATGGCGGATGCGTCGCGCGATCGTAGTCATTGAGAACCGGTCCGTAGACCGGCACCGGCCAGCGCGCGAGTAACTCCGGCACGCCCCAGCAGTGGTCGTAGTGTAAATGAGTGAGCACGATCGCACACAGACGCAATCCCATCCCAGCCAAAGTTGTTTCCACCGGTCCGGCGTCACCGGGATCGACCACGACGGCATTGCTGCCGTCGTGCATCATCCAGATGTAGTTGTCGGTGAACGCCGGTATGGCGTGAACGCGCACTTGCTCCAGCACCTGTTTCATAGATGGCTCCTGATCACGGCAGCTCCGGCCCGGGCATCGTGCCGCTCCAGGCCTTCATGGCGTTGAGGCGGTCCCACCATGCTTTGACGTTGGGGTAGTCATTGATCGGAATGCGGCCGCGCTCGACGTACGTGGCCGCACCGCCGACGACAAAATCAGCCAGCGTTGCACGGTCGCCCAGCAGGAAATCGCGTTCTGCCAAGTGAGCGTTCAAAAGCTGGCCGAGCGGCCGGAAGCGTTCCTCGGCATCGGCGAGCCGGGCCGGATCGGCCGTCCCCATACCCAACATGGGCTTGCGCACGTTCTCGTGCGTGAAGACGTCGACTACCGGCGACCACGTTCCTGCTTCCCAAAACAGCCACCGCGCGATGCTGGCGCGCATTTTGGGATCGGCCGGGAAAAACGATGCGTCGCCGGCGCGATCGGCCAGGTATTGGCAGATCGCGTTCGACTCCCAGAGCAACAAGTCGCCGTCACGCAAGGCCGGCACCTTGCCCATCGGATTGATGGCCAGATACTCAGGTTGGCGATGCTCACCCTTTTGCAGCCTGATCAGGGCATGCTCGATGTGGGTCAGCTGCAAGTGAGCGACGACGGCGGCCACCTTGCGGGCATTGGGCGAGGGGGGAAAGGTGTAGAGCTTCACGATCGTTTTCCTTTGCTGAATTGCTGGAGTCATTGGATCGTCACCAACGGGTGGCGCGTGAGCCACCCGTCGTCCGCAACAGCGCGTTCTAGGCTTCGTCCGCGAGGGCGATGACCATCGGGGCGCCGCCGGAGCTGATCGATGCGGCGTGCGCCAAGGCTTGCTTGCCGCCTTCGGAGGTCGCGCAGGCCTTGAGCGTGTCCAGCGAGGGGAAGGTGACGTCGGACATCAGGTGATAAGGCGGCGGCGCGAAAGCGGGACCGACCACGCGCTTGGTGCTCACGCCGGTGGCGCCGACGAGCTTCGGTCCCGCGTAAGGCAAGTGCTCCTCACGATAGGCGCGGTCAAATTTTTTGATGTCCTTGGGGACGGGATAGAGAATGAGAAGATGAGCAGACATGGATGGACCTCTCGGTGCGAGTTGATTTCACGAGAGGGATATAGGCGGCTGGCCGATCGGCGTGCGGTACGAAATCCTGACCGCGTCACGCGCTCAAAGCGGACACGCGACTTTTGTGGGAGGCGCGCGCGGCTGGTCCGATGTGCGCGAACGGATACAGCATGAACCACTTCGCAAAGACGCGCGTGAATGCCTTCGAGCCTTCGATCGTAAGGCCAGCTCTCTGCGCTTCAACGAAGCTCATGTCGCCGCGCCACCAGCCGACCAGGGCCGCCAGCGGTCCGCGCACACAGACCGGTTCGGGAAACCCGAGGTTGTTTTCGCAAATCGAAGCTTCGTTCTTCTTGAGAAGCATGTAGCGCCGGCGATAGCCACGAATCTCGAACCGCACCACCAAGGGCTGCTTGGGCAGCGCCGGAAAGCAGACTCGCCGCTGCATGTCGATCAACACCGGCTCCAGGTCGAGGTCTTCACGCGACGGCTGGCGCGTCAGCCAGCGCTGTCCCCACGTGGCGAGCGCGCCCACCAGGGTCGCCAGCTCTTTGCCCGCTTCGGTCAGCTCATATTCGGGGCCATGCGGGCCGTCGGTGCGGGCGAGCGCTCCAACAAGGACGAGTTCCTGCAGCCGTTCGGACAGAACGGTGCGAGACACCCGCGGCACGCCGCGGCGAATATCGTTGAAGCGGCGGCTGCCGCACATGATCTCGCGTACGATCAGAAGCGTCCACCGGCCGCCCAGCGCTTCGTGGGCGCGGGCAACGGAGCAGAATTGTCCATATCCCGGCATCCCGGCAGCCTAGCACAATGAGCCTGGGCGGGCGGTACGGATTCCGGACCTGAATCTGAGCCTGGAATCGGGGCCTTGCGACACGGGATACCGCATCATCGTTCGCGTCGATGCGTTTATTGACCGGCCCGTTTCAGATGATGCGGGTGGAGGCCGACCGAGGCATCGCTGCGACGTTTTGGGCTGGCGCGCGGGGCTATGAGCGCTCGAAGAAATTTGGTCAGGAGCCAAAATATTCCTGCAACGACGCTTGCAAACAGCGCAAACAGCGAAGCAAACGATACGAAATAAAGCAAAACCGTCATCGTTTCGCGGGTGGTTCCAAAAGATGAGTGCGTCGTTCCTTGGCTTTTTACCCACCTGCTTTTGGTCGAACAAGCGGCTGCGACGGCAAATCCCAAACTATCTACCTACAAAATTTCCCGGATCCGCGGGCGGTCAGTCAGTCGCGCTCAATGTCCGCCATTGGCACAAAGCGGACATTTGGATCTTCACAGTAAAACGAGGCGCGCATCGTTCCGCAGGTTCGGCTGCTCCTTATGCACAGCGGCCGCCTGGATACATTCCAATGCAAGCCTGTTGAAGTCAGCCGCCAGCTCTTTGTTTCCGCACTCGTCGGCCACCTCCCGGCACATCCGCGCGTGGGCTAAGAGGCGTTCAGCTAATTTCGGTTGTTCCGACATGGCGGAATACTGATCCATGCGTGGCGCGATGAGGAATGAGGATTACTCGCCGGTCCGCTAGAACATATTGGACTTCGGTCCAACTCGATCTTTCCGCCGCCAAGCCGGAGCTTAGGGGTCCCCCTTTCGTGGCCTGGCCTCGACCGGTACTATGTGGTGGGGCGCGGACATGCAGCAACGAAGATTCATTGCTCTTTTGGGCAGCGTGATGCCGATGCCGCTCGCTGTCCGCGCGCAGCAGAGTTGCACGGCCTAGTCGGTTTATTTGGAGGATGTAATGAGAGTCCATGTTGCGATGCTTGCGACTGCGATGGTTGTCGTCTGCATGGGCACAGCCCGTGCCGACAACGTCACCATAAATGCGATCAGTGCCAGTGGCGTCGGCAAAGTCATTGGCACCATCGGTCTTTCCGATGCGAGCGAGGGTCTGGTGATCATGCCCGACCTTGCAGAACTGCCTGCCGGCGATCATGGCTTTCATATTCACGTCAATCCGGATTGCGGGCCCGGTGCCGGACCGGACGGCCAGCCAGCCGCAGGTCTGGCAGCCGGTGGACATTTTGATCCGGCCAGCACAGGCAAGCACCTCGGACCGCGCGGTCAAGGCCACAAAGGCGACCTCCCGGCGCTGCGTGTCGATGCCGGCGGCAACGCCATGACCGCAGTCATCGCGCCGAACCTTAAGCTGGCCGACGTCAAGGGCCGGTCGATCATGATCCACGCAGGCGGCGACAATTATTCGGACCAGCCAGCTCCCTTGGGTGGCGGTGGTGCACGGATCGCCTGCGGTGTTGTAAAATAGAACTTACGACGCTCGCTGCTCGCCCGCACCGACGAGGTGATCGAATAGTCGCGCCTGAATGTCCGCTTGCGGGATTTATAGATGAGTCAGGCCGAGGATGCGACCGACGAGCCATGTGGCAAGCGCCCAGCCCGCACCTGTGAAAAATCCCACGCAAGCCCAAACGACAATCAGCTCTACATTGACCTTCGTCGGCATTTGATACCCCCATCCGCGTATTGTCTTGGATTATGGTAGCAGGCCCACGGCGTGTTGAAATCAACCATCTAATCGGGCTGCGGACAGACCGAACTAGTCGTTGTGCCAGCGCACTCGTCGTAACAACAAAAAGGCAATCAATAGACATACGGCCCCGAACGCCCCGAATGTTCCGGGGACAGCGGCATCGGACACTGAAATAAAGGGCAAGGTGCAGATGGCCCCGATCAAACACGCCGCGCCGATCGCGAAGCAGACGACGCCAAGACCAATTTTTAGCGCCAAACCTATCGTCATCCCTGGCCCCCGGATCAGGATGCGGTCGCCACCGGGCAGGGTCAATGGACCGTAAGTGAGCTAATGTGCAGGAGCGCAATGGTTACGAGCCGGGCCGAAGCGTTCGTTTCTCGGCCTTACCGTACCGCCGGCGCTGCATGCGCTTGCTGACGAGGCGATAGAATAAATGAAACGCTGACGAGGATTGCTGCAAACCAGTGGAGAGTACAATGGGCACGGTTCAATTACAGTCCACTGTCGACCCTTCCTTTTACAGGATGCTCGGGGCGAAAGAAGACGGTGCGTTACTCGACAGCTTCATGCTCAAGCGTCCCTCCGTCGCTGAACGAATGGCTGCCGGCAGGGCATTGCGCAAACGGGTACCGCGTAAATCGCATGCGCATTATTACAGCGGACCCAATCGTCCCGATCCCATTGAAATTCTCGAACGGCAAAACGCCACGCGCGTGCAGGAGCTCGTACCGGTTCGTTATAGCCGCATGCTCGCCAGCCCATTTGCCTTCCTGCGCGGGTCGGCGGCGGTCATGGCAAGCGATTTGTCGACCTTGCCCGTGTCCGGCATCAGAGCGGGGGCGTGCGGGGACATGCACGTCAGCAATTTTGGCGTCTATGCCACGGCCGAACGCAATCTCGTTTTCTCGATCAACGATTTTGACGAAGTCTATGTCGGTCCCTGGGAGTGGGATCTCAAGCGTCTGGCCGCCAGCGCCACCGTCGCAGCCAAAGTTCTGGGCGCCGACCAGACGGAATCCGAAGACGCGGCCCGTCAATGCGTCCGCTCGTACAGAAAACATATTCGTCGCTACGCCAAAATGAGACACTTGGAAGTCTGGTATGACCGCATCGACGAACGCGCCATCCTCGACCATCTGACGCCCAAATCGCGCCGAATTGCCAAAAAGATCATGGGTAAGGCGCGCCACAGGGGACATATCACTACGCTCGACAAATTGACCGAGCGCGTGAAGGGGCAGCACCGCCTCATCGAAGACGTTCCATTGATCGTGCGCGAAACCCACACAACGGGTGGCACTCCCGTCAAAGTCGCCCTCGATCGTTTTTTGCGCGTATACATCGATTCGCTGAGCTATGACCGCAAGGTGTTGCTGTCGCGCTACCAGATCATCGACGCAGCCCGCAAAGTGGTCGGTGTCGGAAGCGTGGGCACCGAGTGCTGGATACTTCTGCTTCAGGGCCTCCACGAGGACGATCCGCTCTTCCTTCAGATCAAAGAAGCCGATCAATCCGTTTTGGCGCCCTATGTTGACCTCAAGCTGCCTTTCGAGCAGCAGGGTCACAGGGTGGTGTTCGGCCAGCGTCTCACCCAGGGTTCACCGGATATCTTTCTGGGTTGGGGCGAGGTCGACGGAAAACAGTATTACGTTCGCCAGCTTGCCGACATGAAAGGCGGCGCCGAAGTCGACAATCCGGAAGGGCTGCCGGATTACTGTCGTCTTTGCGGTTGGGCGCTGGCGCTGGCGCACGCCAAGTCGGGGGATGCCGCGATGATCGCAGGCTATTGCGGGAGGAGCGACGCTCTCGATGACGCATTCGCCAAATTTGCAATCAGCTATGCACGGCAAACCGAGCAGGATCACGAGACCCTAGAGCACGCGAAAAGGACCGGCCAGATCAAAGCCGCGGAAAAGTGAATTTGCCGAAAGATGAGGCGGCCGTTTCGGTCCGCTGATCGGCTATTGTCATCTTTACGACGGTTTCACGCTGCATTCTGTCAGTCGTTTCCAGCGCTTGAGCGTGGTGGCGGTCTTCGTAATCCTCAGTGTGCCGTCGCATTTCGGTCAACTAGTACCGATTTCCTACCCGATGTGCCAGTGCCGGGCGGGTTCGGACCTTTGGCGGTTTATGGCCCAGGGCGGACATTGTCAGGCGCTTCCATTATTATTCTCACAATTGCCATCCCATCAGGGGGCGACATGAGGCGGCGAAACTTCATCTGGCTCCTGCTGACGGTACTTGCGATCAGTCTGCATTGGGCAGGGACCGCGCATGCGCAGTACCGGTATTGGTATCCCTACAGATCCTGGTCGAATGATTACCCATTCAGGCAGCAGTACCAGCGCGGATACAAAAAATCTGAGTCGACACGGAAGGCTAAGCCCGAAAAAGCGTCAAAGGACACATCAAAGGACGCCTCAAAAGAGATCGCAAAGGGGCCGCTCCTCATCATCATCTCGATCGCGGATCAGCGGATCTCGCTTTATGACGACGGAGCGCTGGTCGCACGCTCGTCCGTATCGACGGGGGTCAAAGGCCACCCCACGCCTCTCGGCGTCTTCAGTGTCATCAGCAAGAACAAATGGCATCGCTCGAACATCTATAGCGGCGCGCCAATGCCTTACATGCAGCGCATCACCTGGTCGGGGATCGCGCTGCATGCGGGTGACTTGCCTGGATATCCTGCGTCGCACGGCTGCATCCGCCTGACACACGATTTTGCCGTTCGTCTCTGGCATCTCACCAAGCGCGGCACGCGTGTGATTATCGCGCACGACGATATTCGGCCGGAAGAGATCGGCAACGCGCAGCTTTTTGTACCGAAGCCAAAGGTCGCGCTCGCTACACCGCAATTGGGCACGACCACCCAGCCGGTGAGCGACACGGTCACAGCCAATGCAACGGTTACGCCGCTGGTCGCGAATGCGAAAGAACAAGAGAATGTTAAAGCGGATGCCAAGGCTCCTGACGTCACTTCCGCGGGAGCCGCGCCGAAAAAGGGCGCATCAATCTCAGTCTTTGTGAGCCGCAAGTTGAGCAAGCTGTTCGTGCGGCAGGGCTTCGTCCCTGTGTTCGATGCTCCTGTGTCGATTAAAGACGCAGCGGAGCCAATGGGAACGCATGTTTTCACCGCAATGGAGTTTCAGAATGACGGCGCGGCCGTGCGCTGGACCGTCGTAACGGTCCCGGAGAAGTCGTCACACAGTCAAAGGATTCCGCCAAAGTCGCAAAAAGGCCACGCGCAGCAAACAATCAAGACCGTTCCGCCGACGCCGGACAAAGCCAATGCTGCCCTCAATCGCATCGAAATTCCGAAAGAGACGGCTGAGCGGATCGCCGAATTGCTGACGCCAGGCTCCTCACTCATCATCTCAGATTACGGCATCAGCGACGAGACGGGAGCAGATACGGATTTCATCGTCCTGACGCGCTGACGCAAAGGCTGACGGTCGACAGCGTCAACCTTATTTGACCGTGATCGTGATTTTCTTCGAAACGACCGGAGGCTTGAACGGGTAGTGCTTGGCATCACCAAGCACAAGCTGGAGCGTGTGCTTGCCGGGCGGCAATTCTATGCGCGCCTCTGTCTGCCCTGCGCCGAAGTGGAGGTGGTTCTTGTCCTGAGGAATGGGTTCGTTGGCGTCCAGTGGCGCATTCACGTCGATCAGCAGATGATGGTGGCCGGCGTTGTCAAAATCATCCCCCGCGTGGGTGACACCCATGTTGCGCAGACCGAAGCGGGCCCAGAACGCACCTTTAATAACCGTGCCATCCTGCGGCCAGACGAAATAAAGATATGCGTCTTTATGGGCCGATCTTTCTTGAGCATGCGCTGTTGCCGGTAGCAGCAGCGCAACCGTCAACAGCAATGCAATTCGCGTGATGTTCATGACACGCCTTCTAGGGTGAGCGGGCGACGCGGAACCCATGTGTCGGATAGCGGACATTTGTATCGTAGTTGTCGCGGCTCGCAGGCCGGGCATAACTGAGGTCGTTCTTCCATGACCCGGAGCGGATGACGCGCGCGGAGCACTCAGCATCGAGCCAGCTGGACCCGTCGATGGGCGCCGCCTGATAGGTCTTGTGCCAGCAGTCCGCGACCCATTGACCAACGCCGCCGCCCATATCGTATAGACCGAAAGGATTGGGTTTGAAGCTGCCAACCTTTGCAGGCTGCGCGGCATCGTAGGGTTCATTGCAGCCCTTGCAGTTGGCCATGCCAGCCGCGGGCTGATCACCCCACCAATATTTGGTCTGCGTGCCTCCTCGCGCGGCATACTCCCACTCGGCTTCGCTCGGAAGGCGGTATTGCTTTTGAGTGACCCGCGAAAGCCACTCAGTAAATTGTTTCGTGTCATTCCAGCTCACATTGGTAACCGGGGCATCATCTTTGCCCGTTGCGCTGTAAGTACACGCCTTGGCGGCGACGCATTGGTTCCACTCGCGCACTGTGATCGGGTACTTGCCGATGGCAAAGGATTTGATTTTGACCTGATGAATCGGTTTCTCGGACGGGTCGTCGTTGCTGCCCATAGCGAATGTGCCCGCCGGAATCGTGACCATTTCAGGTTCGCTGATCGCCGGCATTGCGGGCGGTTGTGCCGATGGAGCCGCAGCTTGCTGCTGTGCTGGAGGAACCACAGCTTGCGGCTGTGCTGGAGGAACTGCGGCTTGCGGCCGGGCTGGAGCAGATGACGGCTGTGTCGCTGGATTGGTCGCCGGTGCCGTCTGCGGAGCAGCGGCGATGGCAGGGGCTTTGGTTGTTGTGCCGGGCGTTTGCGCCGGGGACCGTTCTGCGGCCAAATATTTCGGCTGCCACACGAAGAAATACCACGTTGCAGTGGCAGCCGCCGCGCTTGCGATCAGGCTCGCGCCTAAAATAACGGCGAAGGCAAGTCCCGGCGTGGACCGCGCCTTAACGACGGCGGTGGGATCGGGCAGCACCCTGTAGACTCTGACGGGGTCCGTGATGTTCTTGACCTGGCGGTCGCCGAGCGATTGATAGCCGCAGACAAGTTTATGCTTGACCTGTTCGTAGACACCTCCCGAGATAAAGAGGTCTCCCGGATCGGCAATTCCCTCAAGCCGCGCTGCAATGTTGACGCCATCACCATAGATGTCGTCGGATTCGACGATGACGTCGCCGAGATTGACGCCAATTCGATATTGTATCCACTGCTCACGTGAGAGCGCGGCGTTGCGCCCGACCATGCTCTGCTGGATGACGATGGCGCAGCGGACGGCTTCGACAGGGCTGTCGAACATGGCGAGAAAGCCGTCGCCCGTACTTTTAACGAGTCTTCCGTGATGCTCGATGATTGTGGGATCAATCAGCTCGCGCCGATGTCGCTTCACCCGCGCGTGGGTTCCCTCCTCATCCATTGCCATCAGGCGGCTATAGCCGGAGATATCAGCGGCCAGGATAGCTGCGAGACGCCGCGGCGACCCATCAACTGGATAGGACCCATCTCTCCCTTGTCGGATGTGATGGATCTCACCTGGCATTCTTTGAAATTCCTTTCTCCCGCCGAATTTTTTCGGGCGCCACGCGCAAGATAATTACGCTCAAGCAGATCACGTCACAATCTTAAATTGCACCTCTGAAGCTGTCACGTGATGCAGCTCACTTCGTAACATCAAGCTGGCTCAGGCGATCCACATTGCTGCTGAAAGTCGCATGACAATCCACGGCAAAAAGCGCGGTGACGCGTTCGATGGTATCTCGATAAGGGGACGCTGTTCCTCTATTCTTGTTTCTGCCATTACCATCGCTTGAGATCCGGGGGAGACATGAGGCGGCCAGAGAGAGCGGAGCTCGTGCATATTCCGAATCATTTTTGTTTGTTGGTGGCCGCCGGTGTGTGCTGTCTCGCAAATCCGGCGGGACTCCCCAGTTCCTGGTTCATGTCCGTCGCGCTGGCTCAACCCGCTGCGCTCACGGCGTCGCAGTCGGAAGCGCTCAATGCCTACAACAGGACGGTGCAGGACTTCAGGTCGATTCTGAAGGAGCGGCGCGCGCAGATCGATGCGAAACAGAAGCTGCCCGAAAAGCCGGGGCAGGCACTCTATCTTGCGCGCGTCGCCATGATGGGTGCGTACAAGGATCTGACCGACGTGATGCCGTCGAGAATCGGCAGACCCAATAAATATAAAATTCCTCCGGCCTATTTCGACGCCGACAACGAGCCGCTGATTGACGAGTACAAGAATCTCTTTCGTATCATGCAGGCGCCGCCTGCCAATGCGCAGGCATCCGATACGCCCTACAAAGATGTTGTCGATC
>Ga0207641_10000385_pt1 | contig 52569 bp, 85 predicted proteins | sample KBSSwiS62_FD_184306 | JGI IMG/M metagenome (GOLD analysis project Ga0207641, IMG submission 184306) | Switchgrass rhizosphere microbial communities from Kellogg Biological Station, Michigan, USA - KBS Switchgrass S6-2 (SPAdes) (version 2) | ecosystem: Host-associated > Plants > Roots >...
GTTGTGATGTTTGCGGAGAAGATATTAACATCGAATATCCATGCTGCAAATGTGACACAGATTAAAAAGGATTTTTACCAAACGAAACTTAAAACTAACAATTAAAAATAAATAAAATGGAACGAATCGTGATTTCAAAATCAGCAAAAAGAAAAATGTCTTCTTCTGTAACTTTTCCAGTTGAAATAGATGGAAAGCAACAAATGAAAACAGTACAACGCAATAAAGCAAATTGTAAAACCGAAATGGTTGTTTACAAAACACAAGTCGGGAAAGGAAAATTTATTTCGGAAACAAGACACGAAGCAATTCGTTAACCCCAACCCAATGAAAATCGAGCTGATCGCAGAAACTAAAATGTTTAAGTTATAAAAAAGAAAATGGACTACGTTAAAACTAAAATTGAAGCATCATACCAACTTGCACTTAGTTTGGGATTGGAAAATTGCAGTGAATTAGAAAAAAAAGTTTTTAAGGGCACTCTTTTTTCTATCGCTTCGTCTGCAATTGATTCTAGTAGAAATCAAATCACAGATTTAATGTCAAAAAATTCTCACGAATTCGATCAGCCATAAAAATGAAACCACAACTCCACGCCAACACGAATCAGATTCTAGGAATACTGGACAAGGAAATCGAAACTGCAACTTTTGAAAACGGCGCGATCAGAATCAAGCTCCGTGAATCTGAAAGATTGTTTACCGAATCAAATGATTTTGTTTCGCCCGAACAATCCGAATTCAACAGGCTATTAATTTCACTCGAAGAAAACAACTAATCCGTAACCGTAAAATCAATTGAAATATGAAAAAGAAATTAATCTATCGTTCAGAAAAAGAACTAAAAAAGGCGTGGAGAAAAAAAGACGTATGGGTTCGTTATGGAAAAAACCAAAGAACGGATTATTTGCCAATTGACAAAAAACACATTTTTGATTATTTTGATTTTAATTTGGAGGTGTTTCAAGATACTTCTATTTCAGACGATACGCTTCATTTGGATATAATTAAAAACACGAACAGAAAATGATCTCCACCCTCTGCAACTGGATAAGGAAAAAACCCGTCGATCCGTACGAGAAGGAAAGAAAGGTTATTCAGAAAAAAGTTTTGGAACACGAAACCAAGAAACAACCGAGGGTACAATCAACTATTTATCCTGACAACTGGAAGAAATAGTTAGCACATCATCGTTCTTTATGATATTTAAAAAATGGGGGCTTGGGTGATGACCGAACAGCAAGTCTTATCAACTTGTTTGGAGTCCCCGTATTTAATTTACTTTTTAATTCTCACCGTAAAAATGAAATAAGATGAAAAAATTATCAATATGGAAATTTCCATTGGCGGTTGGAAAATCTATTACAATTGAAATACCGCATAGTGCAGAAATTCTTTCTGTGCAATCACAAAACGAACAGCCGTGTATATGGGTTTTGGTTGACCCGAGTTTAAGGACAGTTCACCGAAATTTTGCAATTTTTGGAACTGGACACACGATTGAAGTTGATGATGAATTGCCAATGAATTACATAGGAACATTTCAACTTGAAAATGGTTCTTTTGTTGGTCATTTATTTGAAACCAATCTTTAACTAATCAATTTATAAACCCAAGCAACAAAAAATGACAAATATGGAAACGACAAACACACCACCGCAAAAAATTCACTGGAAAAAATTACGGAATCCCGACTATCTCGGCTCGTATGACTTCCAACCGAATGAGGAACGAATAGTAACGATTAAAAACGTTTTGGTGGTTTCAGTCAAGAGTGAGAAAACAAGCGATTGTACGGTGGTGGAATTGGAAAATTCGAAACCATTCATTCTAAATTCGGGCAATGGGAAAGTTTTGGAAAAGATTTTTGAAACCCCATACATCGAAGATTGGAAAGGCAAATCGTTTAAATTGGTTGTGCGAAAAGTAAAGGCATTCGGTGAAATCGTCGAGGCGTTGCGAATTGTTTCCGAAAAAATCGCCAAACCAAAACCGATTTTAGAAATTGGAACGAAAAAATTCGAGGCGTGTCAGGAAAGGTATCGTGCCGATAATTCAGTATTGGCGAAAATAAAAGAAACCTATTCGCTGACAAACGAAGTTCTTCACGCCTTAATTTCCTGATTATGTATTTATTTTTCGATACCGAAACAACGGGGCTTCCAAAAAATTACAATGCGCCAATAACCGATACGGAAAACTGGCCACGAATAATTCAATTGGCATTTATGCTTTGTGATGAAAACGGAAATGAAATTTCAAGATTCTGCAAACTGATTAAACCCGACGGATGGGAAATGCCGACTGAAAAATTTTGGGTTGACAACGGTTACTCACAAGAAAAATCAATGGCCGAAGGTGTTGGAATACAAGACGCTCTTTGTGATTTAAGAAATTCAATAAACGCTTGTGATTATTTGATTGCCCATAATATGAGTTTTGATAGTAAAATAGTTGGGTGCGAATTTCACATGGAAAATATGTTTTGTGAAAACAAACCAAAAAAACTTTGCACTAAAGAACTGTCAACTGATTTTTGTCAATTGGAGGGGCGTTATGGTTTTAAATGGCCAACACTAACAGAATTGCACAACAAACTATTTGCCAAATCATTTGAAGGGGCGCACGATGCAATGAACGATGTAATTGCGCTGAAAGATTGTTTCTTTGAATTGAAAAAACTAACTGTAATTAAATTATGAAAAGAATATTTAAAATCAGTTGCTCTGCCATTAGCAAAATAATGGGCGAAATCGGATTGACCGAAATACAAAAAAAACGTTTCGACGAATTGCAATTGAGAAATACGGATCCGTTGGCGAAACCTCTTACGGACAATATGAAAAAAGAATTTGCGGAGCTGAAAGATAAATTGATTAATCCCCAATTGCCCGAAACTTGCACGACCTATTTGAAAGAGTGGTATGCCAATGAGAATCGTTCGCTCCATAACAAATACATCGACAAGGGCGTAATGTGTGAATATGAGTGTATTGAATTCATGGCAAACGTTTTGGATTTTGGAGTTGCAGAAAAAAATATCGAACAAAAGGAAACGGATTTTATTACTGGCTCGTGTGATGTGAATTTGCCCGATTGTATCGTTGACGTAAAATCTTCTTGGGACAAACAAACATTACAAGCGAACGTAATGGCAATGGACGAAGGGTATAAATGGCAAGGAGTCGGATATTGCATTTTATTCAAGAAAAACAAATTCATTTTGTTCTACGGACTAATGGACACCGACGAATCAATTAATTTTGGAGAGGAGGTGATTTATTCCGAACTTCCCGATAACGAACGTTGGATTGCATACGAGGTGAATTTTACTAATGAAGAACTTCGTGAAATCGAACACCAAATAAATCAGAGGGTTTTGATGTGTCGTGACTGGCTCGACAAATACGACCAACTTGTTAAAAGCAAAATGGGAAAATTAAATCTAATAACCCTCTAACCGCCGAACGGCTTAAATTTAAGGAAATGGAACCAGAAGAAACCGCACCTAGAAAAACGGCTTCTGAATTAATTGTTTCAAAGAAGGAGTTGATACGGCAACTAATGACCGACTTCGCTCATTTGCGTAACGACGATAGGGCTTTGCAAGTTATGGTTTGGGAACAGGAATTAAATTATCATCCCGAATACAATGGAACATTCGCAAATTTTTTCAACATCTACAAAGAGGGCGAAATTACCGAAGCTGGCGTTATCACACGACTTGCTCGATTTGTTCGGAATGAAAACGGTTGGAAGATTCCGAAAGTCGAGGAGGAGGAAAAAGTAAAAATTGTACTCGAATACAAATCAGAACTATTTTAACCAAACAAATAATTTCAACCAAATAAAAAACCATGAAAACTACTCACAGAAAAATTGAATTTGGATTCGGCAATATTGATTCTGCCATTAAAGAATTAAACCAACACAAAGAACGAGGCGAGTTGGTTTATGGAGAATTTAATGGACAAAATTTATACTCCGACATTGACGACTTGAATTCTGCCTATAAAAAGATTACAGGCAAAACAAAAGCAGAATTTGACGAAGAACAAAGAAAACGAAGCGAGGAGCGAGAAGCAGAAAAAAGAAAACACAAAGAAGCCATTCCACAATTAACAAAAGAATTGATTGAAAAAGGCAACGTTATTTTAGATGAAAAGTATCGTGACTATTGGGCTAAGTGTGTGCCAATAAGACTTGGCGATTTATATGAAGGAATGGAATTAAAGTGTTGCCTTGATATAATAATTGAGTTAAACAACGGATGCACACTTGATGAAGCAAAAACTATAATTGAAAAACAAGGTCATTCAGGAATGTCTTTTGGTTTGGTTTGCTCTATGGTAAAATCATTCTGCAATAGAGGAACTGAATTTGTTTCTTTTGTCCGCTAATCCCCGAAAAACAAAACGCCGAGAAATAGACAACCCCATTTGCATTTTCCGAAAAGAATGGTTATGTTTGCATAGTCTAATTACAATTAACGAACCTGTATGTTCCAAAATAAATATTCTTATTAACTCATTTGCTCCCTGATAAGGTGTGATGTTATCGTTCGTACAGGTTCGTTAGCATATACTTTTGATGGGGGCAAATAATATTTAACTAACACATGGAAATTAAAAAATCATGGTGCGAATGGCTTGCCAGTGGTGATACTGGAGTTTCGTCCGAAACAATGTTTTCCGCAATTACAGGAATTCCCGTGAAAAATTATGGCACACCATCTGATCTTTCGGATGTTGGAAGATGTATTCGGATGCTAAAAAAGTTGCCTGAATTACGTCCTTTAATTGGAATGGTTTCTGAAAAACACAAAGGATGGATGCCATTCATCGATTGTTGGAAAGAACTTGAACGTGAATATGAAAGATGTTTAATTTGGGAATCAACTCCTTTTGAGGAACAGAAAAAAATGAAACGTCAAAAATATTTTATAGTTCCAAATAATAGTTTTTGGAAAACAATGCAAGAACTAACTTGCGCTTCTTATTACTTGTCTGGAATGAGAATGCAGAATTGTAAAAACTCATGGAGAAATAAACCCGCCGAATCTTTTTAAACAACAAACCCCGAAATAGTTTTTCTGATTATGGTTAATTTGTTTAAAACTTTTTTTGCCTCTCGATTAACTAAATTGTATTATTGCAATTATTATTACCAGCTATGATTCACTACAATAATTCTTATTTAAAATAAATCACACGGAAGGTGTGGTGTACTCGTTATCATAGCTGGTTCGGGTGCATCCCCTGACGTGTGACCTTTTTTGTATGGCTCCGAATAAAAAATCTTTTATTCTTTACGCTGATATTGAAACCATTTTAGAAAATCTTCCAAGAGAAATTAAGGGCGATCTTTTCCAAATGATAGTTGATTACGTGAATGATAAAAACCCTACTACCGAAGACGTTCTTTTAAAAACTGCATTCGCTCCGATCAAATCGCAATTGAAAAGGGATTTAGTTAAATGGGTTGAAATCAGAGAGAAGCGAAGTTTTGCGGGACAAAAAAGTGCTGAAAGTAAAAGTCAACAAAAACAACAAGTGTTAACAAGTGTTGAAAGTGTTGAACAAACGCCAACAAAATCAACTGTAAGTGTTACTGTTAATGATACTGTTAATGTAAATGAGAAGGTAATAAAGAAAAAAGTCGCTTTCGCTCCACCGACTTGCGTCGAAGTTGAGAATTATTTTTCTGAAAATGGATTTATGGCAGAATCGGGAAAAAAGGCTTGGCATTATTACCAAACTGCGGGATGGAAAGATTCGAGGGGGAAAAATGTTTTAAACTGGAAACAAAAAATGCAGGGCGTTTGGTTTAAAGAAGAAAATAAAATGCCACAACACAAGCAAGAAACAAAATCAATTTATACACCACCAATTAAACGAGGTTAATGAATCAGCAATTCGACATAGGAAAATTACCTCCCCAAGCGGTTGATCTCGAAGAACGGGTATTGGGTGGTTGCATGCTTTATCCAGCCTGTTGTAATATTGCCATACCGATACTTCCACAAAATTCAATGTACAAAGAAGCGCATAACATTATTTGGAATGCAATAATTGAACTTCATAAAAAAAACAAGCCAGTAGGAATTGATTCTGTTTATTATTTATTGAAAGAAAAAAATGAGCAAGATTTGGTTGGGGGATTATATTACATTTCAAGACTAACAGACCGCCACGCCACGCCTTACAATATCGAACATAATTCACGAATCATATCACAGAAATTTATTTTGCGTGAAATAATAAGATTATGTTCACAAACAATAAACACAGCTTATGCGCCATACAACGACGTGTTTGAATTGTCAAACAATCATTTTACCGATCTTTCAAAAATAATAGATTCTACACTTTCAGGAAAAAAGGTTAAAACATTTCAAGAATTAATCGCAGAAGAAATAAAACTTTATGAATCAAGGGCAAGTTCCATAAATGGAAAAGATGTGTCTGGCGTTCCAAGTGGCTTTTTTGATTTGGATAATCTTACGGGTGGATTTCAAGACACCGATTTGATTGTGGTTGGTGCAAGACCTTCTATGGGAAAAACAGCCCTTATGCTTTGCATTGCATTGAACGCCGCACTAAGGGGCGTTGCTGTAAAAATAAATTCATTGGAAACGTCAGCAATAAAATTACTCCAAAGATTTATTTTAATTTTATCCGAAATTGATTCAGAAAGATACAAGCGTGGATCACTTGATAAATCACAAGAGGTGCAACTAAATGAAGCAAGGGCAATTCTTTTTGATTTAGGAATAGAGATAGACGACGAAAGTACAATTACAATTCAAGAGATGCACTCTGGCGTTAGATCATGGAATAAAAGAATGAGGGAAACAAGACCTGATCTTAAAAAAAGATTGGTCATGGCAGATTACCTACAATTGTTTGTTGGCGACCAAACAAAAAACGGAAACAGGGAACAAGAAGTTGCGAGTGTTTCGAAGGGGGCAAAAAAAATAGCAAAGGAGGAAAAACTACCCTTTGTTTTATTCGCCCAGCTTTCAAGAAAACTGGAAGAGAGGACAGACAAGCGTCCGATGTTATCTGACCTAAGGGAATCGGGAGCGATAGAACAGGATGCAGATATTGTTGGATTTTTATTTCGCCCCGAGTATTACGGAATTTCAGAAATAGAAGGAATGTCAACGGTTGGTTATGCTGAATTGGACATTGCAAAAAACAGGGATGGCGCACTTGATACAATAAAAATGAGATGGAATCCATCACACACTAGATTTTCCGACATAAACGAACAACCATACATTCCAAGCGCAGGAATAAAACCCAACACCGATTTTACCAAAACAAAAAAGGAATCCGACGAAGATCCATTCTAACCACCACCCCTCCGAAAAAGTTCGGGGAATAAATTTTGAAATATGAAAAACACAAGAAAAAGAAAAACATCGCATGGAGTCTTGAAAATAAAGGTGATTAAGGCATTTCGACATAACAAAATCGATTATATTTTATTTTCAGTTGACAGCGGATTTCCAATAATAAATAAAAAGGAAGACTTCATTGAAACTTATCCCGAAATGAAATGAAGAAGAGAAAATCCGTTGGTCTGCACAAAATAAGAAAGCTACTTTCATTTTCAGGAGGCAAAACAAGCGCATACATGACGTGGTGCGTGTTGAGAAAATTCAAGGCTGTTTGGAATGAGTTAAAAAAGTGTTTTATTGGATTCGACGAAAATGGAAATGAAATAGAATTGCTTGTTGTGTTTACAAATACAAGCAGGGAAAAACAAGAGACATTGGATTTTGTCCGCGCTTGTGATGAAAATTTTGGATTTCATACAGTTTGGATTGAGGCGGTATTTTCAAATAAAAAAGGTGTGGGTACAAAATTTAAAATCGTTGATTTTGAAACGGCAAAACAACACGGAGAAGTTTTTGAGCAAATGATTCAGAGGTATGGCATTCCGAATAAGTCATACAAGCATTGTACGAGAGAATTAAAGACTGTTCCCATAACGAAATTCTGCCGTTCACGTGGATGGAAAAACAAAACCTACGAATCGTGGATCGGATATAGAATTGATGAGCCGTTGCGTTGGAAAACAGATAAACAGAAGTTATCGGCTAAAAAAAAGAAATATGTTTTTTATTTTATTGGAGAAAAGCCTACAACAAAAACACAGGTAAACGGTTGGTGGTCTTTCCAAAGGTTTAATTTACAACTCGAGGAACATGAAGGCAACTGTGACAAATGCCACAAGAAAAACGAAAACAAATTAATAGCGATTTGTGGCAATGAACTCAATCATAAAACAGAAGACTATTGGTGGGATGATATGGAATTGAAATACGAAAACTTTACGCCCCCTTCACGAAAAACAAAAAATGCGCCATATAGATTTTATCGAGGCAAAACAAGCATTAAACAAATCAGAGATAAGGCAAAAATATTTTACGAAAAGGCGTTTGGAGATGACAATGCAATGGAGGTGTATACTCAGGCATTATTAAACAATAATAACCCTAAGCAAATAAGACTGTGCAATGAAGCATGTGAGCCGTTTTAATGGAAAATAGCCCATGCGAACTTTTCCAATAAAACATTTGTAGGTGTCGGAAAAAGAACTACATTTGAAAAATAAATAACGAACCGCTATGTTCCCAGCAAATAATTCTTACTAAAATATTCACTCTCCCAATCGGGTCTGTTGACTTCTTACTGTAGCGGTTCGTTGTCGCACACTTGAGAAGGAGGGTGAAAACCATTTAACCAAATGGCACAGAAGAAAATCGAAATCGAAGCCATCGCAATAGTGAAAAACATTATTGCCGAATCGCTTAGCCAAATCGAGTATTTCGAGTTTTGCAAATGGGAGAAAATGTTGGTTGAAAAAAGAAAGCTGAAATAGTTATGAGAAGTCCATTACCAAAAAAGCAAATCGAATGGAGCGAATATTTTTTACAACGCCCAGATAAAATCGCCGTGATCGAGAGGGTATTGTATTTTGACCCAACCGAATTATACGAACGACTTGGCGATAAACTCATTACATCGAAGCGTCACGCTGGGATTTCAATGGACTTGTTATTTCCTAAAATACCTGGCAAATGCGCCTGTGGTTGTGATAAGAAGCCAGAAATGTATGCGAACGACACCAACAATAGAAAATTTGCATCACATAATTGCCAAGCGTTTGCGTCAGATGTTTTGTCAATCATAAATAACTATTTTGGCAAACCAGCTTTTTATATTTCAATTTATTCGGGCAAAAAATGTTCTGAATGCGACGAAACCGACCATCTCGAATTAGACCACATCATTGGAGTTAAACATGGTGGGGGCGGTTGTTGGTTATCGAATTACCGTTGGCTTTGTAAAAAATGTCACGTCAATAAAACCAATAAAGATTTTAAGAGAAAGGAATTTAAAGTTGAAGCCGAAACAAATCAACAAAAACTTTTTTAATAAAATGACGAATATCAAATATGAATACAAGATCCGTAACCGTAAAATGATGGAGCAAGTCGCCATATTTCAAACGTCACGAATGCAGAAACGTTTTCAGAAACACATATCACAACATCTTCCCGATATGACGGAGGAGGAAATGATAGAACGGCATATTTCATTTACGCCACCATTTCAAATGAGTGAGTTTTTCAGAGGATTATGTTTGCAATTAACTAACCCAAGTGAGTATAAATACTACAAACGATGCGACAAAGAATAAATGCCAATGTAACAACTCCGAAAGGCGAAGCCTTAGAATTTCCCGAAGGATTGTATTGTGATGTTTTCTACAACGACGAATCCGAAAATGCCCAAACGCTCGTTATGATTATTGACGATTGGTTTATTCAGATTGGAAAAGACAAACCGAAAAACGATAAGCCCGATTGGTTTAGCCGTGAAATGTTGGTCGATGCAATAGAGAAGTTCAAACAGAAAGAGCGCAACGAAAAACTAATTATCGAAAGACTTCCATGAACAACGATTACGAAATACTGCAACGGCAACTGAAAGAGCGATTGAAGCTCGGACTGAAAATAATCTGGCTGTTTCTCTTTGGCGCAATTTTAATTCTATGGTTTTTCCATTGCACGAATGTTTGGAACAAAACAATTCCAGTAAAATACGATTCCATCGGGGATACGACTTATTACGTGTTTGACAGCGAATATAACATCGTTCCAATGACCTTCAAAAAGAACCAGAAGGTTTATTTCACAGGACAAATCCACGACGGGCGATTGGATTATGAAGCGAATAATTTTAAACTAAAAAAACATAAATAAGATGGACAACGCTATTTTAAAACAATACACTATGTTTATGAAAGTAAAAGACAATAGTTGGACTGAAATCCCTAAAATTGTCTGCTTTTGTGGGTCAACAAGATTCGCAAATACTTTTATGATTGAGCGATGGAAACTTGAAAAACAAGGCATCATAACACTTGGAATAAATATTTTGCCAACAGGATATTTTACGGAATCCGACCACCATGGAGCGGAACAAGAAGGAGTGAAAGACATTTTAGATGAACTGCATAAATCAAAAATTGACATTTCCGACGAAGTTGTTATCCTTAATGTTGATGGTTATATCGGAGAGTCAACGCGTGCTGAATTGGACTATGCAATTTCAAAAGGAAAAAAAATAATTTATTTCGAACCAATTTAACTCCTCCCTCCGATTGGATTGGCAGAAAAGGTTGTTCGGAAAGTAAATCAGCCGATTCGGAAAGTTTAATTGACTTCAACAAAACAGAATCACATTTTTGCAGCTCACTAAAAACAAAAACAAAATGAGTACCACAAAAACAGAATTTGAAAGCGCAACAGAGCATTTGATGGATTATTTGAGAAAGAACCATCATCCGCACTGCACGGTAATTGTAACGTCAACCACATCCGAATTGGTTGAGGGTCTTATGTCCCATTTGAATCCGTCGTTTCCAAGTCCTGCCGACAACGATGCAATTAGAAAAGCATTGGAACAGGTTTCCGATTCAAAGATCATCGAACAACTTGACTTGATTGTTGAATCACATTCGACGGTCGAGAACAAAAAGAAATGGAACGATGTGAAATATCAGTTGCTTCAAACACTTGAAACGGATTATCCGAAAACTGAAAATGAAATCATCGTGCCAAACGAAGAACAGGAGAATTTTCTTGACGCATTGCGAGAAGTGATGGATGATGACGGGACAAAGGATTTCCCAATGCCACCAAGCAGAAGGTCATCCATAACACCCGACGCTTGGTTGGTTGACATTTCGCAATATGGAATGAACTGCGACAACCTTGTTTATCTGGGGTTAGCTTGGAAGTCAAGACAGAAAAAATAGCACCATTTCACAGGGCTTAGAAACCCTGTGATTTTTAAAAGAAAACAAATAAAAAAGGAAAATATGAAAACAGGTTTATTGATTTTAATTACAATACTGCTTTTCGGAATATGCGCAGCAACATTTTCTGTAAGAGATCAGCTGCACGAAATAAATATCTCACTTAAAATCCTGTCCAAATGACCACCACCTTCACCAATCGAAAGAAGAAAAAGTATGAAAAATTCTGAATTAATTATCACGTTTGTTGGACTATTGACAGTAGCATTATTTTGTTCTTGGGTCGGTTATCAGTCTGGATATTCCAACGGACAAGTTGACGCATTAAAAGGCGAACAACATTATTATAGAAATTGGCATAATGACATAACCTATCACGAAATACCTTACTCCAAATGACCAATCCAAAAGTATTCATTGCCGTTGAAGGCAATATAAAAATTACGGCGAAAGCAATTGAAGATAAATGGAATTTTAATCTTCAACAAGAAAATAAAATTAAAGTTACCGAACTGCCCATCGACACGGGAGAATTGATGTTGAGCGAAAGCGAGATTGTGAAGTTTTCTGTTGACGCAGTTACAGGAGATGGAAAAGTTGGATTGAACGAAACCAATAAATTAACATCTCGATTAGTTCAATTGGGGGCTAAATGGTGTCAAGAAAAACTCCTCGCCAAATTCACTAATGCAATGGCTCAACTCAAAGCGGAGAATGAAAAATACATTTATTGGGGCAGTCAACTTGAATCTGAATTGTTGAATCTAAAAAAGGAGAATGAAAGGTTGAAAAAGGTTATTGCAAATGCCCACAATAAAGCATACACAATTCACAATACTCCAGATGTTTTTAATCGAAAGGACATTAGAATTGATGCCGATAAATTGTTTTACATTCTTGACAAACACATTAATCCATAACCACCATGAACAGCAACAATGAAACAATCAGAGTGAAGATTACTAAATGCAATAATAGCACAGAATGTTGGTATAGGCATAGCATAAACAAGTGTTTCAATGTTATTGAATTTGATCGAGACTTTTGGCAATGCTATGAAATGAATGGCGACCCACTTATCCTCAAATCCGACTGCGAAGTAATCTCCCCAACCATCGACAAACAGGAGGGTGGGATGAATAAGTTGGAAGAAATGGAAAACTATTTTTCTGGTGTTTGGCATCAAACTAATTTCAAAGGTCACGAGGTTGGTGAAATTATTGCAGGATATTTGAAAGAATACCACAAGTCCCGAACACAGGAAGCGAATCAACCCATACCGACGGATTTGGAGGGGTGTCGATTGACTGAAACGGAAAAGCATAATATGTTCAAAATTATGGAGTGGGAATCTTTCACAAAAGAATTTGAAAACGTTATTCTCCAAAAAGTTTCCGCCTTGATTAATAATGCAGAGTTGCCGAGTGATGAGGAATTTAAAGAAAAATGCATTTGGTTTTTCGGAGAAAATATCAGTGAAAATTTTATAGCGGAATTTTATAATTGGCAAAACACAAAATTCCAATTACTACTCGCCAAGCAAAAGGAAGAACACGACAAGGAAATGGTGGAGTTTGCGGAATGGTATTGCAACGGACTAACAAATGTAGAACGTGCATCAGGCGACATTAAAAATCAACTTGACTATTGGAAGGAAAACATCAATAAATAATTCTCCAACTGTTCCGAAGCAAAAAATAATTTGGATTGGCGGACGGACTAATAAAGCGGAGATATGAGCAAACCACATTTATACAAAAGACTTTCAAAATATAATGTCTCAAAAGTAATTCTTGAATATAAAGAATTGTCTGAAAAACAAGTCGAGGAAATTCTAAAGCAAAGACAATATTCAATGAAAGACGATTTTTGGGACAATGGTTTTGTTCAAGTTCGGCTATTAAAAAACTGCATTCAAATTTCACATTCAATTATAAAAAATTCGGAGGGCGTAAAATGTTTTTATGAGAAAGACTTATTTGTTGAATTCCTTCGATACTTTGAATATAAAATGAAGCGATAAACACCAAATTAATTTAATCAGCAAAGCCAAGTCGGGGAACGGTTGATTTATTTTTACTAACTTTGTGTATGGCAAGTAATGAAAACGAAGAAGAGGGAAGGGATGAGAAGGGACGATTCACAGAAAAAAATCTGTGGTCGATAATGAAAAAAAATGTCGGGCGACCATTAAAGGTTGAAACCCCCGAACTGCTAGCCTACAAATCAATAGAGTATTTCGAATGGAGCGTTGCAATGGACAAGGGCAAGTTCACTTTTGCTGGACTTAGATTTTACATTGGGTTCAGCCGTGAAAATTGGAGGGAATACAAGAACCGCGCCGAATTTGTTGACACCATAGATCAAATTGAAACGATTTTGGAAGACCATTGGGAGAAAAAATTAGGGTGGGGCGGATCAACACAAGGGGCAATATTTTGGCTGAAAAACAAATCAGGATGGAGAGATGAAACGACACAGCACCAAATAATAGATAATGTCAAAGCAAATTTCGGTACAACTTTACAGCCCCCATCCCAACCAACAGAAAATACATCAAGCGATAAATAATGGTGCTGAAAAGTATTATGTATTAAACATCGGTCGGCAGTTTGGGAAGACATTATTAGCCGATAATCAGGCGTTGTTTTGGATGTTGAATGATGCGAAATGCAAGGTAGGTTGGGTGTCGCCTGTTTACAAGCAATGCAAAAAAGTATTCGAGGAAATAGAATCTGCGTTTGCCGACACCCCATTTATATTTTCCGAGAAAAACAAAACCGACTTAACTTTCAAGACCGTAAACGGGTCAACACTACAATTTTTTTCGGCAGAACGTTATGATAATATTCGCGGATTCACTTTTGATTATCTGATAATAGATGAGTTTGCTTTCATTGACGAAGCGGCTTGGACGGAAGTTTTGAGAGCGACTGTTTTGGTGAAGGGAAAAAAGGTTTTGCTTATTTCAACACCAAAAGGCAAAAATCATTTTCACACACTGCACCAACTCGATGGGGTTAACTCACAGTACAAGTCATTCACGATGACTTCGTATGACAATCCGTTAATCAATCCAACTGAGATTGACGATGCAAGGGCGACGCTTCCCGATCATATTTTCCGACAGGAGTATTTGGCTGAATTCATTGATGGTGGAGCTGGAATATTCTCACCGACATTTAAAAATAACACAGGGGGAAGCCATTTTTATGGAGGTGTGGATTTGGGGAGGGCTGACGATTATTCGGTACTTTCAATATTGAATGAATTCGGACAACAGGTTTATTGCGAACGTTGGAGGCACGATAGTTGGACAAATATTTCATCAAGAATTGCAGGAAAAATAAACGAATACAAGGCGGTTGTTTATGTTGAAGTCAATAGTATTGGTGATGCAATTTATGAACAGATCCAAAACTCATGTAACGAACCAAGCAACATCCATCCATTCGTTACGACATCAAAAAGTAAAAATGATGCGATTGAGTCGTTGGCGGTTGCAACACAAAATAATGAGGTTGCTTTTTGCGAATTGGATTGGTTGAAAAAAGAATTCGATGTATTCTCATTCGAGTACAATCCAAAGGCACGAGCAATAAAATATGGTGCACCCTATGGTTTTCACGACGACGGGATTATGGCAACTTCATTTTCATATAAGGCGATGAAGGATTTAAAACATTCGGGCGAATACTTCATAGCATAATTTTTGTAAATTAGCACGATGAAAGACAAGCATTTATACCGAACGAATTAAAATGACCTTCTCTTGGGATAAAATAATGTTAGGAAATTACGGAGCAATCGACACATTGCTTCGGAGCGAATGTTCGGATATGATGCAACGGGACATTAGTTTGTTGTCATTGGCAACGGGCGAAACCGAACAGGTGTTTGAGGAAATGAATCTGATCGAGTTGGGCAAACTTCGGATTGAGTTGCATGAATTCCTATCAAAGGAAATTGAGGAAAAATACATTCCGTTATTCAATTGCAACGGGCGAAATTATTCCGTTCGGGATTCAATGGAATCTTTCACCGTGAAACAGTTGGAGGGAATTTCGGCACTTCAATTGACAACCGAAACATTCGCTTTCAAGTCACACCTGACAATGGCTATTCTTTGCGAAGAAATTCCAAGACGGGGATTCCTGGGCAACACAACCAAATGCCTTGATGTTCTTGATCGGGCGAAAGACTTTGAACAACACTTACCTGCCTCAATCGGAATGGGAATCGTCAACTTTTTTTTTGTCTGCTCGGAAAACTTGTTGCCGATACTTTTGGAGAAGGCAAAAAGGGAGATGGGGAAGGTTCAGAATCAAATCCAGTCCCAAGTTTCGGAAGCGACAAGATAACAATGTTCGAACATTACGGACACTTCTATTCGATATTCGAGTTGAGCGGACGGGATTATACGAAGATGGACTATTGGAGAGAACAATCAATCAGCTACTTTTATTCATGCCTTGCGTTCAGAAAAGATTTGATCGAGGAAGAGTCAAAGAAAAAATAGTATATTTGAATCGGGCATACGTTAAATCGTAAGCAACAAAAACATTGGAGCGATAAGCTAGAATAAGCGCACAGGTGTCGAGTTGGGTATTGGTACGCCATTCGCCCATGTCATTAAAGCCACTTAGAAATAGGTGGCTTTTTTATTACAATCAATTTTCGATAATGGACTCTATATCATAGATGGACTTCGTATCGGAAATAGCAAAAGTAGTTGAAGAGTGGGGAAATGAACTCAACCAAAAGTTGAGCGAATCCATCGTGGCTAAACGAAACAACGCCAACGGGGATCAGTTTGCCGCTTCATTCAAGAATGAAACCAAGATAGGCGAGGATTATGTGGAATGGACAATGGAAGCCCCAAATTGGTATGACGTGATTGATAAAGGGGGTAGGCGGTGGAGCAACAAAATGCCGCCCGTCAATTCAATCATGGACTGGATGGCGCATAAGGGGATCGTCGCAACGAAGCACAAGAAAAATTCCCTTTCAAATTCAGTCAAGAAACATACTGGAACTTACCATACAAACCCAAAGTATTCGGCGCAACGTTCGATGGCTTTTGCAATTGCGATCAACATAAAAAAACATGGTGTGTTGAAAAGATTCGGAGGCAAAGGGTCGAATTTCTATTCTGATGTTGTAAACGAAAAGGCTTTTTTGGATTTGAGAAACAGGATAATTGACCTTACTGCCAATCCGAACTTCATAATAAAATTCATCGACCCCGAAATATCCGAATAACCAATGGCTGTAACGATAGTTCAAAATGTACAATTATTCCAACCTGTCTACAATCCGATAAGATTCGTCTTGTCGAGTACGAACGTGGCGCAACCAAACTTTAAATTCGTTGCTGACCTTTATGTTAGTGGAGTTGTAGGTCGTGTTTGGCGTGGTGTTTATTCTGCCGATCCGACTTATGCAACTGCATCAGTTGACATTTCAAGGGTTTTGGAATCTTACATCACTTATGATTTTGACGATACGGTATATGGATTCCAGCAATGTACAAATTCACTAAAGGGCTATGAAGTGAAGTTCGGTGAACAATATGGCGTGTCGAGCGGAATTGTCACCTACCAAAATTTAACGGTAACGGGATTGAAGTATGCATGGAACGCGGTGCTTGACACCAACACGTTCCGAAACTTCAACTATGCGAACTATACGCCGTACAGTGGGAATACGATACTTTCCACGCAACCATCAACATTATATTATCATTCTTCAAACGAGCATGCTTACCAATACATGCTGAACGATACATCGGGAATAGTTTATTATGCAAGAATTGACACATACAACACATCGAATGCGCTTATAGGAACTTACACGATAGAGAATCCTTATCAATCATCATCTTCCATTTCCGACAAGATGATTCGCATAGGAGTTGGTTATCAGGATTTGAACAACTCAACACTGGCAAGCGGAATACAGCCAGTCATTACGGCATCGGTTGCATGGTACAGTGTTGTAATGCAACAATTCAATGGTAACAGGACGACCAATGTTTATAATTATAATTTGGATTGCCTGTGGCATCAAACAATTCCAATATCGCTTTTCTTTTTGAATCGCAAAGGAGGTTTTGATTGCTTCAATTTTAGAATGCAGACAAAAAAAATGTCTGACATAAAACGGGACACGATGCAAAAAAATCTCGGGACTCTGACTGCAACCACTTGGAATTATGTGGCAAAAGATCGGGGCGTTACAGTTTACAATACTGAAATAGGCGACCGATGGCAAATAGAATCCGACTGGATAAATGACGATCAAAGTTTATGGTTGCAGGAATTGGTCGAGTCGCCCGAAGTTTATTATCACGATACAACCGACATGATTCCCGTAACTATCAAGAATACTTCTTATGAAGTAAAGACGATAAAGAACATGGAGAAACTTTTCAACCTTTCCATAGAGATTGAATTCTCAAATAAACGCTGGGCGCAAAGAGGATGAGAACTGAATTATATATAAACGGTACAAGGCTTGATCTTAAGGAGGAGCTGCAAATGGCGCTTACCCTTATGATTGCGGATATTCGCCAACCCGAAACAAGAAAAGGATCGTTTTCAAAAACGATAAAACTTGTCGGATCAAAAACGATAAACAAACTGCTTGGTGGGATCTTTGAAATATCCGAGGAAATCCAAACAAGCGGAATAGTAAATTTTGTCCCCGACTTCAATCCGAATTTAAAAGCCGAGGCGGTTGTTTATTGTGAGGGGCTGGAGCAGTTTCGAGGAAACATGAAGCTGATGACGATTGAAAGAAGTCAGGAGGATTATTCATTTATAAACTACAATGTTGTTTTGTTCGGCGAGGTTGCGAATATTTTTTCTGCAATCGGCGACTCGAAGATGACCGACCTTTCATTGTCCGAATACAACCACACATACAACAAGGCGATACAAAAAGCCACTTGGACAAGTACGAATTATGGAAACGGTTATGTTTATCCCATGATAAATTACGGTGGAATTTCCCCCGTCAGTTGGGACGTGAACAACTTCTACCCCGCCACTTATTTGAAAACCTATATCGACAAGATTTTCAGTTATGCGGGATATACATATACGTCAACTTTTTTTGATTCGACTTTCTTCAAGCACATAATCATTCCTTATTCTGGCGATAAATTCACAATCACGTCATCGCAAATCGCAACTAGATTGTTCAATGCCTATACATCCGCACAAACATCGGGTGTCGTTACATCGCCATTGACCATTCCATTCAACGCTGAAACATCCGACCCGTCGAATCAGTTTGATACGGCAACGAATATTTTCACGGCGGCAAATAGTGGAACGTATTCCTTTTATTCATCAGGAGTTTCGACATTCGATGCAGTCACTCCATTGACATCGGCAGGAAGTGGAATTCAGATTTGGGTACAGGCTTTGGTAACTGGCGCATCGGCGGGTTCGTATACGTTATATGGCGCAAGCGCAAATACATCGGCAACGTATGTGCAGGGGGCGACGGTTGCTACATTTACTTTTCAAGGGTGGACACAGGACATTTATTTGAATGCTGGCGATACGGTGAAGATAATCCAATTAAGCATTTATAATTCGGTCGTCGGAACTGTTGGAAATAAGATTTCGTCGAACTCGGTATTCACTGATCGAATTACCAACACAACAATTCTAGACGGAAACGGGTTGGATATGGCTTCATCGCTTCCAGTGGATGTTAAGCAGTCGGACTTTCTCATGTGGGTAATTCGCAGATGGAATCTTTATGTCGAACCCGACAAGACAACTCCGAATAACTTAATTATAGATACATACGATTCATTCTATGGGGTTGGAACTACAAGGGATTGGACGAGAAAAGTTGATTGTTCAATGCCAATGGTTATTACCCCAATGGGTGAATTACAGGATCGCCGTTACAGGTTGAAGGACGCGGACGATACCGATTACTGGAATAAGTTCTACACCGACAAATGGAAGGAAACTTACGGCGAGAAGAATCTTGACATCACAAATGATTTTCTAAAGTCAACCAATACCAACGAAATCGGATTCGCCCCGACACCTTCCATTGGAAGTTCGTCACATGATCGTATAATTCCAGAAATATTCTCACTTTCAAATTCAGGCATTCAGACTCCGATACGTGGAAAATTACGCTTGCTTTATTGGGGTGGTGCGATGAATACGAATTATTCGTGGTCATACACCTCAACGATTTCAGGAACGACCACCGAAACGACTTACCCTTATTGCGGACATTTGGACAACCCATATTCACCGACTTTGGATTTGTCATTTGCCGTTCCAAGGGAAATATATTTTGTCAATCCATACGGAGCAACATCATATACAACCGACAATACATACAACCGTTATCATTCGAAATTCCTTACTGAAATAACCGACCGCAACTCAAAGATAGTTTCGCTTTACGTCAGACTTCGTGCACTTGACATTTACAACCTTTCGTTCCGTGACATTATTTTCATTGATGGAATAAACTACCGCTTGCAGAAAGTTATCGACTACAATCCATCAGCGGAACAAGTCACGAAAGTCGAGTTGCTGAAAATAAATACAGCCTCGACATTTACGCCAGTAATCCATACGATTGATTTCAGCTACAACGCAATGATAGATGTAAACAACCGTGCACCAACAGCAGGGGGAAACGTAGGTGTTGGAAGTTCAAGCAATGTTTCCATGAATATGATTGTGGGGACAAACAATTATGTTTCCGATACGGCAAGGGGTAGTTTTGTCAGTGGAAATGGAAACAGGATTGGAAATAATACGTCCAACATTTCAATTTTCAATTCGTCTGGGGTATCAGTTGCCGATGGATTAACCAATGTAAATGTCGTATCAACCAATAACATTTCGGTCACTCAATCGAATGTGAATTATATCAATGGGGTGCTTTCGGCGAATGTGTTGGAGACAACGACGACAATCACCTCAGCACAAATACTTTCCTTAAATTCTATCCCGATACAATTAATACCTCCTGTTTCTGGAAGCCTAATATCTGTAGTTTCAGGATGGATAGAAAACAATTTTTCTGGAAGCACTCCTTACGATACCAATACAAATATCGAATTGTACATAGACACTGCCGATGTATATGTATGTTTTGAAGGTAAGATGCTTTTAAGCACCATTCCAAGAAAAACACAGTTAATCTTGAATCCATCACCAGTTCCAGAAACCCAAACACAATTATTGAATAATAAGGGCTTATACATCAATGTGATTTCTGGCAATCCGCTTAATGGAAATTTCGATATAAGGATTCATTTGTTTTATCAATTGCTTCCAGTTCAATCATTTTAAAATAATCAATAATAGAAATAAACCAAAAACCAAAAACCATGTTACACGAAATTCCAACATCACGCACGTATTCAAATTTTATGGGATCAAATGGAAATATTGTTCCCATTGTAAACGACAGGGACTTTTACATAGTCTATGCATACGTTTCGGGTCAACCACATGACCCAAGTGCAACGTATGAACTTCTGATGTATGAAGGTGACGATGCAGCAACCGATAAAAGATTATTGCTTGCAGGAACATCCGTATTGAGCAATGGAAATAGCGAGATTATTTTCAATTCCCCATCCGCCCCATTGAGGGTTTCGGCGGGACAACCATTGAGCGTTCACGAAAGAATCGCCACAGGATATTCAACTACAGAGGTAGTGACTTGGATTATCAACGGATTCTACAAATAGAATGAATTACAAACCGCACACATCATAAAACGGTGTGTGCGGTTAAATAAATTACCATGACAACAATCTCAACCGACTTCATAATAAATACTGCCGAATCCGCTTCTTCGTTGAAGGATATAAAAACTTCCATGAAAGAGCTGAAGGATGCGATGATTCGTGTCAGTGAGGATTCCCCGAAGGAGTTCAATAAACTAGCAAAAGCGGCAGCCGATTTAAAGGATCGTGTTGAAGATGCAAATGAAAGAATCTCTGCTTTAAAGCCTGGCGGATTTGAAGCCATAAATAATTTTGCATCCAAAGCGGCTTCGGGAATTTCTGCAATGACGGGGGCGATGGCTTTATTCGGCGGCGAATCGGAAGATGTTCAAAAGGTCATGATGAAGGTACAGGCTGCGATGGCATTATCACAAGGATTGGAGGGAATCAAGGATATGGGGAAGGCGTGGAGTGCACTCAATACAGTGATGAAAGAGAATCCGATACTTGCGGTTGTTGCGGCAATGGCGTTGCTGACTGCGGGTGCTGTTGCATTATATAATACATTCAAGAAAGATTCGGATGAGTTGACGAAAGCGAATAAGGATTTGGAGGCGAACAAAAAAGCGGTGGAAGAATTGACTGCAACAAATCAGTCGCATATCAATTTAATGAAAGCCGAGTTGTCACAAATGGAGGCGCAGGGCATTAGTTATGATAAGATTCTAGCGCAGAAGAAATTGATTTATGAGGCGCAACTGAAAGAGATTGACTCCAACATTGCTGTTGCAAAATCAGCAGAGATTGTTGATAGAATAAAAATCAAGGAAATTCTTGCAAATGATTCTTTGACCGAATCCGTTTATCGGGGAATTGCTGCGTCGTTACGCAAACTTGGATTGGACGAACAAGCAAAGGTCAACGATGCGATTGCCGACAAATTGAAGATGGATAGGGCGAAGGAATTCGCTGACGATTTCAAGAAACAAAACGATACAATTACGAATCTTACCAACGAAAAACAGGCTTTGATTCTCAATTATAATACGGAGCAATTGACCGACGCAAAGAAAGTTTCCGACGCTTCTGTAAAAAACTCATTGGACAATATAAAAGCAAAGCAAACGGAATTCGAGGCGATTGACAATTTAAGAATCTTACAGGCGCAAAAAGATGAAGACGCTTTAAGTGCAAAACAAAAATTGATCGACGATGAGCTAGAATATTACAGTTTGTATTATGATAAACTGTCAATGACGCAGGCAGAATTCAATTTGAAGGTCGGACAACTTGAAGCAGAGAGATTAAAAAACCAACAGGATTACGACGCAAAACATTTGACTGATTCTGTTGAATCACAACGAAAAGAGGCGGAGGCAATTAATGACGTATTGGATCAAGCTGATGAAGAAGCAGGGATAAAGAGCGAACAAATGATTTTGAAAAAGGTTTCGGCTTGGCAGCGTGGTTATGAAATGTCGGTGAAGTTTGCGAAGAAAATGAATGAAACGGCAAACGCTGCGATGCTTTCTTCAACATCCGATTTGCTTGGTTCTCTTTCTGATTTATCAAAAAAACACGCAAAACTTTCCAAGGGATTGGCGATTGGTCAAGCAACAATAAATACTTTCGAGGCTGCAACCAAAGCACTTGCATCATTACCCACTCCTGCGAATTTCATCGGTGCTGCTGCTGCGATTGCTGCGGGATTAGTTCAAGTACGTAACATCATGGCGGTCGATACTAATGGAAACGGTGGTGGATCTATTGGGTCGGGCTCGATGGGTGGTGGGAGTTCTTCGGGAATAAATTCAATCAACACAGCACCGCAAGGAGTGCAACCGTCAACGCAATTGGATGAGAATGGAAATGTAGTGAGTCAATCAAGCCAACCAATGCCACCACAACGGGTTTATGTTGTTGAATCTGATATTACTAGAACGCAAAGGAATGTTTCGGTTGTGGAATCTGCAATGAGTTTCAGGGGGTAGGGTTATTTCACTTTAAAAAACTTTTTTGCACTTTCTGTATTTACCACAATTCCAACAATCGACCTAGCACAATAAAGCGTTTCTGCAAAACAAACAAGCCCCATCTTGTTTATGTCTTCAACAATTCTTTTTATAAAATCAAATCCGAATTCTCTAAAGGAAACACAATAGAAATTATCAATTGGCTGCTCTTTGTAAACTGATGGGGATTGAAGAATACAAGTATTTGGAGACGACTTCATAATTGATAGTTGTTTCAATATTTCTTCCATAGTTTCATATTCCTCAATGTACCTTTGGAATTCCTGAAATAATTCGACCTTGCACGAATCACAATCGGAGCGAGAAGTGAATCCTGTTTTGTCCAATTTTATTTGATACAACATCCACCAAGCGTCACCGTTGGAAGTATTTCCACCCGTTGCTACGTGTTTGATAATCTTTAAAAACGGTTTAAGTTTTTCGTAGTCGGTGGAATCTATTGTCATTTTGAATTCAAATATTTCATTACAAAGGTAGAGAATACAACGCATATCGAAGCCATTGCGGAGGATTGAAGCAATGCAAACCCTCCAATATAATGCGATGCAAACAGGCAAGTCCAAAGCGACATACATTGATAGCAGTCGAATGGTTTTAATCTTCGTGGGAATACCAATTCCGTTTTTCTTGGTACCGTCAGAAAGGTGCTGTCCATGTTATTGATTGTTGGAGGTTTTTTATACCAAATTCTCCTGTCCATTAAAACTTTTTTCAATCGATTCCAAAACGGATTCATCTCGCTGAAAACAATTGCGAAACAACCTGACGAAATTATGTAGAGGATTATTTTTTCGATCATTCTCTCATTTGTTCTATTAATGGTTTTGTATTGTCTTTTATCCTTTCAACAATCTGTTCAACCTTCATTCGTTTGCCAGTACAATTCATCTCGTGTTTCCCTTTCGATGGAATAAGATTTATCCAATGTTGGAATTCGTCTTTTTCAATCAGATAGCGATACGTATCCTGTATTTCAAACGGTAAATTGTTTTTGATCTTGTCAGTCAGGAAATTAATTAGCGTGTTTGGGTTGTCTCCCCACGTAATATTTCCAATCCTAAAGATACAATAATTTTCAAATCTCGCCCGTACAAGATTTTCCATATTAATCTTGTGTTTTGTATAGGGAGAATCGGAATAGTAAATTGACAATGTGGAAATGTAGACGAACATCGAATCTTTAGGCGTTGACCAAATCCGAAACATTTCACGCTCGCGCTCACGATCGGTTATTGGTATTCGATTACTTGCGCCACAACAGAAGAAAGTAAAACCTTCTTTGTCGGTTATTGCTTTTGAAATATCTCCTCTGCCGTAAATCATTCTATTTCCTTTGGAAATTTATGCGACTCTTTTGATAAATAATTTGCAATCTTTTTATGTGATTCATCCTGTTCCTTTTTACCAAAACCACGGTATTTTGTTCGTGCGGGAAATACGTCAATTATTTTGCCTTTATCATCTATATTAAAAACAACACACCATCCAAAGGCGTGAAGAATTCCATTTATAAAACAAAGAAGCCCCGTTGACCTAAATTGCTTCCATGATTTTCTTTCGATCATTTTTTTGCTCACAATAAATCCTTTCTGATAAAAAGAGTGTTCCAAAAATTGAATCCGCATCCATGGCGTTGCTCCCAAACATCATTCATCATTACATAATCTTTTGAAAGTCGTTCGATAATTGAAGCGTAGTGCTTGTTGTGTAATTCGGGAACGCAATGATTATGGAATTCAACGCTGATCTGTTTCGGTATCGGCTTGAAAGTTTCACCCAATATAATATACTCCGCTCCTTCGCAATCGAGTTTAAGTATATCCACATTCGTTCCCGTAATTTCGTACAGGTCATCCATCGTAATTGTCTTGCATGGAATGAACGGGTGATTTTGGTCGGGGTCGATTTGCTGCAGACAGGTTGCCTCACCGTTTTCGTAATAAGCTGATTCGCCCTTCACATCGGATATGGCGATATTCATCAACACAAGGTTTTGTTTTGAAAATTCATCTTTCCACGTTACAACGTCGTCTATTGTATCTGTAAATACTTTCGGATCGGGGTCGATGCAAAAAACCTTTATATCAGTAAACTCATTTGAGAAAACACCACCCCTGCAACCAATGTCAATGACACATCCATCAGATAATAGTGACGGACAAAACGTGTGCCCACCCACTTCCTTTAATTCCAAGTTAGATACCATGTTCGTTTCTTTTTTGCGTTACGTGATAGACCCAATAACTCATTCTCATTCGTTCGGTAGATTTTGTTTTAACGATTTCCTTTTGTTCGTCGAGCCACTCATCAGTTATCAAATCAAACTCAGGGCAAAATACCATTGGCAAATCTGCGAAGTGGCGCATCTGTGGGCAGTCGGTTACAATTGGAATCGAACCAAGTTGCATCGCCATCCATTGGCGGGAAGCATCAGCACCACAACCCGCCAACGCCATTGTGAATTCATGGTCGTGAACATTGCGGGCGAACTCATCAACTGGCATTTGCTTGACAGGATAATCCAATTCGTACACGAACGCAAACGGCTTAGCTTTCATTGCGGGAATGGAAGCGTTGCGATGCGGGGTATCGGGATTGGTATTGTAGCAAACGAAAATTCTTTTATCGGACAATAATTTTGCCTCTAAGTTCTTTCTCTTCGGCTCTTGCGCAACCATTTTAACTATTGGGTCTTCTCCGTTTATCGAAGCGTTTCCGAACGGAATAGCCGTAACATTTGAAAATGTTCCCTTGCAATCAACTGTGTAAACGTGTTTAACGCTTGGTGGTTTTACTGCGTCAAATTCGGGAAGATATTGGCGGTCATTTGTTCTGTGAATGATAATGTAGTTCCCGTTTTTAGGAATCGACTGGAAAACCGATTCGATTAAATGGCACATACCGACAAAGATAATTCCTGATTGTGGAATGTTTGTGTGGTCAACCAATGGCTTTCCAAATTCATTCGAGATGCCAACGTAATAATCCCACACCCCCGATTTTTCGGCACGGGAAACATCGTCGCTCCAAATTATCGTACACAGTTTTATGAACGGGGCGTTGTGGATTTGATCGTCGTGGAGTAGTTTCATTAATTTTGTTTTGCAAGGTTGAAGATTATTTCCGATTTATCAAAGTCATAAATCACACATTTAACCACATACGTTTTTTTATCCTTTATAATTACACTTTCTATTGCCGGAAAAATTTCTCTGTAAATTTCCAAACGAACCCAATCCATTTGCTCTCCGTCGCCAGTTTTTTCTAAATATCTAAACACCTTTTTCATAACGGCATCTCCTTCTGATTTTTATAAGTGAATTTTTCCTCCTTGTATTGCTTCATTCCGACTTTGTGCATAGCCAAAACCATACACGCCTCGTCAGAAAAATGCCCTGCCATAAACTCATCTTGCGTCCCAAAGATTCCATTTTGTTCAGCACGTTTCCACAAGTCAAAAACGTCAAGCACTTTTTTATCCGTGAAATTAAAGGCATACATAGTTCCTCCGATGTGATTGACACCGTCAAGTTCTTCGCGTTTCAACTCGAACCAATCGAACGCTTTTTGATTGCACATTTTAGTTATAGGAGCGTCACCAGTAATTACAATCATTGGATTTTCGTCGAGCGAATCAATAAGCACTTGCATTGAAACTATTGGCAATACTGACGGGTCTAACCAAATTACTTTGTCGTAGCCCATGTCAATTGCCCGTTGTATTGCATGGGGCTTGAAACCGTAGAGGGACTTTTGAAATTCTTCGACGATATTTTCTGTGTAAATTTTATCCTTCATTGGAAGTTTGTCGGCAAAATATAACAGGAAAATATTCTTCATCGCATCATCCTCATGTATGCGCATCATTTGCCTTGCGCTATGCGTTACATACGGCTCACGAAAAGCTACCGATACAATACAAGTTTTCATGTTGTGAATATTTTATGAACAATAAATAAAAGAACAAACAAAAAAGTTGTTTCGATAAAAGCCGATTTATAATCATTGCCAATAAATCCAATCATCAATGATAATGAAAGATAAAACAGCGCTATCCACATTATTCTAATATGTTCATTTTTCATTTGTTCATTGCGTTTAAAATCGTTTGGTATTTAGTTTTTGAAAGTTTGCGCATACCGAGAAGTTCAATTTTTGGCTTAGATACAGAAGCAAGATCGCTGATAACAATTACATGATAGTCATTGCCAATATCGTTAATCAAATTTTTCTTTATTTCCATTCGTTCCTCACGGCCTAACTGCGAAATCGTGACGCATAGGATAGGTTTTCTTCATTTCATCCTATTCGATTTTAAAAGTTTCGTTTCCCTCTCCGATCAAAATGGAAAGGTCAATGTGATTGGAAAGAATCGTAGCCCAACATCCTGCGCCCTCTTTGTGCTGAATGGATTTGATTTCCTGTTTGTATTTGAATTTATCGAAGTGCTGACGAACTTGGTAATCCCCTGCACCCGTTGGTTCGGTGTCGTGAATGACAATGATTTTTGCAATGTCCTTGTATTTTACCAAATCAAATTTACGTCTTTCACCAGGCGCATGGTCGATAAACAAAACATCAACGTTTTCGATATTGAGTTTCTCCCAATCCGTTACAAGCGTTGCGCCAGTTTGATCGCACCATGATTGTTTCTCGTCGTAGCTTTCGAATTCACGATTTGCGTCTTTACAGAATTGGCGCAAATAAGGAGTTGAGCCGTGACCACTGCCGAACTCAACTACTTTGCCATCGGTCAAGCATAATGCACCCCACAATCCGATTCGGTGATTTAAATCGTTATTGGTTGCCTCTTTTAGAAAATCTTCTTTTGTCATTGTTTCGTTGGTTTTTGTTCGTTCAGGTCACATTGAAATTTGCATCCAATGTAATAAAGTGTAATAGATTCGCACTGAAAGGAAACGTCAACATGATCGTCACCCGAATTTTTAACCGAAAATTCATTTACCTTACAAAAGGAAATTTCAGATAAAAATGTATCTCTTTCGTTTTTTAAAATTGTGATCGTGAATCTTTTCATATTGTTTGGTTTAAAGTTTGCCGTGAAATCGTTCGAAGATGGAAAGAAATTTATCCATTTTAATTGGATGAAAAACATTATTATTTTCACAATGCGCATCAATTAATTCACCGATTGGAATCTGCATACTATCGCCCCTGTCAACTCTACCAAAAGCAAAACAACTTCCATCTCGCCTACCTCTATTAATAAATTTTATTTCAGATTTTAATGAAGATAACTTATCTGTCAAAATTTGCCAATCGGCATTCCACCATTCGCTCCAGTCCTCGCTATATGCTTGTTTGTTTTCCTTTAGATCACGTTCTAAATCACTCAAAGTATTTCCGCTCAACATCATTACTTGCGTCCATTTTTCGCAAGTCATCGCAACGTACCCCATCGGAATATATGTGTGGTCGGTCAAGTCGTGGCCATAAACTGTAATGTGGTTTTCATTCGGATTCCAATAGTTTGACAACGGCAATAAATCCATGTCGCTCGTCATAAGCAAAGCATCGAGTGGAAAATAATTCCCTGCATAAAGTCGTCCCGCTTGTGCAATGCTTTCCGTTCTCAGCCCTTCGATTTTAGGTAAACGAATTACAACAGATTCAGGATTGGTTAGCTTCAAATCGGATTCATTCACGTCGTCTGTTATCATAACGAAAAGATTCCACCCGAAGGAGTTCCACGCCTTCTCAATATATGGCGCAAAGAAAATATAATCGGGATTATTGTTTGTTGATACTACAACGTATTTTTTCATGGTTTTGGTTTTATAAATATTGCATGGGTTGGACAGGCGAATTTAGATGAATAACAATCAGAGTGCCTAGCAACCCATCCGTTTTCATTAAATAAATTGCAAGTTGTATCAATCACTGATTTCATTTTAAATTTTTCACCTCCGATTTCAATTTTCATTTCACCGTTTTCTATTTTGTAGTCTTTGGTTAGAATAGCAGAATTCACATAGTCAATAGCCATCTTTACTAAATAATTGTCATTATCCAATAATGAATCTGTTGGTTTTAAAACATTAATTTCAGTCAATTTCATTTCAATGCAATTAAAAAAGTTATTATCAATCCCCAAATAAACACCGTCCCCAAAACAATTATCAGGCAACCGAATTTTGCGAATCGCTTATTTTCCTTATAGTTCTTGTCAACTTCGTAGGGCATTTATCCTAAAGATTTGTCAACCACCCAATAAAAAATCGTCGGGTGAAGTTTTTCCGCTTCGTTAAGGTCATCGAATTGTGAACGAAATTTACGGAGAAAATTATTCACAGCACTAGAATATCCACCCGCTGCGCCAATATGACCTGCAATAGAATTCGATTCTTTTAGTTCATCAGGAAGATTTATTTTATAGTTATTCGGGCAACCTTCGATATGTCCAGATGGTTGAAAGCAATTACAAGTATGGTAGTCAGAAAGAAAAGAATTCGGGTGACCATAAAAATAATGTTGAGTTATGGAATCGCTACCATGTTGCGCAAACTTTGGATAAACAACTTCATTCAAAAAATCCTGATCGCTTCCCTTGTTTATAAAATCAAAGCGACTGCCCAACCTAATTAATCCATCCCAATCCATAACACCCATTATTTCTGTAAAATAAGAAGGTCTAATTCCTATCATTCCCCCCATCAAACTTCTGTCATGTGAAACTGAATCTGTTATTGCATGAAGTGATTTGTCGTGGTCAATCCAGTATTGCACCGCCTGAACTTCTCTGTATGTTGTTGGCGCATCTGTATCACGACAAATAACATGGCTATATGTCCATCCGTCGTAACCATGCGAAGATTCGTTCCAATTTCTTGTAAAAATAGGTTTCATTCTCCATAGCATTGCTTTACACAATGGAGCATCATCACAAATAACCACGTCGATAGTTTCGCATTTTATTTTATCGAAATAATCCTTATGAGCATTATAGGTAGATTGGTCTGTGTGAATAATTGAAACCCAATCAGGATAAAGTAATTTATTTAAACGAAGGCAAATTGCAAGTCCACGTAAATAGGCACTTAGAACGTCGCAGTTTTCTTGACGTTCTTTTCCATATCCAAAAACAGAATAACTAATACCTTTTTTCATATTGAAGCCCATCTTTTTTTACTTACTATTCTTTGAATGCACGACTGTTGAACACCGTATAGTTCGCCTATTTTTTGTTGGCTTATATTTCCTTCTGAATATGTTTTTCTTATTGAAAGAACATCATCATTAGAAAGTTTTGCCATTCCATTAATTATTCCATCTGTTGGTTTTCTTAGTCCGTTTTTAAAAGCATGAAAAATATTTTCACTAGCCGTTACCCATTCAAGATTTTCAACACAATTATTTTTCTTGTTTCCGTCCTTGTGATTTACCTGTGGTTTGTTTTCTGGATTGGGGATAAAAGCCATTGCAACTAAACGATGAATGGCAAATCTTTTTGTATTACCATTTGAATACAAGGCGCATCTACAATATCCGAATTTTGTTATTTCGGTTTTTAGCTTCTTGCCATTATTGGATAGAACTTCGCCGTTTTTCGAAATGGAATAAAGATTTTCATATCCTAAAATAGGATAAAATTCCGTTGGGTTTATTTTATTATCTGGCTTCATTTGTTCGGAATAAATTTGTAATGATAGATAACCTCGTCGATGTAGTATTCTGTTTTCAATAAATTAGATTTCATCAGTTGGTCGCTCCACACTTGATCTTCGCCAAAATTATTTTCTGGAAACGAAAACTGTTGGGCAATTGTTCTTTTTATGCAATTCAATGGCGTTATTCCACGTTCGTACTTAATTTCATTATCCGTTGTTTTCCATTCCGAATATTTCAAAGAGTGCTCAAAGATTTCGGGATTCTCTCCGTTCCAAGTAATGACGCCACGAAGAGAACAACAGTCAACGTTTTTGTTTATTCCCTCAAACAAACGACTTAAATAATTTTCTCCAATAAAATCGTCGTCATCTACGTAAGCAACATAATCGGCAATTGCATTTTTCAAAAGAAAATTTCGTTTCGTTCCAATCGTCACGCCTCTTGGCGCATCGTCAAAACAAATTCCAACCTCATTTGTCAATCCAAGTTCGGAGCGTTGACGGTAAATTTCAGCGCAAAGTTTGTCGAAACTTTCCTTTCGTTCTGGTAATGTAGGGACAAGTATTTGTAATTTCATTTCAATGTTGCTTTGTTTCGATTAAACGATTACGATTTTTTTGTGCAAACTTTTTTATCCATTCTGAAATTCCGCAATTACTCATTTGTTGCTTTGCAATTTCTGAAACATAAAACAATTGACTGCACATTTCCATAGTTAAGTCTTCGGGTTCTTTCGCTTCGATTTCTTCAAAACATTTTGCCTTTATATAATTTACAGAAAACTCATATTCAATTCCACTAATTTCATCAGTTGGGCGAGAGTGTATATTTATAGGATCTTTTGAAAATATTCTAACAGTTATCTCATTGGTCAAATTATTTTCCTTTAATTCAATCCAGAGTTTTCTCCAAGAGGAAAATTGGCGCGGTGGTTTTTCGGGGTTTCTTATCATAACGCTTCAATTTCGGCAATAGCCCGTTTGAGAATTAGGATGGATTTTTCTTTTACGGAAAGTTCAACTGGCGAAACCGCAATTTCTTTTTCAACCAAAACAGGAATGATCCATTTATCCGTATCGAAAAACATTCCGTAATTATCCTCTTTGCGTTTTTTTCTTGTCAGTTTATCCGATTCATGGATGTCGGGTGATTCTGTTTTTCTGTATTGGGAATCATACGGAATATTTGTATCGAAAGACGGGTGGTTGTGGTTGAAGATTCTTTTTTCGATGAACTTGTAACAACCCAACATTTGCGCTTCCTCCTGTGCCTCCAAATCACATTCAACGGAAACGTATTCGGGACAATAAATATAATTTCTGCGTTCGTAATATTTGCGCCCAAGAATACTCATCGTCATACATTTCTCGCCCTGATTCTGATCGGGATAATGTATGCATCCATCACCATCGGGAAAATGTTCGGCAAAATCATTTCTGATAATGTTGTCGAATCCAAGTTGAATGAACCTCATGTCGTCGCTCATTACAACAACAATGTCCCATTTGTCGGGAGCGTGTGACATACTTCTGTTTACGGCGTGGATCTTATTATTGGAAGTTCCACCGTAATAAACAACATTGTTTGCACGATATATTTCCAAATACTTTTCTATTTCTGGATCATCCGAATCACACAGGAAAACAAACTCCGCAAGTTCGGGACGTGCAAGATTATTTTTAATCGAATCCAAACCCTCTTGAAATTTAACGGGGCGTGAATGGGATGGATAGATAAATAAAATTATTGCGTCTTTCATTATTTGATTTTTGTAATATATTTTTTTACCTCAATTTCTGTCAACTTTTTTTGATTCGCCCTTGTGAATTCATCAGCTTGATTAAATGTCGGATTTAAAAAAATAAATAAACCCGTTGAATGTTTACCCCAAAACTTAACGAGATGCGAATCTATTCCATCTGAAAAATTATATATATCATTTCGTTTTAAATTGAAAAAATGATTTATTTCAGTATTATTTTTTTCATAATTATCACTCCATTGCTTTGCCTGTTTTCGGTCACGTCGAATTACTCTAATTGCATCGTAAATAACTTTTGCGATCAGAATGAACAAACAAGACAATCCACTCCAACAGATCCAGAAGTCGAAATGGAAAATACCGATCAGTTGCGACACAACGAACCAAAGGAAAAGAATCGTTAGTGTTATGGGGTATAGTTTTTTCATAGCGGAAAATATAGTTGGTGGTCGTTTTTGTAAATCACAGCTCCTTTGTTGACGTGAGATAACGCCTCTTTGCTCGTCATGCTTCCCTTGTGTTTTAATTTGCGGTGAAGTTCTGATTCGGGTTCTAAGTCCAAAGAGTAAATGTATTTATGTGCATTTGCAGGGCATGAATATTTTCCGAATGGGGTTAGTTTCGCCTCGTGAATGCGATTACTTAGGTTGCTATGCTCCCACCCATAAAAAAAATTAGGATTGAAACCGCCAACCGTTTCGAGGCACTTTCGAGTAAAAAATAAAAACGCTCCATTGCAATTATCGAACACGTTCACCTCAATGGGACTTTCCAATTCCTTGTCCGACGCAACACCGATTATTTTTGTTGCATTCGATTCTTTCATTAGTTGAAAATGTTGGTGTCCCGATTGTTGCGATGCTAAAATGAAAAGCGATTCCCAATTTTTCTTTATTGGAAAACAATCGTCATTGAATAAAAAAAAGTACTCGCAATTCTGATTATACAATTCCCTCAAACATTCATTGGAACGAACCGCAACACCTTCTCTTTTTTTATTGTCGTCGGCAATGTGAATCACGTTATCCTCCAATGAGAATTGCGCAACTTGCTTTATCCAATGTTGCAAGTGCAAAGGACGATTATATGTGACACAACCGATTCCGATTTTCATTTCTTCTTTGATATTTTCTTTTTTGGAGACGGTTTTGCGGGTTCGGTTAATTTCAATCCTTTCAATTGTCGGTCAATGGCGTTGCGAATTTCAATCGCTCGTTCAATAGAAACAATTCCTATTTCTTGTCTTGAGCAACCCAAATTGTTCTCGAAAATATCAGATTTTCGAATTGGAATTGTAATGTCGATTTTAAATGGTATCATAGTTTTTGTTTTTAAAGATTCTATTAATTCATTAATTGGAAATAAGTGACGAATATTTTTTTCATAACCCCAATCTTTTGAAACAACCGTTGTTTCTGACGAACAAAAATCAATAATAGTAGGTAATGACATATTACAACTCATCTCTTCAATTTTTTCAAAGCGTTAAATAATTTCCCCGTTTCAACCTTGTGGCTGAATTCCTTTTTGATTGTTTTCGAAAGGTTGTTTGTGAGTTCCATTCGTAGTTCCTTGTCGTTGGCTAAAATACGAATATATTTAAACCAGTCGTTTGTTTTCGGATTTATTTTAAAACAATTTTTTTCATGTTCGAGATATGGAGAATATGGCAATACATCCGAAACAATCGCAGCGCACCCCGTCGAACCAGCCTCCACGATTTTTAATTCACTTTTGCACGAAGCGAAATCATTGTCCTTTCCGTTCTTCTGTTTAGACAATAATGGAATCAATGCTACGTCACCCTCTTTGTAACCTTGCCCGTATTTGTCAACAGGTTGCGCCCATAATCTTCGATACGGTTTATTGAATGAAATGTGATCGAGTGCTTGTGTGTTGAGTTTCAAATATTCGATGTAATCCGATTCCCCATTACCAAGATTCCTATATTCGTCGGTAAGGATTTTTTCATATTCGGTAAAATGCGGATTGGGATTATATCCCCCCAAAATAATCTGAAACTTATTGCGAAGCGAAATATCCTTAAACAGTTTTTTCATCCCGTCTTCCATCAAACGCAAGTCCTCCATGTGGTGAACGCCACCCATGTAAAGGAATCGGACTTTTGAATGTGAAAACTTATCAGTTGAGAATTGCGTCAGTCCATCGGGAATAGTATTTTTTATTATAACGGCATCAATTCCCAATTCATATTTCAATTTGTCTGCCAACATCGGAGTCGTGCAAGTGACCAAATGTGCCATCGGTAAAATCGTCGTAATGTTTTTGACGTATATTTTATTCATCGGACTTTCACGCATCGGATGTTCCAAAGGCAAATTCCAATAATCGTCAATGTCAATTACCAACTTTGCACCCGAATCAATTACCTTATTGGCAACAGTTGTATCGCTCAACCGTGAAAAAACATAAACGTCATCTTCCAATCCTCCTGACGGTTGTTGCTCGATGTATTCGTAGGTCATTCGCTTTATCGTCATGTCGCCCGAATGGTTCTGATGGATTCCATTGAAGTACGGATAATGCAATCTGTACAATTCCATTCCCGATACTGGCTCAAGTTTTTTCGTTACTACCGTTACGTTCATTTTCTTATCCGTTATGTTTGACATGAATTTTTGCATTTGCTCACGAAGGTATTGATAACCCATTCCCGTCGCCTTGACAATCTTACGATACGATTTGAATTCGAAATAAAGTTTTGCGACCTGTGCCGATTCCCATTTTGCAATATCTGATTCTTTGTTTGAATCGGCTATTTCTATTTGACGCATGAATTGAATGTTGAGTTTCGTCGTGCAACCAAACAACTTTTCGGAATATTCGTGTTCGTCTTTTGTGATTTCAACTGAATCAATATCGACTGAATCGCTCTCCAAAACATCAAAGTCGAACTCATTTGAAATATTGTTTTCCAATCCGTAATTCCGAAACGTTCGAGAATTTGCACCCTTGTAAATCACATTTCGCATCGAGAAATAAATATATGCATGCAATTTGTTGCGCTCATGAAGGTCGATAAGTTGTTCGTCGGTTTTCTTAAAAACTTCCAAAATCGAATCACTCAACAAATCTTCATGCAATTCGGAATATGACGGGAATTCCCTTAGGAGGTATTTCGCCCCCTTTCTAAGTTCATTTGAGAAATAAACCTGTTTGTATAATTCATCCCTTGTCAATCGGTGACAAGTTACGTAATTTTTTTATATGGGATTTTTATCTATATTTGACCATGAAATTTTTCGAGGCAACCTTCGGTTTTTTGTTTGCGACGATTTTCCGCAGGAAAAGGAAAGTCGCAAATGAAAAATTTAAAAAACGCGAGAGCGTGGCGAGGGGAAGCGTCGGTGGAATTTCGGTTAAGGCAATTGAGTTTGATCGTAGGTTTGGATTTATATTGAAATTAGGTATTCAAACCGAAAAAGAATACAATGAAATTAAAAATTATTTTATATCTAAGGAGTAGTTTTATTTTTTGGTAATACGTATATTTCATTGTTATCATAAAATTCGTTTGCTTTCTTTATATAGTTTGCAATAGTTTCATTTTGACTATTCAATAATTCTGTCATTTTTAAAAATTCTTTTTTATGCTCAAGTTCCTTTAATTCTATTTTCAAAGCAATAAGTTTTGTGAATTCATCTACATTAAAAAGCTCTGCATACTTTTTGATGTTTTCTATTTGACCCTCTTGACTTTTAACTATCCTTTTTTGGTAGTTAAAAAATAGAAGATTCGCCAATAGGGAGGCGAAAGCGATAACAGGTGTAATATATTCCATTTCAATAAGAAAAAAATTCCCCACAGGAGAACTATGAGGAAGGTGATTTGTCTTGGGTTATTTCCGTTTAATTTCCTTGTTGAGTTTCGCCACCAAATCCCGTGAGCGTTCCAGTTCTTTTTCCAATTTATCGTAACCCACTACGCCACCAATTTCCAATACTTCCAAAAAATTGTCACGCAGTTTTTCGTTCAACTTATTCTCGATTGTTTTCCGTACAGCCCTTATGTCGGGTGTTTGCTTTACATCTCCGAGTTCACGATAGAGCCTTGCCAGTTCATTTGCCATGACCAAAAATAGGAAGCGATAATTCAGCGTCAAAACACAATCTTATAATGTAGCGACTAAGCGGGTTTGCCGTGCGGCTATTTAACATAAAGTTTCGTTATATGAATTTGATTTATCAATGATTGACATATAAAAGAAAATCAAGATTGATATAACGCTACATTATGTTTATTAGCTTAGGTTTTTAAAAGAAGGTTGCCTCATTGCCCGATTCATTTTCAAAAGTAAAGAGGCGTTTTTCACGACCCGATTTTGTTAACGAATCGGGCAAACAAACAATTCCAAAAAATTTCCAATATAGCAGGAGCGTAATTCACGCTCAATTTTTCACCTACCTATTCAAACTTTCGCCCTCTATCTTTTAGATGGCAAAGAAGATTCCAACTTTTGAGGTGCAAATTTACGGGATAGATTCGCCCAATCCTGCAGTTAATTTCGTGGCGTTGGTTGATTTTCCAGCAATTGAAAGAGGGTGGATGATGTTCTCTAACGACAAAAAAAAGAATTGGAATTTCAAGGTTGACGAATCTCAAAAGGAACGACGATTGATTAGCGGATTTTTGATGCTGACCGACACCCCAATTTACCGACAAACTCCCGAGCGCGGCGAATTCAATGTGATTTTCAGAAAAGATCAGATTGAAACGATAATGAAAAAATTCGGGAAGGGAAATTATTATAACAATGTCAACATGATGCACGTCGATATGTTAGAGCCAAATGGAATCTACATGGTCGAGTCCTTTATGGTTGATAAATCACGTGGAATATCAACGCCCTCCTTATTTGATGAAGCACCTGACGGCAGTTGGTTCGCTTCCTATTATGTCGAGAACGATGTGTTGTGGAACGAATACATCATGAAGGGAAAGTTTACGGGATTCTCGGTTGAATGTTTTATGGATGTGCTTTTCTCATCACAGAATTTTTCTGAGCAATTATCCAAAGAGGACAAGGCGTTTTTGGAAATAGAAAAACTCTTTTGGAAATAATTCACCTACCACTTAAAAATATCCTACTCTATACAGTATAAAGTACAAAAATCATGGCTGAAAAAATCGAAGACAAGAAAAAGAAATTTGCAGAAGGACTTTGGAAATTCTGCACCGACATTTTTTCGAATGAGAAAGAAGCCCCGAAGAAAGTGAAGTTCAAAACTGACAACGAAAAGAACAAAACTTATTTCGCCGATGCCAAATTACAGGACGGCACAATGATCACTTATGATGGCGACACTCCAATGGTCGGAATGCCCATCATGGTTTTACCTTCCGATGGAACTGCCCCGATTCCCGCTCCCGATGGAGTTATGGTTGTTGAAGACGGTTCTGAAATCGAAGTTAAAAACGGGGTGATTGTTTCGGTTGAGCCTGTCGAGGACATGAGTCAAGAAAACATTGACCAAAATACGCCTCCCGATCCGAACAAAAAAAACATTCAAATGGACAACAAAACGCCCGTTACCGAGCAAGCCGCAAAACGCCTGATCGAATCCCACGTTAAGGAAACTGTTTTTTCAAAGACGGAAGTCGATGAAAAACTCAAGGCATTTACAACTGAATTCGAAACATTGAAAACCGAATTCGCCGATTTGAAAAAGTCAAGCGATGCAATCAAGTCTGAAAACGAAACACTTGTAAAAGAATTCGGAACGATTAAAGCCGAAAACGTAGAGTTGAGAAAATCTAACGAAACACTTTCAAAGTTCGCAAAACAGATTCCGACAATTTTGGAAGAGGCTGGATTCAAGCCGCAAGTTCAAGAAACTGAAGAAGAAAAAAAGAAACGACTTGAGGCTTTCCAATCTGAAACAAAGCCAAAGATGACCCGCAAGGAATGGCAGCAATTAATGAACGTTTAAAAATCAAAATCTAATAATCCTAAAACCAAAATATCATGGCATTTTCATTAGGCACGTTGACAGCTTATGTTGAAGAAAACAAGGAAGACCTTGTAATGAAACCTATTACGGGTTCCCGCACTTTCGATTACGTCGATGTGCGTCAGGGAATCAAGTCGGGGGATAAAATTCCAATCTTGGAATCGACCGCTCCCGCACAAGCTGGAAGTTCCTGCGGATTCAATTCGTCTGGAACCACAACCGTTACTCAAACTACATTGAGTACAACTTCGATCAAAATCCAAGAGGCTTTGTGTCTTGAGGATTTGGAAGCGTATTTCACACAGAAATATCTTCCTGCTGGATCGAACCCTACAACCATTTCGATTGAAGGAATGATTGTCGAGCGTAAGGTTGCGAACATCGCACAGAAAGTGGGTCAAATGGTTTGGCAGGGCAAAACCACCTACACTAACGACACCTATTTGAAGCAGATGAACGGATGGATTTCGCTCATCGACACAAATGGAACTGCAATCGCAGCAACACAGCAAACCTCGATTTCAACGTCAACGGTTCGTGGAATTTTCGAAGATATTATTTTCGTGAAAATGCCGAATGCAATTTCCCAATTGAATGACCAAACTGTTTTCTGTGGGGTCGATACATTCAAGATTCTTGCGCTTAAATTGATGCAAGACAACCTGTTTCACATTTCCCCTTTGACTGCGGATCAGTATAAGGCGAATGAAATGGTTTACCCTGCATCGAATGTGAAAGTTGTCGGACTCAATGAATTGAACGCTGGCAATGCGGTTGATTCGGGCGGATCACTTCCAACGGCGGTTAAAAATAGAATCTTCGCTGGTTCTGCGGCAAACTTCATCGCTGGTTTCGATGTGAAGTCGGATGGTTCGGATTTCAAAGTTTGGTTCTCGGAAGATAATCAGCAACTTCGTTTCCACTGCCGATTCAATATCGGTGTGACGAACCACTTCTATGATCAAATCGTACAGTACACAAATCTTTAATCTACAATGACAATTCCCTGATGTAAAAATCGGGGAGTTGCCATAAAATATAACTCATCATGGCTTGTACATTTATTTCATCTTTCCCGTTTGCCTGTCGTGATGGAAACGGCGGTGTTCAGGAAATGAAAGTCAAGGTTTTCGATTCCGCAGCCCCATCCGTTACGCTTGTTGAAACATCGGGAACGGTTGTTGCCTCGGGTGCTTCGCTGACTGGATGGTACACATTGTTTTGTGAAAAAGCGACAGCCAATTTTGTCGATGCTGGTGCAACCAACGTACAAAACGGAACTTCAACCTACAAAGAAACAATCACTTTCATTTTCAACAAACTGCAAGTTGCATTTAGAAATGAATTGAAGGCTTACCACCAACAAAGAATCCATATTGCGATCAAGGATAATAATGGTGTTGCGTGGCTGTTTGGGTTTACACGTGGAGTTGATTTGATGACTTCAAATTCAGGAAGCGGTACGGCTTATGATGAACGCTCAGGCTACACGCTTACGTTTGAAGGGACAGAGCCGAATCCAATCGTTGCCATATCAAATTACTCGGCACTCATAACCGCATAATAAAGATTTTTCGTTTCCTTGTCAGAGCGGAATCGCCGAAAGGCAAAAAGACCAATCTTTAATTAGGTTGGTTTTTTATTTTTCAATTTTCGCTGGAACAAAGGTGCTTTCGTTCCAATTATGATAATGATAATAACCTTCGTCCTTTTTTATCATTTCAAATCCATCCTTATTTAATTCTTCCAATGCTTTTTCAATAGATTCAAATGACTGTACTTGCTGTCCTCCCCTTGCATATCCGTAATAAAATCTAATATTTATCATTGTTGTTTAATTTACCAAATCCTTTTTATTCAGTTCACACGTTTCCGAATGACCGTTGTCAACTCCGCAAAGATTGCACGTCACGACAACTTCAAATTCCGAATCTTCCTTTTTATATTTCTTGGCGTTCTCTATCAATGCCAAAACCTTGTCGGCGTTGTAATAAAGCACGTTTTTCCCGTCGATCAAAATTGTCAACTCCTCCTTTGATGGGGAGAAATTGACGATGTGCTTTTTTGATTCACGTTGCTTTTTCTTGGGGCTGTCGGGTAGTTTTGTCATCGCTTTTTATGTTTAGATAATCGAATCCTGTACAATTTCCATGCTTGCAATAATATCTAAATCTTTCGTGTGAAAGAAACGTTTGCGTCCTTTGCAATATCCTTTTTATTCCATTTGTTTTCATCACCCATTCGCAATAATCCCACCAATCCTGTTCTATTTTTTGCGTTTGCTCGTCCCATGACAAATAACAATAATATAATAATGAACCTCCAGATGGACGGCATTGCAACCTTCTGTCTTTTTTCATTATCATTTCAATTCAAGTTCAGTTTGTGTAAGTGCAAAGTAAAGATTTTGCAGTTGGTGGACATATTTAGGAATGGGAATTTTACCCTCATCCCAATCCGAGAATTGAAAAAATCCATCGGAAGAAATGTCAGAATAAATACTTAATCCACTTAAATAATACCCATTCCCAACATCCATTTTTCTTTTCTCAAACCCAAACTTCACCAACCATTCTTTGGTAAGGGGGATGGGGGTAAGTGCATTCCATTCGCATAAATGAGATACATCTTTGTCGCGCCTTTCATAATGCAATAAATCATGGGCTGTTATTTTATGCGGTTCGCTCGAATAAGTAGCGTCAACATAATTTCCGATTCTTAGTTCATTCCCTGTCATTGCGCTAAGATAAATAAAATCTCCTACCATTTAAACATTCTCGACTCTACCTTATAGAATGTTGCAAGTAACGAAAAATACAAGTCAGGTTTTGGTCACGACGGTTTTTGAGAAACAAACTCTCGTCTCTCCTTATTATTTGTGGCGATTCATGAGCGAAGGTCTGAATACGGAAATTACCGTTGTGATGGCATTTGATTCACAAAGTCCACGTTGCGAAAAATGGACATTCATCGAAGGAGCAACAGCGACTTTGCCGAGTGGAATTTCGGAATACAGGATTTACGAACAAACAAGCGCATCGAATACCAACTATTTGAACTCAACAACATTGCTTGAAATCGGTCTTTGCTACGTCAACGGTGTTGCAACCGATACTTATACACAGCCAGTTTATAGCGATACATTTTCATACCCCCAATAATAATGGCAGAAGAAGATAATTTGGATAATAAAAAAGGGGTGAATGATTCGATTTCGCTTTTCAAATTCGGAAATCAGGATTTGCCTGTTTTCCGTGAGGTGAAAAATGTCGATTGGGTTTATTATGGTGCGAAAAACGACTTCCCCTATTACCTCATTGACAACTATACCGAGAGCGCATTCCATAAAGCCATTACCGATTTCAAGGTAAGTTATATTTGTTCGGGAGGTTGGGGAATCAATATGGACGGAATGAATACGGAGCAAAAAGCGTTGGCACTGAAAATGCTTGAGCAGCCGTTCAACATGGATTCCGATTTGGATGACGCAACCTTGCGCTGGACTTTGGATTTGGAATTATTCAACGGGCTTTGCATAAAAGGCGTTTGGAGTGAGAATGAAAAATTCGCCACATTGAGTTATGTTGATATGGCAAACATCCGAACCAACATTGACGAAACAATATTTTATTATACTTCAAAATGGGTGACACAGGCGCAGGACGGGACAAGAAAACCGAATACAAAACCGCAGGAGGAAAAAGATTTCAAAAAATATCCTAAATACGACAACACAAAGAGGACGGGAGAGTTCATTTATTACTGGAAGGCTCCTCATCCGACTCAAAAGGTTTATCCGATTCCGCTTTATCAGGGGGCAATGCGTGCCATATCAATCGACATAGCACTGGACAAATATTTTCACAACATCGTATCGAATGGCTTTGTCCCTACGCATTTGATTAACTTTTTCAACGGAGAGCCGAGTGCGGAAAAAAGTCAGGCTATTGAAAAGCTGATTCAGAAAAAATGGTCAGGGGTGAATGGACAGCCGATCATTGTGAACTTTGCAAAGAACAAGGAAACTGCTGCGGATGTACAGACATTGCAGATGACCGACGCAGACAAGCAATATCAGGAAGTTGCGAAGGCGTCACAGCAGAAAATAATTACAGGTCATTTATTGACATCGGGGATGTTGCTTGGTTTGTATCGTGAAGGATCGCTTGGTGGTCGTTCGGAGCTGATGTTTGCCGAAGAAATGTTTCAGAACCAATATGTGACGGGTCGCCAACACATTATTGAAAACATAATGAACGAGTTGGCTGCCGATTTTGGTATTCAAAACAAGTTCTATTTGACTCGTGTTCGTCGTGTTGGATATATGTTTGACGATGCAACGATTGATTCGGTATTGACATTTGAAGAAAAGCGTCAGGTTATTTTGGATTCGCTTGGAGTGAAGGCGGTTGTGACGAAAAGGGGCGAAACTCCAGACGATCTTTACAACAACATTATAAATATGCAGCCTAAAATTGCGGAGGTTGTGATGACGAAATTATCAGATCAGGAAATTCGGGCGATGGTTGGATTAAATTCGCCAAAGGTCAATACAACCGTTACGCAAAATACCGTTTTCCGTTTTGCGCATGAAATGGATTTGATTTCAAAATTCGAATCCATCGCAAAGGACTACTCCAATTCGACTTTATTATATGAGCGTGAAATACTTGACTTCAGCGAGGACGCGATAAAGATGTCCGAACAGGATTTCATGGCGCATCATTTCGCAGAGGTCATTAAACTCAATACGCTCGAGCGGTCAATCGTTGATTTGCTTTCAAAAGACAATACGCTTCAACCCGAAGCAATTGCGAAAGCCACGAAGATGGATGTTGGAAAAGTCAAGGCTGCATTATATGATTTATACGAGCGTGGAATCTTGAAATCAAACAACATTGAAACTCCAACGGGAAATGTCGAAGGTTATGAGGTTACAACAAAGGGGTCAACGGCACTCGATGAAAAGCCAGCAAAAACCGCTTCTTTAAAAGTTGTTTACCGTTATGGTCTATCATCAAACTTCAAGGGCGAACCCGAAATACTTGATACCTCACACGAATTTTGCAAGAAGATTGTGAAGTTGTCGCAGGAGGGAAAACGGTGGGAGAGTGCGGATATTTTTGCGCTTGACATGGGGGTTGAAGGAATGGACGCATGGACAAATCGTGGAGGCTGGTACACAAAACCCGACACCAATGTTCATGTTCCGCATTGCCGACACAGCTGGATCCAGCAGATGGTTAGTGTAATCACAGAATAAAACAAATGGCAGACGCATTATTCATACGACCCGACGATACACGACTACTTAGTTACGTGGAGAAAAACTACGACACGACCAAGTCAGCGTGTTGATTTTACGATACGCAACAAATGGAAATTCTGCCATTGTTGGGAACGGGACTGTATAATGAACTTTGCACACAAATAAATGCGAATAACGTGACGGCTTTGAATCAAACACTTATGAATCTATTGCGCCCTGCCGTTCGGATGAATGTATTGGCTTATGGAATGATTGTTTTCAATTATAAGATTCGAAACAAGGGAATCCAAACGATGAGTTCGGACAATGCGCAGCCTGTCGGATTGGATGTGATTGACCGAATGACTCAAACTTTTCGGGATCAGGCACAAGTCTATTCCCGCCGTGTGCGGGATTACCTCATGGCACATACGGGAAGTTATCCGCTATTTACAAATCCAGGCGCAACACTCGATACCATTCGACCAAAATCCAATCAATACTTTACAGGATGGGTCATGGGCGACGATCACAGCAACTGCACTTTAGATAATCCATGATGATATGGCAAGAAAAAAATATGACACCAGTTCACGTGACAAGAATCGAAAGAAACTTGAAGCGTTTTTGAAAACACGAAACAACAGTAATGGCAACAACGATAACAACATTAAACCAAGTAGTTCAGAACCTGAGCGCAATCGCTGATGTTCACCAACAACTGCATGGATTTAAGCAGGGAAGCCCGTGGGATTTTTATACTTCGGGGATCTGTGACGCTGCGGAAATGTGGCTGAATGTTGGCGAGGCGGTTGTGGGTAGAAATACCATTACGTTCAAGTTTACCATGTGGTTGCTTGATGGAGTTCGCCGTGGCGACATAAACGAATTGGAGGTTCAATCCGACATGGCACAGGTTGCTCAGGATGTAATAGCGCAACTGCGAAGCCCGAGCTATGATTGGAATTTCGATTTGGCAGCAAAAACAACATTGAACATCGTACAGGAAAAAACACCCTATCGTTTTGCTGGCGTTTGGTTTGACTTTGAAATACAATTGAAATATCCGTCCGATACGTGTCGAATTCCATTTTCAACAACACCGATAATTTACCCACTTCAATAATAACAAATAAACATGGCAACACTTTATAGAACACGAAGAGTCCAACTTGATGTATCACCAAATCAAATTGTTTTGGCAACCGCCCCACAAACCATTGCGCTTGTCGGGTATCGAATTTACAATCCAAATACATCGGATTGTTTTGTCGGGCTTGATGATGCGACAAGCGGAAGCGTAATTGTCGGAACAACTCCGACTAGTTTCGGGCGATTGCTTGTTCCTGCAAGTTCGGAAGTGGTGGAACGAAGCGGAACGCAATCCGACCCACTGTTTAATTTCAATACGGCAATATCCGCTTTCGCCGCAACAACACAAACTGGGAACACTTCACCCACATCACAACTCACAATAGAACTCTTTTACTACAAATAAGGCAATTGAAAATGGGATACAGTACAAATTCTTCTCCGACAAAATCAATCGTTTCAAAAAAAAATTATGTTGTAAGAAGTGCAATTAATTCATCGTCACTTTTTTTTAATTCCGTAGGAAAATACTTTGTTTCATCATCCAATAGTCTTTTGAATAATGAAATAAAAGGAACAACACAAAAATTTTCCATTTCAATATGGTGTAAAAGGGCGGTAATTGACGGAACATACCAAACTATTTTTTCAAGGGATAATAGTTCAGGGGGAAGGCAGTTTGCTTGTGAGTTTGACCCTGCAGAGGAATGGACATTTTTCATAGCGGACTCTGCAACAAAATATTCTTGGTGGAAAACAAATCAGACATTTACAAATACAAATATCTGGTATCATCTGGTAATGACATTCGACAACACGCTTGCGCTTGCAAACAAATGCATAATCTACATCAATGGAGAAACTGCAACAACCACCAGAACCGATGCTGGCGGTGGTGTTTCAAATGTAAATGATAATTCGAGCGAGCCAATTTATATTAATGTAACAGATTTTGGGGTATTGGAAAATCCTTTTGGGGGATATACAAATAGAATAAGTTTTTACAATGGAATACTGTCTCAATCAGATGTTACTTTATTATATAACAATTCCCAACCTTCAAATGAAAATAATATTGCAACATCCATCGCGTGTTATTTGAATTGGAATTTCAGCTTGGCTTCATTTTCTTCCAATTGGACTTTAATCGATTCTATTGGAACACCATATCCATCATCAACAAATTTTACAAGTGTTGGAATGTCGGGATCAGACAGGGTAAATATTTATCCAACACATCAAAATTTCAACTTCGCATCATCAATGTTATTTGCTTCAATGGCAACATCGCCAACAAACAGGCGTAAGGAATTTATTGATGCCTTTATAACGAATTGCATAAATGACGGAAATTGGCAATTGATGGACGTTTGTTGGTTTATGGCTGCGTCCGATTCGCAAGCCGCAAAATTGAATTGGAAATCCCCCAATAATTATTCACTCTCACCAATAGGCTCTCCCGCCTTCTCCATAGATCAAGGATTTGCAGGAAACGGGTCTACAAATGCATTTGATTCAAATTGGAATCCAAGTGTTAATGGTATTAATTATAGTCTCAACTCTGGTTGCATTGGAACATATAATAGGATTAATTTAAACGAAGCGACCGCCTCAATAGGAAATCTATCTGGCACATTAGCATCCTTGATTGTACCAAGAAATGGAGGGTCATTTGCGGCAAGGGTCAATTCAAATACAAATACAACATTTGCAAGTGCAAACTCTCAGGGTCTTACTGTTATATCAAGAAATTCCACAAATTCGCAATCGATTTATCAAAATGGATCATTATTGACATCGGGCACCTCGTCTTCAACGGGAGTTGCAAACAATACAATTTATATTCTTGCATATAATAACACAGGAGCCTTGGGGTTGCCATCAAACAATCAAGTTGCATTTGCATTCGCTGGGTCAGGAATCATAGATCAAACAAAACTATATATGCGTGTTCAACAATACCTAAAATCTCTTGGGTCTAATGTTTAATAAGTTCCCTTTAACCACCCATGCAATTGCGAGTTAGGACGCAGTTGTGAATTAATAAAACACAATACCATGTCACAGACACTGAACAAATACGATTCCGCTCTTCTATTGGAAGACGGATCACTTTGGGAAATCCTCAAGGTAACGGCAACAGAATCAGAACGTGATTTACGTCTTGCCGAATTGATTGTAATTCGTGCGAACGAAGATGATTTGTATATCACGCTTCCCGACGATTCTACCCCGACAATCGGCACATCGCCGAGCCGACCTAGAAAACCTACATCGTAAAACAATCGGGCTTTCCCGTCCGAAAAAAATAAATTATTTTTAATGTTTCACAATGGCTACGACCCAGTTGGCTGATGTGTCCAAATACCCCAACATGGACAATCCTCAAGACGTAAAAGATCATGCCGACACATTGGGTTGGCTTAGCGGATTAATAATCGCTGGAACTGGCGCCGCATTGGTATGGGTGGGAAATAAATTGTTCGGATGGATGTGGAGAAAATTTGAAGTGTATGTAAAGCGAATAGAAAATGCAGTCGCCCAGTTTGAGGCAATAATGGAATTGATTAAAAAATTAATGAAAAGCAATGATGAAATTTTGGAAAATCAGAAGCAGATTTTTGAAAGGATAAATAAGATTGAATTGGAACAGGCGAAGATCAAAGGAAAGATTGGTTTGGAATGAAGCGGCTTTACATATTTATTTTTATCTCAATTGTCATTCAAAATCTATATCTGTTATGGCAGTGGAACGGATATTCAGAGGATTATTGCTTTAGAATCTACGATTGTTGCATGATGTTTATGACATGCATATTTCCGCTTTATGCTGCCGTGGAAACGATAAAACCAAATGTCATTCACAGGGAAGCGCAATCTTATTTCTATACTGTTGCGGTAACGTATTTGATTTTCCAATTATGCGATTTTGTTCAAATGATTTTCGATGGAAACACTTCCAATTCTTCTAGGGAATTCATTTTGTTTGGAACACTGAACATATCGTACTGGATTATATTCAGGAAGAAATAACCCCAATGTTCAAGTTGATGAAATGAAAAGACCAAGAATTGACAATACGAAAAGAAGTATTGCAATTATGATGGCTTTCTTTTGTTGTCGCTTTCTTTCAATATCGTGCTTTGCAAAATTACTTTCTTCGTCTGCAATTATTCTTTTCAAATGTTCTTCAAAATTTCCCATTTCCATTTTCCTTTAGTGAATCAAAGTTTGGTTAGTTCGGTTATTTTCTTTCTTTTCCATATCACATTTTTTCAAGGGCGGTTTTTACGTCAACATAAAACGACCTTCTGTTGGAAATAAACGCACCGCTAGAACATCCTACTTCCAAATCCATTAACTGTTCGTCGTATTCATCTATCATTCCATTGGTGTAAATAATCGCACATTTAACCGCTTTCTCATGCAAAAATTCTTCGATTCCATTTGAACCAAGTTCAATCTGATTCAATGATTCGTCAAACATCGCAACAAGTTCATCCGCTTTTTTCTTGGCTTCGGTCATTGGGAAAGTTTTTTAGGTTTTGTAAAATCGTAAACCATTACAGTAATAAGGCAGTACCAAAAAATAATGCCAAACAATATTCCTATTCTGCAATCGGTTGTAGAATTTGGGAGGTCAACAATCCATTGGAATGGGTTTGTAAATTTCCAAATAACAAAGGTTCGGTATAAATAAGAAAAGGTGTAAATGGAAAATGTTATTCCCCAAATAATCAAGATTCTTTTTTTAAATAAGCTTGTTTTCATTTTTCGTTTTCTATTCTTGAAGGTTGCCGATTAATTAACATTCGTAGGGGATTTTAAGCCACTTATCTTCTGAAAATCTTCCATATAAAAATCCTGCGAAACTATCTCCGCTATTACCAACAGAATATTGATCACAAAAAACCATTGAAAAGCATCCAGTTTCTTTATTATTATTTGTTCCTGTTGGTTTTTTAATGACCGATAATTTACCAGTACATTCAGAACCATCTAACAAATCAACTAAATCGGCAACTGGAATATTATTTTCAGAAAGAATTTTATTGTTGTGTTCCAATAGTTCTCTTTGATATTCGGCAATAGAATCCATTGCGGAATTAAATTGATCTTGTTCTTCCTTTGACATTTTCATTTCGTTGGGTTTATTTTGTTCGGGCTGGCTCTTTGTCGTTTTAAAATTTTCAATTCTGAAATTTTATTTTTGCATTCAACTATTATTTGTTTGTTCGCTTCAATAACTTTTGAAATGTCATTTAATCTATTCCATTCACTTATAACACCAACAAGAATGCAGTTTTTTTGAACCTTATTCTTTCTACACTTACATTCGGCGGTTGAAATAAATCCGTATTGGTCTTCATATTCGTCGAAATCAATATTATCGCTGCCACATTTTATACAGGGTGCAATTATGTATTCAACCGTATTTTTATTTGTGGTTTCGTTTGTGATTGTAATTTTACCAATCTCTTTTTTTATGATCGTCATTTCATTTTTTTTCATTTAAGCAAATTCACGCAAACGGAATTGTCAACCGAGTTCCATTTGCGTCCTTGCGGAGGGGTTATTTGATTCGTTTAACTATTGAATAATTTGATTCCAATTGAATGCAAACAAATTTCCATTTCCCTTTTTTATTTCGTTTACTCCACATCATTGAGATACTTCTCAATTGCTTTGTGTCACCGTTGAAAATTCTTAGTTCGCTTCCAATTTCTTTTAGTGAGGCAAAGTCGTATTTGGCTGGTCTGCCTAGTTTGGTTTCCTGTTTCTTCATTCGCCAAAGTTATAATAATAAATTCGAATAAAACAAGATTATTATAATTATTTTCAGTTTCCTAGTGTTTATAGGGGTTTCAAGACCAAATTGTTAAATCTTTGGTAAAACACTTGATTATTATAATAATCGTCGTACATTTGTCAGGTCAAGCAACAACACTAACCTTTAAAACCTACCAAAATGAAAAATCAAGCGACATTATCAGAACTAAACTCTCAAATCAATGAATTTGAAATGATTATTAAATCATCTTTTGGAGTTGAAAAGGAATTGTTCTCTAAGCTTTTGTCATCCGCAAAAGAGGATATTAAAAATGAAAATTACAAAAAATAAAAATTTCACTTGGTAGGTGAAGCCCCGAAGATGAGTAGGGGCAACTTACCGAAACAATCTAACCATGTACGAAATAAGAATAATACCCGAATTAAAGAATCCACACTTTGGAAAAGGTGGGGCTGGTAGTGGCGATGAATTTGTTGGTGGGCATGATGAGTATTTTAAAAAAGTAAAATACAAATTAACAGCGCACTCTTTGTGTAAAAAACTTTCTAAATTAGAAAAGGTCAATAACATTAAAGTTCACGAAATTTATTTGACTCACGATGCTGATGGATTTAGAACTCATTGGTATTTCAAGAAAGGCAAAATGACGTTTACAGACAAATTCGAACTTTAAAATGTACGACGAAGCACTACTCGAAATCGAATTACAATTGTTCTACAATTTTTTGGAACGTAAATGCAAATTCATTAACTAAAAATAATTGAAATGGAAAATACGACAAAAAGAATCCTTCCTTCTGAACTTTGGAATAAATACAACTCAAAATCGAAGGACAAAAAAATAGAAATTCTTATGATGGCGATTGATAATATGCAATCTTATAACGGAAGAAGTAAAACGGAATGCATTGCTTTGGCAATGGGATTTACAACAGTATAATAAAATCTTAACCTTAACACCTACGCAAAATGAAAGACAAGTGGTTTTATTCGGCACAAAAAGAAGTGTCAGAATTACTTAACTCGAAATTTGACGAATATCAATGTAATTTTCAAGACGTTAAAAAAGAACGAGTTTATGAAAGTTTCACTTGTTATAAAAATGGCAATCCGTTTATTTTACTCGTTTTGTTTACAAAAAAATACGGGAAAAACGAAGCCAACTTTGAAATTTTCTCGCCATATACTTTATGGAAAGACAAAAATAATGGATAATCGCACCTTCGACGAATGGCTGGATGAAGAACCGACGTTAACACGCAACGAACAAAGTAATGTACTGTGTTGTGATGTTTGCGGAGAAGATATTAACATCGAATATCCATGCTGCAAATGTGACACAGATTAAAAAGGATTTTTACCAAACGAAACTTAAAACTAACTGATATGGAAAAGGTAATTACAATTGAATTAACTCACAATGATTACACTCTTTATGAAAAAGGGAATGAGATGGGAATGGAAAATATTTTATCTACTTTAAAAGATGAAATAAAAAACGCCATTGATATTGTGGCAAAAAACGAAAATGAAGAATATGAATTTACTGTTGTAATTCAAAAAACGAAAACAGAAAAATTTCTTAATAACCTTCCTGATTTTGACGGATTTTAATCCCTAAAAACAAAACTATGAAAACAATAGATATTACCTACACAAGAAAAATCACTTTCAATAAAATAATTAAAGTGAGTGATAAACTCGCAAAACGACTTCTCAATTTGGATGGGGAAGACTTAACGCAATCTAATAATGTTGTTTGGACTGACGGAACTTGTTCGGATGATTTTACCCTCATTGCCGAAGACTTAACCGATATGAATGACGTTCTTGATGCCGAAAACGAGATTGAAAATGTTAGTGTTTCTGTTTTCAAACCAAAAAAATAACCCAATGAAAATCGAGCTGATCGCAGAAACTAAAATAGACTGATATGGAAATGACCGAAATAGTAATGAAATTAATTGGCGACATAAATCCCAAAGGTGATGCAAGTCGTGACGATCAAATTTTTGAAAACCTAAAATCTCTTTGTGAATTGGTCGATAATCTTGTTGGTAAAATCGACAATGTTAATTATGAAAATGAGGATAGCAAAGAGTTTTCAGTTAAACGAAGTGCCGACTTTGCAAAAAACTTTCTCACCGAAACACTTGGAATTAAATAAATCCGTAACCGTAAAATCAATTGAAATTTAAAAACTAATTTAAAAAAATTGAATGTGGCTCGGAGGGATTATTCAAAAATAATAACCCCTCCTTGCAAGCCTACGGGGGAAGTAACCGAAACATTCAATGCTTATTCAAACCAAATGGAAGACTCAACACAAACACCACTAATCGACTTTGCACCAAAAGCCGTTGCAACAGTTATTCTTTGCCAAGAAATTTTGGCTAAATACATTGTTCCCGATTCGGGAATAAGTGACTCCGAATGTATAAATCAATTGATCGGAGTTTTGGATAATAAAGAGTTAGTTGCGGAAATGAAAAAACTGAAATTAATAAAATGATCCACTCCCTCCGCAACCGTTTAACCAAAACAAAAAGAAAAGATTATGGAAAAGAAAACAGGGTTTTTTACCGAAAAGAATATCCGAGATTTTATGGTGGGAGATAAAATTGGAATTAAAAAAATAATTGGTGGTCATCAAATGATGTTCATTTGTTCATTCGTGTCCTTTTCAAAAGGAATCGTTAACGCGAAAAAAATATATTGTGAAACTAGTTGGGCGATGCGAGATAGTGAAATTGGCGATGCCTTTTCGGGAAGATTAAAAAATTGTTTCCTAATAGAAAATAATGGTCAATGTCATTGGTTTAACAAGGAAGGGTTTGCCAAATGACCGACCGCACCTTCGACGAATGGCTGGATGAAGAACCGACGTTAACACGCAACGAACAAAGTAATGTACTGTGTTGTGATGTTTGCGGAGAAGATATTAACATCGAATATCCATGCTGCAAATGTGACACAG